>WNGA01005287.1_pt1 | contig 27537 bp, 16 predicted proteins | sample 5400061 | NCBI WGS metagenome assembly WNGA01 (sample SAMN13153366, study PRJNA577476) | soil metagenome | isolation source: 100 cm soil or saprolite under grassland replicate 2 | place: USA:California | collected 2016-06-15
GACGAGTTCCTTCACCTGCGCGCTCTTGGAATTGTCGCCAGGCTGTGCTGGCTTGTCACCGCTCAGTGCGTTCTTGACCTTCGCCATGATGGCCTTGGCTTTGGTGACGATGAAGTTGACGGCTTTGTCCAGCGCCTTCTGGATCGGGGTCTGGATCTTCTGGATGATGCCGCGGATCGTGTTGCCAATACCGCCCAGGCCGATCAGGCTGGCTAGGAAGCCCAGCATGACTGGTACGGCTTTGGCCATCGTTTGCTCGACGTAGGCCGCGGCCCCGCCGACATCGCCGGCCGCGATGCGGCCGACCGAGTCGAAGATCGAATTGGCCACCGCGGCAATTTGCTGCGCACGTTCGATGAAGAACGTGATCGCGTTGTAGATCGTGATGATGCCCTGGATGATCGCCCCGACCGGGTTGAACATCGTCACCAGCTTGGTGACCGCGGCCTTGACGATCGATGTCACGACCCAGTCCTGGACGGCGCCGATGACCATCTCTTGCAGGTTCCCGACCCACTCGACGATCATCTTCCAGGCGCCCGCCAGCCCCTCGGTGACCAGCGTCTTGACGAAGGTGACGGCGGTCTCGATGTAGCCGACCGTCTTCTCGCCCAGCACCGCGACCAACTTGCCCCGCAGGTTCTGGTAGGTGAGCCCCAACACCTGCAGCACGATCGACAGAATGCCCTTCAAGTCGAACGACTTGGGCATGGCCAGGCCAGCACCCGCCAGCGCACCGAACAGCCAGCCCATGAGGCCGTTTTTGAGGTGCTCGAGGATGTTGGCCATGAAGCCTTCAAAGCCACCCTTGACGGCCTTGAGCAGGTTGCCGAGGAAGCCGATCGGGTCTTCGACGATCTTGTTGAAGATCTCGCCGCCCTTCTTCAGCATCGCCATGACCTGGTCGCCGAGCGGACCCGCGAGCTTCAGCACACCCTCGAGGATGAACTCCAGGACCTTCTTGCCCGCCGCAATGGCGAAATCCTTGATGCGCCCGAGCGGCGGCCCGAACACACCTTTGACCTTGGTCCAGGCGCCGCCCGGATCGAGCAGGTCGGTAGCGTCCAGCGCATCCCACGCTTGCGAGAAGAGCGCTTTGATGGACGCGAAGGTGAGGCCGAGCTTGCCGAACTCGCCCGAGACCCAGTCGAAGAAGCGTTCCAGCGCGCCGGATTGCTGCAGGTTTTCGAAGATCTTGTTGCCGCCCGGAACGATGCTCAGGATGCCGTGCGCAACGTTCATCGCGTTGCGTTCCACGGCGTCGCCGCTGATGGGATCTTTGCCGAGGATCAGCGTCAGCAGGTGGTAGCCCGGGATCTCCTTCGCCCAGCCGGCGACCTTGCCGAGAATCGCACTGCCGATGCCGAGATCGAACCGCTGGACTACGCCACTATCCACCTGGCGGTGCAGCGTGGTCGGGGGCGCGGTCGTCGGCTCGGTCGGTCGTGCTGGCGCGGGCTGGCTGACGGGCGCGCTCACGGGAGCAGTCGGAACGCTCCGATGCAGGGTGCCGTTGACGTACCGGCGGCTCAGCAGTCGAGCGACCTGGTGGTTGCCGGCCGTGCGCTGCAACCGCAACAGCTGGCGCGGCGGAATCGGCGGCGGCGTGGGGCTACCGCTCGGCGCGGTCGCGCCGGCGGCTAGCGCAGCGACATCGAGCGCTGGCGCGCTGGCAGCACCGTCCAGCCCGCGGTCGTGGTCAGCGAACGCTGACGCCGGCTCAGCGGCCGTCGGCTTGTGCGCGGCTTGTTTGGTCGCGTGGCTCAGCTCGGCCATAGGTCGGGCAGATGCGCGCTAGGTCATTTCCTCGTCGTCGGCTGCCCGCTGCAGGCTTGGGTCGTGCTTGGCCGCGAGCTCGTCTTCCTCAGCCGCGCGCTGCACGCTCGTATCGTGCTTGGCGGCGATTTCGTCGTCGTCGGCCGCGCGCTGAGTGACTTCGTGCTTGGCTGCGACGGGCGGTGCCGACTGGGATGCGACAGAGTCGCCCATGCTGTCGGCGTGCTGCTCGTGCGGATCGCCCGCCGCGCCGACGCTCATGCCACCGCTCCCGCTGACGGCACCCGAGCGTTGCTGCACCACATGGGTGAGCTCGTGGCCCAACAGCTGCGTGTCGGATGGGCTGCTGTCGCCTCGCAGGAAGATGTCGCTGCCGGTCGTGAACGCGCGGGCCGTGAGGCGCCGATTGAGCGTGTCGGACTCGGTGTTTTGATGGACGCGCACGTCTTCGAAGCTCGTGCCGAAGTTCGACTCCATCGAAGCGCGGACGCCACCGTCCAGGGTAGAGCCACCGCCCCGCGCGGCCTGGATGCGTGACTGGGTGTCGGGTCCGACCTGCCCACCCTCGATGCCGACCTGCTCGCCGTCATCGTGCTTGGCGGCGATCTCGTCATCATCGGCCGCACGCTGAGCCACGTCGTGCTTGGCGGCGACCTCGTCGTCGTCGGCCGCGCGCTGCACGCTGGTGTCGTGCTTGGCGGCAATTTCGTCGTCGTCGGCCGCGCGCTGCGCCAACATGCGCGCGATCTGGGCGTTGCCTACCTGGCTCTGGAGCCGCAGCAGCGGATGTGCCGCTGGGCCGCCGTCGGCGGTCGGGCCAGCTTCGGTCATTGTGCGGCGCGTGAGCGCCCTCTGGTCGTTGAAATCACTTGCATGCTCAGCCATCGCTAAGGACCTCCCGATCAATCCTTGAGCAGCCCGTAATGGTGTTCGAAGTCCGCCTCGGCCACGAGCTTGCCGAGCTTCTGGTACTCGCGCCGCGTCGCGCGCACGAGATGCTTCATGCCTATCGGCGAATTGTCCGCGGCCGCGAGGAACGCCCCCGTCAGCGCGATATTGCGAATGTGGCCACCGGCCAGCTTGAACTTGCGAGCCAGAAACGCCAGATCGGCGTCGGCAGCGACCGGCGCCTCTGGCGGCAGCGACCGCCGCCAGATCTGGAGTCGTTCGGCTTCCTCTGGCAGCGGAAACTCGAGCACGCTGTCGAGGCGGCGAATGAACGCTTCGTCGATATTGCCGCGCAGGTTCGTGGTCAGCACGGCCAGGCCTTCGTAGTTCTCGAGTCGCTGCAGCAGATAGGCGACCTCGACGTTGGCGTACCGATCGCGCGCGTCGCGCACCTCCGAGCGCTTGCCGAAGATGGCGTCGGCCTCGTCGAACAGCAGCACCGCATCGCCCTGATCGGCCGCACGGAAGATCTTTTCCAGGTTTTTCTCGGTCTCGCCGATGTACTTGCTGACCACGGATGACAGGTCGATACGGTACAGGTCCAGACCAAGAGTGCCCGCGATGATCTCCGCGGCCATCGTCTTGCCCGTACCCGGTGCGCCGGCGAACAGGGCGCTGATGCCGGTCTTGCGCGCGTGCTTGCGACCGTACCCCCAGCTCTCGAGCACGATCAGCTGGTGCCGAACGCGCGAACACAGCTCGTGCAATTGGGCAATGCCGTCGGGCGGCAGCACGATGTCTTCCCAGTAGTAGCGCGGCTCGATGTGCCGCGCTAACCCCTCGAGCGGCGGGGTCGCGATCGCCCGTGCCGCGCCGCGCAGATCATCTGGCTCGACGACGGTCGACCCGCGCAGATCGGCTCGGCTGTGTGCCTCGGCCACGACCGCGCGGATTGCGTCATCCTCGACCAGGCGATAGCGTGCCGCGAGCTCGGCGACCGCGTCGGCAGGCATCTGGCCGTTGATCTGGCTGCGCCACAGCTTGACGCGATCGCCCGCTGCCAGACTGTGCAGGTCGAGTCGTAGCGCGGAGACGCCTGGCAGCCAGATCGAGGGCTCCCAGCGCTGCTCTCCTAGCAGCACCACTGGTGCGCGATGCTCGGCAAACGCGCGGCGCAATGAAGCGAGCGCGAGTCCAGCCGCGGCTTCATCACTCAGCAAGACGTCGAAGCCCTCGAGCACCAGCAGAGCGTCTTGCAGCAGCGCCTCGCGGGCGGCCGCGGCCAGTGTCAGTGAGGCGCGCTCCCCGAGTGCCGCCAGTACGGCTGGCACGTCGACCAGCAGCAGTTGTCGCTCGGCCGCGGCCGCTGCCATACGCACCGTGGCGCGCTTACCGGCGCCAGTCGGCCCGTGCACGTACAGCACGCGCGTGACCCCGCGTTGGCCGAACAGGCGCACCAGGCCCCGCAGCGCTTCGTACGGCAGCGCCCACTTGCGGGCTGGATCGTCCGCGCCAAAGAGCTGGGTAAACGGCGCCAGTCGGGCGTCGACTCGATCCGAGCCCAGGACATATTCGACGATGCGCTCCTCGACGCGCAGTGGTCTCGCCAGCAGCGACGCCTGGCTCGTATCGTCGGAAGGCTGGGTCAGCAGCCCACGACGCATGAGGCGGCCATTGGGGCCCAGCGCGGAGCGCGAAGCGATGGGCCCAGCGCTGGCGCTGGCTTCGAGCAGCCGCAGCACCAGGTCGACGCTGGGGCGGCGCCGAGTGACGTCGTCCTGCAGGTAGGCATACAGGCGCTCATAGCGCAGGTCGAGGTCGGGCGCCAGACACACCAGCAGCGCTTCCAGCTCAAACGCGTCGAGCTCGAAGAGGCTGGCCAGATGACGCAGTCGCGGCGGGATGGGGCCGATGCGGCCCTGGCGGAGGTGCTCGGCAAGCTCGGCCGGTGGGGCGCTGCCCAGCATCTCGTCGATGTCCGCATCGGAGATATACAGGCCGCGGAACGGGTCGCGGGCGCGCTCGGTGAGATCGGTGCGCTGACTCTCGACGGCGACACGCAGGCGGACGTCCAGCCGCAGCAATGCCGCGCGCAGGTCGTGACCGTCGTAGTCGACGCCGACGATGTCGGCGTTCGAGGTCAACGTCACGGCTCGGTGCTCAGCTCCAGCTCGAGCCCGTTCGGGGTAGCCAGGTCCATCATCGATCGACCGCTCAGGTATTCCATGAGCTGCTCTAGCGACGTGAAGTAGGCGCGTGAACCTGCGCGCACGTCGTCGACGCGGCCACGCCAGATGGGCGGCGCGTCCGAGACATCGCGCCGCTCTTGCCAGATTCTGATTACGAACGTGTGACTACGCTCGTCCAGCGACTTCATCAGCGCGTCCCCCGGCAGCTCGCGTGACGCGCCATTGGATCAGCCGGCGGACACCGCAGCGTCACAAGGATCACCGGTCCCGGCTAGCCCTCAACCCCGCCCTCTTGCAAGGGAGAGGAGAGTGGCGTCACCCGGCGACCTTTCGCAACCGCGGCTCGGCGGGCAGAGCCAGGTTGACCTCGTCGGTGAGGCGTGCCAGCAGCTCGGTGGCGTGCGCCAGGCCAACGCGCAGGCTCTCGCAGGTCGCCGTCAGCTCCTCGAGCTGCGCCGCGACGCCAGCCATATCGGAGCGCGGCGCGATCCATGCGGCCGACCGCGGCTCACCGATCGGCACCGGCCGCTGGCGCAGCCCGAGGATACGCGCGAGCAGCGCCCGCGTCTCGAGCGCGGGCTCGATCGCCAGCTCATGGCGCAGCAGCTCCTCGCACGTGCGGTACTGGCGGAGTGCCGCGGACGGTTGACCCGAGTCGAGATACAGCTGGATCAGATCGCGGTGGACTTCCTCTTGTAGCTGGTCGCAGCCCAGGATGCGGCGGCCACACTCGATCGCCTGCTCGTGGTCGGCGCGTTGCGCATGGTGCCCCATGAGCCTTGACAACGCGCGGACAAACAGTGACTGGAGACGCTCGCGCTCGATGACGCACCAGTCCTCATAGCAGTCGGGCAGGAGCTCGCCGCGATAGAAGCTGACGGCTTGCTGATACAGCGCGATCTGCTCGGCGACATTCGCGGTTTGTTCCGCGGCCGCGCAGCGACTCTCGAACTCGGCCACATCGAGCCAGACGTCGGACGCAGCATTGAAGCCAATGTCGCGTTGGCTCACCCGCAAGTAGCCGTTCTGGCGCCCGCCCTCGTCGGCCCCCAGCACCTTGTTGATCCGCCACAGGGTGGTATTGAGGGCGTGGCGGGCCTTGTCGTCGCACGAGTCGCCCCAGAACGTGCCGGCCAGGTGATCTCGGCCATGCGTTGCCTGGCGCTGGATCGCGAGGTAGGCGAACAGATCTCGAGCCTTGCGACTCGAGAAGCGGTCGAGGGCTCGCCCATCTCGTTCCAGGTCAAGCGAACCTAAGAGACGGATGCGCAATGTGCTCACAGTGGGTAGCTCCTGGAAGAGATGGCGGGCATCATGGTTTTGGCGCCGGACTGGCCGCGGGCGCGACAGACGGCGACGTACTGGGCGCGGCTGGGTCGGCGGGCAGTGGGGTTGGCTGGCCCGGCGGTTTCACGTCGACGCTGAAGTCCTTGGTGACGCTGCGGCCAGAGGCGGATCTGGCTTCGAGGATGTAGGTGGTGGGCTGTGGCGGAAAGTCGACCATCGTGCCCTCAGGTCGGTCGGACCGCAACAGCGTTGTCCCATCGGCGGTGCGGATCTCGACCTGGGTTGCGTTGGACACGCTCCACGTGAGGCGCGCTTCCTCGCCGAATGCGATGGTCGGTCGCGGGGACGTAAACGTGTTGATCGTCGGCAGCACCTCGACTGACACCTGCACCTGCCGCTCCTGGGTGGAGCCGTCGGCGGCGGTCATCCGCAGCGTGTACGTGGTGTCGACAGTCGGGCTCACCGACCGCTCCCCGATGCCCTCGACCGGCCCCAGCCCTGGACCGCCCTCGATCACGAGCTTCGTCGCCTCATTTGGCCGCTCGATGCGCCAGCGGAGCTTTACGGGCTGGCCGGGCGCCACCTTCGTCGGCTCGGCCTCGAATTGCACGATGCTGACTGCCGAGACGGTCACGTTGCGGGTGGCCTGCGTGCTGCCCGCCGCGTTGGAGGCAGTCAGCGTGTACACGACCTCGCCCGGCGTGGCCGGGTTGACGGTCGCCGGCGGTCCACCGGTGACGTCGAGCTGTGGCTGTCCCGGCGCGACGTCGCCGCCGCTGCTGGTGATGACCAGCTTGCTGTACCCCTTGGCCGCCCACTTCAACTGGACTGGATCGCCCTGGAAGAAGCGGTTGCCACCTGGGCCGGGCACGACCTCGAAGCTGTCGATGGCCGGCGCACCAATGGCCACGGTTACTTGCGCAGTGGTGGTCACGCTGTTGGTGCCGGTCGCGGTCAGCGTGTACGTGGTCGCCGCGCTGGGAGTCACCTTGGCATCGCCACTCTTCGGGTCCTTGACCTCTACCTCGGGGTCGATCTTGACCTTTGTCGCGCCCGCGGTCTCCCAGTGCAGGGTGACTTCTTCACCTTCCTTGTTCAGCCGGTCGGGGGTCGCTTTGAAGGCCGTGATCTGCAGCACGTCGACGGTGGTTTTGGCCGAATGCGAGATCCCAAACAGGTTGCGGGCCGTGAGCGTGTACTCGGTCTTAGCCGTGGGCATGACCTTCAGCTGACCCTCGGACACGCTGAGCTGGTCGGCAACCGGTGGCTCGATGCTGACGCCGGCAGCGCGATCGAGCGTCCACATCAGCTGGGTGTCGCCACCCGCGACGATCGTTCCCCGCTCGGCGCGGAACTCCTTGATGTCCGGTGGTCGCAGCAGGAAATACCCGACCCCGATCAGCAGCGCGAGCGTCGCCACTGGCAGAGCGATCGGACTGAACATCGAGAACGCCTTGCCGACGATCCACTGGATCCAGCGCGGCAGGATCGGCTTGACGACCTGGCGGACCGCCGCCAGGCGCTGCTGACCGCCCGCTTTGACGGTGATGTCCACGCCGTAGGTCTGGTCCAGGCCCAGCCAGTTACGGCGCGCTTTGATGACGAATGGGACCTGCCGCGTGTGCCCATTGCCCAGGCGGAACTGGAGTTGGCTTGGTTCGGCCTTGACCTTCTTGGTGTGGGTGTCAATGCGAAGGTCGACCATGACCTCGGAGTTGCCCGTGTTATGGATTTCGAGCGTGTACTCGCCGCGCGACTTGCGAATCTCCTCCGGAGCCGCGCTCGCCTCGAGACCTTCAAACGGCAGCACTCGCAGCCGACTCGTGACGACGCGGCGAATCTGGACCTCGCCACCCGTGGTGGCGCTGATGCTGATCGGGTACACCCCGGCGCGTGACTCGGGGACGCGCGGCGGCGTGTACGTCACCACGGCCTGAGCAGCGGAGCCGGCGAGCGGTTGATTCGGCTCGACCGCATTGAGCAATTGCAGATTGAGTGCGTGGCCGGTCTTGCCGTCGAGTCCGAGCATGAACCACTCGTTGGGAATGCCCGTAAGCTCGAGCAGGATCTGGTGCACCTGACCGCTGACGTTGACCAGGTTGATGCGGCCTTGCTGCTGCCCGCCGGTCTCGATGATCGTTTCCTCGGGGATCACGCTCAGCGCCAGCCGTTCGTTATGGTCGATGTCCGCGGCGATGATCTGGCGGAAGGTCGCACGGAAACGGCCGAGCTGCAGGGTGTCGCCATTGGACAGGGGCACGATTTCGCCCGGAGCGACTTCTTTGCCGGCGACGTTGGTGCCGTTGGTCGTCTTGACCACGTGCAGGAACCAGTCGCGGCCGTTGCGCCGAATCAGGTGGCCATGCAGGTGCGACACGCTTCCGCTGGCTGGCAGGTCGCGCAGATCGATGTCCGGGGTGTATTTGCCATCTGGTGAGCGGCGGCCGATGCGCAGGCGGCGGCCCTCAGTCGTATTCAGCGGAAACTGTGTGCCTTCGACGACCAGCATCGCGTTGGCTTGCTGGAGCCCGACCAGGGTGGCTTCGCTGTCCCAGTCGGCGAGAAAGACCAGCGGCACACCGCCCAGCTCGACCTCGTCGCCATCGTCCAGCGCGCTCTCCTGGCCCGCCCCGAGTTTCCGACCAGCGACCCTGGTCGCGTTGGTGACCTGGTCCTCGACGCGCAGGTACCAATCCTGGCCGCGGCGTCGGATCCGCGCGTGCCGACGNGCTCGAGCATGCCGAGGTCGACGTCGGGCTGCGCGCCATCGGTGCCGATGCGGCCAACGACGACGCCGTCTTTGAGTTGGAAGTGCCGTCCGTCAGGACCAATCAGCGCGGGCACGGCTTACCAGGTGTCATCCCGAGGCGAGCTTGCGAGCCGAGGGATCTCACGTTGCACACCGAGATCGCTCGCAAGCTCGGGATGACAGATTCCATCAGAGTGATTCGAGCGCGAAGGTCATGACCGCGTCGCCGACACTGATTTGCTCGTTGGCCTGCAGTCGGTGGCGCGTGACCGACTCGCCGTTGACACGAGTGCCGTTGGTGCTGCCGAGATCCTCCAGCCAGAACGCATCCTCCTTGAATACGATGCGCGCGTGGTGACGCGACGCCTGCGGATCGTCCAGGACCACGCTGCTGGCGGTATCGCGGCCGATGGTGGTCTCGCCGCTGGGCGATACGGCCACCTCCTGGCCAGGCCCGATCACCAGCTTGGCCTTCGGCAACAGCCCGACCGGTCGGCGATGGCTGATCATCGTGACGTCACTCAGCGGCGCGCCATGGACGATGAACTCGGTCTTGTCGCTTGGCTCCGGGGCGACGCGCACTGGCTCGACCGTGCGGGGTCGGGCGTTTCTGGCCACCAGGAACACCGCGCCCGTACCGAGCAGCAGGAGCACACCCGCCATGCCCGCGATTGCCAGACCGATGTTCTCCTCCCAGAAGGGTTGAGTTGATCTCGCGACGGGGACCACGGCAGGGGCCGGCGCTGGTGTCTGCACCAACACGGGAGGCGGAGGCGCAACCCCTTGCACTTCGAGCACGAGCTCCTTGTCGGTCACCGCGCCACCAACATCGGTACCGCGCACCACCACCTTGTGGATGCCCGGCTTCTCCGCGAGCGTGTCCCACTGGAAGGTAAACGGTGGCGCGGTCACGATCCCGCGCGACTGATCGTCCACGAGCAGCTCAACCTGGCGCGCTTCGCCCGAGGCGATCGTCACGTCGATGCGTTGCACCCCGCTGGCCTTCGCGGCGTTGGTGATGCCGCGAATGTCCATCACCAGCGGGACCTTGGGCGCGCCGAAGCTGCCCCTGGTCTCGGCGACCTGGCCGCGATAGTTCACCTTGATCGCCAGCGCGTGCTGCTTGTCGTCGGCGCGCGTCTTGGACGTGTACTCCAGCACGTACTGGCGGCGGAGCCGATCGCCGATCGAGAGGAACGTCTCGCGCAGCTGCGCCGGGTCCGAGACGTACACCGCCTGCCCGGCGGAACCAGCTAGCTGGTCCAGCACGTCGCGGTTTACGTCGTCACCCAGCCCGATGGCAAAAACCACGACGCCGGCTTGCTGGGCGGCAGCGATCGTCGTCTCGACGGACTGCTTGCTGCGCGTGTCCGCGCCGTCCGTAAGCAGCAGCAGGATCTTCCGCCGCTGCGGCAACGCTCCTTGCAACTGCGCGGTCTGAGCGATGGCGTCGTATAGCGCAGTGTCGCCGCCTGGCTGGAGGCCGGCGATGGCGGCCTTCAGCGCGCCGCGATCGCTGGTGTACGGCTGGACGACCTTGACCTGGTCGGAAAAGCTGATCAGCGCGGCGCTGTCCTTGGCGCCGAGCGTGTCGATGAAGGCTGTCGCCGCCGTCCGAGCGCTATCCAGTTTGCCGTTGTCGCCCATGCTGCCCGACACGTCCATGACCAGCGCCGTGGCGACTGATTCCTGGCTCTCCACGACCGAGTCGACCCGGATGGGGCTGATGACCTGGTCGTCTTCCTTGAGCTCGAAGGCTTGTGCATCGAGCCCGGTGATGGGCACGCCAACGGAATCCGCGACGCTCAGTGCCACCCGCACCTTGGGGAAGGAGCTGACGTCGACCTGCGAGACGGTGACCGCCAGCCCCGCCGCCAGTGCGGGCAGCGCGATGAATGTGGCGAGCGCGAGAGTGACGACTCCCAGCGCGGGAGCTCGCAACATGGCGGGCCTCAACGGCTGGCGACAGCCACAGCGGCGCCACACCGAGGACACACCTCAGCGATCTCAGGAATCTGCCGCTTGCACGCCGGGCACTCGATGATGGCGTCCAGATCGTCTGGCGCGCTCACTGCGCTGGTTGCAGCTGCCGTGGGCCTGAGCGCCGCTGTGCCGTTGGCCACCTTGGCTGCCTGCGGGGCCCGAGCTGCCGCACCACGGCCGGCGCGGCGTCGGCGGCCAAGCAGGATGCCAACGCCGAAGGCCAGCGCGGCCACGACGACGATCCCAACGGGCACGGCCCACGGCGGGACCGTGGGCGGGACTGGCGCGAGGGTCATGACCAGCCGCGGCGCATTGCGACCCGCCTCGCGGGCAGCGAACACGACCTGCTCTTCGCCCTTTGTCTCGAGCGTGCGCAACCCGACCGCGTAGGACACTTCGCCATCGCGCGCCTTGCGCACGGCGGCCGGAGTGACATCCCACGAGTACCAGACATTGGCGCCATAGATCGCGGCACTCGCCAGTGGCGGTGTGCTCAATTGCGGCAAATCCTTGAAGTTGGCGTTGGCTTCGGCCCACGGGCCCTCGGCCAGGCTGACGTCGACCAGGCGCACGGGCTGCGTCAGATCGGCCCGCACCGCGAACAGCTGCAGGTGGGCCGAGCGGATCTCGCGATCCTTGAATTGCGACAGGTCAAACTTGATCAGGCCGACGGAGACGACCTGCTCCTGTGCCTGGATCTGCGAGGCGTACCAGATCTTCAGAAAATCGAGGCCGCCGAAGTTCTTTTCGCGCAGGCCTTGTGGGTCATCGGGGGCCGCGACATCCGCCACTACGTAGGTGTCGTCGCTCGCCGAGACGAGGGCGGTCTCGTCTGGGGGCGCCGCCCCCAACAGTAGGACCGTCGAGAGCAGAGAACAAAGCAGGAGCCAGATGCGCACGCGTTCCCCCAGGGTGTTCGAGTTCAAGCCTTCTCTAAGGGCTGATGCAAAAGATCCTTCGACAAGCTCAGGACGAGCGGTCCCCGCTCATGGTGAGCCTGTCGAATCCAGAGCGGGGACCGCTTTTGCATCAGCATCCTAAGAACGTTGATGAGGACTCAACGGCTGCGGCAGGTGCGCGACGCCGTTGCGGGGTGTCGAAAGTTCGGGTGTCGTAGGTTCAGCGTCCTTCCGGAGCGGGAGACGTGCGAAGTCTGCGACTGCTGTCGCTCGCACGCGCAGCCCGCGGCGCATGGTCGACCACCGCCATCCCCTGCGGTAGCCAATGAAGATCAGCGCGGCGGCCAGTGGAATGCCGAGCACCACGATGATCAGGACGAAGTCAGGCTCGGTGCGGTACAGAGCCGTGAGACTGGTCGGCTCGTTGACCAGCACCTGAATGGTGGACTGGCCAGCGGGGTAGCCGCCGAAGCCGAGGAAACTCGCCTTGAGCAGGAGCATCTGTGGCACCGAGCCCGGAGCGGTGACCGTCGCGACGCTGCCCGCCTTCTGCCAGCCGTCACCGGTGGCGCCCTGTGGCGAGTTCACCTTGAGCATGACCTGGCGGTCATACGCGGCGGTGATGTTGATCGGCCGGTCGGCCTTGCCGCTGATCTTTGGCGACAGGAGACCATCCATGCCGTCCCATCGCTTGAAGACGAGCCGCTCCTGGTCGGGCACCACTTCCAGCAACGGTGGCGCTTCCAGAACGACCTCCTGGCCAGAATTGATCCAATCGCGCTTGAGCGTGCCGAACGGGCTGCTCGCTTGCACGAGATATTGCTTGTCGTACGCCGCGCGGACGGTGTACGGCGCCTGCATCGCGAACGTCGTGGTCGCGGTCTTGGCGTTCTGGATCACCGCGGTGGGGAAACTGGTGCTCTGCCATTCGGAGAACTTCCAGCGCTCCTGATCGGTGTCGCCCGACAGCAGGTCGGGTGCGCGGAGCACGACGTTCGAACCGTCGGCGTACCAGCCTGTGCCTTTGATTGCCGCGTTGTCGGGGCTGTCGACCTGGAGGAAGTATTCGCGGGTCCACTTGACCTCGAGCACGGTCGGCTTCACGGGCGCGATCGTGTTGCTGAGATCGAAGGGCGTCTCGCCGTCGCTCCAGCCCTGGAATCGGTAGCGGGTACCGTCGCCATCGGGGATGGAGTCGGGCACGCGGAATTCGACCGGGGCGCCGTAGGTCACCCACTTGCTGCGCTGGATGCCTGGCGCGGTCGACTTGATTAGCAGCAGGACTTCGTGGCTATAGATCGCCCGATAGGAGCCCTTGGCGGTCGGTGTGATGCAGTCGTCAGTGGAGCCAGTGCTCCACTGCTTGAAGATGAAGCGTTCGCCCTCGCTTTTGTACATACGCAGGTCTGGGGTGCAGACCTTCGCGCCGGAGGAGACATTCGCGGGAACTTTTTCCGTTTCGATGCCATCCACCAACAGCGGCAAGCCGCTGCTGGTGGAGATCACAATTCCGTTGGGATCGATTTGCTGTGCAGCGACGGGAGTGCTGGCGAGGGCCCAGAAGACCCCCGCCATCCCGACGACTACAAATTGACGCTGAAACCTCACTGCAATAAGCCGTAGCTCTGCAAAGTCAGCTCGAGCTCTCTAACTCGGCTGCGCAACGCATTGATGGTGTCGCGAGTACCGGTGGTGTAGGTGTCGCCCGCGGCGCTCGGGTTTCCGTCGGTGAGCGCCGCATGCTGGCCCGCACTCGCCCCGAAGAAACCCACGTTGCCGCCCGATTGCGACAGCGCCCCATTGAGGGTCGAGGTTCCAGCTGTTTGCAGCGTGCCTGTGTTAACACTCGTTGAATTCACACTGCCAACCGTGAGCGATGTTGCGACGAGATTGGTGAACGTGCCCGGCGCGGCCGTTGTGGCGCCGATGGTGACACCGTTCAACGAACCGCTGCTCGCAGTCAACGCACCGTTGACATCGGCTCCGCCATTGAGCGTGGTCCCACCGTTAAGGGTGCTTCCACCGGTCACCGTCAAGCCATTATTGGCCTGGAGCAAGCCATTCACGCTCGCGCCGCCAGTATTGACGGTGAGCCCACCATTGATCGTCGCACCATTCGCCGTGACCGTCAGTGCCGTGCCAGCCGCTGCGCCAGTGCCACTTACGGTAAGGGCGTTGGAAGCGGTCAGCGTGCCAGTGACGGTGGCGCCTCCGTTTAGGGTGGATCCACCATTGATCGTGGCGCCGTTCGCGGCAACGGTCAGGGCCGTTCCGGGCGCCGCACCAGTGCCACTCACGTTGAGGGTGTTGGACGCGGTTAGCGTGCCATTGACGGTGGCGCCGTCGTTGAGCGTACTCCCGCCGGTTACGGTCAAGCCGTTGTTGCCAGCGAGCAAGCCACCGCTGACAGTCGCACCGCCATTGATGGTGGCACCGTTGTTGGTCACAGTCAGCGCCGTCCCAGCGGGCGCACCAGTTCCGACAATTGTGACCGCGTTATTGGCAGTCAACGTATCGTCGACGGTCGCACCATTGCTGGCCGTGAGTAACCCGCCGCTGACGGTCGCGCCCAGTTGGGCTTGGAGCAGACCGCCACTGACGGTTGCACCCTGCTGCGCCTGGAACAGACTGCCGCTGACAGTCGCTCCCTGGCTAGCCGTCAGGAGTCCGCCGCTAACAGCTGCGCCCTGCGTCGCGCTCAGCAGACCGCCGCTCACCGTTGCACCCTGCTGCGCCTGGAACAGACCGCCGCTGACAGTCGCTCCCTGGCTAGCCGTCAGGAGTCCGCCGCTAACAGCTGCACCCTGCGTCGCGCTCAGCAGACCGCCGCTCACGGTTGCACCCTGCTGCGCTTGGAACAGACCGCCGCTGACAGTGGCTCCCTGGCTAGCCGTCAGGACTCCGCCGCTTACCGCTGCGCCCTGCGTCGCACTCAGCAGACCGTTGTTCACGGTCGCCCCCGCGTTGGCCGTCAGGAGCCCGCCGTTCACGGTTGCTCCCTGGTTGGCGGTCAACAGACCCGAGTTGATCGCGGCGCCGCCGTTTATGGTTGCGCCGCCGCTGGTGATCGTCAGGCCGTTCGCCACGGATGCACCCTGATTCGCCGTCAGCAGACCATTGAGGGTCGCGGCTTTGGCTACCGTGAGGGCACCCGACATGGTCGTGTCGCCGGTCACATCGAACTTGCCGCCGACCTTCGCGTCGTTCTTGAGGTTCGCGACGCCTGTGACGTCGAGCGTGCCGCCGATGTTGGTGTTGCCCGAGTCCGCGGAGACTTTGAAGTGATCCCCGTTGACATGGAAGTCTTTGGTGACGTCCAGGGTGCCGGCGATGGCCGTGTTGCCACTATCCGCGGACACCTTGAACTTGTCCTTGTTCACCACCAGGTTGCTGCCGACATCGAGCGCGCCGGCGATGGCCGTGTTGCCGGACGACGCTTGGACGGTGAACTTGTCAGAGTTCACGGTGAGGTCGTTGATGACACCCAGCTTGCCGCCGACATGCGTATCGCCCGAGCCGGCGAGGACCTGGAATTGCGGTGCCGCCGAGGCATCGCTGCCCACCGTGAGATTGCCGTTGCTCAGGATGCCCTTGCCGACCGTGAGGTCGCCAGACAGGATGCCAGGGCCCTGCACTGCCAGCTGACCAGCCCCGACGCGGCCGGGCGTGTCGATGTTGCCCGCCACGTTCAGCGACGAAAGCGTGGTGTCACCAGCATGTAGCGTGCTGCGCAGATTCGTCGCCTGGGCTACATCGAGCCCGCCGACTACCTGCGCCGAGCCAGTGAGCTGCGAGTCGCCGCTCACCACGAGCGAAGCGATGGTCGCCGTGCCCTCGAAGTTGGGATTGCTCAGGGTGGCGTCGGCGAGGCGCGCCGATGGGATCTCGGAGCCCTTGCCGAAGCGCGCGGCTCCGCCAACCGACAGCGTGCCCGCCACGGTGGAATCGCCGTTGATCGCGGAGTTGCCGCCGACCGTGAGTGAGCCCTGCAGGGCCGCGTCACGAACGGTGACGGTGTCGAAGCTGCTCGGGCCGGTCACCACGAGTGTCGAAGCCTGAGCGTTGCCCGCCACCACCTCGCCGACGCGGGCCTGCTGCGCTACGGTCAGGGAGCCCTGCACGAGCGCGTCATTGCCGACACTCAGCGAGTTCAGCGAGGCCGGGCCAGATGTCGTCAGCCCGCTCACAAAGGTCGAGCCGGTCACGCTGAGGTCGCCCGCGACACCGGCGCCGCCACGCACGCTCAAGCCAGCCGTGAGGGTGGTCGGCAAGCCGGCGATGATGCCCTGATCGTCGACCGACAGGGTGAGGCTGTTTGCGTTTCCGACGACGGAGATACCGCCCTGCGCCTTGATCGGTCCCGCAGCGGCGACCGGACCTTGCAGGGCGAGCGCACCAGCCACCTCGAGCGAGTCGAGGCGTTTGATGTCGCCAATGATGCCTGGCAGACCCTGCGGACCGACTGGGCCCTGTGGGCCCGATGGGCCCTGCGGTCCGAGCGGACCTTGCGGGCCTGCCGGGCCTGGCGGTGGGACCGCTGGCTGCAGAATCTGGAGGATGGTGCCGTTGGAGAGCCGGCGTGCCGCGTCAGCCAGGCTCGAGCCCTGGGTGGGGGCGTAGCTAGGAACTAGCGGCAGCGGCACTTCGCGACCGAGCGCGCGGCGCATCTTGTCGATCGCGCCGGGCAGGTCGCCACTGGCTACGGCCGAGATCGCGTCCGGCGGGCCAGCGAGGGCCACACCGTAGGCGTCCAGCAGACTGGCGGCACGCGCCGGATCCGGCATGCTGTTGACGGCCTGGCAGGCGCCACCCGAGGGGCGGACCGGTTGGCCGAGGCCAGCCTGCAAGATGTTGACCTTGGGGGTACCGGCGGCCGTGTCCTGGACCACGCAGCCGACCAGGGCCGTGCCCTGCGACATGGTCAGCTCAAACTCGCCGGGCCCGGTGGCGACCGGTGTGTTGGAGATGCTGCCGGAGTTGCCGCGAATGATCGCGACGTGGTCGGGGGTGCGGAACTCGAAGACCGAGGTGCCCTGCAGAGCCTTGAGCTCGAAGGACACGTTGGCCTTGGCCATGCGGATGCGCGCGAGGCGTGACGTGACCGCGTCCGGGGTGCCCTCGATCTCGAATGCTTCGAGACCGATTTCGGAGGCGGGATCGATGGACACGGTCGAGCCATCGATGAGCAACATGGCGGCTTTGCCCTGTGGGCCCGTGCGGAACTCTGCCCCCGGGGTCAGGTCCAGGACGCCGGTGACCGGTGTCCAGTTGCCCTGGGGATTGGCACGCCATTCGGCCGTGCCCTGCAGCAGATCGATACGCGCCGTCGAGGCGGCGCTCGGTGCGGGAGTCGTCGATTCGACGACGACCGGTGTCACCCGAATTGCAGGCGGCGCTACGGGTTGGCACGCGCTGACGAACAGCGCAGCGGTGAGTGAGGCAGCGCCGATCGAGCGGACGACCTTCCGCGGAACGCGGTCTGGAAGACCTGCCGCGTACGTCATAGCAAGCCTACCCCCTGTTCTCTTGAGCACAGATCCCCCATTCGCCCGAGTCGAGCGAGGCGCCGACAATATTCGTATGCCATTACCAGGGCATTACCACCACATTACACGCGCATTACCAGGATCCTGCATGCGGAAATACTTCGTGGGCACGACGAAGTGCCTTGTTGAGATCCGGTGGAGAGCGGGCGCCGCGGCGCCAGGCGTTCGCCGATCAGGGCCGCGTGACGAGCAGGTTGCGGAAGTGGGCTTCGACCGTCTGAATTGCGCCAGGGTTGGAGCCCGCGCCGATTCGAAGGCCACCGCTCGGATAGGCGCCATCGACGGCCGTCGCGACGTCCGTATCGTTGATGCGCGCGGTGATGCTGGAGCCAGCACAGCGGAGCTCGATGTGGTTGCTCTGGTTGCCCGGCTTGACGGCCGCCGAGACCGCGTTGGCCAGTGGCGTGGGTGCGCTCGATCCGCCGTCCAGGCGCTGGATCACCACCTCGCCCGACTCGGGCATGACCTTCAGGAGATACCCGGTGCGTGCATCCTGCTCGCGACAGATCAGTGCAACATAGCTGTTCGGCGCCGGGGCGATGATCCGCGCATCAATCGACAGCACCGCTTCGGCGTAGCTCACGCCCGCCGGGGTGAAGACCGACACGCTGACCAGCGCGCCCGCGGCCGGGTTGACCTTCTGAATCACGTAGCCATCCGAGCCATAGCCGACCAGGTAATTCGCGGGTTCGACGGACGCTTTCTGCAATCGGCCGCTCGTGACATCGTCGAGCGGATCGCGGAACAGCGGTGCGACTTGCGGCGGGGCGGTCGCGAATCCGCCAGGTGTCGCGGGCACGCCCGCCGTTGACGCGACACCCGGCGTGGAGTTGAGCCCACCGTTGGGCGTCGCGACTGGCGGAGACGGCACGGGTCGCAACACGAACCACCACGCACCGGCCGCGACCACGAGCAGCAGTCCGACCAGAGGTACCGCCAGCAGCGCGATGGGGAATGAGCCGCGCCGCGGTTGTTCGACACCACGCTCCGCGCCACGAAAGGTTTCAGCGCCGCGGATCGTTTCCCCGCTGTAGCCGATCGGCGCGGGGGTAGCGGGCGTAGACGGGTACGGCGTTGGCGGGAACGATTGAAACGTTCCAGGCGATGAGGTTGGTGTCGTGCCCGGGCGAGGGATATACGACGTGTCGATGCCCGCCTCGGCGGCGAACGGACGTAGGGCATTGAGCATGTCGCCCGGCGTGGTGTAGCGGTCCTCTGGCTGCTTTTCCAGCGCGCGGCCGATGACCGCTCCGAGCGCGGGAGCGAGGCCTGGGATCGGCGGTGGTTCCTCCTGCAGCTGCTGCCGGAAATAGTCGGCCATCGTCGGCCCCATGAACGGTGGTGAGCCCGCGATCATCTGGTACAGGGTCACGCCCATGGCGTAGATGTCGGCCCGACCGTCCAGGGGCTGCCCGCGCAACTGCTCGGGCGCCATGTACGCGGGCGTCCCGATCACCCCGCTCGTGCCAGCGAGCGTGGCCAGATCGACGTCCTTGGCGACGCCGAAGTCCATGACTTTGACGCGCCCGGTCGGGGTCACCATCAGGTTGGCGGGCTTGACGTCGCGATGGACCACGCGGCGGGACCACGCCGCCTGCAGTCCCTCCAGCGCCTGGCAGGCGACGTCGGCCGCCTCGGCGGGCGCGTACGGCCCGCGCCGCTTGAGCCAGTCGCCGACCGTGAGACCTTCGACCCACTCCAGGACGATGAACGGGACGCCGTATTTGTCGCGGCCCTGGTCCAGGACGCGCACGATGTTTGGGTGAACCAGCCCGCGCACGGTGGACGCTTCGCGCTCGAAGCGCTCGACGAACCCGGGCTGGTCCTTCAGGTGCGGGTGGAGCCGCTTGACCGCCACGGGCACGTTGGTCGCCGTGTCACGGCCGATATACACGCTGCCGAACCCGCCCGAAGCGATCGATTCGTAGACGCGGTATTCACTGACGTCGCCGCGCAGCGTCTCCTGCAAGTCCACCGAGGTTGCCTAGGCTGATTGTGGCGCGCTCAGCCGCCAGTTGCGCTAGCGGCGACGGGTGCGCCCACCGCGGACGCTGCGCCGTTGTTCGTGAGATCGACCAGGAACGGTTTCGCGTCCGGCACGGTCCCGTCCTGGATGTGGACTAACGCCACATGCTTCGGCCCGGGCATCGCCCGCATCTCGTACTCGCCGAGCACGGCGACTTCCTGACGCGAGACGTTCACGTTGGCCTGCTGACGCGCCTCTTCGCCAACGCTGCTGCCGATACCCGCGACCTGAACCGTCGCCCGCGCCAGACGTTCCGCGATCGACTTGCGCGAGCCTGGCCCCATGCCGCGCAACGCGATCAGCGTGTTGCTGTTGGTGAGGATCTCACGGCGGGTTGACTCATCGCGAATCTGGTCGAGCTCTTGATAGCAGGTGACCACACCCGCCTTGAAGCCCCGACCAACGGCCAGAAACTCCGGCAGATTGGCGCTCAAGAGCCGCGTCTCGTCGAGGAGCAGCAGCATCGGGATGCGCGTGTCGGGTTGCCCTTCGGCCGGCGCGCGGCGCTCGTAGATGTGCGACAGCAGCAGCGACGTGGCAACTGAGCCGACGCGCTGCGCCGCCTCGAGATCCTGAAGCGGACAAGACAGGAACAGCGTCGTCGGGCGGCGGTCGAGGTCGGTGATGCGGAACCGTCGCTGACCGGGTCGAGCGCGGGTGCGGCTGAGCAGTGGCTCGTGCGTGAACGGCGCCAGAGCGTTGGCGACGCCACGCAGCTGCGCCGAGTACCCCCACTCGAACTTGTCGAACAGGTCGTTCACCTCGTAATAGACCCGCTCGTAGATCTGCTGCGGCCATTTGTCGCGCACCATCTGCAGCAGCTCCTGCAGACGCGCTTCCTCACGCGCCATCTGAAACAGCACGAACGGATCGGCGGCATCGCCCAGCGCGTACTTGGCGACCTGAATGAACCCGCCGAGCCAACCGCGGAACAGCTTGCTGGCGAAGTCGTCCTTGTCGCTCGTGCCACCACTCTGGCGCGGCAGCAGCGCATCCAGGATGGCTTCGATCGCGCGGCGGCTCTTGAGCCGGCCAGCCGCATCGATCTCGACCTCATCCATGAAGTTCCACGGGACCGACGGCTGCTCGGGGCTGGTGCTGAAGATGACCACGCGATTGCCCGCCGCGAAGACCGACGCACGCAGGTCCTGCGTCAGATCGCCCTTGGGATCGAAGATCAGCGTCGAGAAGCCGGCCCGTGCGGCCGCGGCCGACCAAGGTCGAAAGATTGAATACGACTTGCCCATGCCGACCGGCGCGGTCACGCACACGTTGCGAAAGATCAGGTGCTCGCTGGGCGGGCCGCCCGCTTCGCGCGGAGCGCCGAGGAACAACGGGGCGCCGCCATCGGTCGCTGCGCTGGGCGACAGGTAGCTACCGAGTGGAAAGTCGCCTGCGCGGAGTGAGGTGACCTCGCCGAGCGCGGCGCAGCGGCTGTAGTCGCGCAGCGTGCCACTGAAGGCATCGGGCACGGCCTCGCCCGGGCCAACCACTGGGTCCGCCGCCACGACTGTGCCCAGCGAGATGGTCGGAACCAGCCGCTGGAAATCGCTGACCAGCCCTTCGAACTCGCGCGCCGTGACGTTCTTGCCGACTCTTTGCGGCAGCGTTGTACGCAGCTGGAAGCCGAGTACGACCTGGCCGTTCCGTTCGGCGACCCGCACCTCGACGTCGATGATCCAGTTGGCCAGGACCTGGCCGAGCAACGGCACACCCATCAACAGGCGCGCTGCGCTGGGCGTGCCCTCGAGAAAGGCTCGCCGACCGCGGATCGTCCCGGAGGGCAGATCCTCGATCGGCGGCGAAGCGGGGTTGGCACCGTGGTACAGCCGCGTCCGCAGTGTCGACGCTACCGCTTTAAATGTCTGGCGCAGCGGATAGGGCGAGATGATCAGCCGCTCATCGGTCGCTTCGATCACCTGGCGCAGGCTCGGATTGCGCGCGGCGACCTTCACTTCCTGCAACTCGGCGGAAGTGAGTCGGACGAGGTCTCGGCCTGGTTCTTTGCGCGCGTGATTCATGACGGGCCCTGCGTGAGTGTGGTGAGCCTGGCACTCCGGCTAGACTGCGTCAAGCCCTGCGGCATGGTCATGCGATCGCTCGACTCCGCGTTGCGCTGTTCCGATAGCCGCTGCGCGACGCTTCTGGCGCTGGACGCCGAAGTCTGCGACGAGTGTGGCTCGACCGACCTGGTGCCCGCCACGAACGGCGCGGGCGTGCTACTCGGGCTGGCGGGCGAGCGACCCGTGGCGTTCGGCGTCGACGACCGCGTCCCGACCATCATCGGCCGCGGCTCAGGCAGCGACGTGCCGGATGTGGATCTGTCGCGCTTTCCAACTCTCACTAGTGGCTCGGTCCATCGGCGGCATGCGCGGATCGAGCAGGTGGACGGGCGCTGGCGCATCTCACATCTCGGTCGCAATCCGCTGGTCATACAACGTGACAGCGAGACGCTGGTGGTCGAGCCGGGGGGCGCCGCGGCCTTACGGCCGGGCGACTGGCTCCAGGTCGGTCGTGTCCGTCTGCGGTTCGTCGCCCCGCCCGTCGGCAGCATCGACGTGCAGAGGTAGCAGTCCACGCATCAGCAGTGACGCGGCCTGGAGCAGCCGCGCCGCGGTCGGCGCCTCGTCGAGGACGGCCTGCTGCGCAAGTGGGTCCTCGGGGTTCAGATAAGCGGAGTTGACGCAGTCGATGAACGTTTGGGCTGCCTCTGCACCGCCCGCGTGCTCGAACAGCCACACTGCCGTGGCCAGATCGGAGCTGAGCGCGCGTAGCGCCGCGGAAACGCTGTCCGCGGCGACCGAGAGGCGCGCGAGCGTGGCCGCGGCTGGCTCGGCCTGGAGGCTGATCGGATCGAGGTCCAGCGGCCGTGCGTCACCCTCCCTCTCCCTCTGGGAGAGGGCCGGGGTGAGGGCTGCCTCGGGCCCGAGATCGGTTGGCAGCGGTGCGTAGATGGTCGGGTGGTCATCGTCGCTCGCACCCTCACCCCCTTGATAAAGCCCTCTCCCAGAGGGCGAGGGGGGCGGCTGTGGCAGCGGCGGCGGCGGCAGCACGGCGGGGATGTCGTGGGGTGAGGACGGCGTCTCGTCCCACGCCCTGGGTCGACGCGCCTCACTCGGTGGCGCACCTTGCAGGACGTCTTCGAGGCCGACCATGACCGTCGAGGGGCCCGCGGGGCCGCCACGTGGGAGCGCGGGCACTGGTGGCTGCGGCGGCGCCACTGGCGCGGACTCTTCGAGGCTGCTGAGCACCACCTGCAGCGGCACGTCGCCGATGAGCAGCATGTCGCCGTTCTTGAGCGTCATCGGCCCTTTGACCTGCTGCTCATTGAGCCACGTGCCGTTCTTGCTCCCGAGATCCTCGACCAGAAAGTCGTCACCCACGCGACTGATGTGCGCGTGCTCGCGCGATACCGAACGGTGCGGTAGCACGACCGTCGACGTCGGCAAGCGTCCGATCTCGGCCGTCCTGTCGGCGATCTGCCATTCGTCGGGCGGCAGCTCCGCCGTCACGCGCAGCACCAGGACCGGACTACTCATCGTCCTGCTTTCGGCGTGGGGGCACGGCCTTGGGATCCGGTGGCTTGGGCGTGGACTGCGAAAGCACGCTGCCGACGGCGAGCGCGCTGCCCTCAGGCGGCTGGAAGGCAACGGTCTGATCGCCGACCGGCGTGTCCATGTCTGGCGCGACGGTCGACGGCGGTGCCGGTGCTGGCGATTGCGGCTGTGGTTGCGGCGGCGGCTGCGGCGCGGGTTCGGGCTGGACGACGAACGACGTGCGCACCACTCTGATCGGCGGCGGCGAGAGCGGCGCAGGTGGCGGCGGCGTGCTGGCCACGACTGGCTCGGGCGGCGGCGCTACGGTGGGCTGGTCGACGACCGGCTGCTGCGTCACCGGCTGCTGCGTCACCGGCTGTGACTCTGGCCGCGGCTGCGCGAGCGGCTCCACCAACGGCTTGACTGCTGGCTGCAGCGGTACTGGCGCCGGCGGGATCGGCTGCAGCACGGGTTGCACGGGCTGCGGCACAGGTGGCGGCACGACGCCCTTTTCGACGGGTGCCGCGAACGGCTTCACCACCGGCAGCGCGGACGCCACGCCCTTGACCACCGGCGGTGGCGCAGCCGAGACGAATGGCTTGACCACGGGTGGCGGCGGCGGAGCGGGCGCAGCGGCGACCGGCCGCGCAGACTGCATCACCGGCGGGGCGGTCGTGATGACAGCGGCAACGCTCGGCCGCACCGCCAGAGGATTGTCGGTGTACAGCGCAGCGTGTGGTGCACCTGCCAGCTGGCTGATCTGCGCGGGCGTCATCCACTCCGAGCCACCGCGGTACGCCAGCCCACTCTGGCCAACGTGGTAGGCGCCCGTGCGCGGGTCGAAGCCGTCGACCACGAAGTAGTGCCCTGGCGTGCTCAAGATGACCGGGTTGCGGTTCAGCGCATCGACCTTGACGTGGTCCCAGTCAAGCGCCGTTTCCAACCGCGCCGGGATGCCCATCTTGTCGAGCAGCCGCTTCTCGTTGGTGATGCCGTTCATGCCACCCGCGGCGGTCCAGCCACTCTGCTTGGCCAGCGCCATCGCTTCCTGCGGCGTCGGGGTGCGGGCGTATGCCTGAGCAAACGCGATTGCCGCCATCGGGCCGCACGCGGCGTAAGCTTCATCGGCGGGCAGCCCCACACCGAACTGGTCGGGCACGATCACCCCGCGGCCCGCGGCGGTCGGCGCGGGCGCTTGGCGCCCACTCTCGACCACTGCCGGGCCAGTGCTGCGCAGGCTGTCGTGAATCACGCCCGAGTAGCGCGTCGTAATCGCATTGATCTTCTGTACGTAGTCGGGGTCGGTCATGTACCCGCCCCGCTTGAGCGCACCGACGAATCCTTCGACGGACGTCTGGCCCATTGCGCCGGCATACCGCGGACTGGTCATGACCAGCTTGGCGAAGTCGAGCAGCGACTCGGCTGGCGAGTGGTAGGCGCGGAAGTTGTCGTTGATCGTGACCGCGCCCTGGCCGTAGTCCTCCCAGGTCTGGCTGTTGAAGCTGCCCGCGGGACCGGTCCCCTTGATGCCAAAGAGGTTGTTGCCGTGCGCGTACTTGCCGAAGCCCGTCTCATTCGCGGCCATGCCGATCAGCACTTCGGCGGGGATACCGGTCGCCTGTGAGACGCGGATTGCGTACGGCGCGATGCCACGAATAAACGCCTCGGGACTCGAGCTGTCGACACTGCTGGGCGGCAGCGCGTTGGCCGGGGTGCTCGGTCGAACGGCGACCTCAACCACCGGCGAGGTCCTCGACGCGGCGGAATCGGGAACCGCGCCCGGCGCCTTCGGGATCATCGGTAAGCCCGTCATTGTCCGTTGTCCGCGGCGCCGTGCAGTCCGATCTCGTGATACACGCGGCGCGTCTCGGCCGAGGGCGTGACGTCGAGCTCCTTGCGCAGCGTGCGCTCACACACCTCGTACCAGTGCGTTGCGCGGCCGTATTGACCGAGCCTGGCGTAGGCGCGCATGAGGCGCTGATATGCGTCCTCATTACATGGTTCTTTGCTGAGCAGCTTGTGGCAGCGCACGATGCAGCCTTCAGGATCGCCCGAAACGAGGCAGTGCTGCGCCATTTTCGTCAGCACCAGCAGGTACTGGTCGCGTAATTCCTCGCGCCGCAGCACCGTCCACTCCTCGTACACGTCTTCGACCAGGAAATCGTCGCGGTACAGCTCCTCGGCGGCCGTGTACTCGCGGCTGGCCTTGTCGAGGCCAGACTGGCGTTCGGAGCGCAGACCCGCCTCGAATCTTTTGGAGAACGCGTCGGCATCGACCCAGACGTCGGCGGCAGAGTTGAGGAAATACACCGCGCCCACGTTGATCACTGGATCCGCCGCCGTGCCGCCGCTCGCTGGCGCGAGCGCTCGCCGCAGGCTGTGCAGCGTCACCCGCAGGTCATTCATCGCCGCGTCGGGCGCCAGCTCTGGCCACAGCAGGTCGAGCAGGACGTCGCGGTGGACGGGTCGACGCTGCGCCACCAGGTACTTCAGCAGCATGATCGCCGCGCGGCGCCGCCAGCGCTGGACGGGTGCGCCATCGGACCATACTTCGAAGCGCCCGAAACACCGGATTTGCAATCGCGACGTGCTTGGCAGAGGCGACTGTTCAACGGGCCGATGGGCTGTTGCGGGGGCACGGCGCAGGGTGCGCGCGGACAAAGATCGGCGCGCGAGGCGGCGATAACGATCGCGCCGCGTTTGATCCGATGCCCGTGCGACAGGCAGGCTTGCGCCGGGTTCGCGTCTCACCCTTGCTCCCCTCAGCATCGATCCCCTTAGCCGCCCCCATCTGAGCCGTGGCGGCCTCGCTGAGGTGGCCCTAAGGATACTCGCGAAACGCGCCTCGTACCAGGGTGCCTCAACGGATGCCGCTACGGACCTCGTCCACGACGTGCGCGATCATCTCGTCCAGCGTCATCGCGTGGCCCTTAGCCCAGGCATGCTCGAAGTCCGGCTCGGACATGCGCCCGCGCACCGCCACGAGGTCGCGTTCATAGCGTCCGCGCCATTGCACTCGACCCCCGACGAGGTCGAGCAGCGACCCGACCGCGCCCAACAGGCGCGCCGCCTCGGGCAGCTCCGCGCGGGCGAGCGCGATGCCCGCCAACCCTTCGAGGCAATTGGCGATGCCCTGCTTGTCGCGCGTCGCGCGGTACGCCGCGACGCCTTCCCTGAGCGTGCGCGCGCCGCGCTCGTAGTCGCCACGCGCGAGCGCTAGCAGCCCGAGACACTTCACCGCTGCCGCGATGGCGCGCGTATCGCCCGCTTCACGACGCATCGCCAGACTCTCTTCGTGCAGCGCTGTCGCGCGCTCGTACTGGCCTTGATCCGCGGCCGCTTCGCCGAGTCGATACAGCGTGTGGTAGCTTGCCCAGCGATCGCCGAGCTGCCGCTGCAATACCAGGCTCTGCTCCAGCAGCGCTGTCGCCCGCGGGTAGTCGCGCTGGAAGCGCGCCGGCCCTCGGCGTAGTAGCCGCGGACGAGCCAGAACCACAACAGTGCGCTGGCGAGCCGCAGTGCCTGCTCCCTGCCACGCGGCTGCGCCTGCGTCCACGCTTGCACCGCGCCCAGGTTGTCGTGTTCGGCCTCGAGTCGATCCAACCAGTCGACCTGCTCGGGACCGTGTAGCTTCGGCGCTGCCGCTTCGGCGAGCTGGAGGTAGTACACGGCGTGGCGACGGCGAACCTCGGCGGCCTCGCTGCTGGCCTCGAGCTGCTCGAGACCGTATTCACGGATCGTCTCCAACATGAGCAGCCGCGGCTCGCAACGCGCGGACTGCTCCTCGCGCAGCAGGCTCTTGTCCAGCAGGGAGGCCGCGCCGTCCAGGACGTCGATCGGGCTGAGCATGCGCGCATCGGGCAATGGTGACTCGATGCCGCGCGGCGCCTGGCTGCTGATCCCTGTTTCCCAGCCGCCGCAGATCGCTTCGGCTGCCTCGAGCGTGCAGCCGCCGGCGAAGACCGGCAGTCGCCGGAACAGCGTCTGCTCCGCCTCGATCAGCAGGTCATAGCTCCACGCGATTGCGCCGCGCAGCGTCTGATGGCGGAAGGGAAGGTCGCGCGGACCACCCGTCAGCAGGGGCAGCCGGCGGTCCATGCGCACCAGCATCACTTCGGGTGGCAGCAAGCGCACCCGCGCCGCCGCCAGCTCGATGCCGAGTGGCAGCCCATCGAGCCGCTGGCAAATCTCGACCACTGCGCGGGCGCTGCGCGCGGTCACCTCGAAATCCGCTTTCACCGCCTGTGCTCGCTCCACGAACAGGCGCACCGCCTCGTACCGTGTGAGGTGCTCTACCGGGGGCAGGGCAGCGCGCGCGGGCAAGCCGAGCGGCGGAACCACGAAGTCGTGCTCGCCGTACACGTGCAGCACCGCGCGACTGGTCACCAGGACCTTGAGTCGCTGGCAGCTCGCCAGCAGCTCGCTGATCAAGGGCGCGGCTGGCAGCAGGTGCTCGAAGTTGTCGAGGCACAGCAAGAGCTGCCGATCGCGCAAGTAGTCGATCAAAGTCTCGAGGAGCTGCCGCGCGGCGGCCTGGAGGATGCCGAGCGACTGGGCGATCGCAGTTGGGACGAGGGCCGCGTCGGCGATCGAGGCCAGTGGCACGAAGCACACGCCATCCGCGAATTGCTGGAGCGCTTCGGCGGCCACCTGCACGG
>WNGA01012803.1_pt1 | contig 27521 bp, 24 predicted proteins | sample 5400061 | NCBI WGS metagenome assembly WNGA01 (sample SAMN13153366, study PRJNA577476) | soil metagenome | isolation source: 100 cm soil or saprolite under grassland replicate 2 | place: USA:California | collected 2016-06-15
TGAGCGCGGCCACGCCGACGACGAGGGCGATCGCCCAAGCCAAGCGACCCATCTGCCCAACATACCAGCCGGGTCGCGGACATATACTAGGCGTCCATGTTCGGGCTTCCCCCGTTCGCTCGGCGAGCGCACCCGGTTGCGCTTTTACTGTCGCTTGCGGCCGCGAGCGCCGCCGGTTGCGGCGATGGGCCGCGAACGACGCCGCTCACCCGCGCGGAGCTCGAAGATCCGGAGGCTTGCAAGAGCTGCCACCCCGCGCAGTACGAGGAGTGGTCGGGGAGCATGCACGCCTACGCCGCCGAAGATCCCGTGTTCCGCGCGATGAACAAGCGCGCGCAGCGTGACAACCCCGCGACCGGCTCATTCTGCATGCAGTGCCACGCGCCGCTCGCGGTGCGCCAGGGTCTGACCACCGACGGCAGCAACCTGGACGAGGTACCGGCGCCCAAGCGCGGCGTCACCTGCTACTTCTGCCACGCCGCCAAGGCGGTGGACGGCACCCACAACAACCCGCTCGTGCTCGCCGACGACGACAGCCTGTTCGGTCCATTCGACGACGTCGCGTCCGGGACGCCGCACAAGGGCGCCTATGCGCGCATGCTGGACGACGCCACGCTCGAGTCGGTCGACATGTGCGGCAGTTGCCACGACATCCAGAACCTGCAGCAGGCGCACGTCGAGCGCACGTTCGAGGAGTGGCAGGGAACCGTGTTCGCGGTCGCCCCCGGTGGCGCCACCTGCGCGCAGTGCCACATGCCCGGCCGCGACGGTCCGGCGTCGACGGTATCGTCGCGCGTGCGCCGGCTGCACAGCCACGCATTCCCGGCCGTCGATCTCGCGCTCTCGCCGTTCCCCGCCGACAACCCGCAGAACGACGCGCAGCGCACCGGGGCGCAGACGCTGCTCGACACGTCGGTGCAGGCGACGCTGTGCCACGACCCGCTCACCGGCCGCATGGAGCTGACGCTCGACAACGTGTCGGCGGGCCACAGCTGGCCGAGCGGCGCGACCCCCGACCGCCGGGCCTGGGTCGAGCTGCACGCGTTCGCGGGCGGCGCGGAGATCTACACGAGCGGTGGCGCCGCCTCGCTCCCGCTCGAGGCGTCGCCCGATCCGGACCTGTGGCTGTTGCGCGACTGCCTCTACGACAGCGCCGGGACCGAGGTGCTGATGTTCTGGCAACCGACGACGGTGTTATCGAACGGACTGCCCGGCTCGGTCGTGCAGAAACTCGACGACCAGTCCACTTTTACCCGCACCCACGTCCGCAAGAGCTACCCCGCGACCGGCACCCTGCCCGCCCTCCCCGATCGCGTCACCGTGCGACTGCACCTGCAGGCCGTGGGCGACGATGTGCTCGCCGACCTGGTCGCGAGCGGCGACCTCGATCCGTCGCTCCCGGCCGCGATCGCGCGCTACGAGCTCGCGGGTAGCGCCGCGCTCGAATGGACCCCCGCGACCGCCACCCCACGCGTCGATCCCATGACCAGCACGACGCTCTCCTGCGTGACCACCGGCTTCTACCGCACCGGCTTCACCCCGGCGGTGAGCCACGCGCATTGCCCGTAGCGCGAACGCCGTGGAGCCCTAGCTCGGCACACAGAGCGGGAGCACCACCTCGTCGGCGGGCGCGCCCCCGTCGCCGGTGGCGGGCGGCAACAGATTCAGCGTCAGCTCCCAGTAGCCGGGCATGAAGAAGTTGATCGCCGAAACCACGAACGTTCCGTCGCCCTGATCCGCGACCGCCGGGTAGGTCGAGGCGCCGTGGCTGTGCTCGGGCATATACGGTTTCTCCGACGTCATCGTGAGCCCGGTCGGAACGCCGCCGTTCGCGTCGCGCACCGTCACCGTGAACGTGTTGAGCCCGACCGCGAGCGTCGCCACCGGCGGTTTGGTCGCGGCCTCGACTGCAACCAGCGTCGCCCTGTACGCCCCCGACGCCGACACCATCATCGCGCCCGCCGCATAGGGCCCGGCGTCGTATCGCGCGCACACGGCGAAGTTCGCGTCGTGCGGCGCCGCATCGGGGTTCGCGCCGCCCCCGCCGCACCCGACGAGCGCGATGGCGAGCGCCGGCGCGCAGGCTGCGATTGAGCGGGTTCGGGAAAACAACCTGCAGCGGTGCGGCTTCATGCGATCCGGGCGGGGGCCGCGCCCGACGCTCAGTCTACCCCACGGTTCATTCGACGAAGTACACGTCGTCGACCCAGATGTCAGTCATGAGAGGAGGGCCACTGCCCGGGTCCGTGTTCCTCTGGGCCTGCCAGTTGATGCCGTACACCTGGGTGGGGATCCACTGCGCTTGTTGGAAGCCCCAGGAGGGATCGATGGCGATGCCACCAGCCGCGGGCACGCCGCCATCGCCGGCGTCGAGTGTCACGGTGAACTGTTGCCAGCTGGTCGTGAACTGAAAATTCGCAGCGTAGCTGTTGTAGCACTTCGACGTGTTCCCGCCGCCGCCGTTGCATACCTGGCCGCGCGGGTCGGTATCCGTATCCGGGAATGACATCTTGACCTGCAGCGCCCCTGAAACCGAGTCCGGCGTCGTCGTCATCCCCCAGAACGTGACGGCCTTGTAGTGGCTGATGTCGAACGGGATGGTGAACCTGGGGACGTTGGCCGCGTCCGGCTCCGGGTCGGGGGGCGCCCCCGCATCGACGTCGGGCAGCTGCGCGAACTCGAAGCCGACGCCGCACGTGTCGTAGAGGCCGTTGAGCGTACAGAACTGACGAGCCGCGTTTGCGCTCGGTTTGTTGCACAACGTGGTCGTCGGCGACGGGAGCGTGCTGAACACGAACGACATATACGGCGGGTTCGACGTGTCGGCGGGAACGCCGCCGTCGCCGCCGTAGCCTGCGCCGCTGTTGTACCAGTAGCCCTGCGTCAGCGGCGCACTGATGCCCGTGGCAAACTGGATGGGCCCGTGGGTGGTCGTCTCCATGTCGTCGATGAGGACGTAGCTGGAGGTCGAGGAGCCTGCCTCGCAGTTCTGACCCGCGTCCGCTGGCTTGCCCGCGTCCGGGCGGCTCGCGTTGCTCGAACAGGCGGCCAATCCAGTGAGAAAAGCCATGCCGACGAGCGAACAACCTGAGCAAAGAAGCTGTTTGCGAATGGCCGTACTCCTATTTTGCTGCAAGAACGACCCGTCCTCCCCGACAGCCCGCGGCGCCGGGGAGGACGGCTTTGTGTCAATCACTGGATGGTGATGCTGTAGTCGGTCGTGGTCCAGGAGCCGCTGTAGACCTCGAAGCCGGTCTGAACGCCAATCAGGTAGGAGCTGTTGGACAGCCCGGCGTAGCCGTGGCTTGCCGCGTCCTTGATGTAGGCCAGCACGTCGAAATCCGTGACCGGGCTGCCGTTGGTCCCCGTCGCCACCCAGTAGCTGACGACCTTCTCACCTGTTCCGTTGGTGCCGGAGTACGGCTGCCGCCCCATGAAAGCGGAACCGGTCGAGCTGCCGAGGGGCATCTTGTCCTTGTTGCCGATCCAGATCATCAGCTCGACGTTTGGGACGGCTGGTGTTGCGGAGTTGCCGAACCAGAGGTCATAAACCGCGTTTCCGCTGGTACCCATGGTGAACGACCAGCTGCTCTTCACCGACGTGAGCGCGCTGATCTGCTTGGCGCTCTTGTAGGGTCCGTAGAACTGGATACCGTCGTGACCGGGCCCCCAGCCGCTGACGACGGCGGGGAAGGCTCCGGGGCCATTGTTCGGAGCCTGGAAACCGCTCCCCGTCGTGTACGTGAAGCCGACGCCCCCGGAGGTGGCCTTCACCTGCATCGTCATCGGATTCCCATTCTGGGGGAACGGGGCGCTCTGCACGGCGTAGCCGTTGACGCCGTTCACGGCTTGAGGCTGCTGGTTGTTCCAGGTCGGCCCATAGTTGCCGACGGCCACGACCGGATTCGGAGCGGTCATGATCGGCACGACGCTCTTGATGCAGAAGTCGTAGCTGTGCTGGATGCTGTCCGGGAAGAAGGCGATCTTCACGTCGGTGAGGTTGGCCGGATCGACCGGCTTGCGGTTGTTGGCGTTGTTGGCCAACACGGAATCAGCAAACAGCGCGTTATAGGTGATCGTCCCGGTGGTCGGCACGCCGGGGACTGTGATGCCCGGCGCGTCCTTCGTCTGCGGATCCAGGTCCGTCGACGTCGGATACTCGAGGTTGAGGATCATGCCGCCGCTGCCCTTGCCGCTGGATCCAGGCGCCAAGGTGATCGCGAAGCCGACGATGCTGCTCGCGTTCCACGTGCCCGGTGTCGCGGTGTCGCCGGGTGGTCCCGAGTTGACCTTGAAGCCGATGCCGGCATAGCTGCCGGATCCCGTGCCCATCGTTCCGCTCAGGCACATCGCGCTCGACGTCGAGTTCCACGGAACGGCGCCGGCGCCCTTGCCGTCGCTGCCTTTGCAGCTGATGGTCGAATCGGCGCCGTCGCTATAACAATACCAGGCTCCCTTGATCCCCCAGGTGTTGTTGCAGACGTAACCCGACGCATCCTCGTTGAGTACGCTCTGGTTGGTATTCATGCACCCGTTACCGCCGGCGCCGCCGGTGCCGGTTGTGCCGCCGGTCCCAGTCGTTCCCCCGCGGCCCGCCGTGCCGGTGGTGCCCGCCGTACCGGTCGTTCCACCGCGGCCGGCCGTGCCGGTCGTGCCCGCCGTGCCGGTGGTGCCAGCCGTGCCGGTGGTGCCAGCCGCGCCGGTGGTGCCCGCCGCGCCGGTGGTGCCCGCCGTGCCGGTGGTGCCAGCCGTGCCGGTGGTGCCAGCCGCGCCGGTGGTGCCCGCCGCGCCGGTGGTGCCAGCCGCGCCGGTGGTGCCAGCCGCGCCGGTGGTGCCACCTCCGCTCGTGCCGCCGTTACCTGGGCCCGTCGTCGCCGGTGGGGCGCAGGTGGCAAGGTTAACAGTCGATAGCACGGCCAATTAGAGGAATTGAGGGCGGGTGCTTGCATAAGCTTGCCAAGTCATTGAGAGGGCTCCTTTGCTACAGGGGTTTCGCGAGGTTATGGCGGCGACGCCGTGCTGAACGCAGTTCGGTTTATATACCCCAAGAATAGGGGCACTCGGCAAGAAAGGACCGCCCGCCCACGCGTCACCGGCTGACCCGCGGAAAGCCTAGCGCAACGTCAAGAGCGCGATCTCGGGCGGCACGCCGAAGCGAACGGGAAAGATGCTGGTGCCGACGCCGGTGGTGACGAACATCCGGTGGCCGTTCTCGACCACGAGGCCCGCCGCATAACGCTGGCCGTACTTCGACGGAACCATCGGCCGCCCGAGCAGCGGCAACGCCACCTGCCCGCCGTGCGTGTGTCCCGCCACCGTGAGCAAGGACCGATCGTCGACCAGCGGGAACAGGTCGGGCTCGTGCATCAGCACGATGACGGGGCACCCGGGCGGCGCGCGGTCCAGCGCGGCGCGCACGCTGGGCGCACGCGTCAGCAGATCGCCGACGCCCGCGATGCACAGCCGCTGCCCGCGGACCTCCAGCTCGCGCACGTCGTCCTCGAGCACGGTGATGCCCTGGGCACGGAACGCGCGCGTGATGCGCTCGCCGTCGTACCACCAGTCGTGATTGCCGAGCACCGCGACCACCCCCGCCGGCGCGCGCAGCCCGCCCAACACGCGCGCGATCGGCTCGGCATCGATCGGGTCCCCGCCGACCACGCCGGTAATGACGTAGTCGCCCGCCAACAGCACCAGGTCCGGCTGTTCGGCGTTCACGCGTGCGACCAGCTCGCCCGCGCGCGCCAGCGTCCAGTGCGGCGAGCCCACGTGCAGATCGGACACGAGCGCGACCTTGAGACCCGCGAGCCGCGCCGGCCAGCGCGGCAGCGCCAGATCCTCGCGGTGCACGACGAGCCGGCGTGGTCCGACCAGGAACGCGTACCCGAGCAGCCCGAGCCCGAGCGTCACCAGTCCGAGCAGCAGCCACCCGACGCGCGTCCGGGTGAAGATGCGCCCGCTCACGGCGCCGCGCTCGGCGTGGTCATGACGACCCATCGCCTCCGCCTTCATCGCCCGCGTCCACCGCGACGCCAGCGTCGGCGGATGCCCGATCGACCGCGGCGTCGAACATCGGCGGCGCGTCGAACATCGGCGGCGGCGGCGCGTCGAAGGTCGGCGGCGGCTGCGCGTCGATCTTGATCGGCCCGCCGTCGGCCACCGGGCCGCCGTCCTGCCCCGACGGCAACCCGGTAGGTCCGCCGCCGCCGGTGCAGTTGATGGCCAGCGAGACGACCGCGCAGCCGGGCGCGCCGAGCGAGGGATCGCAGAGCAGCGACACACATTCGCTGTCATTCGTGCACGCGAAGGCCTGCGGCACCGGTCCTGGGCGTCCGCAGCGGCGGCGGTTCGGATCGCACACGAGCCCACGCGCGCAGGTCTCCCCCAGGCACACATCACCCTCGCCGAGCAAGGCCTCACACACGCCGATCCCGTCGGTCTGCGTGGGATGACAGTAAAGCCCTTCGCCACACGCCGGCAGCGCGGAGGCGCCGCAGGCTGCGCCCGCCGCCGACGCCCGCATGCAAATCCCCGAGCCGTTATTGACCGAGACGCCCACGCAAGCCAACCCGAGCGCCGGATCTGGATCGCACTGCGCGCCGAAAAGCTGCGAGCACGGATCACCCTCGCGGGGAATCCGCTTGCACCTCCGGATCTGGAAATCGCACGTGAGTCCCGCCGCCCGATCGCAGTCCTGTGCGGGGTCGCCGCTCCCCTCGCAGGACGCGTTCAGGCCAGGGGCAGGACCGCATCGGCGCGTGTCGCTGCGGCAGACCAATCCGGCCCCGAAATCACAGTCCGCACCGCCCGTGCAGCCCTGCCCCTCCGCCTGAAACGGCAAGCACACCCCTGACGCACGGTTGGAATCGGGCGAAATCGGCGACCGGCCACCGTCGGTCTCCGCCCCTGACAGCGCGAACGAACAGTGCGACCCGGGTGCGCACTCGGCAGCGAGCGCGCAACCGCCGCCGGCGGCGATTCGGCCCACGAACAGGCGGGGGCAGATCGCCAGCAACTCACCGATCAACGGCGCCGCGATCCAGGAAGCAGGCAAGGCGGCGGACGAGGTGCAAGCGCGCTGCCGATAGCTCGCGAGGCATGGCTCGAGTCGATTCCAGTCGATCGCCATCCGACCTTCGTCGATCGACCACCCCGCGTGCGCGAGTTGCTGCCGCACCGACGCCAGCACCCACGACGTAAGGCAGGCTTCCTCGGTCGTGTATCCGCCGAGCGTGCTCAGCTCGAGCGCCGAGCAACAACGGACCTGATTCGCGCAAAACGCCTCGGTGAACGCGGCCGCGATGTTGTTGACCGCGGTCATGCCGTTGGCGCGCGATGGCGTGCTGTCGCAACCCGTGGCCAGCGCCACGACCAGCCCGAGCGGCGCGACCCCAAGATAATGAACGTAACGACCGTACACGTTAGGCGGCCATCATACCTCGTCGGGCCGAAACCGCCGGGTCAGCGCCGGAGCTCGAGACCGAGCACGGGCGTGTGCGCCACCTGCTCGAACCCGAACCGGCGGTAGAGCGCCAGCGCGCGTTCGTTCTCCGCCTCGACGGTCAGCTCGACGTCGCGGGGCCCGCCGATGAGCAGCACGCGCAATCCTTCGCCGACCAGACGTTCGCCGACGCCCCGCCCCCGGTAGGCGGGCGCGCGCGCGACCGTGCGCAGCTCGGCGCGCGCACCGTAGACGACGATCTGGACCACTCCCGCGAGCGTGTCGCCGTCCAGCAACGCCCGCCAGGTCGTCGCGCGCGCCGCGATCGCGCGGCGAAACAGCGGCGGCGCCGACAGGCTGAACGACGGCATGCCTCGGAACGCGTCGGCGAGCAGCGCGTGCGCGTCGTCGACCCGGGCGTCGTCGAGCTCATCCCAGCGCCAACCCGGCGGCAGCAGCGTGCCCGCGTCCGGAGGTTCGAGATCGCCGCGCCGGCACATCGTGTAAGACGAATAGCTCGGCTCGAAGCCCGCCGCCCGCAACACCGCCTCCGCGTCCGCGACGCGCGCGAACGACGGACGAAGCGGCACCATCAACGCGCGCCGCACGCCCGCGCGCGCGAACGCCACCGCCGGTGCGACCACGAGCTCCGCGAACGCCGCCTTGGACAAGTGCGCGCCCTCGGCCATCCCCAGCACCTCGAGGTGCGCCGCCCCGGCCGCGTTCTCGGCGCCGTCGACGACCGTCGCGAGCAGTACCGTCGCGTCGCCGTCGGCGAGCAGGATTACCCCCGACGGACTGCTGGTCAGGTCGACCAGCAGCCGCCGCACCAGCGGGGCATCGAACCACCCGTCGTTGGCGAGGCTGAACGCCGCCAGCGCCTCGACGTCCGCCGGCGAAAATGCAACCCGCCTCAATTCCACGTGGCGAGCATATCGACTTCCAAACCCCGATCTAGTGCCCGCTGCGGCAGTGGGCGAGCCAGCGGTCGACGACAGCGCCGCGGTGCTTTCGCTTGTGCAAGAGGAAGTAGAACTGCCGGCGGAAGTCTCGGTGCGGTACCCGGCAAGCCGCGAGGCTGCCGAGCGCGAAGCTGTCTTCGAGCGCGATGCGCGAGACGCAGCCAAGCCCGAGGTTCACTTCGACCGCCCGTTTGATCGCCTCGGTCTGGCGCAGGGTGAGCGCGACGCGAAGCCGGGGCAAGAGGCCGCGCATCGCGCGATCGAAGGCCTGGCGCGTGCCCGAGCCGCGCTCGCGCACGATCCAGGGCGCCGCGAGCAGGTCGGCGTCGGTCAGCGCGCGCTTACGCGCGAGCGCGTGGCGCGCGCCGCAGAACACCACCAGGTCGTCGTCGCGCCAGGGAAGGGTCTCGAGCTCGGGATGATCGACCTCGCCCTCGACCAGACCGACGTCCACCTCGAAGTTCGCCACCTGGCGGGCGATCTCCTCGGTGTTCGCAACCTCGAGCGTGATGGCGACGGCGGAGTGCGCGCGCATGAAACCGGCGACCAGCGGCACCGCGACGTAGTTGCCGATGGTCAAGGTCGCGCCGACGCGAAGCCGCTCTTCGACCGCCCGGGCTTCGAAGCCGCGCTCGAGGCCGCCGGCGAGCTCGAGGACCTCCTCCGCCCGCGCGCGCACGGCGGCGCCGCGCGCCGAGAGCCGCAGGCGCTTGCCGATTCGATCGAACAGCTGCACGTCGAACTGTCGCTCGAGATCCGCGAGTGAGCTGCTGGTCGCCGACTGCGACAGCGCGAGCTCGTGGCCCGCGCGGCTAACGCTCCCGGCTCGGGCGACCGCGAGGAACACCTCGAGCTGACGCAGCGTGTACCTCATATCGGTTTCACCGAATACGTTTACCAGAATATCCCGTTTTGCAGATGACCGTTCTTCTCCTAGAACCGCGCTACGCCATGAGCACCACCCACCAAGAGCGCGTCCTCACCGTCCGTCACTGGAACGAGTCGCTGTTCAGCTTCACCACCACGCGAAACGCCGGCCTCCGCTTCCGCAACGGCCATTTCGTCATGCTCGGGCTCGAGGTGGAGGGCCGCCCGCTGCTCCGGGCCTTCAGCTTCGCGAGCGCGAACTATCAGGAGCACCTCGAGTTCTACAGCATCAAGGTGCCGAGCGGCCCGCTCACCTCCCGCCTCCAGCACATCCAGCCCGGGGATCCGATCCTCGTCGGCCGCAAGCCCACCGGGACACTCATCCTCGATCACCTGCTGCCGGGAAAGCACCTCTACCTGCTCGGGACCGGCACCGGCCTCGCGCCGTTCATGAGCCTCGTGCACGATCCCGAGGCGTACGAACGCTTCGACGTCGTGGTCCTCGCGCACGGTGTCCGGCGCATCAGCGATCTCGGCTACCGTGACTACATCGAGCGCGAGTTGCCCGCCCACGACCTCGTTGGCGAAGACGTCAAACAGAAGCTCCGCTACTACCCGACCGTCACCCGCGAAGCTTTCCGAAACCAGGGCCGCGTGACCGACCTGCTCGCGACCGACACGTTGCCCGCCGACCTCGGCCTTCCGCCGCTCGACCCCGCCCACGATCGCGTGATGATCTGCGGCAGCCCCGCGATGTTGGCGGACACCGTCGCGCTGCTCGAGGCGCGCGGCTTCGCCGAGGGGAGCAGCGACGGGCAAGGGCACTACGTCATCGAACGCGCGTTCGTCCAGAAGTGAACCTCGAGCGCCGGCATGTGAGACGCATCGAGTCGAGTCCTCGACGGTCCCTGCGCCGGCGAGCATCGGTTGCGAGGTTGCAGACTGCGAGCCGAAAGGTAGACAATGGCGGGCATGCGAAGCTGGATCGGCATTCTTTCTGGTGTGCTGTCGCTCGGCGCAGTCGCGTGCGACGGAGGCGAGCTTGGAACCGGCACCGCGGGCACGACCGGCGCCGCGGGCACGACCGGCGCCGCGGGCTCGACCGGCGCCGCGGGCTCGACCGGCGCCGCGGGCACCGGGGGCTCCGTGGATGACACGTCCGTCCTGCTGTACACGGGCGCGGTCGTGGTGCAAACGCAGGTTTCGATCTCCGCACCGATCCTTCCGCGCACGAACGTCATCTACACGTCCTTCCCCGCCACGCTCACGGGCGAGCAGGACATGGCGCACGCGGCTGCCCTGACCTTCGAGGGGCTGCTGCCCAAGTGCGCGCCCCTCTATCCGAAGATCGTGCTCGACCCGGCGGGGGGCGCGAACCTGACACCCGAGCAACTACACACCAACTACGATCAGGTTGGTCAGTGCTCGTACGAGCAGTATGCGGCGAAGCCCTACTGGATTCCGAAGCTGGTGAAGGACGTCGACATCTGCGGCGCCGAGCTCGGCGCGGGCTGGCGCCTCATCAGCGAAGACTTGGCTGGCGCTCCGCTGCATCCGGCGCAGTTGATCCGTCATCGCTGATCGGCGCGCCGCAGGGCGCGCAGCGCAACGGGACGGGATATGGTTGCGGCCCCGATGAGCAGCGATTCGGAAACCTTGGACGCGGGCGAAGACAGCCTGACCGAGGTCGAGCCGGGCCGGCGAGGGACAGCTCGGGTGCCCACGTTGACGCGGGGGATGCTGCTCGCGGGCCGCTACGAGATCGAGAAGTTGATCGGCCGGGGCGGCATGGGTGTCGTCGTGCGCGCGCGCGACCGCGTCCTGAAAGAGGAGGTGGCGATCAAGATCCTGCGCGCGGAGTTGGCCGCCGGGGATTCGTTCTGGGCGGACCGCCTGGCCCGAGAGGTCAAGCTCGCGCGCCAGATTCAACACCCCAACGTCTGCCGCGTGTTCGACTTCGAGTCGGCCGACGGGCGGGTGTTCCTGGTCATGGAGCTCGCCACCAACCGCACGCTCCGGAGTGAGATAGCCGCGAGCGCCGTCACGGCGCGGCCGATCGCCGAACGCCTCGCGGACGCGCGGGCGATCGCTTCGGGCCTCGGCGCCATTCACGCCGCCGGCATCGTTCACCGAGACCTGTCGTCTCAGAACCTGCTGCGCATGCCCGACCATCGTCTGGTGCTGTCCGACTTCGGGCTGGCCACCGACTCGTTCGAGAACAGCTCGGGGGTCGAAGGAGGCACGCTCGCGTATATGGCGCCCGAGCTCTCCCGCGGCCGTCGGGCGAGCTTCCGATCGGACGTGTGGGCGTTGGGCGTCGTCATTCACGAAGCGGTCTTCGGCCAGCGCCCGAACTGGCGGACCGGTAGCTTCGACATCTCGACCCCGTCGCTCGGACGACGCCTGCAACCCGAAGAACGGATGGTGCTCGACGTCTGCCGCGACTGCACCGCCGCCGACCCGGAGCGCCGTCCCGCGTGCGGCGCCGAGGTCGCCGCGCAGCTCGGCGGGCGGCGGCGACCGCCGCTGCTGACGGCGCTCGCACGCCGCGGGCGGCGCGCGCAGGTCCTGGGCCTTGCGCTGGCGATCGTCGCGACGGCGGTGGTCGCCCGCCGAATCCGGCCGAGCGTCCTGGAAGGGCCGGTCGCGGTCGCCACGCCGTCGCCCGACCGGTCCGCGATCGTGCCGACCGGCGAACCCCAGGACTGGTCCGAGGCCGCGATCCCGCTCGTGAACGCCGCGCCGTCGCTCGCCTGCATCACCGTGCTGCCCGATCGCCAGACCGTGCGCTTCGTCTCGGGATCACCCCGCCGCGCCGAAGATCTCGACCTGCGCACCCGCGGGCGGTCGCCCGCGCCGCTCGCGCCGATCACGTACGCCGAGGGCTGCCCCGACCTGTCGCCCGACGGCCGACGGGTCGTGTACCCCGGCCACACCGCAGAGGGGCGCGCGTTCGCGTTCGTCTCCGAGCGCCCGGACGGTGCCGGCGCGGTCCCCGTGGTTGCCACGGCGGAGCCCTCGCAGGCCTCGGAGCCCACCTGGCTGGCCGACGGGAACAGCTTCACGTACGACATCGACCTTCGCCACATGGGCGTCTATTCGCTGGTCACCCGCCGGTCGACCGTGCTGGCGGAGCCTACGATCGCTCCCCACGCCTCGGCCAACCGCTACGTCGCCGGCAACCGCATTTTCGTCAGCGCGTGGCTCGACGCCATGTCGACCGAAGTCTCCGGTTTGGCTTTCCCGTCGCTACGCGAGGAGTTTCGCTTCCACCTGTCCGAGCTGCTCATCGACTGGCGTGCGGTCGAGCCATCGGCGGCCTACTTCACGACCACCAACTTCGTCGCTCCGTCGGTCGTGTTCGACATCGACTTGCTGCGAAACCGCGCCCGCCGGCGAGGGTTCATCCCCGGGCAGTTCGTCGATCGGCTCGCGCCCGTGTCCGGCGGCCTCGTGCTCGTGACCAGCGCCGTCACATCGACGGTCACCGCTCGCGCGACCGACGGACGAACCACCGTGCTCGAGCGCGACTGGCTGGTGTTCGCCGCCGACTACTGCGGTGACGATCTGCTGCTGGCCGAGAAGGCGAGCGGCGGCATCGCGATCGTGCGAGCGGACGCGCGCGGCAAGCGGCTGGCGCAGATGACGAAGGGCCCGGCGGACCTCCAGGTGTCTTGCGCGCCCGACGGCCGGCGCTGGTTCTACTCCGGGTTCGGGTCGACCCCCGGCCTCTACAGTTGCGACGAAAACGGCTGTGGTCGCGTGGTCGCCGAACCGACCTGGGGCTCCGCGGTTTCACCCGACGGACGGCGGATCGCGTTCACGACCGTGACCGCCCGTGGCCCGACCATCCGCTGGATGCCGACCGACAGCGGCGAGATCCACGATCTGCTCGACACCGAAACCATCTGCGGCCCTTCGTGGTCGTCGCCCCGCACCCTCTGGGTCTCCCGGCGGCGCGGCAGCGCGCTCATCTGGACGGAGATCGACGCCGACACCGCTCGCCCGAGCGGCCGCGTCCACCCCGGCACCACCGACTGCACCGACGCCCACAACGACCCGGAGACCCCCGACACCGCGGTACAGGTCCGCGTGAACCGCCGGTCGCAAATCCGGTTTCTGCCCGACGGGCGTCTGTGAAACTTCACGGCAAGCGTAACCAGGGATAGAGTGAAGTGGTCGCTTCCGTGTCCTTCGAACCCATTCCGCCCTGCTTGCTTGCCCCGAGGTGATGATGATGAAGGCCCGAAGCCGACCGACCGACACTTCCCTCGGGACCATGCTCGCTGTGCTGGTCCTGCTCGGCGCGAGCGCCTGTGGCTCCAAAGCCGGGGACGTCGCGACGCGACAGGCAGCGCAGGCCGCCTGTACCCAGGACAGCGACTGCGCAGACGGGATTCGTTGCACCGTCGATATCTGCAACCTGGTGGACCACCTGTGCCTGAACCTCGAGATCTCGGGGTGCTGCACCCGGGACAGCGACTGCGACGATGGGACCGCTTGCACGCAGGACGCTTGCAGCGTCAGCCAGGGGCGGTGTTTGCACACGCCGGTCGCGGACTGCTGCACGGACCACGGCCAATGCAACGATCACAACGGGTGCACGGTCGACAACTGCATCTTCCAGAGCGGGGTCTGTCAAAACCTTCCCCAGGCTGCCTGCTGCCAAAGAACGGGCGATTGCGCCGACGGCGACATCTGCACCGTCGACGTCTGCACCGCGCAGCACAGCTGCTCGAACGTGCGCCTGCCCGGCTGCTGCACCGCAGACGCGCAGTGCGACGACGGGGTGACCTGCACGCGCGACGTCTGCGACCTCACGTCCCACACCTGCGCGCATCCCGCGATCTCCAACTGCTGCCTCGACGACGGCCAGTGCGCCGACTCGTCCGCCTGCACGACCGATACCTGCAACCAGACCTCCCACACGTGCGATCACGCCGCCGTCAATAGTTGCTGCTCGACGATGGCCGACTGCAACGACGGCAACCCGTGCACGCTCGACAGCTGCCTCAACAACGGCAGATGCAGTTTTGCCGCGGTGGCCAATTGTTGCCAGACCGACTCGGATTGCAGCGACGGCGACGCCTGCACCTCGGACGCCTGCTCGCCCGCGAGCCACACCTGCACGCACATCACCGTCGCGGGGTGCTGCACGAGCGACTCACCCTGCGCCGACAGCGACGTCTGCACCGTCGACAGCTGCGACCTCAACACCCACGTCTGCAAAAACGATTCGCTCGCCGGATGTTGCAACCTGGCCGGGGATTGCAGCGACGGGAACGTCTGCACGACCGACTCCTGCAACACTGCGACACACGCCTGTAATCATGCCGCGGTCGCAGGCTGTTGCACGAGCGGCGTCGACTGCAACGACTCCGACGTCTGCACGATCGACACCTGCAACGTCGCCACGGGCGCGTGCGGAAACGCGGTGGTTCCTGGCTGTTGCCGCAACGACGCGGATTGCGCCGACAGTAATCCCTGCACCCAAGACCTTTGCGACGAGACCACCCACGTGTGTAGTCACCCCGGGATCGCGGGGTGCTGCACGGCGAACGCGGCGTGCGCCGACACCAATGTCTGCTCCCTCGACGTGTGCGACCTTTCGCTGCACACGTGCTCCAATCCGCCCATCACCGGCTGCTGTACCGCCGATGCGCAGTGCACGGACGCCTCGCTCTGCACGAACGACATCTGCAATCCGGCGAGCAGCACGTGCGCGCACACCGCGGTGGTCGCGTGCTGCTTCGACGACACGGCCTGCGCGGACGCCAACCCGTGCACGCTCGATTCGTGCAACACGACGACGGGGACATGTTCGAACAGCACGCTCGCGGGATGTTGCCTCACCGACGGTGACTGCGCCGATAACAACATTTGCACCAACGACGCCTGCAACACCGTGTCGCACACCTGCAGCCAGACCGCCATCCCGGGGTGCTGCACCGCGGACGCCCAGTGCGGCGACGCCAACGCCTGCACCGTCGACGTCTGCGGCGCGGCCACGCACATCTGCGCCCACACGAGCGTCGTCGGCTGCTGCACGGTGACCGCCGACTGCGACGACGCCGATCCCTGCACGACCGACACGTGCGCGCTCGCGCTATGTGCTCACCTGCCCATCGTCGGTTGCGTCTCGGACGGCGGCGTCGATGGACCAGACGCTGCCGGCGGCAGCACCGGCTCCGCCGGAGCGGCAGGGACCGCGGGCGCGACGGGGTCGGCCGGTTCGACGGGCGCCGGAGGCGCGACCGGGTCAGGAGGTTCGACCGGGGATGCGGGCGCGACCGGTACGGCAGGGGCGACCGGCCTGGCAGGCGCCGGCGGCTCAGCCGGAAATGGCGGCTCGGCCGGAAACGGCGGCTCAGCCGGAAACGGCGGCTCGGCTGGCAATACCGGCGTTGCCGGCGCCGGCGGCAGCACCGGTGGCCGCGGGGGCACGAGCGGCGGTACCGCCGGAGGCGGCGCCAGTGGTAGCGGCGGCCGCGGCGGCACAGGTGGCAGCACGGGCGGCGGCGGTGGCGCCAGCGGGAATGCCGGCCGCGGCGGTTCCGGTGGCAGCACCGGAGGGGGCGCTGGCGGCCGTGGCGGCAGCGGCGGTTCCGGTGGCGGCACCGGAGGGGACGCAGGTGGCCGTGGCGGCCGCGGCGGTTCAGGTGGCGGCAGCGGCGGCCGAGACGGTTCCGTCGTCGACGGATCCACCGACGGCAACTCGCAGGTCACCGTCGGGAACCTTGCCGGGGGTGGTTGCACCTGCTCGACCTCGTCGGACGCGCCGGGCGGCGGTCTGGCGTTCGTACTGATGCTCGGAACGGCTTTGCGTCTTCGTCGCCGCCCGAGCGGATCTCACACCGCACGCTCCCGAGGGAGATGATCATGCGCATCCTGGTTACCGTTCTGGCCGGCGTCACCGGACTCGCGTCGCTCTACGCGCACGCGCAGGGATTCAACGCCCAGACCTTCCGACCCTCCAATTCCACGAGCGGCGCGTTTTCACAGGACGCGGCGCACGTGCTGCAACGCAACGACGTCGACGTCGGGCTGACCCTCGATTACGCGCACAACTCGCTCGTGCTGCGCGATCCGGACAGCGGCGCGATCCTTCCCGGTGGAGGCGTTCTGTCGAACCGCCTCGTCGGGCACCTCGGCGCCGGCGTCGGCGTCGGCGGCTTCGTCGAGCTCCGCGCTCGCCTGCCCGTGATTCCGTTCGAGAACGGAAACGTGAGCACGCTGCGCGCCGGCGAGGCGCTCAACACCGCCACCATCGGTGATCTCAGCCTCGGCGCCAAGGCTGCGCTCTACGGCAAGCGGGGCCGAGAAGGCCTCCAACTGGCGCTCGCGGCTGACCTCGACCTGCCGACCGGATCGGCCGCCAACTTTGCCGGCGACGACGCGTTCAGCTTCCGGCCTCGGCTCGTCGTCGGGTTCGAGCAGCAGGGCTTGTTCGCCGCTCTAAACGGCGGCTACGCCGTGCGCCGCCAGCGAGCGATCCCGGTCGGCAATCTCACCGTGAACGACCAGCTCGTGGGCGGTCTCGCGCTCGGCTACGGCGTGATCCCGCAGCGCTTGTGGGCGCTGGGTGAGGCGTATTTCTCCCACGTCTTCAGTGGGGCGGGCGGTGTCCGTGACACGCCCGTCGAGGTACTCGTCGGGGCGCGGTACGCCGTGTCCGGCCCCTGGATGATCCAAGGCGGCGCCGGCATCGGGCTCACGAGTGGTGCCGGCGCGCCCGGCGTGCGCGCGGTGTTGGCGGTCGGCTACGCGACCGACCTGCGCCCGCTGCCACCTCCCCCCCCCCCCCCCCCCCCCCCCCCCCCCCCCCCCCGGCGACGGCATCATCGACCGGCTCGACAAGTGCCCCGACGATCCCGAAGACAAAGATGGCTTCGAGGACGACGACGGCTGCCCCGATCCCGACAACGACAAGGACGGCGTGCCCGACGCCACCGACAAGTGTCCGAACGTGCCCGAAGACAAGGATGGCTTCGAGGACGACGACGGCTGCCCCGATCCCGACAACGACAAGGACGGCTTCCTCGATCCCGTCGACAAGTGCCCCAACGAGCCCGAGACCTTCAACGGCTTCGAGGACGACGACGGTTGCCCCGACAAGGGCGCGCCCCTCGCGGTGCTGAGCGACAACAAAATCGAGATCAAGCAGCAGGTCAACTTCGCGACCAACAAGTCCACGATCAAGAAGACCTCGTTCACGCTGCTCGCGACGGTGGCCAAGATCATGTCGCTACACCCGGAGCTCACCAAACTGCGCGTCGAGGGACACACCGACAACCGCGGGACCGAGAAGCACAACATGAAGCTGTCGCAAGACCGCGCCGACTCGGTTCGCAAACACCTGATCGAGGTCAACGGAATTGACGCCGGCCGACTCGAAGCCGTCGGCTACGGACCCAAACAACCGATCGGGAGCAACAAGAGCAAGCAGGGACGTGCCGCCAATCGGCGCAGCGAGTTCATCATCCTCGAGCGGGCGCCCGCGCCCGCCGCCCTGCCTCCCGCCGCTCTGCCTCCCGCCGCCCTGCCTCCCGCCGCACTGCCTCCCGCCGGCCTGCCTCCCGCCGCGCCCTCGCCGCCTCCCCCGCCGACCGGGCCGCCCACGCCGACGCCGCCGACCACGCCGTGAAGGCGGCTCGACCACATCCTGAGGTCTCGTCACTCCGCGCCGCAGGCGCGGTCTGCGACTACATCAGGAAAGAGTAGCCGCGAACCCGCGCTGCGCGCGGGGGCGGCTAGTCTCCCCCAGGCAAGCGGTGAACCGACCACAGAATCCCGCGCAGCATGAGGTCCCTGAACTGGGGTTCGGCGTAGACCTTCGGGTTGTGGCCGCGAATCGTGTAGAACGACCGGCCGCCCTTTCCGTTCGCGTTCTCCTTGATCCAGGCGGCTGGTCGGGGCGTCGTGCCTTTCGACGAGTTGCTCACCGTGACCTTGGCGATCACCTTGAAGCCCGTCACCGCTTCGACGTTGCGGTTCATGAGGTACCACTCGTCGCTGGTGCTCCATGGGGTCGTCAGGCCCTTCAAGATGGGATGGTTGACGTACTCGGGCTGCCAGTTGACCGTACCGGCCGTCATATCGATGTCGTGGTCGACGAAATACGCGCCGTCGATGTTGTCGTGGAACCACGTCCAGCTGGTGCCACCGTTGGCATGCTCGAAGTCCGTCGCGGAATGCTGGCCGGCCCAAGAGCCTCCGTTATTCCAGTAGTCCACGAAGATCTGCTTCTTTTGAGCTCCGTTCGGCGCACTGGTGAAGACCGTACCCGTCGGGTTGTTGGAATAGAACAATTCGTAGTTCTTGAGATTTTCGGCGGTGACTTCGGAGAAGTAATTCGCCAACTCCGGATCGGCACCGATCTGATCGACGGTCCAGGTGGAGTCGGCCCCGAGGCCCGGGATCCTGGCGCGTTCGGGGGCGGTCGCCTTGCCGAGGTCCTGCAGCATCTTGAAACAGTTCGGGATCGAATCGTGGGTGTAGTCGAGCGGGGTGCTGAGCACGATGATCTTGAACGGACCCTGCCGGAGCTTGCTCGCGGTCGTTCCCCCAGCGCCGCCCGTTGTCCCAGCCGTCCCCGACATTTGCGTGCCTCCGACGCCGGCGGTTCCCATCGTCCCCGCGGCCCCCGTCGTCCCCGCGGTCGCCGTCGTCCCAGCGGTCCCCGTCGTCCCCGCGGTTGCCGCGCTGCCAGCCATCCCCGTCGTTCCCGCCGAGCCCGCGGATTCGGAGCCCGCCGTGCCAGCCGTCCCAGCGGTCATCCCAGTCCCCGCCGCCCCCGTTTCATGCCCGCCCGTACCGGCACTACCCGTCTCGTCGATGGTTCCGCCGGCTCCCGCGGCCCCGGTCGTTCCCGCGCGCCCCGCATTTATGAGGCCTCCGTCGCCGGTGTTGCAGGCGCCGAGCGCCCATGCCGACAAACCAAGGACTGCGGTCGCCAAGTTTCTCATGCTCCCTTGTGGTTGCTCGCGCGGGCGATCGATCACGCGATCGATCGCCCGCGCTCGCACCCACCGGCCAGCCCGATCATTAACGCTGACGGTCCGAGCCAGCGCTGACGCCCAGCAACAGACACGGTCGCACCGGCCAGGGTGAAAACAGCACGCGCTGCGTGCCGTCGACGATTTCGGTGTATTGCGCGCGGAGCGGTACGATGTCGACCGCGGCGGCCGCGAACGCGCTCGTCCCCCGTCCGAGGGCGAGGTCGAAGCGCGCCGCCAGCCCCAGCACGGGATCGAGATCCGTTCGCGCGGCTCCTGACACGACGTCTCCGGGAGAGATGCTGGCGAGCGTCGGCGTGATGCGCGTGACGAGGAGCGCCGGGCCGGCCGCGATGCGGCCGATACCGAACCTGCCGATTCGCGTGCCCGCCGTTGCCCACACGTGCACGCCGACGGCACGCACCAGGAGGTCACCGTTGGCGGCTATGCTGTGGAACCCCGGATCGATGACAGCAGACGCTGCGAGCCCTACGCGCCTGCCGTCGGTGATCCGATCGAGCCCGAGGTCGACGCCGACCCGAGGGGCCAAGAGCGCGGTGGAGGACCAGGAGGCCACCCCGCCGAAGACGCCGAGGCGGAGCGCGGTTTCTTTCGAGCCGGCCAACCCGCCGCCAGCTGAAGACCGCGCGGGCAGAGCCGCGCTGAGCGCTGCGCGTGCTTCGTCCTTCTGCACCCCGATGGGCTCCGAGGCGAGCAGACTCGCCATCGACCGTTCGATGATGAACGTAATCTGCGCGAGGCCCGCTTCGTCGACCCCTAACATCAAGGGGACGGTGCGGATGAGGACGCGGTCGGCCCGACGCGGGATGAGGAGCAGCACGGCGTTGTCGATGTCCTGCGCGTTCACCCAAGCCCGCGCGAGCGGTGCGTCGGGGCTCCCATCGGGCGGCAGCTCGAGAACGCGTTCCACGTTCACCTCTGTCACGACCGCGACGTCCAGCGCGACGCCCAACGCTGCGAGCCGCGGCGCCAGACGTGCCGTCACGGCGGCCACCACCGAAGCCGGGGCCGCGATTCGAAGCGCCAGCCGGTGCGGGACGCTGTCCGTCGCGCTCGGGCCACCGGCCATGGCGACCCAGCACGCGAGAGCCAAACGCGCGATCACGGAGCGTCGAGCGTCGCCAACCGCGCCCGGGCCGCGGCGGCGTGAAGCGACCCGGGGTGCTCGCGCAAGAGCTCGAGCCAAGCCGACCGTTCCTCGCGCGGTCGTCCCAACCGCCGCAGCGCCTGCGCCCGACCGAGGCGCGCCTCTTCCGCGAGCGCGCCCGACGAATCCACGGCGAGGTAGCGCTCGAACATCTTGAGCGCGCGCAGGGGTTCGCCGCGCTGATCGAGCAGCAACTGCCCATAGAGCGCCCGCGCGACGATTTCTTCGCGGGTGCCTGGGTACTGCTGGCCGAGCTCTGCGAAGGCCCGGCTCGCATCCGCCCAGCGCCTCGCTGTGCTCGCCTGCTCGGCGCGTCTCAGCAGCAGCGCCGCCTCGAACGGGGGCGGGGCCATGGCTGAGGACGCCGCTGCTGCGTTCGGCGCCGGCGACGGCGGTGACGGCGCGCGCTCGGCACTGCGCGCTGGCGCCCGACTCGGCAGCGAGGTCGGGGTCGGTCGCGGCGACGCCTCGGTCGGTTTCTCCGTCGGCGACTCCGGATGCCGTGTCGCGGCCGGCTGCGCCGGCGCCACCATAGCGAGCGTGCGAGCGCGCGGCGCCCGGGACTTTGAACGATGATTGTCATTCGACGATCGGCGGTAGCGCGTGGGGGACACCGCGCGCTGGACCTGCGCCTCGCCGGAAGCCGCGCCGATGTCAGCGGCGCGCCCCACATCGGCGAGACCGAGCTCAGGTTCGAGCTCGGAGGTCTGGCGCTGCGCAACGGTGTCGGGGGAAATAGCCCGCGTGCCGGCTGCGGAGGCGGGGGCCGCGCGCGCCGCGCGTTGCTCGCGGACACGAATGACCAGCGCGGTGGCTGCGACCGCGGTCCCCGCCACGAACAGGGTGACAGCGGCGACCATCGCGAGCGGACGACGCCAGCCGACCCGAAGCGCCGCGACCGGTCGTCGCTCGCTCGCGGCCAGCACCCGGTCGACCAGGCGCGCCGCCATGGCGTGATCGGCCTCGGACGGGACCCGCGCGCGGGCCGCCTCCTTTCGCACGATGCGCTCGAGCGCGCACGCAGGGCAGCGCTCGAGGTGCGCGATCAGGTCCGCTCGCTCGTTCGGGGACAGCGTGCCGCAGGCGTCTCGCCACAACAGCTCGTCCGGATGCAGATCGGAAACCGTCATCAGAGCTCCTTCACGAGCTCGCCGAGCTCCGGATCGGCCAGGATACGATCGCGCAAGTGGTCGCGAGCAAGCCGAATCCGGCTGCGAACGGTGTTGACCGGGACCTTCAGCTCGCGCGCGATCACCGGGAGGGGGTACTCGAGCAGGACCCGGTACGTCAAGCTTTCGGCCTGGCCTTCTGGCAGCTCGTCCAAGAGGCGTTGAAACGCGGCGAGGCTTTCGCTGCGCTCCACCGCGGCGCTCTGCGATCCCGCCGCGGCCGTCGCGGTGACGGGCGGCTCAGCCTCGACCTCGACCGCCGCCAAATTGCGCGATCGCCGCTGGTCGGCGCGCCGCATGCCGAACGCGGTGCGGACCGCAATCCGCCGCGCGTAATGCAGAAAGGTCGATTGGCCGCGAAATCGCGGGACCGAATCGACGATCGCGATCATGGCTTCTTGCGCCGCGTCCTCTATGTCGATGTCGCGCCCCGCCACCACCCTGACCGCCGACACGATCGACGGCGCAATCAAGGAAAGCAGGCGCGCCAAGGCCTCGCGCTCGCCGCGCGCCGCGCGTTGCACCAGCGGAAGCAGGGGATCTGACGCTTGTTCCTCGACCGTGGCGCCCGGCCGATCCGGATCGATGGTGGGCGCGGCGGGGTGTTGTGGGCGCGGCACGTCTACATCATCTCTTGTAGGCGGCTCGGCCGCCGATCGATCACGGGTCGGCGCGAAATGATCGGATGACCGGACCCGTACGGAGTCGTGATCGGTTCTCGACGCTCGGCCCACGAGATAGATAAGCTTACTGCCAGGAGGCGATCGTGGCGCTCGGGAAGACTGTCGCTGCATGCGTGTTAGCCGCAACGCTAAACGCGTGTGGGTGCGCGGACTTACGACCGCTGGGGACGCTGACGACGGGGGGCCGAGGGGGGAGCGGCGAGGCGGGGTCGACGGGCGCCGCTGGCACCGGGGGGACCGGCACGGGTGGAACGGTGGACGCCGGCGGCGGAGGCGTGGGCGGGAGCGCCGGGGGTCCCCCGATTCAGGTGCTGGTCTGGAACAACGCGCTGACTTTCGGGCATGCCTCACGCGCGCTCGCCATTCCGTACCTCAAAGCCCGGGAGCTCACCGACAACATCACGTTCGATACCACCTACGCCCACACGGGGTCGAACTATCAGGACGGTCCGACGGACGCAGTCTTCGATGCGTCGGTGTTCACGGATGAGGGGCTCGATAAATACGACGTCGTGATGTTCTTGAACACGACCGGAAACGCGATCGACGACGACATGAAGACCGTTCGGCGGCAGGCGTTGCAGGATTTCATCGAGAAGAAAGCGCGCGGCTTCGTCGGTACGCACTCGGCGACCGACACGTACCTGGCGGACGCGTCGGATCCCTGGCCCTGGTACGTGGATTTCATCGGCACCAATTACATTTCGCACACCATCTACGGGACCCCGGGTGTCGCCCAGTATTTCCAGAACATGACCCACCCAATCCTGATCGCCGCCAGCACGCCGACCATGTGGAACCGATCCGAAGAATGGTTCGTGTTCACGCGCGACCCGCTGTTCTCGCCGATCCCGGGCGTGAAGATGCTGCTCACCTGTCACGACCAGAAAAACGCGACGGAACGACCCACCGCCTGGGTCCACGAGATGCCGCCGCCGGCGAACGCCCCGCGCGGGGGTCGCATGTTCTATACAGCCTTCGGCCACTTCACGTCGGCGTTCGAAGAGCCGCTGGTGATGGACCTGATCATCGCCGGCATCAAATGGGCGGCGGGCCGGATTTGACTATTCTGGTCCCTCGAATTCTCGGGAGGCCCTGGAGTTCTCCGGCATCTGCCGGCGGACCTCACAATTCGTTTGCGCGGAAACCAGCCTCCGGGTCGGGAATGACTGGCGAGACCTCAGCCGCTGACTCGAAGATGCGGACACGGCCACGGCGAGAATCGGTGTTTGGTCACCTGGACCTGAACCTTCTCGAACCCGCTGCAATTTCCACCATTGAGGTTCTCGGGGATCGGCGTCCTTCGCCAACCGTCCCGAGCGACCCGCGGATCTGGACTCGCTGGTTCGCACTCTGGTTGAGGCGCTCAAGCAATCGACGATCGACGGACCGATCTGGGTCACGTGGTGACCGTCGCCTCCTCAGGGCCCTTCCGCGATCGCGCGGGTTGATCTCTCGCCACCGTCGCCCTGCAGGTGCGCTCGCCCGTGGTACCCTTGTTAGCCATGGCAATCCCGCAGAAAAAGCGGCCCACGACGCTGGAGGAGGCCCTCCGGGAGCTCAAGGGCGCTCTCCACGTCGCCACCGAGATGGAGGCGGCGGCGGAGCTCCGGCTGGCGGCTGCCGTGAAGCTCTACGAGATCGAGCGCCTCCCCGCTGGTGCCGCTGCCGAACTTGCGGGTCTGGACAAGTTCGAGTTCTTGCAACGAGTCGGCGAGTACGGAGTTTCGGCGTTCCGGCAGTCCCCCCAGGAGCTGGACGAGGAATTGAAGATTCTCCGCACGCTCCGTGGCTGACGTCGTCTCAAACACGTCGCCTCTGAGCTTCCTCCACAAGCTGCGGTGCCTGGAGCTACTGCGAGATCTTTTTGGTTCGGTCCTCGTGCCCGCTGCGGTTGTCGAGGAGCTCCGCATCGGGCGAGAACACGGCCACGATCTTCCCGATCCGCCCTCCCTGCCCTGGATAACGGTCACGCCCGCGCGGCGTCCGTCGCCGCGGCTCTCCGCCGTTGGCGATCTCGACCCCGGTGAGGCCGCCGTTCTTGACTTGGCACTCGCCCTGCCAAGTCCGCTCGCGGTGCTTGATGAGCGGATTGCCCGTCGCGCGGCCAAGGTACTGGGCGTTCCGTGCGTCGGTACGATCGGTATTCTTGTGGAGGCGAAGAAGCGCGGCCTTCTTCCCGCCGTCGCTCCCCGGTTCGCGGAATTGGAGAAGATGCGCTTCAGAGTCTCGCCCGCGCTGAGGGCGTGGGCCCTCGAAGAAGCCGACGAGAGCTAAGCGCGGATCGGATCTAGACGATCTATCGTATCGCCCTGCCGCCGCGGGCGCTTGGCGACGAGTATGGAGCCAGGAATCCGAGGAGCGTCGAGCGGGCGAAGGCGCCGCCACCGCCGACGAGTTCCTAGCCCGCGGCAGCGCGCGCCTGGCGTCGTTTTTGAGCCGGCGCCTGGCGAGGGGCCGGCCGCCGCGGGCGCGTGCCCTTGAGCGGCACTAGCTGGAGGCCGAACCCCATCGTCGAGAGCATCTTGAACACGGTGGCGATCGTGGGGTTCGCCTTCTTGTCGGTCAGCAACTTGCGGATTGACTGCGCCGGTAGGCCGCTCATGCTCGCGAGCGTCGCTTTCGAGACGCCGCGGCTTTCCCGCAATGTATTCATCGCGCGCATGAAACGGTCGTAGGTATCGATCTCAGCGCGTGCCTCGCGGTAGGCCTCTGCGCGCGCGGGGTCCGCCATCTGCTCGTCGAAGAAGTCGTCGAACGCCGTGCGATCCATCGATCTAGTGTAGTGTAAAATCTACATTCAAGAACAAGGCGCCAGGTAAGTTTCCATGGAAACGCAGCGGCACGGACTAGACGATTCGGTTCGCCGCGTCCCGTTCGGGTGGCCATCCCGGTCTGCTTCGAGCCGATTGTCCATAACGGCCGCGCGTGCGAAATCGAAGGTGCGATAGCTACGCATCTCGGCGCCTGCTGGCGAAGGAACCTCCAGCTCGCCACCGAGAGGAAGTAGATCTCGTCGTCACTTAGCGAGCTTCTTCAACGTCTCTGCGTGGTGCTTGTTCACCCAGCCGAGACTGTCCTTGATGGAAGGGCGCATGTCTACCGAATCGGACCAAGCCCAGCAAAGATCATCCCGTTTGCGGCAACGGGAACCGGGCGTCCAGGGTCGGAGCCAGCAGCCGCGCAGCGTCCACTGACGGAAGAAGCCGAACGGTCTGTCCGATGAGGTCCAAAGTCCTGTTGAGTAACTGGTCCGCGTAGAGGGCAACCGGCGTTCCATCGGGCATGAACGGACCGACGACCTCGTCCTCTCGCACCGACCTGTTCGTCCGCTTGACGGGGACCGCCATCATTTCCAAACCCTTCAGGCCCCCATAGTGGGCAACATCGTCCCGCCACTTGATCGCGACGCCCAACCACGCGTCGATTGCTCCCCGAAACAGGGCATGGAGGCTCTTGCTTCGCTCGCCGATGTCACCGCCTCGCCTTGCGTGGGTGTCCAACCAGTTCAAAAGCTTCCCCCCCGGCACCTTCGGCACGCCGTTCACAGCTTCTTTGGAGAACATCTTGACCACCTCGGTCGCCACTAGGGACCTGGTGACGAGTGGCGCGCAAACGTCGAAGAGGCTCTTCGTCGTGATGAGCATCCCGTATACGCTGCCGGTAAAGCTCATCGTCTCGTAGAGAAACACGATTGGCTTTTCCGGTGTTGGCGCGAAATCGTGAGGTCCCATCATCTCGATGATTCGCGAGATCAGCTGCGGCGCCTTCGGCACGTCGCGGATGACGGTTTCGCAAGCGAGGCGAAACGCAGCGAGGCAGTGCGCTACGGTAGCCGCGTCCCTGCGAAGGGGCAGCGGAAACGCATCGCTGTTGAGGATTCCAGCCGCCCACAACGATGTCGGATCGGCGAAGATCATTCGGACGAGATGGGGCCCGCTCAAGGACTCCCCGAAACGAACACGAAGCGCGCAGATAGCGCGCGGCGGTCTCTGCCGGAATTTACGACGGCTGAAATCGAGGCAGTCTTCCGCAGTGATTTCATCTGAGTGCGAGGAAGAGGACTCGAACCTCCACTCCTTTCGGAACCAGATCCTAAGTCTGGCGCGTCTACCAGTTCCGCCATCCTCGCGCGTACTTACGTCAGTCTAAAACGTCCCGGGACAACTCCGGGACAACTCTATCAGCACCAGACCACTTCGGAAGCAGGTCCGGGACAACGTAGCGGGTCAGTTCAGGGCGGCAACTACACGAGCGGTCCGGGCGTTCTCAATCGCCTCGGGCTTGACCTGCGGCAGCTCGCTCACGCCGCTTCGACGTCGACAGTGGCGATCTGCGCGCGCGGTTCGGGGGCACGCAGTCCGTCCATACGCAGCCCTTCCAAGTGCGCCGCAATCGCCTCACGGACGTTCGCCAGCGCTTCGTCGTACGTCTCGCCCTGGGAGGCACAGCCCGGCAAGTCGGGGACCGAAACCGAGAACCCGCCGTCCTCCTCGGGCTCGAAAACGACCGTGTAGCGCCGGCTCATGAAGCAAGCGTACCACCGAATCGACCGCCCGCCCCGCCCTGCTCCGCAACTCATTCGGCGTTGATGGCGATGCGGGTTCTCTTTCTAGGCTCAACCCATCCCCTTCACCTCACGCCACAGAGATCCTGAGTCTGGCGCGTCTACAAGTTCCGCCGTCCTCGCAGGAACAGGTTTCGTACTTTAGCCGTAGCCGCGCTCGACGTCACCGGGTTGGCGCATTCAGAGAGTGCTTCGAGGCCGACTCGGATCCGGGCGCTGACGGCTCGGGCAGGTGGGTCGCGAGCAGGATGTTCTGGGCTCGGGGCCCGTCGACGTCACCCGGCGGCGCGAATCAAATCACGCAAGAGTGCGGGGTCACCGATGGTACGTTGCGCGGATGTTGCCTCCACGGCTCCGACGCCTCCTCGACAACCCAGCGACGGGGGTCGTGCTCGCGTACGTGTTCGGCGTGGTGTTGCGGGTGGAGTACACGCTGCGCGTGCACCCGCCGGAGGCGTTCATCAGCTCCGACATGGATTTCTACGTCACCCACGCCCGCAACCTGCTCGCCACGGGGTGGACCCTCAACCCGTGGGACGTGACCCACCCGCTCGGGTATCCGACGCTGATGGCGCTGCTGCTGTCGGGCGCGGGGTCGCTTGCGCGCGTCGCGCACTTCCAGATCTTCATCAGCAGCCTGGTGCCGATCGCGGTCGGGCTGGTGGGGTG
>WNGA01006670.1_pt1 | contig 27515 bp, 18 predicted proteins | sample 5400061 | NCBI WGS metagenome assembly WNGA01 (sample SAMN13153366, study PRJNA577476) | soil metagenome | isolation source: 100 cm soil or saprolite under grassland replicate 2 | place: USA:California | collected 2016-06-15
GCCTTGGGAAACCCGATCGGACTGTCTGGCCCACCGCCCGCCTGTCGGTTGCCGGTACGCCTGTCCCGACGTACGACGACGGGTTTCCCAAGGCCCCACCCACCCCGCCCGCCCTCTCCGCGGTGCTCAAGGTCGGATCGACGACTCGAGTGGCGAGGCTCTCGTGCGCGACCTGAAGAGATTGCGTGCCCCCAACCTTCCTACGACCGGCTTGAGTTCGGCCGTGATCGTCGGTCAATTCCCCGAGCGTCCTTCGAGGCACGACTGCGCGGCCCGAGCGACGCGTGGAGGGCGGGAGAGACGGGTGGGCCTTCGGAAACCCGTCGTAGTACGTAGTGACAGGCGTACCGCTTACCGACATTCAGGCGGACGGCTAGACGGTCCGATCGGGTTTCCGAAGGCCCACCCATCTCTCCCGCCCGGCGAACGGGCAGTCAGGGTTCGAACTGACCCACTACGGAATTCCGGGGACTGTGCCATCCCGACGGGAGAGCATGCTATTCTAGCGCGAGCGTTGAACCGAGCGCACTCGCCCGCGTGTGACGTCTGGCCCGCCCGGTCGTCCCGGGAGCTGAGGGAGTTCCGGGAGTTGCCACGCGTCCTGCGGGGCGCCGACCCTCACTGGGTCGAGCCGCTCAGGACGGAGCAGACCCGGCTCCTCGACCGGGATCGTCATCCCTTCTACGTCGACGGCGAGGGGGCCACGGCGGAGTTTTTCCTCGCCCGCGACCGACGGACCGGCCGGGCGGTAGGCCGCGTCGCCGCAATCCTCAACGAACGCTACAACCGGCACCGGCGAGAGTCCGGCGCGGCACCTCTCCAGGGCTTCTTCGGCTTCTTCGACAGCATCGACTCCCTCGACGTGACCGGGGGGCTCCTCGAGTCCGCGGCGCGCTGGCTCCGGGAGCGCGGCGCCGCGGAGATGATCGGGCCGGCCAGCCCATCGCAGAACTATGAGTATGGCATCCTCATCGAGGGACACGAGCGTCCCCACCGCTATCTGCTCGCCTACCAGCCGCCGTACTACCAGCGGCTCCTCGAGTCCGCCGGCCTCGAGAAGGCCAAGGACATGGTGAGCGCCTCGCTCGACATCGAGGATCCCGTCGCGTGGGCGGCGGCGAAGCGATGGATCGACCGCCTCGACGCGGCCCACCGGTCGAAGGAGCGCCCGATCGCCGTACGGTCCATCGATATGCGCCGGCTGGACGACGAGGTCGCGACCGCCGTGCGACTGTTCAACCAGGTCCTGAGCCAGCACTGGGGCCACGTGCCCCTGAGTCCGGGCGAGATGGCCGACCTGGCACGGGGACTCCGGCACGTCATCGTTCCCGACCTCCTCCTGTTCGCCGAGAGGCACGGGGAGCCGGTGGGCATCCTGGTCGCCATCCCCGACATGAACGCTGCGATCCGTCGGCTCAAGCTTCGGATGGGGGTGCTGGAGCTGATAGAGCTGGCCCTCCGCGCGCGTCTCACACGGCCCGACGCCGTGCGGGTTCTCCTGTGCGGTGTCGTCCCCGCCCGGGCCAGGCTGGCGGTGGCGCCGTTACTGCTCACCCGGTTCACCGTGAGCGCTGCGAGACTGGGCTTTCGATACATCGACGGCGGGTGGATCTTCGAAGACAATCAGGCAATGCTGTCGGCCGTCCTTCATGCCGGATTCCGCTGTGATCGCGTGTATCGCCTGTACCGGCGCGATCTGGAGGCCACCCCTGGCGCGTGATTACATCGGCAAGTACATCCGCTGGCTCAACCCGTACAACCCGACGCGGAGCTACTTCCTGGACCGGATGCAACTCTCCAGGCCGCTCGTCCGCGCCGTGGGCCACCACCTGTACGATGCCGAGGGAACCGAGTACCTGGACTTCCTGTCGCAGTATGGAGCCGTCTCGTTCGGCCACAACCATCCGGAGCTGTGGGCGGCCCTGACGGCGTGCGCCCAGGAGCAGCTCCCGGCGATGATCCAGCCGCTCGTCCCCGTGGCGGCGCAGCAGCTCGCGGAGAAGCTGGCCGCCATCACGCCGGGCGAGCTGGGCGTCACGGTGTTCGCCAACAGCGGCGCCGAGGCCGTCGAGGCCGCGATCAAGCTGGCGCGGGCTCGCACGGGGCGTCTCACGATCCTGTCCACCATCAACGGCTTTCACGGCAAGACCCTCGGGGCGCTGTCCGCGACCGGTAATCCCATCTACCAGGTGCCGTTCGGGGCCCCGATCCCTCACTTCGACTACGTGCCCTACGGCGACGCGGCTGCCCTCGCGGCGACGCTCGAGAAGGACGGCGATCAGATCGCGGCCTTCATCGTGGAGCCGATCCAGGGCGAGGCCGGCGTGATCCCCGCTCCGCCAGGCTACCTGGCCGCCGCGCTCCAGCTGTGCCGCCGCCACGGTGTTCTCAGCATCGTGGACGAGGTCCAGACCGGGCTCGGCCGGACCGGCGCTCTCTTCGGCCTGCCGGCGGAGGCGGGGACACCGGACATCCTCGTGCTGGCCAAGGCGCTCGGTGGTGGCCTCGTCCCCATCGGCGCCTGCATCGCGACGCCGGAGGCGTGGGATCACCGCTTCGGGGCGCTCCATAGCTCGACGTTCGCCAACAACAACCTCGCCGCCCGGGTGGCGCTGCGGGTCCTCGACCTCCTGCTCCGTGACGACCAGCAGATGGTGCGCCACGTGGCGGAGGGCGGCGCGTACCTCCTCCGGCGGCTTCGCGAGCTGCAGACCGCGTATCCCCGTGTGATCCGGGACGTGCGCGGAGCCGGCTACCTGACCGGGCTCGACTTCTTCCCGTTCGACGGCGATGACTCGTACACGATGGCCTTCTTCTCGAAGAACGACTACCTGATCGCGCTCTTCGCCTCGTACCTGTTCAACGTCCACCGGCTCGTCACCGCGCCGGTCTTCAACAACTCCCACGTGCTCCGGCTGGAGCCGCCCTTCACCGTCGGCACCGCCGAGATCGACCGCGCGCTGGTGGCGCTGGACGCCCTGTGCGACATCCTGGACCGGAAGGACTACTACAGCCTGGTGCGTCATCTGACCGGGGAGGCGGCGACGCGGGCGCCCGGACGCCGTCGCTTCTCGGCACCGAACGCTCCCAACCCCGTCCCGACGCCCGCCGAGACCATGGGCCCGAGGAAATCGTTCGCGTTCCTCGTTCACTACACCTCGCCCCGTGACTACGTCGTGGGCGACCCGTCCTTCACGCAGTTCACCGCCAAGGAGTTCGACCGCTGGCGCGACTGGGTGCAGTGGTCGGAGCCCGGCCTGATCTATCATCTGCCTCAGGTGCGCTCGCGCACCGGCGCCGCCGCCGACGGCTGCCTGATCGGGCTGGGCGTGCTGCCGGCGGACATGATGCGGCGCGGTCGGCAGAAGATGCTGCCGATGCTGGGCGACGCGCTGGCTCTGGCGCGAAGCGAGGGCACCCGGGTCGTCGGCCTGGGTGGCTTCACCTCGATCGTCAGCAAGGGGGGCCAGAGCCTGGTCGGTCAGGGGATCGCGGTCACCAGCGGCAACGGGCTCACGACGGTGATGGCCATCGAGGGCATCGCCGAGGTGACGCGGCGTCTCGGGCTCTCGCTCCCGACCATGCAGACGGCCGTGGTGGGAGCGACCGGGGCGATCGGCCGGCTCGCCTCCCTGCTCCTCGCTGATCGCGTCGCCGGGCTCACCCTCATCGGTAACCCGCGGAGCCGTGACGCGCTGGCGCGCTGCCGGATCGTCGCGGGCGAGGTTTATGCTCGCCTGATCGATCGCGCCGAGGCGACGACAGGGCTCCCGGCTTCGGCGGCGCCACCGCTCGACCGGCAGGTCCGGCAGGTGCTACACCCGCGCACCCTCCGCGAGCACCTCGGGGCACGCGACGACGCAAGCTACGAGCGTCTCGCCCAGACCGTCGAGGCGGCGTTCACGGCCGCCGGCCGCGAGGCACCGATCGCCTGCACCACGGACCTGAGGGCGGCGGGGCTCGCCGCCGACCTCGTGTTCGTGGCCACCAACTCGGAGGCGGCGCTGATCGGAGCGGACGTGCTCAAGGCGGGCGCGGTCGTGTGCGACGTGGCGCGGCCGGCCAACGTGGCGCGCGAGGTCGTGGAGAGTCTCGACGACGTCCTCGTCTTCGAGGGCGGCCTCGTCGAGCTGCCCGAGCCCGTCCACTTCGGTCCCAACCTGCTGGGGTTCCGGCCCGGCATCTTGCTCGGCTGCCTCGCCGAGACGGTGCTGCTCGCCCTCGAGGGCGACGACCGGGATCACAGCATCGGCCAGAAGCTCGATCCGGCCGAAGCCGAGTATCTGCGCGTGCTCGCCGAGCGTCACGGAATGCGCGCCGCACCGCCGCACTGCTTCGGTGTCGAGCTGCGCGAGGCGGACTTCGACAAGCAGCGGCTGGCGCGCGCGGCTCGGCGGGTCGAGCCGGTCTTCGATGAAGCAGACTCCGGCCTGGCCGGTCGGTGACGTGGAGATCGGCGGGGCGGTAACCCGGCCCACCTCTGCGTTCACGATCGCTGACGCCCGCCACCGCTTCGCGGATGCGTTTCCTCCGCGGGCCTGGATCTACTGGAGCGACCTCTTGGCGACCACCGCCGTGTGCTGGACGGCGCTCGCGGTGTCAGCCGGCGCGCCCCTCGGGGGGCCGCTTCACCTCGTCTCGACGCTCGTGGCCATGGTGGCGCTGTTCCGGGCCGCGATCTTCGTGCACGAGATCGCCCACCACCGTCGGGGCGTCCTGCCGGGCTTCGAGCTGGCGTGGAACGTCCTCGTCGGCGTGCCGTTCCTGGCCCCGAGCCTCATGTACGTGGGCTCCCACCTCGACCACCACCGGCAGGCGACCTTCGGCACGTGGAACGACCCGGAATACTTACCCCTGGCGCGGTCGACCCCGCTCCGACACCTCGGATTCCTGCTCGTGCCGACGGTGGAGGTGCCGATGCTCCCCGTCCGCTGGGCCCTGCTCGGGCCGGCGTCGTGGGTCATTCCGCCGCTACGCCGCTGGGTGGTGACGCGCGCCTCGACCCTCGTACTCAACCCCCGCTATCGGCGTCCTGCCCCGAAGGGTCGGGACACCGTGCGGTGGCTGGCGCAGGAGGTGGCCGCGGCGGCCCTGGTGTGGCTGGTGGCGTGGGGCGTCGTCGCGGGCTTGGTGCCTGCCCAATGGCTCTTGCAGTGGTACGTCGTTCTCGTCGGGGCTCTGGTCCTCAACCAGGCGCGTAACCTGGCGGCGCACCGCTACGAGAGCGACGGGCAGCCGACGGATTCGCTTGGACAGCTCCTCGACACGGTAACACTGGAGGGCCGGCTCCTCAGCGCGCTGGCCGTGCCCGTCGGGCTCCGGTACCACGCGCTCCACCACCACCTGGCGACCGTGCCCTACCACAGTCTCGGCGCGCTGCACCGCCGGCTGCTCGCCGAGTTGCCCGCAGACGATCCCTACCGGCAGACGCGGTGCTCCGGCGTGGTCGCCGCCGCGCTGGCTCTGGCGCGGCGCGCGGCCGCCCGGCGTACGGCCGCTGAGGCTTATCGGCCCTTGTAAGGACCGGGCTTCCGCTTCTCCGCGAACGCGCGCGCGGCCTCCTGAAAGTCCTCGCTCAGGTACAGCTTCAGCGGCGCGGTCTGCATCGTGATCTCGCGGGTCAGCTGATCCATGTACCAGCGGCGCGAGCGGACGGTGGCGCGCACGCTGAGCGGCGGGTTCCGGCCCACGGCCCGGGCCAGCTCACGGGCCGCGTCCAGGTACGTGCCCTGAGCCGCCACGCGGTTGATCAGACCGGCTCCGAACGCCTCCTCCGCGGTGAAGAAGCGCCCGGTCAGCGCCACTTCCGTTCCGAAGGCGCCGGCCCCGCGGAAGTGCATCAGGCCCCAGTACTTCGCGCCGCCGAGCCCGCGCGGCGTCTCGGTGATCTGGAACTGCGTGCCCGCCTCGGCGACGATCAGGTCGGACTCGAGCACGATGCCGACGGCGAGGCCCATGACGTACCCGTGAGGGGCCGCGATGACCGGCTTCCAGTTGACCGATTTCGTGAGCAGATCGCCCGAGTTCGCGCCGAACCCCTGCGGACCACCGAGGCGCTCGAACTCCTCACGCGCGCGGAGCTGCCGCTGCTGCACGTCGGCGCCGCTGGAAAACGCGCGGCCCCGCCCGCACAGGATGGCCACGTGCGCCTCGGCGTCCGCGTCGAACCGCCGGAGCGCGTCGTTCAGGGCCATGACCAGCTCATCGTTGAACGCGTTGAGCTTCTCCGGCCTGTTCAGGGTGAGTGTCGCGACGTGGTCCTCGCACGCGTACTCGACCAGCATGCATGTCTCCTCGGACGCGCAGGGCGTCCTCCATCTCGAACGGCCCGGCGTGGGCAATGCCGGACGCCGATGGTACCTTGGACCGACTTCGGACACGAGACAGGTCCCACGATCGCAAGACTTCGGCAGTCGACTTGGGTCGGAATCGCCGCATGGCGCGCTGACGGCATCGGAGGCCTGCTGATCGCGCTTGCCATCGCCCTCGGCTGGTTGCACTGGCTGCTGCCTCGCGGCTTCGTGGGCGGCGCCAGTTCATACTGGCAGACGGACGTCGAAGACATCGCGGAATACCAGTCGGGTTTCAACGCGTTCTTTTCGGAGCCCTGGGCATGGCCCCTCCTGAGAATCACCGGGCTCAACGCCCCGGATGGGACGCTGGCGACCTTCGTCGACATCGTCCCGCTCTACGCGGTCGTGCTCAAGCTCATCGTGCCGGGCGACCGATTCCCCTTCAATCCCTTCGGCTGCTGGATCGGACTCTGTTATCTCTTGCAGGCCGTCGGTGCGTGGTGGCTCGTGCGCGAGGCGCGGCTGCCACGGTACAGTGCCCTGATCGCGCTCACGTGTTTCTTGCTTGTCATGCCTGCGCTGCTCGGCCGGGCCGTCTTCGGCCACGTGAGTCTCGCGTCGCAGTGGCTGATTCCGTTTGCCCTGGCCCTCTACTTGCGCGGCGGGCGATCTGGTCGGCCCGCGCTCGCGGCGTGGACGGTCCTGCTCTTCGGCGCGTTCTACGTCAACCTGTATCTCTTCGTCATGATCGGTCTCGTGTTCGCCGCCGATGCGGCGCGATTCGGCGCGAGCCTGGGCTGGCGGCGGACGCTCGGGCGCCTCCTGCTTCCGCCGGCCTTGATCCTCGCGAGCTTGCCGCTGACCATGTTGCCGATTCCCCACGCCGCGGCCTCCGAGGGGTTCGGCTTGTACTCCATGAACCTCCTGGCCCCCGTGCTGGGTGGAGGCGGCGTGACGGGGTGGATGACCGGTCATCACGAGTGGACCTTCGCCGGAGGCCAGTACGAGGGCTATAACTACCTTGGCGCCGGGGTGTTGTCGTTGCTCGGAGTCGGGATCGCCCTCCGCCTGCGCCATGACCCGCGGTTCTTCGGTCGCCACTGGATGCTCGCCGCCATGCTCATGCTCGCGAGCCTGTACGCGGCGTCCAATCGCGTGTACCTCGGTCATCGCCTCGTGCTCGAGTGGCCCGTCCCCCCCTCCCTCGAGTGGTCGTTCGGGATGTTCCGCGCTTCCGGTCGATTCTTCTGGCCGGTGGGCTACGCGCTCGTCGTCTTTGCTGTCCTGACGTCCGCACGGTGGTTGTTGCCCCGTGTCGCGGCCTGCGCCCTTGCCCTGGCGCTGGCGCTCCAGTGGGTGGATCTCCAGCCGGTCTACGGCCTGGCTCGTCCCGTGCTGGAGCGTCCGGCCTCTCGCATCCTCGACTCCGCGCTCTGGGATGCGGCCCTCGGCCGAGGAGTCCACGCGATCTATCTCCACCCGAAGTTCGGCTGCGGCCGCACCTCGAACGCGCACGAAGGCATTCTCGCCGTCCAGCGTTACGCGGCCGAACGGCGACTGCGCCTGAGCACCGGCCACTTCCCCCGCTACCGGCCGCCGTGCGATGCCGGACCGCGCCAGATCGCCGCCTCCGACCCGACGACGAGCGCGTACGTGTTCTTGCGCGGCGAGGCTTCGGCCCACGAATTCGCCGACCACTTCCCTCCGGGCGCTCGCCTGCAATGCCGCGAACTGGACATCGCCGTCCTGTGCCGATGGCTTGGAAACGGTCAGGAGGAGGAGCACAAAGAATCGTGAGGATGCTAGCCAGGTGGCCCACGTGGCTCGGAGGACTGTGCGGGCTGCTCTACGTGAGGGCGCTGATCCAGAGCGCCCGCGTCCAGAGCGACACGGATGATCTCCTGTCCTCTCTGGACGGAATCCTGCACTGCCTCTCTGCCGGACAATGGACGAACTGCTCGGCGGCCGGCAAATGGCCGCTGCTCCAGTATCTGCCCGCCTTGCCGCTGCGGTGGAGCGGAGGCCCGCTGACCCACATCGGGTTCCTTCTCGCTTACCTCAGCATCGCGGCCTTCGTGGGCGTGCTCGCCGTCACCTGGAGTACGCTCGCGCTCCGCTCCCGCCTGGTGGCGGCGGCGGCGGTGCTCCTGCTGTCCAGCGGACTCCTGCTCCACTACAGCAATAGCTCGTTCGGGGAGGCGCTGGCCGCCTTCGTGGCCACCGCTTTCGTGGCGGGCTGGCTCCAGCGATGCGGCGCGGGCGTGGTCGGGGCGCTTGCCCTGCTCACGACCCTGAGCAAGGAGACCGCGGTGCTCTTCGTGGGCCTTCTGGGAGCGATCTGCGCCGCCGTTCACCGCGAGCGGGGCGCGACGTGGAGTGGGCTGGCGCGTCAGGAGTCCACCCGCCTGGCCGGCGCGGGTTGCGGCATGGCGCTCGGAGTGGCGCTGTCGATCGGCGCCAACCTCTTCCGCTTCGGCGTACCCTACAACGCCGCCTATCTCCGTGAGGCCGACTGGGCCGCACCGTTGCGCCTCCAGGCGGAGTTCTTCGTGGCGCTGTGGATCGCGCCGAACGCCGGCCTTGTCTTCTTCTGGCCCCTGCTCGTGCTCGCGCTGGCCATGTTGCCGTTGGTCGCGTGGACGCTCCACCGACGCCGCGCCGCAGAGGTGGATTGGTTGCCCATGATCGGACTCGGGCTCTTCCTGCTCACGCTCACCGCGACCCTCGCCCACTGGTGGGCGCCGTTCGGGTGGTGGGCCTGGGGCTCGCGGCTCATCCTTCCGTGGATGCCGGCGGTGTTGCTGATCGCCTTCTTTGCGTACCCTGCGGCGGCCGAAGCTGTCGTGCGGCCCGTCGTGGCCACGGCCCCACGCGCTGCGATGTTCACGCTCGTCGTGGCCCTGCTGGCCACGCCGCATCTGAGCAGCATCTTCCGCTCGGACTATTTCGTCCAGACCACCTTCGTCGATCGCGGCGTGTGTCCCGTCCCTGACTCGCCGAGCACGTACGCCAGGTATTACCGGTGTATCGAGGCCCAGGCCTGGGAACATCCCTCACCGCTGCTACGCGGCTACCGTGTCGTCTCGGATCCGGCGGTGCGCCCGCCGGCGATCCTCTTCGCACTCCTGGTGGTGGCGGGGGGAGCATGGCTCTGGCGCGAGCGTTGCCGCGGGATGCCCACTAACGTCTCGGCTGGGGCGCGCCTCGGATCAGCTCGACGATGCGCGCGGGATTGAGCGGCATGCGATTCACGCGCGCACCGAACGATCGCAGCGCATCCTCGACCGCTCCCGCCACCGCGGCGGTCACAGGAACCGCGGACGGCGTCGCCGTCCACCCGCACCGTGCAGGCTCCGCAGGCCCCGTGCTCGCAGCCGACGTGGGTGCCGGTCAACCGTCGCTGCTCGCGCAGGAGATCGACGAGCGAGCTGCGCGTTACCCACGGTCGCCTGGCGTGGCTGACCGTTCACGGTGAGGGCGATCGCGCGCGTTTCGGTCATGCGGCGCTCGGGACGGTAGCACGGGCGACCCGGTCCTCACCTCCCGGCCGTAGATCCCATGACGGCGGGCGCGGAATGCGTGATACGCTCGGTGGGTCGGCGCTCTCCCCTCCGTGACGGCGAGCCACGGTCGTGAGAGCCATCACGCTCGAAGCCCACACCCGCCGGCCCCAGAGCCCGCACTCAGACCAGGCGCCCGTGCGGGCGCCGATGAAAGTGAGAACGACGAGCCATGAGCGAAAAGGAAGAAGCGATCGAGGTCGAGGGCAAGGTGGTCGAGCCGCTGCCCAACGCGATGTTCCGGGTGGAGATGGACAACGGCCACAAGGTGCTGGCCCACGTCTCCGGCAAGATGCGGATGCACCACATCCGGATCCTCCCCGGCGACAAGGTCACGATGGAGCTGTCGCCGTACGACCTGACCCGGGGTCGGATCACGTACCGGTTCAAGTAGACGCGGGCAGGACTCGACTGACGTCGGCGTGGGCCATCACGACGTCCGGGGATTCCTGGAGCGCGACGTGATATCTCTCCTGGAAGTCCCCGCCGGCCCCCGACTTGAGCAGGCGGTAGGCCTCACGGAACGGGCGCTCGACGCTCTCCCTGGCCACCGGCTCATCCGTGTCCACGAGCTCGTCGATCTCCGCGATCAGCCCCGAGAGCGATCGCAGCCACGCGAACGCTTCATCGTCGAGCACCAGACCGAGCAACGCGCCGGACGGAATGGATCCGTGCCGGTCCTCGTACGCGTGCCGCTCACGCTCTAGCAACACCTTGTGAAGGAGCAACAGGCGGCGGCTGAGGTCCCGTAGGCGCTCGCGGTCGTCCACGATCCAGGCCCTCCCATCCCCGAGTGTCCCATGGTGCGCTATCCTCCGACCATGGACACCACCACGAGCCGCGGCCGCGACGTCGCCTATCAGCTCCACCCGTTCACCAACCTCGGGCGCCACGAGAGCGAGGGGCCACTGGTCATCTCGCGGGGCAAGGGCGTCTACGTCTATGACGAGGCGGGTCACGAGTACCTCGAGGCGCTGGCCGGCCTCTGGTGCACGGCGCTCGGGTTCGGCGAGCCGCGGCTGGCCGAGGCCGCGTATCGCCAGCTGAACCGGCTGCCCTACTACCACCAGTTCGGGGGCAAGGCCAACGACGTGGCCATCGCGCTGGCCGAGCGGCTCGTGCGGCTCATGCCCGTGCCCATGTCGAAGGTCTTCTTCAACAACTCCGGCTCGGAGGCCAACGAGAGCGCGGTCAAGCTCGTCTGGTACTACAACAACGCGCGGGGCCGTCATCGCAAGAAGAAGATCATCGCGCGGCAGCGGGCCTATCACGGCACGACCATGGTCGCCGCCAGCCTCACCGGCCTGCACGCCTCCCACCGTGACTTCGACCTGCCCATCCCGCAGGTACGCCACACCGATTGCCCGTACTTCTACCGCTACGCAAAGCCCGGCGAGAGCGAGGAGGACTTCGCCACGCGCCTGGCCGCGGGCCTCGACCAGCAGATCGAGCGCGAGGACCCGCAGACGGTGGCGGCATTCATCGCCGAGCCGGTGATGGGTGCGGGTGGCGTGATCGTGCCGCCCAACACCTACTTCGACAAGATCCAGGCCGTGCTGCGCAAGCACGACGTGCTGCTCATCGCCGATGAGGTCATCTGCGGCTTCGGCCGGACGGGGAAGATGTTCGGCACCGAGACCTTCGGCCTCCGGCCCGACATCATGACGATGGCCAAGGCGATCACCTCGGGCTATCTGCCGCTGTCGGCGACCGTCATCTCCGAGGAGATCTACCGCGCCTGCGTCGGCCAGAGCGACAAGCTCGGCGTCTTCGCCCACGGCTACACGTATACCGGCCACCCGGCCGCCTGCGCCGTCGCCCTCGAGGTCCTCGACATCTTCGAGGAGCGTGACCTCCTCGGCCACGTGGGCCGCGTGGGTCCGATGCTCCAGGACGGCGTGCGCAAGCTCGTGGGCGGCCACCCGCTGGTGGGCGAGGTGCGGGGCGTCGGTCTCGTGGCCGGCGTCGAGCTCGTGCCCGACAAGCCCGGGCGGGGCACGTTCGACCCCGTCGGCTCCGCGGGCAGCCTCTTCGTCGCTCGCGCTCAGGCCAACGGGCTAATCGTCCGCAACCTGCAGGACACGGTCGCCCTCTGCCCGCCGCTGATCATCTCCGAGGGCGAGATCGACGAGCTTTTGGGCAAGTTCGCGAAGGCGCTCGACGAGACGGCAGCCACCCTCGCTCGCGGCTGATCGGCCGCCGATCCACGCCCGGGTCGCTTACCCCGTGCACGGAATGTCAGGAAAAAGCTTGCCCACGTGACGTGGCTGGCACGCAGCTGGCACGTCAGTCGCCACGTCCAGCAGGCATGCAAGACTTCACAGCCGACGAGGTCCGACAGCGCGCCGCGAGCGCCCAGGCGCGGGAATACATCGGGAAGCAGATTTTCTGGGACGCCGCGCCAGGTGCTCGGCCCGTCGTGCGCGGGCGGTTTCTGTTCGCGGGCGATACGAAGCTCTGGGTGCGCGGCGTCACGTACGGAACGTTCTGTCCTGACAGTGACGGCCGCGAATACCCGCCCCCCCTCCGTCTGGAGGCGGATCTTGCGAGCATCGCGGCGAGCGGCTTCAATGCCATCCGCACCTACACGGTGCCTCCCCGAGATCTCCTGAACGCGGCCTGGCGCCATCGGCTGCGCGTGCTGGTCGGCCTGCCCTGGGAGCAGCACGTCACTTTTCTCGACGACCGACGGCGGGCCGCGTCCATCGTGGCACGCGTCCGCGCCGGCGTCCGCGCGTGTGCGGAGCACCCGGCCGTGCTCGCCTATGCCGTCGGCAACGAGATCCCCGCCTCGATCGTGCGCTGGCACGGCCGCCGGGCCGTCGAGGATTTCGTGGCCAGACTCGCCGACGCCGCGCGCGCCGAGGATCCGCACGCGCTCGTCACGTACGTGAACTATCCGACGACGGAGTATCTCCATCTGCCGTTCCTCGACCTGGTGTGCGCCAACGTCTACCTCGAAGCGCCCGACCGTCTCGCCGCCTACCTGGCGCGGCTGCACAACCTCGCGGGCGACCGGCCGTTACTGCTCACCGAGATCGGCCTCGACAGCCGTCGGCACGGCCGGCCCGGCCAGGCGCACGCGCTCGACTGGCAACTGCGGGCGGCGTTCGGCAGAGGCTGCGCCGGCGCCTTCGTGTTCGCGTGGACCGACGAGTGGCATCGCGGCGGCTTCGACGTCGACGACTGGGACTTCGGCCTGACCGACCGGGCGCGACGGGCCAAGCCCGCGCTGCCCGTCGTGCGCAACGTGCTCGCCGAGGTCCCGTTCGCTCCGCGACCCTGGCCCCGCGTCTCCGTCGTGGTCTGTAGCCGGAACGGCGCGCGGACCATCCGCGACACGCTCGATGGGCTCACGCGGCTCGAATATCCAAATTATGAGGTGATCGTCGTCGACGACGGCTCGACGGACGCCACCGCGGCGATCGCGCGCGAGTATGCGTTCTCGGTCATCAGCACCCCGAACGGCGGGCTGTCGGCGGCGCGCAACATCGGGCTGGCGGCGGCGAAAGGCGAGATCGTCGCGTACATCGACGACGACGCCTGGCCGGACCCGCACTGGCTGCACTACCTCGTCGCCACGCTCACGAGTGGTGGCCATGCCGGCGTCGGTGGCCCGAACTTGCCGCCGCCCGGCGACGGCTGGATCGCCGAGTGTGTCGCGCAGTCGCCGGGTGGTCCCACGCACGTCCTGGTCGACGACACCGAGGCTGAGCACGTTCCCGGGTGCAACATGGCATTCCGGAAGTCCGCGCTGGAAGCCATCGAGGGATTCGACCATCGATTCCGCACCGCCGGGGATGACGTCGACATCTGCTGGCGGCTGCGCGATTGCGGATGGACGCTCGGCTTCAGTGCCGCCGCCGTCGTCTGGCATCACCGGCGCAATTCGGTGCGCGCGTACTGGCGGCAGCAGGTCGGTTACGGACGCGCGGAGGCCTTGCTCGAGCGCAAGTGGCCCGAGCGCTACAACGGCGCCGGTCATGCCGCGTGGGCGGGCCGCCTCTATGGGCCGACGTCGCTGGCGCGGCCTCGCGGTCGCATCTACCAGGGCGTGTGGGGCACGGCGGCGTATCAGTCGCTCTATCACGGCGGGCCGACGTGGCTCGCGATGCTGCCCACGATGCCGGAGTGGACGCTGCTCGTGCTCGCGCTCGCCGCGCTGGCGGGTCTCGGCGCCTTCTGGACGCCGCTCCTCTACCTGGCGTCACCGGCGTTGGCGTTCGCCATCGGCGGGCCACTCGTCCATGCGGCCAGGGCCGCCGTCCACGCGCCGTTGCGTGCGGCGCCCCCCGACGGGGCCGGTCGCGCGCGCATGCGGCTCGTCATCGCCGGCCTGCACCTGTTGCAGCCGGTTGCCCGCCTGAGGGGCCGGCTCGGTCACGGCTTGACGCTGTGGCGCGCGCACGGGCCACGGGCCTGGGCGCTGCCGCGGGTCCGCGAGTTCACGACCTGGAGCGAAGTCTGGCGGCCGCCGACGGAACGGCTCGAGGCGCTCGAACGCGCGTTCCGCGCCGTGGGTTTCGTCGTCGAGCGCGGCGGCGTCTGGGACCGCTGGGACCTGTCGATCCGCGGTGGCGCGCTGGGCGGGGCCCGTGTCCGCATGGCGACCGAGGAGCACGGCGGTGGCCGACAGCTCTCACGCTTCCGGGTGTGGCCGCGCTGGTCGCCGGGCGCCACCGTCATCGCCGTCATCGTCGGCGCCCTCGCGGGCAGCGCGGCGTTCGCCGGAGCGGCCGTCGTGGCCGGCGTGCTCGGCGCGGGTGTCGCCGCGCTCTCGATCGTCGCGCTTCGTGACTGTGCGGCGGCCATCGCGGCCGTGCTGCTCGCCGGCGCACCCGCGGCCGTCGAGCCGTCGGCCGTCTCGGCCGAGACCGAGATCACCGTGCCCGAAGCGCGGAGCGCGTAAAGATCTCGTCCATGCTCGTCGGAGAGTCCACCCTCCGGAGATGAGGCGCTCCGCGAGGGCCGCCCTCTGGCTGGCTCCGGCGGCGCTCTTTTGGGGTCTGGTCGCTTCCGTCGCGCGCATCCCGAGCGTCGGGGCCGCCACGCTCACCGACGTCCTGTTCGTCCTGGCCCTGCCCCTCACGTACGTGGCCGCGGTGGGGGCCGTCGTCCACGCGAGCGTCGAGCCGCGGCAGACCATGCGGCGCGCCGCGGCCGCGACGCTCGGCTTGCTCCTGGCGCTCGGCGTCCTGGAGCTGGCGGCCGCCGCGCGGCTCGTCCACTGGGAGCTCGTGCTCCGATCGCTGCGAGGCGAGCAGCAGCACTACCTGCCCGATGCCGATCTGGGCTTCCGCCACGCGCCCAGCATCCGTGGGTCCGCGCGGCCTCGCAGCGACGTCGAGGTGAAGTGCCGACTGCCCGCGTCCCGCGCTGATCTGGTCACCGTCACGTACGACCGGCGTGGCTACCGCAATGCGACGGAGCTCAGCCGGGCGGACATCGTCCTGATCGGCGACTCCTACGTTCAAGGCGACTACGTTTCGGACGAGCAGACAGCGTCGAGCCTGCTGCAGGTCCGGCTGGGTCGGCCCGTGGCCAATCTCGGCGTGGCCGGCTACGGCACGGCGCAGGAGCTCATCGTCCTCAAGCTGGATGCCATGCCGCTCCAGCCGAGGATCGTGATCTGGTTTTTCTTCGAGGGCAATGACCTGTACAACGATCAGGACTTCGAGAACATGCTCGTCGTGCCGCGCGAGGCGCGGACCACCGGATTCACGGAAGGGCACGGCTGGCGGCTCCGGTCCCTCGTGCGCAGCGCCTATGCGCAGCTGCGCCTCATGGCGTACCCGCTGGTCCCGAGCTACTGCCCGTATGTCGGGACCGTCACGAGCGGACGGCATCGCGGGCAGAAAATCCTCTTCGCGGACGAGGCCGCCTGGCCCTGGACGGCGTTCGAGCACGGTCGCTGGGAACGAGCCCAGGACACGTTCCGAGAAGGCGCGCGGTTCGCGCGGGTCCACGACGTCGAGCTGCTGCTCGTCTACGTGCCCATCAAGTTCCGCGTGTACCGGGACTTCATCGAGTTTCCGCCGAACAGTGCGCTCGCTTCATGGACGGTGTGGCCGTTGCCCGAGCTGTTCGACCGATTCTGTCGCCGCGAAGGGCTCGCATGTCTCGACCTCACGGGGCTGCTTCGCGACGCCGTTCGCGTCGGCGGTATGCCCCACGCCCCCGCCGACTCCCACTGGAGCCCCGAGGGCCACCGGCTCATCGCGCGGCGGCTCGAGGAGATCCTCGCCGCACGCAGATGGCTCGAGCGGTGATTCGGTCGATAAATGAGAAAGCCGGGGCCAGGTCGGGCCCCCCATGTCGGTCAATCGAGCTCGAAGATGGCGACGCGGTCGTTTCGGAGCCGCGCTCGGGCGTGTGTGCGGAGCCAGACGCCCAGCCCTTGATAGTGATCCAGGTACCAGAGGTGCGGAAAACCCACCACGAAAAACCGCTGGCCGTCATCGCGCTGACGCGTGAGCTCCGCGATGGCCTCGCCGTCCCATGGCGCTCGAGGAACGGCACCCGCCGGCGGCCCGCGATCCGGGGTCCGCTGGCCCACACGTCCTGATCGGCGAGGATGAAGGAGCCGCCTTCGGGAACGACCGAGACGATGTCCGCGATCGCGGCCCTGATCTGGGTCCACCATGCATGCGCGTGCCATCGGTCGCGCTGCGGGTGCAGGCCCAGGCGTTGCGCATGCTCGACCACCGCACGCATCGTCCGATCGTCGCGCTCGACGCCCTCCTGGACTCGCTTGACGAAATCCTCGCGCCACGACTGGTTGAGCGAGTGCTTCCGCCAGAGGCTCAAGGGCTCACCGACACGCTCGACCCGTCCATACAGCGGCGCCAGCGCCGCGAGATAGAGATCGGGGCACGTCTGGAACTCCGACTCGGGCATGGGGAGAATGCGGTCCAGCAGGCGGCGCGACCACGCGTTGGCGCTCGTGGGAGGCCAGTGATAGCCGTAGGGACCCTTCGCGAGCACGCGATCGCGTAGATCTCCCGCGGACAGCTCGTGACGCGGGATGCATCGCCCGGTCGACCGGCCGCCTTCGTCGATCTCCGTCGCACGCCACTGCACCTTGGCCATCGCGGGATCGACCATGGCGGAAACGACGCGCTCGACGGCGTGAGGGAGCAGCGCATCGTCCGAATCCACGAAGAGGACGACCTCGCCGCGGCTCCCGGCAAAGCCAGCGTTCAGTGCCGACGCTTGGCCACCGTTGGGCTTGAAGATCGCGTGGACGCGCCCCGCATAGCGATCGATGACCGAGCGCGAGGCGTCGGTCGACCCGTCATCCACCAGGATCACCTCGACGGCGGGCCAGGTCTGGGACAGCGCGCTATCGATGGCCTGCGCCAGATACTGCGCGTAATTGAAGCTGGTGACGATGACGCTCGCGAGCGGGCGCGACATGCTCACGACGGTTCGCGGCTCGGCCGGAGATCGAAGACGACCAGGCGCTCGTTGTCGAGCAGGCACGGATAACGTGCGCGCAGCTCACGCGCCAGCCCGGCGTAGAACTCCAGCCACCAGAAGGCGGGCCACGCCACGACCGCGAACATCGCCCCACGGTTCCGCAAACGTTCGAGTTCCTCGATCGCGGCCGCATCATCGGAGGGAGGGCCCGCGTACTGCCCGTCACGGTCGGGAAATGGTTGGGCCCGATGAGCGGGTCCGAGTTCGGGCCTGAGCTGATCCTGGTCGATCAGGATGAAGGGCTCACCGGGGCCGACGATGGTGGCCAGCTCTTGCGCCGCGTGGCGGCTCTGCTCGAGCCACCGCTCGGTGATCCGCTCCTCTCGACGCCGGATCCGAAGCCGGTAGATCGTCTCGGCCGCCTCGCTGCGGCGGGCGGCACGGACGACGAACTGGTACGTGGTCGCTTCCGGATCGGCGGCCAGCCACTGCCACACCGCGTCCGGGACGCCCCGATTCGGCAGGCCGAGCTCCGTCCCTCCGATCTCCATGCGCCGTCGCAGCCAGCGTGTGACGGCGTACCCGGCTTGCTCGAACAGCTCCTCGATGCTCTCGCGGGTGAAGAAGCGCAAGTGCGTGCTGTCGAGCAGACCGGTGTCGCGATAGCGGAACTCGCCGTTCAGCAGCGCCAGTCGCACACTGCCGTGCGCGACGTTGGGAATCGAGGCGACGACGGACCCGCCCTCGGCCAGAAACGGACGGACTCGGCTCAGCAGGAGGCCCGGCTCGCGCAGATGCTCGAGGACGTCGGCAAAGAGAATCACGTCGAAGCGGGTGGGGCCCAGCGCCTGCGCCAGGTCGAGATGCTCGGCATCGCCGACGATGACGCGCTCGCAGTGCTTGCGCGCCACGTCGGCCGCCTCCGGGCAGAGTTCGATTCCCGTGACCGAGCACCCCAGTCGCGCGCCGAGAACTTCCGACATGTAGCCGGTCGCGCAGCCGAACTCGAGCACGCGCGCGGCCGGCGGGACGAGACCCAGCAGCAGGTTGTGACTGGAGTCCGGCGCCGGATCGAACCGGTGGTATTTCTCGGCGGCGTTCACGACATCTCGCGGGCGCGTAGGTCGAACGCGATCACGCGGTCGTTGTCCAGGACGCATGGAAACTTCGACCGCACGTGCCGGTGCAGTCCGGCATAGTGCTCGAGCCACCAGAACGCCGGCCAGCCGAAGACCATGAAGGCCGGTGCCTGCTGTCTCAGCCGCTCGAGCTCCTGGATCGCGGCGGCGTCGTCGGCCGGTCGACCCCAGTAATACCCGTCCCGCTCCAGGAAGGGGAAGACCCGTCGGTCGGGGACGATGTCCGTCCTCCACTCACCGTCGTCGACCAGGATCAAGCTCTCCGCGCGGGGGACGAGCGCCGTGATCTCCTCGATCGCCCGCTCGAGCCGCTCGCTGTAGTCGAGCTCGACCATGGCCGCCGCCAATTCCGCGTGTCCCTGCTCGAGTCCAGCCTGGATCTCTCCGAGGATGTCCCGCATGCTGCTCTGGGCCGAACGCACCATGGACCGGACGGTCGGTTCGCTCCGTTCGGTGGGCGATTCAGGGCCCGGGCGCATGGGCGTGGGCGATGTCCGGAAATTCGCCAGAGCCGTGCGAGTCGCTTCGAGATAGGCCCGACCCCATTGCCGACAGGGTTCGAGATGATTCCCCTCGGCCCATTCGTTCCAGCCGTTGATGAAGACGAGCTGCTCGTGGTCGCCGCTCGCGACCGTCCGCGCCAGCACCTGCCGGAGCCAGTCTCCGTAGAGCTCCGGCGTCGATCCGGTGATGATGGTCGCTCCGCGCTCACGACGCGGGGAGTTGTCCCAGCCGGGAGTCACGCACGGAAACCGCCGATACGGGGACGGCTTCTTGGCCAGCGCGGCGTCGACCACGGCCGCATAGTCATAGATGTTGCTTCCCTTGCGGCGCCGCAACGGCACACCTCGCCGACTCCAGTCGGGTTGAAACTCGACGGCGGCGTCGAAGCCGACGCGCTTCGGGTCATGGTGCTCGTAGACGCTGCTCTCGACGCGACACAGGAACAGTTCCCCGACGCCGCTCGTGCGCGCTTCCTCCCGCCAGATCGCCGTGGTTCTCAGGGGATCCGGCATCCACATCGTGCGGTAGACGAGGAACAGCGGCTTTCCCTCGATCCGGAGGTAGCGGGGGTCGCGAAAGGCATTCAGGAGCCACCGGATGTGCTCCCGGTCATCGTCCTCACCGTACTTCTGCGCGATCAGGACGTGTTGATCGTTTCCGTCCCACCGGCGGGTCCAATTCTCGTTGGCCCAGCAGAGACAGAACGGCAAGCGCGGCTCGCCGGCCTCCAGGACATCGTTGAAGGGCCGCTCGAGCAGCCGTCGACCGTTGAACCAGTAATGGTAATAGCAGAAGGCGGAAATCCCGTATTCCTCGGCGAGGTCGGCCTGGGCCTGACGGATCTCGGGCAGGCGCAGGTCATAGAATCCCAGATCCGCGGGGACGTGCGGCTGGTAGTGCCCGGCAAACAGCGGACGGGCCCTCGCGACATTCGTCCACTCGGTGAAGCCCTTGCCCCACCACTGGTCGTTCTCTGGGATCGGGTGAAATTGGGGCAGGTAGAAGGCGATGAGCCGCATCACGTCTCGTCCCCTCGGCGGCGGCCTACGGCGACACGCCGAGATCTCGGAGGAGCTTCGCCAGGACCGTTTCCGCTCGGAAGTACTCCTCGGCGATGGCGCGCGCCGCCCGGCTGTGCCTGTCGTACTCCGCGTTGATGGCGTCGAACGCGGCGACGATGTCGTCGAGGGTCGTGAAGGCGAACAGCCCCTCGCCCGTGGGAAGCACCGTGCCGAAGCCGGTGTCTTGCGTGATGACGGGTCGGCCGGCGGCGAGATAACAGGCGCTCCGCTCACTGAACCAGCCACTCTTGAGTCGGACATATTGATCCTTGGCCACCGTGAACTCGGCCTTCGAGGCCTGGACATAGTCACGGTACGACCACGGATCCGTGGTGAACGCGTGAGCATCCGTCAGCTTCCAGCCGCGCCCGGCGAGGAGAACGAGCTCGTCCTCGGTCATTCCCTGAGCGGGAATGAGATCGCCGAAGCCCGGCCGCGTCACCTTGGCGTCCGTCAGGCCCATCGCGAGCTCGATCGGCGTGTCGACGCGCTGTGGAAGCTCGATGAACTTCATGAATTCCCGGTCCTTGCTCCAGTAATACGTCTCGCCCTCGAAGACGATGTCGTGCCCCCCCAGCCTCCAGTTGCAGACCGTCGTGAATTCCGACCGCGGCGGGCGGTCGGTCTGCCAACAGTCGAGCAAGACCGGCTGGCGTGTCCTCGCTCGCAACCGCGGCAGGGGCGGCACCGGGCAGTCGGGCCGCCCGATGTTCTCACCGTAGGTGACGAAATCGTCGTGCTGATCGACGGTTCTTCGCATGACGCGGTCACCCGTGGCGAAGGCAATCTCGTCGTAGACGGGATCGGTCCCGTAATACACGAGCCGCTTCGTCTGCAGATCCTCTCGGGTGCGCAGCCGCGTGGCCCCGGTGATGTTCAGGGCGAGATCCGCATGGCTCAGCACTTCTTCGGCTCGCCGCTGACTCATGCCGAACCATTCGCGGTCCGAGTAGCTTCGTCGATATGCCCAGCGGTCGGCGAGATCGAAACCTTCCGCGACGCGGGCCAGGTAGGGCACCGCGTACTCGGAATCGTTGACCTTCATCTGCCGGACGGGGTCGTACGGCCACACCGACGTCACCTCCATGTAGTACACGTCGTGTCCCAGACGCCGGAGACCCTGCGTGATCTGCATGTGCATCCAGGCCATGCCGGCATAGGGCATCGACGCCAAGGTGCCCACGACGACGATGCGCAGGGGTGCGGCCATCCTAGGTGCGATCGATCGAGCCCGCCGGCTCTCTGTCGAACTGCAGACGATGGAGCCGCGCGTAGACGCTGCCCCGCGCCAGGAGGTCGGCCTGCGTCCCGGGCCGCGCATGAGCCGACGCAGCGTCTCGAGCAGCATGGCCTCGGTCTCCGCGTCGAGGGCGCTGGTCGGCTCGTCGAGGATCAGGATCGGCGCGTCCTTGAGGAAGGCGCGGGCGATCGAGAGCCGCTGCCGCTGACCGCCGGACAGCATCGCCCCCCGCTCTCCGATGGCCGAGTCGTAGCCGTGTGGAAGGCTGGTGATGAAGTCGTGCGCGCCGGCCGCCTGGGCGGCCTGGCGAATCTCGTCGAAGGTCGCTCCGGGCCGCCCGTACGCGATGTTCTCGCCGATGGTCGTGCCGAAGAGCACCGGCTCCTGCAACACGAGGGCAATGTTCCGGCGCAGCGAGGCGAGCGTCAGCGCGCTCAGATCTCGCCCATCCAGGCGGACGCGTCCGGCATCCGGGTCGTAGAAGCGCAGGAGCAAGCTGGCCACGGTCGTTTTCCCGGCTCCCGAAGCGCCCACCAGGGCCACGGTCTGGCCAGCCGGCACGTCGAGGTTGAAGTCGCGGAGGACCGGCTGGCCGTGGCGATAGCCGAAGTCGACGCCCTCGAAGCGGACGTGGCCCCGGGCGCGCCCGGAGAACTCGACCGCGTCGCTCGCCTCGACCACGTCGGGCTTCGTGTCGAGCACGGCAAGCACGCGGCGCGCCCCGGCCGTCGCGCTCTGGAGAGTCCCCGCGGTGTAGGTGAGCGTTTCCAGCGGTCGATAGAGCATGGTCACGTAGGCGGCGGTGAGCACGACGTCGCCGGCTGTCATCTGGCCCTCCATGGCGCGTCGCGCGGCCCGGCAGACGACGGCGGTCATCCCGGCGGACATCAGCGTGCCGGCCAGCGCCTGCGATCCCGTCTGGATCTTCGTGAGTCGCGTGTACGCGGCGAGACTGGCCTGGGCATGCTCACGGAACCGTGCCCCCTCGAACTCTTCGCGACCGAAGGCCTGCACGGCGCGAATGCCCACGAGCGTTTCCTGGACGCGCGTGCTGACATCGCTCTCGCGTTCGTGAACCCGGAGGGAGTGCGCCGTCGTCGGACGGTCCAGCTGCCGGATCAGGAGAGCCAGCGGCAGGCAGACCGCCAGGGCGACCCCCGTGACCACGGCGTCCTGCTGCGTCATCATGAAGAGGATGCCGGTCAGCGTCACGATCGCGGTCATGACCGGCACCGCCCCGCTGTTGAAGATCGTCTGGGCCGCGTAGCTGTCCCACGTCACCCGATACAGCGAATCGCCCACGGGGGTGGCGTCGTGGAACGCCACGGACAGTCGCTGGATGTGGTCGAACAGTCGGCAGCGTAGCCGAAAGACCATCCGGAGGCCGACGGACACGAGCACGTTCGTGCTCACCATGGTGAGAACACCGACGATGAGGCGAAGGGCCACGAGGCTGGCGCAGAGCCAGGCGAGGAGCAGGAGCCGCGCGCGGGCCCCCGATTCGACAGGGTCGGTGAGCCCCGGGATGAGGCGCGCGAGGACGGGCGGAAGCGGACGCCCGCCAAGAACGCTATCCACGATGAGCTTGAGGGGCCAGGGCTCGAGGACGAGCACCGCGGACGCGGCGATGACGAGCGTCCCCCCGAGGATGGTGGGGCCGACCTCTCCGGCAAGCGTCTGGGCGAGCATGCGCGCCAAGACGGCGGGCGTACCCTCTGGATCTCGCCTCACGCCGGTCGGCAGCGCAAATTGCCTGCCAAGGGCCCCCCAATATGTACTGTCAATCATCCGAACTGCGCGAAACCGTCCTGACGGTCACTGCTCGCCGGAATCCAACGGTAAGATTTGCAGTCCCTTACCGCTCGCGCCATTAGGCTGCCATCGATCCGAGGTCCGCGGATTGCAGCGTCGTGCTCGGCTGCACCCTACTACGGAGGTGGTGTATTTCTTTCGCATTCTCGGCTCGATGGTTCTGGCTGCTCGGACTCCTGGTGGCGACGCTTGGCGTGGGCGTCGGGCCCCGGCAGGCGATGGCTCAGCCGCCGCTGTTGCCCGACATCAACGTGATGCTGGTACTGGAGATCCCCAACGTCGCGGCGTGGATCGCCCTGCAGGAGGAGGCCCTGCTGGCGCCGCCGCCGGGCGTGAAGCCGCTCGAGGTCAGCGTGGCGGCCACGACAGGAGGCCGGCGGGCCATCATGCTGGACCAGCCTAACTTCGAAGTGGCGACGATCAAGGGCTTGGCGGCATTCAAGGTGACCGTCCGCGGCAAGCTCACGGTCAGTGAGGCGATCGGGGCGCTCGGGCCATTCGAGTACGCGGTCACCGAGAAGGCGGGCGACACCGAGGTCGGGCTTCTCTATGGCCTGTCGAGCGTGACCGCGCGCCTGCTGGAGATGTACGTCACCCGTCCGTAGTGGTGACCCGGTCTCTCCAGGCCGTCTCGTCTGGCGGGCCGGCGTCGCAGGTCCTATGCGCCGGCGCTGCCGCCCAGGAAGCCCGTCGCGTTGACCTCGACGAGCAGCTGCGGCGTGGCGAGCGCGCGCACCTCCACCAGCGTGGAGGTCGGGAAATCGCCGGAGAAGAACTCCCGGCGCGCCTTCCACACGCCCTCGCGCTGCTTGATATCGGTCACGTAGATGTCCAGACGAATGATGTCGTTCATCGTCCCGCCCGCCGCCTCGACGAGGTGCTTGATCTTGCCGAAGGTCTCCTTCGCCTGGCTGTACATCGACCCGTCACCGAGCAGGCCGCCCTGACCATCGCCGGCCGTCATGCCGGCGACGAAGACCTGGTTGCCGTAGACCCGGCAGTTCGACCACGTTCCGGGCGCGGCCTCTTTCACGTGGGGGCTGGTCACTCGCTGCATCTTCATGGCTGCCTCCTTGGGCGAGCGGGTTACTGCTGTCCGAGCTCGTTCGAGATCGCGCCGGCCGCCGTGGGAGCGGTCCCTTATGTTGATGCCGATCAGGCCCGTCGTGAGGCCGTTGATGTTGAGATTGCGAAGGCGGACCGTCTTGCGCGTGTCCCCCGGGCCGTCCTGACAATGGCGCCCGCGAATGTCCGGCAAGGCAGGCTCCGGCTACAGGGCTGGAAGCATGAGTCCTGGCATCCGTGCCTCCTTCACGAGCCTCCCGCCGCGCCGCGAATCGCCGTCCATACGCGCTCCGGCGTCGCCGGCATCTCGATGTGCTCGACGCCGAGCTCGGCGAGCGCGTCGCAGATCGCGTTGACCACGGCGCCGAGCGCCGGCGTCGTGCCGCCTTCCCCGCCGCCGCGCAGGCCGAGCGGGTGCGCGGTCGAGGGGACCTCGCTGATCTCCGTGGTGAACGACGGCAGCGCGTCCGCCCGGGGCAGGGCGTAGTCCATCAGCGTCGACGACAGGAGCTGCCCGCTCTCGGGGTCGTACGCGCAGTGCTCCCACAGGGCCTGCCCCACGCCCTGCGCGATGCCCCCGTGCGTCTGGCCATGGAGAATCATCGGGTTCACGGCGCGGCCGCAGTCGTCGACGGTCGTGTAGCGCACGAGGTCGACCACGCCGGTCTCCGGATCGACCTCGACCTCGCACACGGCGCAACCGTAGGGAAACGACGGCTGGGGCAGGGTCTCGTCACTCAGGCCGTCGAGCGGGCCTCGACAATCCTCCGGCGCGTCGGCTCGCTGGGCGGCGGCCGCGACCTCGAACAGGTCGACCGAGCGGTCGGTGCCCTTCACGCCGAAGCGACGCGCGGCGAACTCGATGTCGGCGCCCGCGGCCTCCAGCAGCCAGGCGGCGATCCGCTTGCCCTTCTCGACGATCTGATCCGACGCCTTCGCCATCACGATGGCGGCCAGGCGCAGCGCGCGCGCGGAATGGGCCCCGCCGCCGACCACGGTGACATCGGTGTCACCGGTGACCAGGCGCACCTCGGCCAGCTCGACCCCGAGCCACTCGACCAGGAGCTGCGCGAAGCTCGTGGCGTGGCCCTGGCCCGACGAGAGCGTGCCCAGGACCAGGTCGACCCGTCGTTCGGGATGGACCGTGATGTGGGCACGCTCGCGCGGGAAGCCGGTGTTGAGCTCGAGATAATTCGCCACGCCCATGCCGCGATACCGGCCGCGGCGGCGCGCCTCCGCTCGGCGGGCCTCGAACCCCGCCCAGTCCGCGAGCGTCACCGTCCGATCCAGCGCGGCCGTGTAGTCGCCGCTGTCGTAGAGCACGCCGGAGGCGTTCCGGTACGGCATCGCGTCGGCGGGGACGAGGTTCTTGCGCCGGAGCTCGAGGCGATCGAAGCCGTGGCGGCGCGCGGCGAGGTCGATCAGCCGCTCCATGACGAACATGACCTCGGGGCGCCCCGAGCTGCGGTATGGCGTGGTCGGCGACGTGTTCGTGACGACGGCGCGACCGCGCAGCGACGCGAGTGGAACACGGTACACCGTGGTCGCGATCGCCATGCCCTTGTTGAGCGGGTGGAAGGAGACGACGTGGGAGCCGACGTTGCTGGTGTTGACGGCGCGAAACGCCAGGAAGGTGCCGTCGGCGGCGAGCGCCAGCTCGGCGTGCGACACGAGATCGCGGCCCCCGTAGTCGGCCAGGAAGGCCTCCCGCCGTTCGGCCGTCCACTTGACCGGGCGACCGAGCCGTCGCGCCGCCCAGGCCACCAGCGCGAACTCGACATAGCAGCTGTTGCGGGTGCCGAAGTTCCCCCCCACGTCGCGCGTCGTCACGCGGACGGCGCTCTCCGGCACGCCGAGGGCGCCGGCGACCCCGGTCTGTGTCCGTCCCAGGCCGCCCGCGCCCGCATGGACGGTGTACCGGCCGGTCGCCGGTTCCCAGACCCCGACCGCCGCGCGCGGCTCCATCGGTACGCCCGTGATCCGGTGGATCCACGTCTCGAGTCGCACCACGTGGGCGGCCCGTGAGAACGCGCTCGCCACCGCCTCCGGATCGCCGACCCGCGCATCCACGCACACGTTCGACGAGGTCTCCTCGTAGAGGATCGGAGCGTCGGGAGCGGCGGAGGCGAGGCTGGTCGTCACCGCCGGCAACGGTGTCCAGTCGACGACGACACGCTCGGCGCCGTCCCGCGCCGCGGCCGGCGTCTCGGCGATCACCATGGCCACGACGCCGCCCACGAAGCGCACGCGGTCGGCGGGCATCGGCGGATGGGGGGCGACGAAGACCACGTCGCTGCCGCGGATCATCTCTTCGTAGGGATTGGCCGGCATCGGACTGTGCTTGATCGGCTTCACGCCGTCGGCGGCGGCGTCCTCGCCGGTGAGCACGGCGATCACGCCGGGCGTGGCCAGCGCGGCGACCGTCTCGATGGTTCCGATGCGCGCGTGGGCGTGCGGCGACCGCACGAAGCACGCGTACGCCTGGCCGGGGAGGTTGACGTCGTCGCTGTAGCAGCCGCCGCCGACGAGCAGGCGCGCGTCTTCCTTGCGCAGGACCGGCTTGCCGATGCCCTCGCGCGCCGACCGGGTTCGCGTCTGGAGGAAGGACATGCTGGTCACGGCGCCGGATCGTGGCCTGTTGCCATGATCCTGTCAAGGCCCCGGCCGGGGACGCATGTCATCGTGACGGTCGCCATGTCACTCAGGCATCACACGCGGCCTTACTGAATCACAAACCTATTCCCCACCGTGTCATCTCGGTGTGGCATTTGTCTTGCTCGATGGCTCAGAACCCATGCGCCAGGGGAGTACCAGCATGAAGCGGCGTTGTCAGGCTCGAACGCACCTCGAAGCCGTCACCGGCGTGGAGCCATGACCACGCTGCGACCACCTTGCACCACCACCCCGCACCACCACTCGGAGCGCTCTCACACGGCAACATCGTGTTTTCGTGAATGCCCCGTGTGGCATCCGGAATGCCATAGAGCTGCGGCAGTCAGCAGTCTTCTGATCGGGATCATGTGGCGGGCCGATCGCGAAAGGGAGAGAAGCGAATGAATGCGCGAGGACGATGGCAAGCGAGCGGGCCTATTGCAGGCGCGACGGTGTTCCTGGTGATGGTGGGAGTCCTCGTGCCATTGGCCCCATCGCTGGCGCACGCCGCCTTCAATGTCGGCGCTCAACTCCGGACGATCACGATCACCGACACGTTACAGACGACGGTTGATGGCACCTCTGTCGACCCCTTCTGCGGCTCGCAGGGTGGGACGTCGATGGCCGTGGTGCAGGGATCCAAGCTGAAGAATGTCGATCCGGTTCAGTATCCCGTGCTCCTCGCGATGTCCTGCCTCGACAACGGCGGAGACACCGCATCCAACACGAGGCGATCGCAGATCAACTTCATCGACCCGAACAGCGCCCCA
>WNGA01004413.1_pt1 | contig 27512 bp, 28 predicted proteins | sample 5400061 | NCBI WGS metagenome assembly WNGA01 (sample SAMN13153366, study PRJNA577476) | soil metagenome | isolation source: 100 cm soil or saprolite under grassland replicate 2 | place: USA:California | collected 2016-06-15
TGCGCGCAGCGCCCAGACGCCGTAGCGGCTGCGGCGGCGCCGCGGCACACGGCGAGTCATGGTGTGTAGTCGACAGCCCCGCGGGCGTGCAGGTGGAAGGCCGCGTCCTGGACGAGCGCGAGATGTTCGGCGCCGGTCGACGGGCCTAGGACCTGCGGCAGCCACTGGTCGGCCTCGCGGTAGGCGCCAACGAGCTCGGCAAGCGTGAACGTCTGGCCGAGCCGGCGGTTGAGCTCGGCGGTCACGGTGTCCACCTGCGCGTAGAGCCGGCCGTGGAGCGCGCGGTCTGCTGCATAGGACTGGAGCCTGCGCCGGCCCTCCTCCCACTGCTGCCGAGCATGCTCGACCATGACAGCGCTCATCTGCTCGGGATCATAGGGGGCGCCTCGCGAGCGTCCATGCAACAGGTTCGAGGCCAGAGCGAATCGATCTCGTCGAGGATCCGCTCACCGAGCTCGTAGCCCGGCCGCGCCAGCGCGAAGGCGGCGTGCGCGTGCAGGCACTTGAGCTGCTCGGGCTTGTGCGAGCCGCCGATGCCGAGCTCGAGCGTCGCATCGGCCCCGGCATCGTCACCGGCGAGCTCGGCGCGAACGCGGCGCTGCTCGGCTGTCGCACGGGCGAGGCTGTCCGCCAGTCGCGGGTCGCGCGTCGCCTCATCGCTCCAGCGTTCCACTCCCCCGGCCGCCTCCAGCCGGGAGATCGCCGCCACGAGCTGCGGGCACGTGACGTAGTAGGTCGTGGGGAACGGGGCGCCGGTCTCGTCGTAGGGCGTCTGCTCGGTCACCGCGGGCGCACCGAACGGGCAGCGGACGACGACGCGCCGAAAGGCCCGTGGTCGGCGGCCGAGCTGCCGCTCGACGAGCTCGCGATCGTCCATCCCTCGATGGTAGTGCCCGATCCGGCAATACATGCCGGCGGCATCACCGGATCGGGCACTAGAGATCAGGGCTTGTCGTGCTGCTCGTGCGCGCGGCGCCAGGCGGCGATGCCCTTGACGATGAAGAGGCGCTCTCCGGGCTTGATGTAGCCGAGACGACGAGCCTCGCGAGTCAGGGCCTCGGGCGTGTCGCCCTCGGCAAGCCGACGCTGGAGGCGCAGCTTCTCCGCACGGAGCGAGCGCACCTCCTGGCTGCGCTCGGCCAGAGCGTCGCGCGCGGAGAGGTAGCTACGCAGCGGCTGCGAGTAGAGAAAGGCAATGAAGGCGACGATCGCGACCGCCAGCCAGCGCAAGAGGAACCGGCCCCGAGGCAGCCGGCGGCGGGTACGACGCTTCGGACGGCGACCGGCCATCAGGAAGAAGTCGTTCGCCGCCGGCCACCCCAGTCCTTGAGGGGGCCCGCTTAATGCGCGAATGCAAGACCTGACACCGGAGGCGTTCGCCCGCGCAATGCGTCAACGCAAGGACCTCACGCGCTCGGAGATCACAACCAGCGGCCGCCGGAGCCGGGCTTTGCCCGGCGGGAGGCTCACTACCACCGAAGCCGTCTAAGCACGACCGCCTAGGGCGGCTCCTGAAACCTTTGCCAACCAGGGTCGCGCGCAAGGAGAGGCCCACGGGGGAACCAGGGGTTCCCCCGTGAAGCGAGCGCAGCGAAGCGCTATGCGAGGTCTACTTTGATGACGTTCGTGGTTCCCGGGAGATTCACGGCCGTCCCCGCGGTGATTACGACTAGGTCGCCCGCCGAGACGAGGCCGCTCGCGCGGGCCGCTTCGGTCGAGCGCGCCCAAAGGTCCTCCACGTCCACGGCCTCCTGGATCGGCATCGGGGTCACTCCCCACTCGATTGCCATCTGGCGCAGGGCGTAGTCGTGATGGGACATGCCGATAATCGGCCTGCGCGGGCGCAGTCGCGCGACCGCTGAGGCCGTTCCCCCGGTAAAGGTCGGCACGATGATCGCCGCCGCTCCCAGCGACTCGGCGAGATCGCAGGCCGCATTCGACATCGCCTGCCCGACAGTCGGCTCCTCGCTCGCCTCCGGCAGCTGATGCCGATAGCCGAGGCTCGGCTCGACCGCGCGCGCGATCCGGTCCATGTAGGCGACCGCCTCGACCGGGTACTCGCCCTGGGCGGTCTCGCCGGAGAGCATCAGCGCAGAGGTGCCGTCGAGAATCGCGTTTGCGACGTCGCTCGCCTCGGCGCGCGTCGGCTCGAGGTGATGGCTCATCGACTCGAGCATCTGCGTCGCCGTGATCACCGGTTTGGCGCGCTCGAGCGAGCGGAGGATGACACGCTTCTGAACGAGCGGCACGATCGCGGCGCCGATCTCTACGCCGAGATCGCCGCGGGCGACCATCACCGCATCGGTCTCGACGAGGATCGCGTCGAGCGCGTCGACCGCCTCGGACTTCTCGATCTTCGCGATGACGTGCGCCGGCGAGCCCGCCGCCGCGATCAGCTCCTTCAGGTCGCGCACGTCGGCCGCGGACCGCACGAAGGAGAGCGCGACAAAGTCGACGCCCAGGTCGAGGGCGAAGTCGAGGTCGTCCATGTCCTTCCGTGTCAACGCCGGGATCGGCACAGGCACGCCCGGCACGTTGACTCCTTTGTTCGCGGAGACGAGGCCGCCGGCGATCACGGTGCAGAGGGCCCGCCCCCGCTCTACGCGCATGACTCGCAGCCGAACGAGCCCGTCGTCGATCAGGATGTCGTGCCCCTCTTGGAGCACCTCGCCGACGGCGGTCGGACTGACTGGCAGCTCGCCGTCGCTGGCCGCCTCATCCGCGGCCACGACGATCTCGTCCCCTCGGTCGAGCGTGACCGGGGCAGGGAGCGCGCCGATTCGGACCTTCGGGCCCTGGAGGTCGGCGATGATCGCGATCGCGTGGCCGACCTCTTCTTGGACGTCGCGTACGAGCGCGACGCGCTGCGCATGGTCCTCGTGCGTCCCGTGCGAGAAGTTGAGGCGTGCCACGTCCATCCCGGCCCGGGCGATCGCGAGCAGGGTCTCCGGAGACGAAGAGGCGGGGCCGATCGTGGCGATGATCTTCGTCCGGCGAGGCTTCTCGGCGGACATAAACTCAGCCTAGCGCGGAGTGCGGGCAGACTTGGGGTTAATGAAGCTTCGGAACGCGTGGGAGAAGAACGCACCGGACTGGGTGCGCTGGGCTCGCGAGCCGGGCCACGACAGCTACTGGCGCTTCCATCGCGAGCGCTTCCTCGCGCTGCTCCCGGAACCGGGCCGGCTCACGGTGGACGTCGGCTGCAGCGAAGGCAGGGTGACCCGCGATCTCAGGGAGCTTGGCCACAAAGCAGTCGGAGTCGACTCCTCCGAGACGATGCTTGCGGCGGCCCGCGAGGCCGATCCGGGTGGCGACTACGTGCTCGCGGATGCGGCGGCCCTGCCCTTCCCGGACGGCCACGCCGACCTCGTCGTCGCCTTCATGTCGCTGATGGACGTCGACGACATGCCGGGCTCCGTCGGCGAGCTCGCTCGCGTGGTCGAGCCTGGCGGCCGACTCGCCCTCGCGGTCGTCCATCCGATCAACTCCGGTGCCGACCGCGAGCATCCCGAGGACAGCCTCCTCCTGACGGAGAACTACTTCGACCGCCGCTACTACCGCGACGAGCTCGAGCGCGACGGGCTCCGGATGACCTTCGAGAGCCGGCACTGGACGCTCGAGGACTACTTCGATGCAATCGTCGGCGCCGGCCTGCTGGTCGGAGCCCTACGCGAGATCCCCGACCCCACCCATCCGCTCTGGTCGCGCTACCCGCTCTTCCTTCACTTGCGGGCTACGAAAACGTCCCAGCCCCGATCCCGGTCCGTCTCAGCGCAGGGATGAACATGGCTCCGCCCGACCCGACCGACGCCGCGTCGTACGATAAAGAGCTCGCCAAGGTCACAGTCGGTGGTGTCCAACCGCTGACCGCGCCGATCGAGATCCGCAACTACGACCCGGAGTGGCCGCGTTTGTACAGGCGCGAGGATGCGCGGATCCGCTCAGTCCTCGGCGAGCGTGTCGTGCGGATCGCGCATGCCGGCTCCACCTCGGTGCCGGGCCTTCCGGCCAAGCCGGTCATCGACATCGTGCTCGAGGTGCCGGACTCGGCGAAAGAGCCGACCTACGTGCCGGACCTGGAGGCGGCGGGTTATGTCCTGCGAATTCGGGAGCCCGAGTGGTTCGAGCACCGCCTCTTGAAAGGCCCCGACGCAAACATCAATTTGCACGTCTTCTCGTCAGCCTGTGCCGAGGTCGACCGGATGCTCCTCTTTCGCGATTGGCTGCGAAGCAGCGACGCCGACCGAGAGCTCTACGCGACCGCCAAGCGGGAGCTCGCCGATTGCGACTGGAAATACACACAGCAGTACGCCGATGCCAAGACCGCGGTCGTCCGCGACATCATGAGCCGGGCCCAAGCCGCAAGCCCTCACCTACGGGCCGCAAAGACGTCCCAGCCCGGATAGCTCGCCTCGTCTCCGAGCTCCTCCTCGATCCGCAAGAGCTGGTTGTACTTGGCGACGCGCTCGCTGCGCGAGGGCGCTCCGGTCTTGATCTGACCCGCGTTTGTCGCCACCGCGAGGTCGGCGATCGTCGTGTCTTCGGTCTCGCCGGAGCGGTGCGAGACGACGACGCCGTAGCCGCTCGAACGGGCGAGCGCGATTGCGTCCAGGGCCTCCGTCAGCGTCCCGATCTGGTTGACCTTGACGAGGATCGCGTTCGCGACCTTCTCCTCGATGCCGCGCTCGAAGCGCTCGACGTTCGTCACGAAGAGATCGTCGCCGACGAGCTGCACGCGGTCGCCGAGCTGCTCGGTCTGGCTGCGCCAGGCTGCCCAGTCGTCCTCCGCGGCCCCGTCCTCGATCGAGACGATCGGGTAGCGGTCGACGAGCGTGGCCCAGTAGTCCGAAAGTTCCGCGGGCGAAGCCTCTCGGCTCTCGAACGAATAGCGCCCGTCCGCGAAGAGCTCGCTCATCGCCGGATCGAGCGCGATCGCGATCCGATCGCGATGGCCCGCGCGCTCCACCGCCTCGAGGATCGCCTCGATCGCCTGCTCGCTCGAGTCGAAGTCCGGGGCGAACCCTCCTTCGTCGCCGACTGCGGTCGCGAGCCCGCGCTCGTGGAGCAGAGCCTTCAGCGTGTGGAAGGTCTCGACCGCGATCCGCAGCCCTTCGGAGAAGCTCTCGGCTCCGCCCGGGACGATCATGAACTCCTGGAGATCGAGCGAGTTGGCCGCGTGCGCGCCGCCGTTGACGACGTTCAGCATCGGCACCGGCAGCACGTGCGCCTCGGCCCCGCCGACCCAGCGGTAGAGGGGGACGCCGGCCTCGGCCGCGGCCGCCTTGGCGACGGCGAGCGAGACGCCGAGGATCGCGTTCGCGCCCAGGCGCGCTTTGTTCTTCGTCCCGTCGAGCGAGATGAGCGCCGCGTCGATCGCGCTCTGGTCGGCGGCTTCGAGGCCATACAGCGCGGGGCCGATCTCCTCGCGAACGTTCTGAACCGCCCGGCCGACGCCCTTGCCCAGGTAGACCTGCGGGTCGCCGTCGCGCAACTCCACCGCCTCGAAGCGGCCCGTTGAGGCGCCCGACGGGATGGCGGCGCGGCCAGTCGGCCCGGAGGCGAGCTCGACCTCGACCTCGACGGTCGGGTTTCCGCGCGAGTCGAGGATTTGCCTGGCCCGCACGGCTGCGATCGCGCTGCTCAACGGAACTCCTCCTTTGCGGCGTCGAAGTAGTCGTCTTTCTCCTCGAGCGAGAGCTCGGTGAAAGCCCGTCCGCTCGTGGCCGCAAGCTCTTCGGCCCGCTCGACACGCGCCGCAAATCGCTTGGCCATCGTCCGCAGCGCGAGCTCGGGATCAACGTTCAGCCGCCGCGCGACGTTCACCGCCGCGAAGAGAACGTCGCCGACCTCCTCGAACACGTGCGGATCCGGCTCCGTCTCAGCCGGCAGCGGTCCGCCTGCGCTCTCGATCGCCTCCTTCAGCTCGCGGAGCTCGTCGTCCAGGTCCTCGAGGGCCTCGGCAAGGTTCGGATAGTCGAACTCGATCGCCGCTGCCCGTCGTTGCAGCTTGCGCGCCAAGAGCGTCGCCGGCAGCGTCTCGGGAACGTCGTGGAAGATCCCCTCGCGCCCCTCGTCGGTCCTCTTGATCTGCTCCCAGTTCTCGAGAACTCGATCGGGCGTGTGCGCGTCGACTGCGCCGAAGACGTGCGGGTGCCGCCGGACAAGCTTCTCGTGGATCCCCCGCGCCGCGTGCTCTAGGTCTCCCTGCCCCTGCTCCTGGAGCAGCAGGGCGAGGAAATAGACCTGGAAGAGGAGGTCGCCGAGCTCGTCGAGGAGCTTCTCCGGCCGGTCGCCGAACGCGGCGTCGGCAACCTCGTAGGCCTCTTCGACCGTGTGCGGCACGATCGTCCGCGCAGTCTGCTCTCGGTCCCAGGGGCAATCGCGCCGCAGGCGCTCGGTCAGCTCCTGGAGCTCGAGGAGCGCGTCCGCGAGCGACAAGGGTCCTAAGGCGCCGACTCGTCGGCGCCGTCGTCAGGACGGGCGGGATCCGCTCGCGCGTCCGTCTGAAACGACCGGTCGAGCCAGAACGGGCTCACTCCGAAACCGCCTCTAAGGCGTCGCCGGAGTGGTGCCGGTGGTTGCAGGCAGCGCGTAGCCGACCTGGAAGCTCGTCTTCGACTCGAAGTCCTTCGTCGTCTCGTCGACCCACTTCCGCATCTTGTCCTGCTTCTTCTGCTGGACGAGCTGCTGGCGGATCGCCGGGCGGACCTCCTTGAGCGGGGTCTTCCGCTCGTTCTTGATCGCACTCAGCGGCTGGATGATGTGCCAGCCGTACTGGGTCTTGATCGGCTCGGAGATCTCACGGGTCTTGAGCGAGAACGCGGCCTTGTCGAACTCCGGCACCTGCCGCCCCTTGGAGACGGTCAGCTTCCCACCCTGGGTCTTCGAGCTCGGGTCCTCCGAGTACTTCTTGGCGAGCGCTGCGAAGTCCGCGCCGCTCAGCAGCCGCTGGTGGAGCTGGTCGGCGAGGGACTTCTTCTTGACGAGGATGTGCCGCACGTAGTCCTCGATCTCCTTGTCCGAGACCTCGACGTCCGCCGTGACCTTCTCGTAAATCTTGTTCTGGATCACGTTGGCGCGGACGTCCGCGTGCACCTGCTCGTCGGTGAGCCTCTGCTTCGCAATCTGATCGCGGTACTTCTTCTCGCAGTTCGCGTCGCACTTGCCGCCCTTGCCGAAGTACTGAGCCTTGATTTTCAGCAGCTGAGCTTCGACGTCGGCGTCGGTGATCTTCAGGCCCAGGTCGTCTGCCTTCTGCTCGAACTCCGCTCGCTGGACGAGATACTGCATCGCCTGCTTGCGGAGAGCTGTGTATTGCTCGGTGCCGGCCTGCGGGCACTTCTGCCCCTGGCTCTTCGTGGTCGCGCACGCCTGGTCGAGCAGCTTCTGGAACTCCTGCTTGGAGATCGACCGGTCACCGACGACGGCGACGTCGTTCGCGCCGACGCTCTTCTTGCCGCTCCCGCAACCGGCAGCGAGCACCGCGCCCAAAAGGGCAACGGCCAAGAGCGGGAGCAAATTGTGTCTTGTCATGAAAAAGGCGCCATTTGCAGCATATTTGTCTACGCTGCCCGGCGCGTGTCGAGTATAGCATCGACCAAACACAGCGCTTCCGGAAAACCGTCGTGCTTAACCGAAACTTCATTTCGGGCCGTTGCGTAGACCGCGGTGCCGATCCGGTTGCGTAGTGCGCGCAGCTCGTCGGAGCCCAGTACGAGCGGCCCCACGGTCGATCGGCCTCCGCGGAAGACGAGGTAGTCGGCCCCGAGCTGGGCGAGCTTCAGCTTCGCGGCTTGGATCGTGAACAGGTTCTCGACCGGCTCCGGCAGCGGGCCGTACCGGTCGACGGTCGCCGCTTCGAGGTCGCCCAGCTCCTCCTCGGTCTCGGTGAGCGCGAGCCGGCGATGGAGGTCGATCTTCTGCGCCTCGCCCGGAACATAGTCGGCCGGAACGTAGGCGTCGATGCGCGCGTCGACCCGGACGGGCCGGGCGATGGTGCGCCGCTCACCGGAGAGCTCCGCCACGGCTTCGCCGAGCAGCTCGACGTAGAGCTCGAACCCGAGCGCGGCGAGATGGCCGTGCTGCTCGGCGCCGAGGAGCTCGCCGGCGCCGCGGATCTCGAGATCGCGCATCGCGATCGCAAAGCCCGCTCCGAGCTCGGTGTGGTCGGCGAGCGTTGCCAGGCGCGCTCTGGCCTCCGGCGTCAGCTCCGAGGCGTCCGGATAGAAGAGATAGGCGTGCGCGAGGAGATCCGAGCGGCCCACCCGCCCACGGATCTGGTAGAGCTGGGCCAGGCCGAGCGCGTCGGCCCGCTCGACGACGAGCGTGTTCGCCTGGGGGATGTCCAGGCCCGACTCGATGATCGTCGTCGAGACGAGGACGTCTGCATCGCCGCGGAGGAAGGAGAGCATGTGCTCCTCCAGCTCGCGCTCGCGCATCTGGCCGTGGCCGACGATGTAGCGCAGCCCGGGAGCCAGCTGTCGGAGGCGCTCGGCCGCCTCGTCGATCGTCTCGACCCGATTGTGGAGGTAGAAGGTCTGCCCGCCGCGGGCGACCTCGCGCTCGAGCGCCGTCTTCACGAGCTCCTCGTCGTACTCGCCGACGTGGGTGCGGATCGGCCGACGGCCCTCCGGCGGGGTCTCGATGACGGAGATGTCCCGGAGGCCCGCGAGCGACATGTGCAGCGTGCGCGGGATCGGCGTGGCCGTCAGCGCGAGCACGTCCACCTCGAGCCGGAGCGCCCGCAGCAGCTCCTTCTGCGCCACTCCGAAGCGCTGCTCCTCGTCCACGATCACGAGCCCCAGCTCCCTGGGGATCACGTCACGCGAGAGCACGCGGTGCGTCCCGATCAGGACGTCGACCTTGCCGGCGGCGAAGTCGGCCAGCACCTGCTTCACCTCAGCCGGACGGCGAAAACGGGAAACCATCTCGACCCGCACGGGAAAGTCCTGATAGCGCTCGCGGAAGGTGTTCCAGTGCTGTTGCGCGAGCACGGTCGTCGGCACGAGCATCAGCGTCTGCCGCCCGTTGAGCGCCGCCGCGAAGGCGGCCCGCACGGCGACCTCCGTCTTGCCGAAGCCGACGTCGCCGCAGACGAGCCGGTCCATAGGGCGCGGAGCTTCCAGGTCCTCCTTGACGGCCTCGATCGCGATGCGCTGGTCTGGGGTCTCCTGGTAGGGAAAGGAGGCCTCGAGCCGCTCGAGCCAATCCTGCGAGAGGTCATAGGCGACCCCGGGAGCGGTCTGCCGCTGGGCATAGAGGCGCAGCAGCTCGCCTGCCAGCTCCCGGATCGCGGCGCGGGCGCGGTTCTTGAGCAGGTGCCAGGCGCGGCCGCCGAGCTTCGACAGCGCCGGCGCGCTCCCGTCGACGCCGACGTAGCGCGAGACCTTGCCGATCTGCTCGTGCGGGACGTAGAGGCGGTCCTCGCCCCGGAACGCGAGCTGAAGGTAGTCGCGGGTGATCCCGGCGACTTCCCGGGTCACGAAGCCGAGCAGCTTGCCGACCCCGTGGTCCTCGTGGACGACGTGGTCGCCCGTGCGGAGCTCGGCGAAGGACTGGAGGGCGCGGCCGGCAGGCGAGGGGCGGCGGGCGCGGCGGCGGAACACCTGTGTGTCCGGGAGCAGGGCGAGACCGAGCTCACGCCAGACGAAGCCGCGCCGGGCGGGGCTGACTGCGAACAGAAGATCCGACTCCTCCGGCAGCTGCTCCCCAGGCTCGACGATGCGCGCCTCGACCCGGCGCAGGAGGCCTTCGGTGCGCAGAGCTTCGCCGCGGTGCGGGAAAGCGACGATTGTGCGGAGGCCGGCGCGCACGAGCGCCCGCAGCTCGTTCTCCGCCTCCGCGAGGCCCCGGGCGGCGATCGCGGGCCGCTGCGCCTCGAAGGCGAACGGCTGCCCCGCGGGAAGCGGGTCGAGCTCGGTCGCGCCCTCGAACGCGAAGCCGTCGAGCTGCTCCTCGGCCCAGACCTCGCGCACCTCGTCCGGCTGCCAGACGAGGTCCGGCCCGGCCGGGACCGGGGGCACGAGGTCGGCAGGGACGGCGGGCGTCTCCCGCTCGTCGTCGTCGGGCAGGCTCAGCTCGACGAGATCGAGCCGGCGCTCCGCGGCCGGATAGATGGTTGCGCGCTCGACCGGGTGCAGCGTGCGCTGTGTGAACGGCGAGAAGGCACGAACGCTCTCGATCTCGTCGCCGAAGAATTCGATCCGCAGCGGCTCGCGTCCCGTCGTCGGGTAGACGTCGACGATCCCGCCGCGAAGCGCGAACTGGCCGCGCTCCTGCGCCTGGTCGACGCGCTCGTAGCCGGCGAGTGCGAGCTGCTCGGCGAGCGCGTCGATGCCGGGTGCCTCGCCCGGGGCGGCCCGAATCGGCTCGGGGCGCGCTTCGGGCGGCGGCAGCCCCTCCGCGAGCGCCGCCGCCGAGGCGCTGACGAGGCCTCCCGCGGCGAGGACGTCGAGCGCACGGGCCCGCTCGCCGACGAGATGTGGCGGCGGCTCAAGCCCGGAGCCCCACGTGACGCCGCGGCTCGGCAGTAGAGCGACGCGCTCGTCGCCCAGGAACCAGCCGGCGGCCTCGGCCGTGTCGCGCGCATCTGCGTCCTCGGGCGTGAGAATGACGAGGGGCCGACCGAGCTCCTCGTAGATCGCCGCGAGCAGGAGCGGCAGCGCAGGCTCGGAGACGCGGGCGCGCGTGTCTGGGAGTTCTTGGACGAACGCGCGGAAGCGCTCGCTCTCGGCGAGCTCGCGCACGAGCGGGTGCAGGACGGGTCGGTCCACAACGACTGACGGAACCGGGGTTCCGCGGCCCTCATCGTAGCCCCATCCCAAGCCCCCACCCACCCTCAGGGGGTGTCAGGGTAGTCGGCCCGATGTGACGCGATTGCGCCGAGTTCGGGTCAGTTGAAGCGCTGCTGGGTGGGCTCGAGACCTTCGCGGGCGATCGACTCGACTGCGTCGGCAGCCCGGAAGACGAGAGCGTCGACGTCGACCTCGGGCTCGAATTCGGAGAGCACGTAATCGGCGACAGGACGGCGGTCGCCGCGTCCCGGGCGGCCGACGCCGATCCGCAAGCGGAGAAAGTCCTGAGTGCCGAGCGCACTCGCGATCGAGCGCAACCCGTTGTGGCCGGCAAGCCCCCCACCCAGCCGCGCCTGGAGCCGCTGCGGCTCGAGGTCGACGTCGTCGTGGACGACGAGCAGCGCCCCGGGGTCAGTCTTGAAGAAGCGCCGCGCGGCAGCGACCGACTTCCCCGAGACGTTCATATACGTCTCCGGCTTCAGGAGCGCAAGACGCCGGCCGTCGAGGCGCACCTCCGCCAGCTGACCGGAGAACTTCCCGCGAAAGGAGCCGTCGTGACGGCGCGCGAGCTCGTCGATCACGCGCCAGCCGATGTTGTGCCGCGTTCGCTCGTAGGCGCCGCCTGGATTCCCGAGCCCTGCCACGAGCAGGTCGAGCGTCGAGGCGTCTTCGCCCCGACGGCGGAAAAGACGCACTTACTCCTCGGAAGCCTGCTGCTCGCCGCCAGCCTCTGCGGCCTCGCCCTCGGCAGGAGCCTCGCCTTCGCCCTCCGGAGCCTCCTCGCCCTCGGGCAGCTCGCCCTCCTCGAGCTCCTCGCCCTCTTCGAGCTCCTCGGGCTCGGGCTCGACGATGACGGTCGGCGTTGTGACCGTGGCCAGCACGGTTTCCTCGGAATCGTCGAGATAGGTGACCCCTTCCTGCGTGGGCAGGTCGACGAGGCGAAGCGTGTCGCCGATCGCCATCCCGCTGACGTCGAGCTCGAGGTGGTCGGGAATCTCGAGCGGCAGCGCTTCGACGTTGAGCTCGCGCGTCACCTGCGAGAGAACTCCGCCCTCCTTGACACCGGCGGGCTCGCCGATCAGCTCGACCGAGACCTGCGTCTGGATCGCCTCGTCGAGGCGTACCTCGTGGAGATCGATGTGCGCGAGCCGGCCGCTCGGCACTTCCTGCTGGTAGTCCTTGAGCACGGCGGGGTGGGTCGTCTTCTGACCGTCGAGGACGACGTCGAGGATCGCGTGCAGGCCGGAATCGCCTGAGAGAGCACGCCGCAGCTCGCTCGCCGGGACGGAGAACGGATGCGGCGGTTTCCCGCGCCCATAGAGCACGCCCGGCACGAGCCCCTCGTTGCGCATGCGCCGTGAGTCGGCGGAACCGCGCCCGTCGCGCTCCTTGACCTGCAGCTTGACTCGTTCGCCCGCCATTTCGGCGGCGAAGTGTAGCTACAGCTCGCGGCTACTTCTTGATGTGGAGGTCGATCCCGAGCAGCAAGAGCGGCCAGAGCACGACGGCGAGAATCGCCGAGACGACGAGCCGGATCGTGTCGAGATGCTTGAAGTAGTGCTTCTGTGCGGCGACGGCGACACCGACGACGATCCAGACGAGCCCGAGGAAGCTCGATCGGAACATGCGGGGGTCATCCCCCGATTCCACGAGTCGAAAACCCAGTCAAGGCCTTCGCTCGCCGTCACGCTCCATCGTGCTGCGACCGATCTGGCTAGGGCTGGGCGGCTCTCGCGGGGACAGCTACTTGCGGCAATCCACCCGGAATGAGGGATAATTGACACGCGTCGCATGCCTGGCGTTCAGGCCGATCTGCGGCAGCTTCCTTGGAATGCTCTCTCCCCCGTTCCGAGGCGGCTTCGTCTCTGTGGCGCGCGCAGGCGGCCCGTCCTCGTTACGGGCCGCTTGCTTTTCACTTGCACGTCGTGGTCCGTCCGTCTCGAAGCTAGAAGAGCTGGTTCTCGCCGGCGAAGATTGCCGAGACGGACTCGTCGCCGAAGACGTTCATGATCGTCTCCGCGAGCAGCCCCGAGACCGGTAACACGTCGATCTTCTCCGGACGGTTGACCGGGTCGATCGGGACTGTGTCGGTGACCGTCACCTTGGTCAGCTCGCTGGCTGCGATCTTCTCGAACGCGTTGCCGGGGAAGAGCCCGTGCGTCGCGCAGGCATAGACCTCGGTCGCGCCGGCTTTGCGCAGGGCCGTGGCGCCCGCGATCAGCGTCCCGCCGGTGACGATCATGTCGTCGCTCAGGAGCGCGATCTTCCCGCGCACGTCGCCGATGACCTCGGTCACCTCGGCGGTGTCGTGCTCGGGCCGGACCTTGTTCATGATCGCGAGGTCGGCTTCGAGCATCGCGCCGAAGCGGCGGGCCATCTTCGCACGGCCGGGATCGGGGGAAACGGCGACGACCTTCTCTCCGAACAGGCCTTTGTCGCGGTAGTACGTGGCAAAGAGCGGCAGCGCGGTCATGTGGTCGACCGGGACGCTGAAGAAGCCCTGGATCTGCCCCGCGTGCAGGTCCATCGTCAGCACGCGGTCGGCGCCGGCGGCTTCGAGCATGTCGGCGACGAGCTTGGCCGTGATCGGCTCGCGGGGCCGCGATTTCTTGTCCTGGCGCGAATATGGGAACCAGGGCACGACGGCGGTGATCCGCTTCGCCGAGGCGAGCTTCGCGGCCTGGATCATGATCAGCAGCTCGAGCAGATGGTCGTTCACGGGCGGGCTGCCCGACTGGACGATGAAGACGTCCGCGCCGCGAATGGACTTCTCGTAACGGCAGTAGTTCTCGCCGTTCGCAAAGGTCTTCAGCTTCACCTCGCCGAGTTGCACGCCGAGATGGCGCCCGATGTCATCGGCCAGCGGGCGATTCGAGCGGCCCGCGAAGAGCATCAGCCGTTTCCAGGGCCCGCGCTCGATGAAGCGCTCCGGGCTCGGGACCGCGCTCGTCGTCGCGAGCTCCATGCCCGGCAGGTGTGTCAGCTCAGCCGTGCCGCTGTCGATCGTCGAATCCTTCCTTGTTGACCTGTTTGCTGCGGGCGATGGCGAGGGCCCCGGGCGGGACGTTCTTCGTGACGACCGAGCCCGCGGCAACCCAAGCATTGTCGCCAATCGTGACCGGAGCAACAAACACATTGTCGCTGCCCGTGTGGACGTTGCGGCCGATTGTCGTCCGGAACTTGCCGGGGCCGAGCTCCGGGCGGTAGTTGGCCGTGATCGCCCCGGCGCCGATATTCGTCTCCTCGCCGAGGTCGGCGTCCCCGATATACGACAAGTGGGGCACCTTTGCGCGCGCGCCGATGCGTGCGTTCTTGATCTCCACGAATGTGCCCGCCTTTGCTCCCGCCTCCAGCTCCGTGCCGGGGCGAAGGTAACAGAACGGTCCGACGGTCGTCTCCGGGCCGATGACGGCGTCGACCGCGACCACGTGCGGCCCGACGACGGCTCCGGCTGCGACGCGCGTCTTGCCGCTCAGGACGGTGAAGGGATGGATTGTCGAATCCGGCTCGAGTTCGACCTCGGGCTCGATCCAGGTCGCCTGTGGATCCACGATCGTGACGCCGGCCAGCATGTGCGCTTCGTTGATGCGGTCACGGAGAGCCGCCGCCGCCGCCGCCAGCTCGGCGCGCGTGTTCACGCCCTCGGCCTCGATCGGATCGGGAGCGACATGGGCCGCGACACGCTCGCCATTGTCCACGAGATGGCGTACGGCGTCCGTGAGGTAGAGCTCACCCTGGCGATTCGAGCTCTCGAGCTGCTCGAGCGCCGGCCACACCCGATCGGCGGCGAACACGTAGATCGCGGAGTTCACCTCGTCGACGGCAAGCTGGTCGGGAGTCGCGTCGCCCGCTTCGACGATCTCGCGCACGGCGCCGCTCTCGTCACGGATGACGCGCCCGTAGTCGCGCGGATCGGAAGGCCGGAACGACAGGATGGTGGCCGCGGCACCTTCGCTCCGATGGGCCTCGAGCAGCTCGCGCAGGAGCTGCGGGCTGAGGACGGGCGCATCACCGGTGAGGACGAACAGCTCACCGGCGACGCCGTCGAGGGCGGAGCGAGCGGCTTCCAGGGCATCCCCTGTGCCGAGCGGCTCGGGCTGGACGGCGACCTCGAGTCCCTCGAACGCTTCCTTGCCTTCCGGCGAGGTGACTACGACGAGCGGGTTGGCCTCCAGCGCGCGAGCGGCCTCGACGACCCAGTCGACCATGCGCCGTCCGAGGAGCGTGTGGAAATGCTTCGGGATCGCCGAGCGCATCCGTGTGCCGAGGCCTCCGGCGAGGACGACCGCTGCGGGATTGGACGAGCTCATCGGCGAGGGTGTGCTGGGGCGCCAGGATTCGAACCTGGGATCACGGGACCAAAACCCGTTGCCTTACCACTTGGCTACGCCCCAAAGTCAGAGCTTTCAGATCTGGAGTCTGCCACGAGCTGTCATCAGCGTGAACGGCCGCGCCGGCGAAGCCGGCCCGGCCTCCTTGGTCGGCGTCGCAAGCGACGCCTCAGCACTTGGCTACGCCCCAGGGCTTTGCAGACCTCAGTGTGCCACGCGCCCGACTTAGCGGCGGTCGGAGAACAGGAGGATCAGCGCGACAACCGCAATTGCTGCGACCACGATCAGGGCGACCGTGGTCACCAGGATCAGGAGCACCGGCACGAGCGCAACGAGAGCCTGTGAGACGGCCGCGATCCAGGCGACCTCGCGGACCGTGGTCGACCGAATTCGGTTCCCCTGCCAGAAGTACAGCGCGATGACCGCGACGGCGACGACGAGCGCGAGCGGTCGGGAGATGGCGCCGACGACGAGTAGGACTGCCTCGATGAGAGCGATCCAAAAAGCGATACGAAGCCGGTGTGCACGAAGCCAGCGCCCGGTCCGGCTCGTCCCGTGCTCGACCAAGGCACCGCTTGCGGTGCCGCCTTCAGGACGCATGGGCCTCGCCCATGCGTCCGTCTGAAACGACCGGTCGAAACGGTTCGGCTTCAACCCGGACCGCTTCTCGGCCGCCTTGTTCGAGCATGGCTCAACCGTACCAAGTGGGGATGGTGAGCCAGGTGTCGCCCCGCGAGGCAACCGAGCGCCGGGCCGCCTCGGCCGGCTCCCGACGCACGAACAGGCCGTAGACGGCCGGACCCGCCCCGGAAACGTCTGCGCGGAAGGCTCCGAGCTCGCGCAGCTCGTCGGCGAGCGGCGAGGTGACGAGATCGTTGGGCGGCAGCTCCGCGAGGTCGGAGGGGCGGCGGGCCTTCGCGAGGACCCTGCGCAGCGCCGCCTGGCGCTCCTCGAAGCCGATCACGCCGTCGAACGCGTCGTAGACCGCCGCAGTAGCGGGCTTACGGGCCCCGGCCGGCAGCACGATGAGCACCCAGTAGTCCTGCGGAAGGTCGAGGGGCGCCAATGCGCTGCCGTCGCCGCGCCCCAGTTGAGGCCCTTGCGCGAGAAAGAAGGGCACGTCGGCTCCGATCCCGGCGGCGATTGCGTGTAGGCGCTCCGCGGGGAGCGGCTCGGTGAGCGTCTCGTTCGCCAGCCGCAGCGCGGTCGCCGCATCGGAGCTGCCGCCACCGAGCCCCGCGGCGACCGGGATGCGCTTGTCGATGCGAACCGACCAGGTCGGCTCAACACCTGCAGCGGTTGCGAGCGCGAGAAGCGCGTCACGCACCAGCGTGTCCTCGGCAAAGCCCCGAATTTCGAGTCGCGCAGCCGGCGCCAGCGAGATGCGGTCGGCGAGATCGATCCGCTGCAGGACTGTCGTCACCTCATGCTTGCCGTCCTCCCGGCGCGGGCCGACGACGAGCGCGAGATTGATCTTCGCCGTCGCCGGCTTCCGCCTCATTGCAGCGCCTCCGCGAGGGCGACGAACTCGGGCGGCTCGAGTGCCTCGGCTCGCGTGTCCGGCAGCCGCCCGATCGCGGTTAGGGCTTCCGCCCCGCGCGGCCGATCTGCAAGCCCCGCGAGCTCGAGCGCGTTGGGCAGCGTCTTGCGGCGGTGGGAGAAGGCCGCCTCGACGACGCGCTTGACCGCTGGATAGTCTGCGGGCAGGCCCGTTCGCCGGAAGGCGACGAGCGCCGAATCGACGTTGGGCGGAGGCCGGAACACCGTGCGCGAGACCGGATGGAAGCCGGTGCGCTCGGTGACGAGCTGAACGAGGACGGAGACGGCGCCGTATGCCTTCGTGCTCGGCGACGCGAAGAGCCGGTCGGCGACCTCGCGTTGAATCATCACCGTCCATTGCTGGACGCTCGGCAACCCCTCGAGGCTCTCGACGATCAGCGGTGTCGCGATGTTGTACGGCAGGTTGGCGACGAGCTTGGCCGGCGGCGGTTCGAGGCCGGCGAGATCGAGACGCAGTGCGTCGCCGAAGCGCAGCTCGACGTTGGCCCGACCGGCCAGCCGCTCGGCGAGGTGCAGTTCGAGCGCGCGATCGAGCTCGATCGCATGGACGCGCGCGACGCGATCAGCCAGGTAGGCTGTGAGGACGCCCAGGCCCGGTCCGACCTCGAGCACGACGTCGGCTGGGTCGAGCTCCGCCAGACGGCCGATGACGCCGAGGATGTTCTCGTCGACGAGGAAGTGCTGGCCGAGCTCGCGTTTCGGGGAGACCGGCAGCGTCACGCGAGCGAGAAGGCGGCGTCGGCGTTCGCGTCGATCCGGGCGCCGAGCTCGGCCGCGTCTTCGCGGCGAGCCTCGGCGAGAGCCGCGATCGTCAGCGCGACGTTCGCCGGCTCGTTCGGGCGACCGCGTCGAGCCTGCGGGGCGAGGTAAGGGCTGTCGGTCTCGGCCAGGACCTGCTCGACCGGCACTTGCGCGGCGGCGGCGCGGAGGTCGCCGGCCTTCGGGTACGTGATGTTGCCGGCGAACGAGATGTAGTAGCCGCGCTCGACGACCGTCGCGAGCAGGCCGGGCGACGAGAAGCAGTGCATGACGACGGTGCCGTCGAACCCGGCGAGCGCCTCGGCCGTGTCCTTGTCGGCCTCGCGCGTGTGGATCACGACCGGCTTGCCGAGCTCCGCGGCGAGCTCGAGCTGTGCAGCGAAGAGCCGCCGCTGTCGCTCCCGAGGAGCCCGGTCGCGGAAGTAGTCGAGCCCCGTTTCGCCGACCGCGACCGCTCGCTCGTGCTCGAGGAGCTCACGCAGCTCACCGACGCGGGAGGCCTCAGCGTCGCCGGCTTGGTGCGGGTCGATGCCGAGCGCGGCGAACACCTCCTCGTGCAGCTCCGCGAGCTCGAGCGCCGCGCGGCACGACTCGATGCCTGTGCCGACCGTGATGATCCGGTCGACTCCAGCCGAGCGGGAACGGCGGATGAGAGCTGAAGGGCGATCCGCGCACGCGTCGAGGTGCGCGTGCGTGTCAATCACGCCGCGGCGCCGGCAAGCTCGTCGCCGGCAGCCCGTCGCCGCATCCGTTCGAGCTCTTCCGGTACGACTTGCTCGGCGTCGAGCTTGTTGAAGAGCGGTCTAGGCTTTGGAAGCTCGCGGCCCGGAGGCAACTCACTCGGTGCCCAGCTTCCCTCCCAGCTCTCGTAGTCGCCGGTCAGCACCTCGTGCTCGTCGCCCTCCTCGCCGACCTCGCGGAGCTCGAGCGCCCCCGCGATCGTCCCCTCGTAGCCGAGCAGCTCGTGCAGCACCTGGGACGAGAACGGGAGGAACGGTGTGAACATGGTCTTCAGACTGTCGATCGCCCGCAGGCTGACGTAGAGAACGGTGCCTGCCCGCTCGCGGTCGGTCTCGATCAACGCCCACGGCGCCTGGTCGCTCGTGTACTGGTTGACGAGCGACGCAAGCCGCATCGCCTCGCCGAGCGCAGCCTTGAAACGCGCGGCCTCGATCGCCGCGCCGACCGTGTGGAATCCCGACTCGATCTCTTCGAGCAAGCGGCGGTCGGCCTCCTCGAGGTTCCCGGGCTCGGGAACCGCTCCGAAGCTGCGCTGGACCGACGTCAGCGTCCTGTTGACGAGGTTGCCCCAGTTGGCGACGAGCTCGTCATTGTTCCGGCGAACGAACTCCGACCATGTGAAGTCCGTGTCCTGCGTCTCCGGGCCCGCGGCGGTGAGGAAGTAGCGGAGCGGATCCGGGTCGTAGCGGCTGAGGAAGTCACCGAGTTCGATCGCCACGCCCCTGCTGACGCTGAGCTGCTTCCCCTCCATGGTCAGGAACTCGCTCGCGACGATGTCCGTCGGCAACCCGAGCGGCCCCTTGCCGGCGCCGATCTCGCCGCCTTCCCCGTAGCCGAGCAGGATGCTCGGCCAGATGATGCTGTGGAAGACGATGTTGTCCTTGCCCATGAAGTAGGAGTGGCGAGCCTCCGGGTTCTGCCACCAGTCGCGCCACGCGTCCGGGGTCCCACGGTTCGAGGCCCACTCGACCGCTGCCGAGAGATAGCCGATCACGGCTTCGAACCAGACGTAGATCCGCTTGTCCTCTCGCGCGGCGTACTCGGGCGGCACCGGGATCGGGACTCCCCAATCGAGGTCGCGGGTGATCGGCCGGGGTTTCAGGTCTTCGAGCAGGCCGAGCGAAAAGTTGCGGACGTTCGGCCGCCACTGCCGCTGCTGCTCGATCCATTCCTTCAACCGCTCGGCAAATGCCGGCAGATTGAGGAATAGGTGTTTGGTCTCCTTGAAGACCGGCGGCGTCCCGTCGATCTTCGACCGCGGGTTGATCAGGTCGATCGGGTCGAGCTGGTTGCCGCAGTTGTCGCACTGATCCCCGCGTGCCGATTCGAACCCGCAGATCGGACAGGTCCCCTCGATATAGCGGTCGGGTAGCGTGTTGCCGGTCGTGGCGGAGAACGCCCCCAACGTCGTCTGCTCGATGATGTAGCCGTTCTCGTAGACGGTCTTGAACAAGTCCTGGACGACCCGGTAGTGGTTGCGTGTCGTCGTGCGGGTGAAGAGGTCATACGACAGCCCGAGCTTTCTGAGGTCCTCACGAATCTTCCGGCTGTAGCGGTCGACCGCCTCACGCGGCGACAAACCTTCGCGATGGGCCGCGACCATGGCCGGCGTGCCGTGCTCGTCGGTGCCGCTGACCATCAGCACCTGATCGCCGCGCAGGCGGTGATAGCGGGCCGTGATGTCCGAGGGCACGCCGAAGCCCGCCACATGGCCCAGGTGCCGCGGACCGGCCGCGTAGGGCCAGGCGGGTGCGATCAGGATTCTCTGTTGTGGACGGTTCGGCGAGGTGTTCCTCCGGCCCCGGTTGACTGTCCGACATCTTACGAAGGGGCTGCCGGGCAACCGCCTGCGGCCCCGGCGATCCGAGAGCCATGGAGTGCCAAGCCGCACCGACGGCGATCAGGACGAGCCCGACTAGGCCGAGGACGAAGAGAAGAGCCCGCTTCGGGTGGTGGCGAGCAGCCGGGCCAAGGACGGTCCTACGCACCTCCGCAGAAGATCCGATCGCCTCGCCGCCGCGAGGTAAGACCCGGGCGCGGACGGGTCCCGAGGGCGACGGCTCGACAGCCCGACTCGCCGCCTCACCGGCCGGCACGCTCGAGTCGCTCGAGCTCGGGGGCGGCAGGTGTCGCGCGTCGCGCGAGGGACGCGCCTTCGCCACGACCCGCTCGGTGCCAGCAGGCCGTGACCTCGCGTGTGGCTCTGGCTCGGCGGCGCGGCTCGAGCGCGTGCGTGGGCGGGCGACAACGCGAGCGCGTGACGTCGTCGGGGGTGGACCGACCGCCCGCTGCGGAGGCGCGGGAGCCGGCACAACAGCAGAAGCAGCGGGCTGCGCGGCGGGCGGTCGCTCTGCGGGTCGCGCGGGAGCCTCCTGCTGCCGCGCGGGGAGCAGCAACTGCGGGTCGATGTAGCCGTTCGGGTCGGCGGTCAGGCGCACGCCGAGGTGGACGTAGGGCTCGGGGCCTTCGGGCTCGCCGCTCGGCCCGATCGTGCCGACGACTTCGCCCTCTGCGACAGCGGTCCCAACTCGAACGGCGATCGACCCCAGGTGGACCAGGGTGACCGAGTAGCCGTCCTCGGTACGGATCGTCAGGCAGCGGCCTGCACGGGGAACCTGGCCGGCGAACGCGACGATCCCGGTCACCGGAGCGCGCACCTCAGCGCCCGAAGGCGCGCCGATGTCGATTCCGCGGTGCTGCCCGCTTCCGTACGGGTCGTCACCGGAGACGAAGGGCCGGAGCACGGGGCCGTCGACCGGCCAGCTCCATCCGGACGCGCTCGGCACGAGAGCCAGCGCGGCAAAGAGAACGACCGCGATGTTGTTGCCTAATCTGAAAACCACGCGCGGGCAGAGTACCGAGCCGGGTGGCTGTTGTCAAATCTGATTACAGCGAGGCCTGGTAGAGCTGGTTCCGAGACTGACCGGTCAGCCGTGCGACGACGTCGGCGGCCTGCCTGCGCCCCGCTCCGGCTGCCACGAGGTCGGCGACGGCGGCCAGAGCGTCCTCCTCGCCGCCGGCCTCGGCTTCGAACGCGCCGAGGACGAGCGTGATCTCGCCTTTCGGAGGCTCGGCCACCTGCGCCGCCACCTCGGAGGCAGTTCCCCTGATGACCTGCTCGAACCGTTTCGTGAGCTCGCGGCAGACGGCGACCGGCCGCTCGGGCAGCGCCTCGGCCAGCGAGGCGAGGCTTAGGGGCAGGCGGCGCGGCGACTCGAACGCGACGACGGCGTGCGGCCAGCGTTCCAGCTCGGCCCAGAGCGCCTCCAGCGCCCGCGCTCCCCGCGGCAGGTATCCGACGAACTGGTAGCGCTCGGTGACGAGCCCGCTCGCGACCAAAGCCGTTTCGACCGCCGACGCGCCAGGCAGGACCGTCACCGGCAGACCCGCCTCGAGCGCCGCCGAGATCAGGCGGGCGCCGGGATCGCTGACCCCCGGTAGACCGGCATCGCTCGTCAGCGCGACCCGCTCACCGGACTCGAGCCGCGGGAGAACCTCAGCCGTCCGCTCGGCCTCATTGTGCTCGTGGTAGCTCTTGAGGCGGGCTTTGATCCCGTGCCGCTCGAGCAGGATCCGGGTCCGCCGGGTGTCCTCGCAGAGCACGAGCTCGGCCTCGGCGAGCTCGCGCAGGACGCGGAGAGTGACGTCCTCCAGATTGCCGATGGGAGTCGCGCAGATCGAGAGCGGCACTACGACTCGAGGGCCTCGAAGGCGACGAACCCGGCCCCGACGAGTCCCGCTTCGCCCCCGAGCTCGGCCGGGACGATGCGGACGAGGTCGCGGCCCGGAGGGAGCGCTTCCTGCGCCATGACCTCCCGGGTGGGCTCGAGCATGAGGTCGAGCGCGCTCGAGAAGCCGCCTCCGAGCACGACGAGCTCCGGGTTGAAGATGTTGACCAGGCTGCCGATTCCCGCCCCGAGCCGTCGCCCGATCTCGCGCATTGCCTCGAGCGCGGCGTCGTTTCCGTCACGCGCCGCCGCGACGAGGTCTCGCGCATGCGAGCCCGCCCCGAGGATTTCCGCCGCGGCGCGATCCGCTGCCCAGCCGGATCCGTACTGCTCGAAATGGCCATGCCCGGTACAGGCGCCGCGGCAGGGCTCACCGCCGTACTGGAGGACGATGTGCCCGAGCTCGGCGCCGGCGCCGACGGAGCCGCGATAGGGCTTCCCGTCGAGGATGAGCCCGCCCCCAATGCCCGTTCCGAGCGTGAGCATGACCAGGTGGCGCGCGCCCCGGCCGGCCCCGATCCTCCACTCGGCGATCGTCGCCGCGTTCCCATCGTTGTCGATCGCCACGGGGAGCGAGAAGCGCTCGCTCATCCGCGTGCGGAAGTCGAGGTCGACGAGCGGGACGTGCACCGAAGAGACGACGCGGCCTGAACGCTGATCGACCGTGGACGGGACCCCGAAGCCGAGCGCGGCGACGTCGTCTGCCAGCACCTCCTCGACGAGTGCGTCGAGCTCCGCAAGCAGCTCGTCTTGCGATCCGAGCGGCGTCGGGCGCTCGACGCGCCGCTCGATCCGCCCCTCACTGTCGACGACGCCGGCCGCGATCTTCGTCCCGCCGACGTCGACACCGATGGTGCGCTGGCCCGCCACCCGGCTACCATACGCCGCCGAATGGCCCAGGGAGAAAAGCCCTACCGCGTCTACCGAGGCGGGCGCGTGAAGGGCCGCGTGCCGACGCTGCCGGCGCCGGAGCGCGCCGCGCCGCGCGACGGCCGCAAGCCGATCCGCTTCAAGGGTCCCGGCCCGAAGGCGCCGCGCACGAAGGGCCCGCCGAACTGGCGTCGCCGCGTGCTCATCGGCGTCGTCGTCCTCTTCGTTCTCCTCTTCGTCTGGATCCTCGCCAGCTATCTGGCGCTGCGCAGCGGCGCCAAGGACGCGAACAAGCGCCTCTCACGCTCCGCCAAGGCGGCGCTCGTGCCCCAGAGCGGGCTCATGCTCTCCCACCCGAGTGTGATCCTGCTGCTCGGGACGGATCACTCCTCGAGGATCAGGGAGCGCAGCGGCTTCCAGCGCTCCGATTCGATGATGCTGCTGCGCACCGATCCCGGGAAGGGCCGCCTCAACTACCTCTCGCTGCCGCGGGACCTGCGCGTGAACGTCCCCGGCCACGGCTTCGACAAGATCAACTCGGCGTTCCAGATCGGCGGCGCCTCGCTCGCGATCCGGACCGTGCGCGAGTTCACCGGAGTCGAGGTGAACCACGTCGTCGTCGTCGACTTCGAGGCCTTCACCAAGGTGATCGACAAGGTGGGCGGGGTGACGATCGACGTGCCGAAGCCGATCCTCTCCAACAAGTTCGATTGCCCCTACGCGACCCAGGCCCGCTGCGACCGCTGGCAGGGCTGGCGCTTCGCGAAGGGCAAGCAGCACATGGACGGCCATCGGGCGCGGATCTACTCGCGGATCCGCGAGAACAAGCTCGATCCGAGCTACAGCGACATCACCCGCGCCCAACACCAGCAGGACGTGATCCAGGCGCTGCTCTCGCGGTTGACGAGCCCGGGGGTGCTCTTCAAGCTGCCCTTCATCGGCGACGACATCATGCGGCCTCTGACGACCGATCTCTCTGCCGGCGAACTGACTCAGCTTGCGCTCGTCAAGAAGAAGACGGGGCACGAGGAGCACTGCCGCGTCGGCGGGACGACGTCCGGATTCGGCGGCGGCTACCTGCTACCGGACGAGGAGCGGCTGCGCACGATCGCGGCCTTCCTCGGGCACTCGGCACCGCAGCCACCCTTGCCGGGGTCTACGTTCGGATCGGGCTGCAGGTAGATGGGCGTCCTCTCCTGGATCTTGTTCGGGCTCGTGGCTGGGGCGGTCGCGCGGCTCGTCGTCCCCGGCGCACAGCGCATCGGCTGCCTGGCGACGATCGCGGTCGGCATCGTCGGCGCCCTCATCGGTGGGCTGATCGGGGAAGTCGTGCTCGGTGACGAGGTGCGCTTCCGCTGGGATCTGGGGCCGTTCCTGCTCGCAGTCGCGGGCTCGGTCGTGCTACTGCTCGCGCTCGAGGCGTTGCGTGGGCGCCGCGGGTGGTCCTAGGCGCCGCTTGCGGTGCCGACCATCAGGACGCGCGGGCAGGTGAGGACGGCCACGCGGGCAAAGCCCGCATGGCCTCTAAACGGCACCGCGAACGGTGCCTCAGCGCGCGTCCGTCTGAAATGACCGGTCGATCCCTTCGAGTTAGACCCGAGCGGCCCTAGCTCTCCGAGACCTTCTTTACGTCCTTCTTCTTCTCGCCCTTCTCCGAGTCGGCTGGCTTGTCGCCGTCACGGGATGAGTCCTTCTTGCGCCCACCCCGGCCGTAGTCCGTCGAGTAGAAGCCGGAGCCCTTGAAATGCACCGCCACGGGGTAGAGCACGCGCTGCACCGGGCCCTCTCCACACACTTCGCAGGTCTGCACCGGGGCGTCCGCCATCTTCTGGAAGACCTCGAAGACGTGCCCCTTCGGACACTTGTACTCGTAGATGGGCACGCAGCCGAAGGCTAGCAACGGACTAGGAAGTGCTAGTTTCCGCGGCCCCGCTCCCAGTGCGGGATTCCGCCGACTTTGGCGTCCACGACAGCGACCCATCCGCGGGCCCGGTCGTACGACCTGAGGGCTGTCGCCGAGCGCTGGTTCCCGCTCGGAATCGGCACGTGCACGGTCGCGCTGGCGATCTTCTTCGTCGCACGCCTGCACGCTTGGCCTCCCCACGAGGACGAGGCCCTCGCGCTCTTCGTCGGGCGGGACTCGCTCGGCGGCCTGCTCGAGACGGTGCACGGTGACCGCGGAGGAGCGCCGCTGCACTTTCTCGTCGCCTGGGTCGTCGTTCACCTCGGCGGCGGCCTGACCCCGCTGCGGCTGACCTCAGCGTTCTTCGCCGTCGCGAGCATTCCCGTGCTGGCGGCGTTCTCGACCCGCCTCGCAGGCCGGCGCGTCGCGCTCGTGGCGACCCTCCTGGCGGTCGGGAGCTGGCTCTTCCTCTTCCACGGCGTGTATGGACGCATGTACAGCCTCTTCCTCCTCACGAGCGCACTCTCCTATCTCGCGCTCCTCGTCGCCGTCGAGCGCGGCGGCCGCGGCCGCTGGGCGCTCTGGGCCCTGGCGACGATCGCGGCGATCGCCACGCACCCATACGGCGCGCTCGTCCTGGCTTCGCAGGCGGTGTTTGTTCTCGCGCGCGCGAGAACGAGATACGCCCTAGCAGCTCTCGGCGCGGTCGCGGTCGCCGGGATTCCCTTCTGGCTCACAGACCGTGTGCTGGCGGAACGCCTGGACGTCGGCGTCGCGCAGGGAAGCGACCGGTTCCCCGTGCTCGGCTACCTGACCGATGCGGCGGGGGACTCCTCCTCGGGCTTCCTGGCAATCCTCGTCCCGATTCTCGCCCTCTCGGCGGTGGGCTGGCGGCGACTCAGCGCTCCAGCGGCGCTGCTGACCGCCTGCGTCGTCGTCGTGCCCGCGCTCGTGCTCGCTTTCGCCCACCTCGGCCACGCCGCCTCGCCGGAGTCCCGGCATCTCGTCTTCGCGCTGCCGTTCTTCAGCACGATCCTGGCCTCCGGCCTGGTCGCCGTCTTCCGCTCGCGTCCCGCGCTCGTCGTCGCAATTGCGGTTCTGCTCACGGCAGAAATCGCCTGGGCCTGGCACCGGACACCCGCGCTCTTCGAGGGCGAATCGACAGCGCGAATCGCGGCTCGGCAGCGGGCTTCTGCCTGGCTCGCGGCCACAGCCCGGCCGGACGACGTCCTCTTCGGGTACGACTCGCTATTCCTCGAGGCTTGGGAGCATGACCGCGACTTCCCCGAGACCGTCGTGCCGAGGGCCGATGCAAAGCTCGCGCTGTCGGCGCTGCGCTCGGCGGCCTCACTGGGCCGTGGCACCTGGGTGCTCGACGCGGGCGACGGCAATAACCGGCCGCCGCGTCCAACGATCGCGCTCCGGCTGCCCTCGCAAGCCTTCGAGGGGCGTGTCTTCGGCCCCTATCTCCTACTGCGGACGAGGGAGCCGACGCGGACGCCGGCGCGCTATCTCACGCTCGCCGCGAGCGCAATGCGACTGGGAAAGAAGCTCGGGATCGTCGACGACGACGGAAACCTGCACACGGTCCTTCTGGCTGAGGAGAAGCTCCGCTAGGGTCGGACCTGCCGCTCCCGCTCGAGCGTCTCCTGGAAGCAGGGGGCGTCCTCGAAGGCGGCGAGGCCGGCCGGCGGTACAGGGGCGGGACCTGAGGCCCTCTTGCGCCGGACCGTGGCCAGCACGGCCGAGGCGCCCAGAAGCCCTCCGAGCACGAACGAGCGCATGCGACTTCGGCGCTGCTCCTCATCCATGCCCCCTAGCGTAGTCGCCGCTCGGCACCGTCGGCGACGTCGATGCCGAGCTCGTAGTACCCGGCCAGTGCCGTGTGATAGCGGCCCGTCGTCGCGGCCTGGGCCTGGCGAAGGAGCGTCGCGATCGAGGCTGCGATCGAGGGCCGGTCCCGCACGGGCCCGCGGCGCTCGAGAATCAGCCAGCCTCCGATCCGCTCGGCACGAAAGCGCGGGCCGAGATGAGCGCGGAGCCGGTCGAGACGAATGTCAGAACCGGCCACCGGGACCGAGACGAAGACCGAGCCCGCCGGCAGCTCGATGCGGCGAATCGCCCGAGCCAGGAGCTCCGGCTGAGCTCTCGGAAGCGCTCTCGCCCTTCCCGAGGCCGGCAGAGCCGCGAGGTGCACCGACGAGAAGGGGAAAAGCACGTCGCCGGGGCGAATCTCGGCCCGAAGCCGGGTGGCGGGCCTCGCGAGCTCCCGCTCGGCGCCGAGGCCGGCCGGAAAACGGAGCTCGCGCGGATCGTGGACGCCGGTCGAACCGAGCGCAGCGACGAGCGTGAGCACTCCGAGGGCTGCGGCCTGCACCGGGGGCCGCTCGTAGGTCAGCAGCCGCGCCGCGCCGACTCCGGCCGCGGCCGCCCACAAGGGGATTGCATACATCAGGTGCCGGGGCGAGAGGTCGGGCGACGAATGGCTCCGCACGATCAGGAAGAGGAGAGGCGGGGCGAGCAGCCAGAGCGCGGTCAGCGCCGCCACCGCCGGGCGGTCATGGGCGAGAGTCACGAGCCCGAACAGAGCGAGAGCCAGGAAGAGGACGAGTGGAAATCCGCTCCCGCCGGCTGCGCCGCGGAACACGTGCTCGAGCTGGTTCCAGGTCTCGCCGGGCCCGGCGAGCGAGTGACCGCGCCCGCCGACGTCGAACCGGTGCGCCAGGCGCAGATCGAAGAAGGCGAAGGGCATTGTCGCCGCGCCGACGGCGAGCGCCGGCAGCGCCGGCTTCAGTGGCCGCCCGCGCCAGAGGGCGAGCGCAATGCC
>WNGA01006545.1_pt1 | contig 27511 bp, 21 predicted proteins | sample 5400061 | NCBI WGS metagenome assembly WNGA01 (sample SAMN13153366, study PRJNA577476) | soil metagenome | isolation source: 100 cm soil or saprolite under grassland replicate 2 | place: USA:California | collected 2016-06-15
GGCTACCGGATGTTCACCGGGTCCACGGTGGAGCGGATCCGGATGGCCCGGGCCCTACAGGACCTGGGTTTCACCCTGGACGAGGTCATCGACGCGCTGCGCGCCCATGACGCGGGCGGCGCCACCTGCGAGAGCGAACGGTGGCGCCTGGAGGCCGTCGTCGACCGGATCGATGCCAGGATCGCCGAACTGCGCCGGACCCGGCGGAACACCGTGAAGATCATGGCCGAGTGCCGGGCCGGTCGGTGTCGATTCGCACCGGCTCAGGGCGCGAACCCGCGACGCTGACGTCGTACGTCGCTGTCCACGACACATCCGCCCCGGCGCCGGCGTTCTACTGTTGACCCGAGCGGAGCACCAGGCGCCGGTGCAGTTCGGTGGTCAGCGTATGGATCTGCCGCGTGAGCTCGGTGTTCGTCTTCAGCTCCAACTCCTGCTCGCGGAAGTCGTGGTCGGCCTTGGCCTCCTGGAACTCCGCCTGTCGGTTCTGCCCGATCATGACGAAGGTCGACAGGAAGATGGCCTCCAACGAAACCAGCAGGGTCAGCTTGGGCCACGGGTCGGACTCGACGAACAGCATCCAGAGCGCGAAGCCGATCGCATGGATGTAGACGAACGGCATCGACCCGGCGAAGGCGGTGATCATGTCCGCAACCCGTAGTTGGACATTCGCGGCGCGGCGGGCCTGGTGCGCCACGACGACGGGGTGATGCTGGAGCTCTTGGTCGCTTCCGGTCATTCCCGTACCTCTCCCTGACGGTCACAACAACGGTCAGCATCGGGCATGACCGCGCCAGCACTCTACGAGCCGGCCCGTCCCGGGCAGGGCTCGACACAGCCTGTGCGACACCGCCCGACCACAGGAACGTCCGCAGAATGAGGGGAATCGGCACGGCCCGCCGTTGGATCGGACTCAGAGGTCCAGTTCCGTGCCGTCCGGCGGCAGTTCCGCTCCGGCGGCGATGACGGCGGCGTGCTCGGTCGAGGCCGGGTCCAGCACCGGGTTGGTGTTGTTCAGGTGCGTGTAGATCCACCGTACGGCCGGGTGCCGGCGGATCCGGGCGAGGCTGCCGCCGGCGCCGGCCATGGGGAGGTGGCCCATCAGCCGCTGAGCCGCAGTGTCCGTGGCCCGGCCGGTGGCCGCCGACATCTCCTCGGGTGAGTAGAACGTTCCGTCCAGGACGGCGCAATCCGCGTCCGCGGCGAGATCGTCGAAGCCGTCGGGGCGTGCATGGGCAGTACACGAGCGTTCCGCCGCTGGCCGGGTCCTCGATGCGGTAGCCGATCACCCAGGGCCCGGCGTCGGCCGTGTCCTCGAGGCCGGGCCGGACATACCTCGGCCGCTTGTCGCCGACCCCGAACGCGGTGACCCGGAGCGCCCCACCGTCGCGGTCCAGCTCACCGATCTCGACCGTCCGGCCCGATGTGACCGGCCGCCAGTCCCAGTCGCCGTACCGGCCGATGACCTCGCGCAGCGGGAAGTCCTGGGTCAGGGCCTGCTGGACCGCCGGCGGCGCCCAGGCCAAAAAGCCTGAGCCTTCGCGCAGCAGCGGCAGGCCGAGGGTGTGGTCCAGTTCGGCGTCGGTGAGCAGCACGCCGCGCAGTGGGATGTCGCGCCGGCCGGGCTCCCGGCGCCAGCGACGCGGCAGCCAGCACCTGGCTACGCAGGTCCGGCGAGGCGTTCAAACGCCCCCGCCGCACCCTCCACGCCGTACTCTGACACCCGGGCTCCTTCTTCGCGTTCTGGATCTCAACCACCCAAGAACGTAGCGGGAAGGAGCCCTCCCCACGCCCAGCACGGCACAACACCCCAGGTCAGCGCCAGGTCAGCACGACCCCAACCTCCCCTGAGAAGATCCGCACCCAAATCGGTTCAGAGCGTAGTAGACGGTAATTGGGCGGACCGTGCTGTCAACCGCCGCTGAGGCTCGAAGTAGCTGCTCGGCTTGCTCAAGAGTCGAATGGAATTCTCGTGCTCGTTCTACGTCAGCTCCTGCCAGGCCAGGCGGGGAGTGCCGAAGGGCTCGTGTCGCCTGCATCGCTTCTCGCCCCGACGATGGCCTCATGGGACGCGCTTCCCTGCTCACGACGGCCCTGCGAACTTGAAGGTCATTTCCTCTATTTGCCCCGAGCCCGCGAGGACTTCATACCCCTCAGACGTAACGACCGTTCCCCGAATGCTCACCGCCACGGCATCAGGATCGTCGATCGGCTGCCAAGCGTCGTCGCGCTGGGCCGGTATACTCGCCGCCGGAAGGTAGGAGGCCAGGAACGCTTGCTGGTCGAGGTGGTCGATCAGGCCGCGACAGTCTGCCGGCCCAAATTGGCCGAGCCACGCACGACGCTGGACCGTGTAGGGCATGCGGATATTCCTAGCGGGACGCCATTGCCGCTTGCCTGTGGCGTCTGTTACCAGCATCGCAGCGTCGCCAGTCGGTCCGTTGAGTGTGTGCAATGCATTTAAGTCACGGCGAAGCCGCCCTCATTCCAGTGCCGTTCGAATTTGTCGAGTAGGTGGACGATGGTCTTGCCGCCATCGAGGGAAACTGGCGGTATTTGACTTACCGCGTGCGGATATACCTCATCGCCTACCTCAAGACGGACCTCCCAGTTGACCATAATGTGAGGCGTTAGGTCCACCCATACCAGTGGCACGGTCAGTTCGCGTGACCAATGATGAGAGGTGGCGTCGTGCAAGTTGTACAGACGAATGCCGAGGTTGTTTGCGTACGTGTGCGCCCTCTTGGTGAAGCCGCCATTGCAAACGAGCACGCCACCGGTTGCCCGCACATCGCGCACGACGGAAGCAAACTCGCCGACGGTGTTGACGTCGGCTGGGCTCTTACGATCTCGGGCCTGGACAATGGTCAAGCACTCTCGCCCTTGGTCGGCCCAGCGAATCGAGACGTCAATCTGACGCTCGGTCTCGGTATCGTGACCATAGATCTTGTCGTCCCAGGCGACAGTGGCATGAGGCAACAGCTCGGCCATGATCTGCTGAGCTAGTTTCTCAAAGCCCTGCCACTTGGTGCCCACTGAACCGCCCTCCCCGAGCGCCGCGCTAAGGCAAGGGTACAACGACGCGGCGCCCAAAACGGTCGGGCTCGCCAGGACCGGGTGGGGTCAGTTTGCTGACACGCACATCCGTCGAAGGTCCTGGCAAGTGACAGCTACGAACGAGGTGATCCGAGGGCCGAAAGATGTGCCTCAAAGTTCTCAACAAGGCTATGTAGCACCTTCCCGCCCTTCTCGGCCGAGCCGAGCGACGGGCGACCCAGGACCCCGCTATTGGAGTAGCCGGCCACACCGCACACGAGCAGAAGTGGCCGCTCGGCCTCGTGGTCCGCGCTCTTGTAGTCGGCACCGACGAGGTCGGGCCAGGCGTGGAGGAGGAGCGAGACCTCCAGCTCACCGGCGTGCATGTCGTCGTGCGCGTTCGTTTCCAGGCCGGCGTCGCGGCGGGCGGTGTCCCAGTCGGTGCGGGTCGGGAAGAGGGTCATGGTCGGCCCACCGACGTTGGCTTCCTGCACGATGTTGGACAGCACGTAGTTGCCGCCATGGCCGTTGACCAGCACCAGCTTGGCGATGCCCGACTGCCGCAGCGAGCCGCGGATGTCCTCGATAACGGCATGGAGCGTGCGGGCCGAGAGGCTGACGGTGCCGGGGAAGCCGGCGTGCTCGTGGGAGCAGGAGATGGTCAGCGGCGGCAGGAGGAACAGGGTGTAGGCCTCGGCGATCGTGCTGGCGATGAGCTGCGCCACCAAGGCGTCGGTGATGAGCGGCAGGTGCTCGCCGTGCTGCTCGAAGCTCCCGACGGGCAGCACGGCGACCCGAGCGGCGCGCTCGCGCTCGTCGCGGGAGGTCGCCGTGGTGAGAGGGAAGCGGCCAGCGTGGTCCACCTGCTCACGGTACCGAGCGGGTGACCAATCAGCCTGCACGCCCACGAGCTAGGGCCAGACGCCGTGGTGGCCGGGTTGGCGGGTGGCCGCGAGTTGGCGGTCGAGTCGCGTTAGCTCGGCCTGGACCCGGTAGGCGGTGCCAGCTTCGGTCGCGGCCAGGACCCGGTCGCCCTCGACGGCGGCCTGCTCGGCGTCACCGCTGGCAGCGTAGGCCTGCGCGAGCCGGCCGCGGTGCAGGGCTTCGTCCTGGCGGTACGAACTCGGCCAGCCGGCTAGGGTCTCTTCGAACACGGCGATGGCCCGTGTGGGCTGCTCAAGACGCAGCCAGCAGTGGGCTTCGTGGGCGCGAACGTAGGAGGTCGTGCCGTGGCGGCCGAGGTCGCCTTCCCAGGGGCTGGTGCCGCCATCGGGCGCGTACTGGACCAGTTCGTAGGCCCGGTCGAGGGCGTGCCGGCACGACGCCTCGTCTTGGTCGAGGGCGTGTCCTTCGGCCTGACGGACGGCGGCGAGGGCGCGCACGACCGGGGGGATCTGGGGCTCGCGTTCGGCTGCCGCTGCCAAGGCGATAGCCCGGGCGGCGTCGCCCTGGGCTACTGCCTGTTGGCTCTTGCGCATGAGGACATAGCTGGTCATGGGGTGATCACCGGCTTCAAGCGCCAGCTCAACGGCCCGGTCGGCCCAGTATTGCCCGGCCGCGTTGTCACCGGCGTTGTCGGCCAGCCAACTCAGGAACTCGGACCACCGGGCCTCGACCTGCACGAACGCGGTGCGCAGGGGATCGCGGGCGGCTTCCCGCGTGGCGCGGATGACGGCCAGCTCCCGCATGACGGTGCCGGTGAGGTGCTGCGGTCCGAACAGGTTCTCCGAGACGGCGAAGACCCCGAGCAGCTTCTGCCAGTGCGGCACCAGCTCGGGGTCAGCGGCAGCGGGCCGGTTGGGAAGGGACACCGCGAGCGGCTCGACGCTCAGGGGGACCGAGCGCGCTGGCAGAGCCGGCAGCTCGGGCTCCGGCGGCGCGAGCAAGCGCTGAATCGGCTCGCCCCAGAGCGCTTCAGCCACGCGGCAGGCGGTAGGGCGAGGGAGGCCGGTCATCTGTCCGGTCAGCCAGCGATCCAACTGCCGCAGGGACAGGGTGGCCGGCTCGCCGAGCTTGCGGGCGCGCTCATAGAAGTCCTCGAGGACTTCTTCACGCGTCTGGTGCCTGCCGGCGAGGAGGGCGGCCAGTCGGGTGGGATATGGCCCGTGGTCGCTCATGGTCCCTCCCAATGGGTTGGTCCGGTCACGCGGGCATGAGAACGATACGGCGCCCGAACCGGGGCACGCGAGGACAGATTTCCACGGAATCGGGATGGGCCGGTCATATGTCCGGCGCGTGACGGGTCAATGTCCGGTCCGTGTCATTGAGACGGTCGGCGGATCGGCGTGAGGGTGGTCGCACCGCACGGCAATTTGCCCGATCTGGAAACGAGTCTGCGATGACCCCCACCCCAGCTACCGCCCCCGCCGCTGACGCCGGCACCCCGGCCGCCCTGCACTCCCTGTCCGACGAGGGCCGCAGCCGCTTGCGGCAGTTGGTCCGCCGCTACCGTATCCGGGCCGACTGCACCCTGCGCCCGGTGGCCGACGTGGTGTATGACCTGAGAAGTCGCCACGGTCTCCAGCTCAGCATGGGCCAGGTGTTCGAGCTGTTGCGCGACAAGGCCGCCCGATGATCCTCGTGAGCGACGCCAAGTTACAGCCCGCCAGCAGCGTGGACGCCGACCTTGAGCGGCTGGCCCGGCTCGCCGTGCGGGTACTGGGCGAACACGTCAACGACCAGAACCTATGCGCCGTGTGCGGGTGCGCCTTCCCATGTGAGTCGGCCGTGCTCGCTGAACACAACACTGCCCTGCTGTAGGTGGTGACCCCCAAGCGGCAGAACCGGGAATGGTGAGCCCGGATGGGAAGGTGCTACCTCGCTCCGGCATCTTCCTTGCCCACCAGTGCCCGTTCCCGGTTCTGCCCTCCACCGGAGGGTGCTTCGCCCGCGAGGACCTGCGTCATCGCCGAGACGTGGGGGAACGGGGGGAAGCACCATCCCCGCTGCGAAAGGAGCGGCGTCGTGGTGCCATTCGGTCGCACACCGCTCTTTTGCCACCTACCCGCATCGTGGCCATGAGGAGCACCCATGGATGAGCTGACCGAACCCGTTACCCGGCCCGAGGATGACGAAGACCAGATGCCAGACACCAACGACGGTGACCCTACTGCCGATCCGGTGTACGTGCCGGCCGACACCTGGCAGCAGATTCAGGCGGCCGAGGAGCAGGCACGGCGGGACTTCTTCGTGGTCGAGTAGCTGAAGACTCCCTGCCGGTCACGCACTGGGTGTGTCACGGTTGGGGTGAAGGCCGGGCACGGTTGCCCTTTCCCGATGCTGGGAACGGTGGCCGTGCCTAGGCCGGGCCGACCACGAGATCGTGATCTCGCACGTCGGCCGGCCCCTCTGTCGCTCGGTGTCGAAGGCCCGATGTACGCCGGCCTGAGCCGCGCGTGCATGACTCCGCCCGTCCGCGACGGCTGCCCGGTTGGGTCGTTATTGTTCGGATCGCCAGCTACATCCTGAGGCACTGGTGCCTGCCCGGGTGGTTATGCCCGGTTATCGAGGGCGGCGCGCGGATGCCCCGCCACGGTCCGGCCCACAGACCGGCCGACCCGGATCGGACCCGGATCGGACCCGGCGGGGGCGACCCCGGTCAGAGCTGTGTGTGGTCGACATGGTCGAGGTGTGTGTCCGCGACGGGGCGGCTGTCGGTGACGATGAACTCGTCGACGTCGTCGAGCACGAACGTCGGCACGCCCTGCGCCTTGTCTGCCCTGTCGTGGTGGAAGTCGGCGTCGTCCACATCCCTCAGCACGAATGCGGGACGGGTGTCCTCCCGCTCGAACCGGACCTCGACATTGTCCAGCGTGACGCCCCTGGCGTGCCGGATGAAGAAACCGAAGGCCGGCAGGGTTCCGAACATGGTGGGCTCGGGGTACGCGTTCTCCAGCTCAGGCGGGTTCTCGACCGCGTCGGCCATCGACAGGCCGCCGACCATGTGGTGCCGGACGTTGCTGATCCGTATGTCCTCGACCTGGTGACCGGGGATGCCCGCGATGGTCGACGGGTAACGGGGGTCGGCGTTGTGCGCGATGACGTTGCTTATGCTGACCCGGCGCAGCGTGCCGATCTCCAGCCCGGCCGGTCCGCGCATCCGCGCACCCAACCGGAAGAAGAACGGCATCTGCACGTTGCGCATGGTGATGTTGCTGATCGCCACGTCCTCCAGCAGCCCGCCGTCGACGGTCTCCAACGCCAATCCCCGGCAGTACTCGAAGATCACGTTCGAGATTGCGATGTTCCGGAACCCGCCGTTCGACTCGGTGCCGAACTTGATCCGCCCGGTGCGCCCGTAGTTCCCCGTCCGGAAGGTGCCGTTGATCAGGGTACCGAGGTCGTAGCCACTCACCATGCAGTTGTCAATGGTCACGTTCTCGGTGGCGCGGACCTCGTTGAGCGCGTACGAGCTCTTCAGGACGATGGCGTCGTCGCTGGGCGAGTTGACCGTGGTGTTGGAGATCCGCACGTTCTTGCAGCAGTCGACATTGATCCCGTCACGGTTCGTGTCGATCATCAAGCTGTCGATCCGGAAGTTGTCCACACCCGTCGGGAGAATGCAGAAATGGCCGCCGTTGACCATGGTGATGTCGCGGACAGCGACGTTGCGACACAGCTTCAGGGCGATCGCCTTGTTTCCCTGCAGCGGCGCCGACTCCAGGCTGCCGCCCCTGACCAGCCCCTTCCCGTCGATCGTGCCGGGGCCGCAGACGGTGATGTTCTCCAGCCCTTCACCCCAGATCAGGCTGTTGTGCCAGTGGCTGTGCCCGAAGTCCTGATAGGGGTTCCCGGCACCCGGTTCGGCCGGGTCGTAACCACGGCCGCCGGCGGGGGTGGCCGCGAGCAGGGTGGCATTCTCCGCGAAGTACAGGGCGACGTTGCTCCGCAGCCGGACCGAGTAGCTGGCGTAGGTGCCGGCCGGGAAGTAGACGGTGCCGCCCGGCCCGCCATCGGGTCCGGGCCCGGCCTGGGCGGCTACCTCGATCGCCCGGTTGATGGCATCGGTGTCGATGGTGACGCCATCGCCCCGTGCGCCGAAACGCGTCACGTCGAAGATGCGGCTGAGCCTTCCCGACAGGGCGTCCCCTACCTCCTCGGCCGGGTCTGCGGCAGCCGACCCGGCCCGGACCACCGGCAGCGCGGCACCGGCCACCCCGGCGGCTCCCCATGAGACGACGCGACGACGGCTCATCGACCCGCTCACGGCCAGTCTCCCTTCCTGACGCCCCACCACACCGGGACGAACGAGGGCGGCACCGGACGACCGCGCCGGACGCTGGGCGCCGGCTCTGGAAACGGCCTGCTACCGAGGCCGACATCGATGACGTCGGGTAACGCTAGGCGAGCCAGAGATCGGATGTCAACCACCTTGCACTGAACGACAATCCCGACTGAAGGCGAGAAACGCTCCAAGTCCAGGGCTCCCAGCCCGGCTGGAGCGCACAGACATCGGATGAGCGACGGATGCCAGGGCCACCCGCTGCGCGACGCCCAGCCGGCGTGTCGCGGATCTCACGCCGGCGCTCTCATTGAGCGAGAGTTCGCGCTGGAACCGTCCTCGTCGGACACGCAATGCTGGGAGCGGCTGCTGGCCGCTCGACAAGGCCGCTCGACAAGGCCGCTCGACAAGGCCGCTCGACAAGGCCGCTCGAGGAGCCCCGGTCGAGAAGCCGGTCGAGAAGCCGGTCGAGAAGCCCGTCGAGAAGAGGAGGACGTGGTGCAGGCGGACGCTGGTGCCGTCCAGCGAGCGGAGCCGTCGGTCCGTGGTGTGCCACGGCTCGGCGGGTTCGGACGGGCCGCCTGGATCGTGTGGGCGGCTGGGATGTCGGCCTACGTGGTCGCGGTGTTCCACCGGTTCTCGCTGGCCGTGGCCAGCGACGACGCGGTCCACCGGTTCGGCGTCAGCGCCGCCGGTCTTGGCGCGTTCTCGGTGCTGCAGCTCGCGGTCTACTGCATCATCCAGGTGCCGGTGGGCATGGCGGTCGACCGGTTCGGCTTCCGCCGGCCAATTGTGGTCGGCGCACTGCTCATGGCCGTCGGCCAGGCGATCTTCGCCACCGCGCACCCGCTATGGCTCGCGTTGGCCGCCCGGTTGCTGCTCGGCCTCGGCGACGGCCTGACGTTCGTCAGCATGATGCGGCTCGTCGCCACCTGGTTCCCGGTCCGGCGCAACCCGCTGCTGGTCCAGGTGACCGGGCTCCTCGGCCAGCTCGGGGCGATCGCGTCCAGCGTGCCGCTGGTCTACTCGCTACGTGCGTTCGGTTGGACCGGAACGTTCCTGCTGGCCGCGGGGGTGGGTGGTGTCGTGGCGGTCGTCGCGGCCGCGGCGCTGCGGGACCGACCCTCCGGTGTCGCCGTGCCGGCAAGCCCGGACGTCCGGGGCCTTGCCCGTGCGCTACGCGCGACATGGGCGGAGGCCGGTACCCGACTCGGCTTCTGGTCGCATTTCGCCACGCAGTTCCCGGCGATGTCGTTCGCGCTGCTGTGGGGCTATCCGTTCCTCGTCATCGCGCAGCGGCAGTCGCCGAGCACGGCCGGCCTCCTGCTGACGCTGCTGACGGTGTCGTTCATGTGCTCCGGACCGGTGCTGGGTCACCTCGTCGGGCGGCTCCCGTTGCGCCGGTCCCGGCTGGTGCTCGGAGTCGTCGCGGCCACGGCCGTCACCTGGACGATCGTGCTGCTGTGGCCCGGGCCGGCTCCGCTGTGGCTGCTGGTGCTGCTCGTCGTCGTGATGGGCGCCGACCAGCCGGCCTCGATGATCGGCTTCGACTTCGCCCGCACGTTCAACCCCTCGAGGCGTCTGGGGAGCGCGACAGGGATCGTGAACATGGGCGGCTACACCGCATCCCTGGCGACGATCCTGCTGATCGGTCTGGTGCTCACGCTGCTGTCCACCCCCGGGTCGCCGTACTCGCCCGAGGCGTTCCGCTGGGCATTCGCGGTGCAGTACCCCATCTGGGCCGTGGGCGTCGTGCAGATCCTGCGGCACCGGCGCCGGGCCCGCCGCGCCTACCGCGGAGCGGCCAGCATTGCCGACGCGGTGAACGTCGTGGACCGTACTGAGGGCATCGCGACAAGGCCCTCCCGATCGGAGGCGGAGGCGTGCCGGTCGGCAGAATGACGGCGGGTCGCGCCTTCGGGACGACAGCCGGAGATGGCAGCCCTCCCCGCGGAACCGCGGCCCGCCGCATTCGGCAGGCCCCAACGCCGCTACGCCAGCCTTGCGCCGTCGACGAGCGCGCCGGCAGCCTGCTCCCACCGGGCGAGAGCGACGTCGCCGTGTTCCGTGCCGCGCAGCACGGTCGAGACGAGATCGAACGCCGCATCCTCGTCCAGGGCTTCCGCCCCGCCCGGACCTGCGTTCTGATCGGCCTCCAGCTCGGCCAGGCGACGGGTCACCTGGTGGGTGATGCCGCCGTCGGAGTCGCGGACCGGAGCCGTCGCGGCGTGTACGGACTCGCTGCCGGCACGGTCGAGCATGCGGGACAGGTCGGCGCCGCGGTCGTCGCACCAGCCGGCGGTGCCCCAGCTTCCGTGCCGGCGGCACCGCGCGGCCAGCCCGCGCAACGCCGCGGCCGCCGCAGGGGTCAACGCCGTGACGGCGAGCTGGCGCCCGAAGCCTTCGTCGCGCCGCCCGCGCTCATGCAGGAGATCGGCGAGGCAGAGAATCTGCTCGCCGTCCGGACCGTCAGCTGCCCAACCATCCACAAGCGACCCGATCTCGTCACCGAGGGCTACTCGGAGCTGGCGTAGCGTCGCGGCGCCGGCTTGATCAGCGCCACCAGGGTCCCGCGGTTGCAGGAAGAGCGCCGCGGTGCCCGCAGCGAACGTCCTCAGTTCCATCACTGCCCCTCCAGGTCGGTAACTCATTTGTAGCCGACCGGCGCGCGCTTCGGGTGCCGTTCCGGTTAATTGTGTGGGACCTGACGAGGTTGGCGGCCGAAAGGCGGGAGCGGGAAAGCGGGGCGGCTCGTAAGCGGGGGGCTCAGAGCGGGCGGGCCTGGCCAGAAAGCGGGTGCCGGCGGGAAAGCGGGGGCCGGCCTGAAAGCGCGGCGGGGCGGCCCGAAAGCGGGGGATGGCCTGAAGCGGGGGGCGGCAGGAAAGAGGGGGCCGGCGGGAAAGGCCTGGGCGTCACGGCTGCCGCTGCCACGAGACGGTCAGCTCGTTGCGCCGCCCGAACCTCTGCAGATGGCGTGCCAGGACGTCCTCGACCCTCGCCAGGGACTCCGCGTCGGGCGCGACCGCCTCCAGCAGAAGCCGGTCCGCCTGCGGGCGGATCACCCCGGCGCCGTAGGCGAACACCAGCCGCCCGCCGTCCGGGATGCCGTCGACGTCCTCCACCTGCACCTTGTGCCCGAGGTGGGATAGCAGTTGCCGGGCGTACCGGGCCGATGCGTCGGTGCGGACCACACCGATGGACGTGGGCATGGCGGTCCCCCTGCCGTCAGCGACCGTAGACCTCAACGCTGCCGAGGCCGTCGAACTCCGCCGTCACCACCACCCCGGGGGTGACCGGGACCGGCGCGGTGAGGCCGCCGGAGAAGACCAGCCAGCCGGCCCGCAGCATCTCCTCCCGCTCGGCGAGCCGGTTCGCGAGCCAGGCGACCGCCGCGGCCGGATGGCCCATCGTGGCCGCCCCGGCGGCGGTGGCGACCACCTGGCCGCCGACCCGCAGTACGCAGCCCAGCAGCCGCAGGTCGACCAACTCGGCCGGCGACCGGGACTGCGGCCCGAGCAGGAATGCACCGGCGCTGGCGTTGTCGGCGACGACGTCGGGCAGCCTGAACCGGAAGTCCGCGTACCGGGAGTCGAGTACGTCGATGGCGGCGAACACCGCCTCCGTCGCGGCCAACACGCTGGTCACCGTGGCCGGCGCCGGCACGTCCCGGCCGAGCAGGAACGCGATCTCCGGCTCGACCCGGGGATGAATGAAGGCGGTGGTGTCGAGCGGCTCGCCGTAGGGCGCCAGCATGCCGCTGGTCACCAGGCCGTGCAGCGGCTGGTCGACGCCCATCTCGCGCTGCTTCACCTTGCTGGTGAGCCCGAGCTTGGCGCCGACCAGCCGCTCCCCCGCAGCCAGTTTCGAGGCGACGAAGGCGTCCTGTGCCCGGTAGGCGGTCTCGAGGTCGAGATCCGGATGGGCATCGGTGAACGGGTTGATCGCGCGGCGGTCCCGCTCGGCGGCGGCCAACTCCTCGGCGATGTCCTTGGCGTCGATCACCCGGTCCGCCTCCCTGCGTCGGATCCGTTGGAGAAGCGCACGGTCACCGCGCCGAGATGGGCGAACTCCGCCCGGAACACGTCCCCCGGCATCACCGGCACCATCCGGTGCACGGCGCCCGGCAGCACGACGTCCCCGGCGTGCAGGTAGGTGTCGAACTCGGCGAGCTTGTTCGCCAGCCAGGCCACGCACCGCGCCGGGTTGCCCAGCGCGGCCGCGCCGGCGCCGGTGTCCAGCAGTTCGCCGCCCCGGGTCACCACGACGCCGATCAGCCGCAGGTCCAGGTCGAGGACCCGGCGCATGCTGCCACCCAGCACGATCAGCCCCGAGGAGGCGTTGTCGGCGACCGTGTCGACCAGCTTGATCCGCCAGTCCGCCACCCGGCTGTCGACGACCTCCACCGCGGGAAGCACGCCGCCGATCGCGGCCAGGGCGTTGGCCGTGGTGACACCCGGACCGGTGAGGTCGCGCTCCATCACGAACGCCATCTCCGCCTCGACCCGCGGCTGAACCAGCCGGGACAGCGGGATCTCGTCGCCGTCCTCGACCACCATGTCGTCGAGCAGGACGCCGTAGTCGGGTTCATCCACCCCCAGCAGGGTCTGCATCGGGAGCGAGGTCAACCCGACCTTGCGCCCGATGATCCGCCCGCCGGCGGCGATCCGGCGGTCGGTGTTGAGGGTCTGGATCGCGTACGCGTCGGAGATCACCAGCCCGGGATGGCGGTCGGTCAGCGGTTCCACCGGCTGCGCCGTCTGGTCCGCCTGCCACAGCTCGTCCGCGAGCTCCCGATGGAGTTGGTTTGCCTGCACACCCGCAGACTCGCCGCCCGGGTGGCGTCGTGCAACCGTACTTCCGGGGAGCGGGAACGATTTATGTCCGGATGTAGTCGCCCGGCCCCTCGCCGAGCACCGGATGGTTGTCGCTGCCCATCCGCGGCGGGTCGACCAGTTCCCCGGAGTGCTCCGCGGACCAGGCGGCCCAGTCCTCCCACCAGGAGCCGGCGTGCCGCACGGAGGCCGCCCGCCACTGTGCCGCCGTCGCCGGCAACTCCTCGCCGGTCAGGTACCAACCCTTCGGGCCGGGCGGGTTGACGATGCCCGCGATGTGGCCGCCGCTGGACAGCACGAACCGCACCGGCCCGGACAGCAGCCGGGTCGTGGCGTACGCCGACCGCCATGGCACGATGTGGTCGTTCTCCGCGCTCACCACGTAGGTGTTCTTCTTGATGTCCGACAGGTCGATCCGCTGCCCGGCGATGCGCATGGTGCCCTGGGCCAGCCGGTTCTCCAGGTAGAAGTTGCGAAGGTAGAACGCGTGCATCGCGGCCGGCATCCGGGTGCTGTCGGCGTTCCAGGCGAGGATGTCGAACGCCGGCGGGTCCTGGCCCATCAGCCAGTTGGACACGACGTAGTTGAAGATCAGGTCGTTGGCGCGCATCACGTCGAAGGTGCCGGCCATCGACTTGCCCTCCAGGTGGCCGGTCCTGGCCATCTGCTTCTCCAGCCGGTCGACCGTCCCCTGGTCGGTGAACAGCTTCAGCGCGCCGGGCTCGGTGTAGTCCAGCAGCGTGTTGAGCAGGGTCAGGTTGCCGACCCGGCCGTCGCCGATCTCGGTGAGGTAGGCGTCGGTGATGGCGGTCAGCGCCCCGCCGAGGCACAGGCCGACGATGTCGATCGTCTCGGCGCCGGTGATCTCCTCGATCACGTCCAGCGCCTGCTTCGGCCCGTGCACCAGGTAGTCGTCCATCGTGACGCCGGCCATCTCGGCGGACGGGTTCCGGTAGCTGATCGCGAAGACGGTGTGGTTGTGCTTGACCGCCCACTCGATGAAGCTGCGTCCCGGGGCGAGGTCCATGACGTAGTACTTGTTGATCCACGGTGGGCTGCACAGCAACGGCGCGGCGTGCACCCGCTCGGTCTGCGGCTCGTACTGCAGCAACTCCATCAACTGGTTGCGGTAGACGACCTTCGCCGGCGTCGCGGCCAGGCTCTCGCCGAGCCGGAACGGGCTGGTGTCCACCTGCCTTGGCCGGCCGTTGTTGTGCAGGAGGTCGTCTACGAAGTGCCGGGCACCGCGCACCAGGCTGACCCCGCCGGTGTCGAACGCGCGCTTGATCGCGGCCGGGTTGGTGGGCAGGAAGTTCGTCGGCGACAGCGCGTCGAGCAGGAGATCGGCGGCCAACCGGGCCTTGCCCTCGGCGCTCGGCGCCAGGTTGGCGGCACCGATCACGTCCCGGGACAGCCGGCTCAGCGCCAGGTAGGCCTGCCGCACCGCGAAGAAGGCGGGGTTGTCCGACCACGCCTGGTCGGCGAACCGGCGGTCCTTCGGGTTCACCGCCAGCGGTGGCTCGACCGACATCCCGACCCACCGCGCCAGCGTTGCGGCCGGAATGCGGGCGAGGTCGGTGGCCAGCCGGGCATAGGCCCCGATGAGCCCTGCCGGGTTCGTGCCCGCCGCCACCAACGCCCGGCCCAGGGCCTTGCCGAACTGCGCCACGTCCGGATCGGCGAGCAGACCCGACTCCGGGGCGAGCACGTTCGCCGCCCGGTCGGCGATGTCCAACGGTGACCACGCCGTCATCCGAGACCCTCACTCTCCTGGAGGCCGAGGCATCCGGGTTGACCGCGGACGGACCCCTCCCCGACGACACTAACCCGCGGGCGCGGTGGATCAACCCCGTGCTTCTGCTGACTGGAAGCCGTCGCGCCCGTCGCGCCGCCCCGCCGTCGCGCCCGTCGCACCGCCCCGCCGTCGCGCCCGGCCGGGCCGCCCCCCGTCGCGCCGCCCGGCCGTCGCGCCGCCCCCGCCGCAGCGCCGGTCATGGCGCGGTCACGGCGCGGTCATGGCGCGGTCATGGCGTGGGCGGGATGGTGACGCGCCGGCCGGTGGTCAGCGACTGCTGGACCGCGAGCGCCACGGCCAGCGACCGGACGCCGTCCACGCCGGTGGCGGCCGGCTCGCCGCCGTCCGCGACCGCGTCCGCGAACGCGCGCAGCGCGCGGTCGTAGGGGTTCTCCCGATCCGGGATCTCGATCAGGACGTCGTCGTGCCCGGCCCGCCGAAGGAAGACGTCGCCGTCCGGCGTCTGCGTCATCGGGTCGGTCGTGAACAGCGAGCCCGCGGTGCCGTGCACCTCGAACGCGGTTCGGGCGTGTGGCGCGGTGTAGGCGTCATGCAGGTGCAACGTGACGTCCCCGGCGAGCCGGCCGGCGACGGCAACCGCATCGACGCCGCCCTGCGCCAGGCCCTGCCCCACTCCCACCGCGACCACCTCCACCGGTTCGAGCCCGGTGACGAACCGGACGGTGTCGGCGTCGTGCACGGTGAGGTCGAAGACGACGCCCGACCCGGGCGCCGCGCCGAGCCGCCACCCCCGCAGCCGCTCCGACAGGTTGATCGTGTACGCCACCCGTACCGCGAGCGGCCGTCCCACGGCACCGTCGGCCAGCAGGCGGCGCAGCGTCCGGTGGACCGGCGCGCTGCGCAGGTGATGGTTGGTGCCCAGGACCACACCAGCCTTCGCGGCCGCGTCGACCATCCCCTGGGCGTCGTCGAGCGACAGCGCCAGCGGCTTCTCGCACAGCACGTGCCGCCCCGCCGCCACCGCGGCGTGCGTGTGCGCCGCATGCCGGTCGTTGGTGGTCGAGATGTAGACCGCGTCGACGTCCGAGCCGACCGCCTCCTCCACCGCGGACGTCCCCCGCTCGACGCCCTGCTCCCGGGCGAAGGCGGCGGCACGGGCCGGATCCGAGCTCGCCACCACGACCGCCCGGTGTCCCACCCGTCGCAGGGCGGGCAGGACCTGCGTAGCGGCGATGTCGCTGGCGCCGATCAGCGCCCAGCGCAGCGGTGCGGACATTGGCTCACCCTCCCGTGCGCGCAGTCTCGGCGAGCCTCCGGGCCCTGACGCGAGATCTTCCGCCCAGCGGACGCCAGGTGGCCGCCGTCGGGTCGACCCACCCCCCTCCCACTCGGTGGGAACCTCCGTTGTGAGCCGCCGGGGCGGAGCACATGCTGGCGTTGCCCCCAGACCGAGGTCGGGCAGGAGGTCTGTCGTATCCGCCACGCCGCGGGAGCCGCCGGCTACGAGAACGTCGTTCCGACGGCCCTCAACGACGGCATCCGAGACCCCGCACACGCGGCGAGGAGACAGCGACCGGGCAGACCGCAGGTCGGGAAGGAGAGGTCATGGACGCGGGCAATGTCGCGACGTCGTCGGAGGTCGCGGACGGACGGCGGCCGCTGGTGATCAGCTCCTACACGCTGGGCACGGAGGTCTCCTTCCCGGAGGAACGCGGGTCTCGACGACGGGGCCATGCAGGAGATCCTGGACCGGCACGGCGTCGCGGTCATGGAGGCCGAGTACGTCACCGGCTGGGGCACCGAGGAGGACCGCGACGCCGCGCAGCGGGAGAAGGAGGAGACGGTCTTCCACCTGGCCCGGACGTTCGGCGTGCCGCACGTCAACACGGCCCTGTTCGAGAAGCTGCCGGTCGACGACATGGCAGGCGCGTTCGCGGCACTCTGCCGCCGGGCCGGCGAGCTGACGATGGCCCTGGAGTTCCTGCCCTACACCGGTGTGCCCGACCTGGGCACGGCATGGGAGGTGGTCCGCCGGGCGGGCGAGCCGAACGGCGCCGTCCTCATCGACGCCTGGCACTGGACGCGGTCCGGCGCCACGCCCGACGACCTGGCGCCGGTGCCCGCGGAACGGATCGTCTCGATCCAACTCTGCGACGTCATCGCGCACCCGATGAGCGCGCTGCGCGAGGAGTCCCTGCACCACAGGTTGCCACCGGGTCGCGGGTACGGAGACGTGGTCGGGATGCTCCACGAACTGCAGGCCAAGGGCGTCGAGCCCTGGGTGGTCACCGTCGAGGTCCCGTCGGACCACCTGCTGGCTCAGGGCCTCGACGTCACCGCGGCGACCGTGCTGGCCGCCGCGAGGGAGGTGCTCGACAAGGCCAGTTGATGCTCGTGGCCAGTGGATGCTTGCAGCGAGGACTTCCTGGCCACCCTGCCCGCCGCCGGCACCCACGCGCCACTCTCATCGGCGGTGTCCGGTCCATCTTCCGCGTCCTCAAACCGCCACTGGTGGTGTCCGACCACAACACGTGGTCGCGCTGCGGCGCCAGCCGGGCATCCAGGCGGCCGTCTTCCGCTGGCGGACAATCACCGTGGCGGCGGTCGCCGTCGGCAGCTGGGACCCGGAGGGCTCCCCAGGGTGTACGGCGTCCCGACCGCCAAGGATCGCGGCGAGCTCGACGGCCTCGGCGTGGTCTGCGAGATGTGCTCGATTCCATTCGACGCCGACTGGTGACCCGTGCGCACGACGCTGACCCAGCGCACGATGGCGATCCCGTACACCGATCTCGAGCAGATCCCAGAGGTGATCGCCGTGGCCGGCGGCGAGGCGAAGACCGAGGCGGTGCGGGCCGCCCTGCGCGGCCGGGCGGTGACCACGGTGGTCACCGACTCCGCCGTCGCGGCCAAGCTGCTCGCCCAGGAACCGCCCACCCAGCGGCGCCGCCGATGATCGGCACCTCCAGCGTCCTGGGCCCGTGCACGCCCTCGACCCGGTTGAGCTCGACGTCGCTGGTCGCCCTCGGGCCGCTGATCCAGCTCAGCGGCCAGTCCGGCCCAGGCGAGGCCCAACCTGCCGGCTCCCCTGGGCCACCGGGATGGCAGGGCGGCGGCGGATGAACTCGCCAGCGCCTGGCCACGTACCTGAGCGATATCGCGCGCGGAAGGCGGAGATGTGTCGAACTCAGGGATCGTCGTGGAGCGGGCCGGCGCCACACTGATCGTCCGGTCTGAAGGGGCCGTCGCGGAGAGCGGGGCGTTCGCGGCGTCCCTGCCGCCCGAGCCCGGCCGGACCGCGGTCGTGGTGGACCGGTCCGCGGCGGGCGCGCTGTACCGGCTGGACGTCGACCTGGTTGCCGCGCTGCACCGGCAGGTGTCGCGCGGCGGCGCGGCCGCCGGCAACAATCCGTCCGGCGGCCTGCGGCTGCTCGTGGACGGCGCTGCGCGGCCCGGATCGGGCGGTGTGTCCCTGGCCGCTGGCCTGGCGCACCAGCTGGGGCTGGCGGTCACCGCCCCGGACGGCCCGCTGGTGATGCTGCGCGGCGGGGAGTTGCTCTCCGCGGGTCCGGCCGCCGGCTGGATCGAGTTCGGGCCGGGCCGGCTGCCGACGCGCACCGGCCCGCGGTACCCCGAGCCGCCGTGGCAGCACGTCCTGCCCGACCGGTGGGAAGAACGCCACCCCGGGGTGGACGTGGTGGCGATCCCGGCCGGGATCTGGCTGCGGTCGCCGCACGGTGGGCCGGCGAGCACCGTGGACCTGGGCTACGGTGTGCCGGCGCAGCCGACCCGGATGGCCGTCGTGCTCGGCGCCCCGGCGGAGCCTCCGGTGCCTGCCCCGGCCGTGGCGGCGGTGCTCGCCGATCTGCCGGACGCGCTGCTGGCCGGCACGGTGCTGGTACTGTACGGGCCCCGCCCGGCCGGCGAGCCTCCGCTCGGGCAGTGGCTGGCCGACCACCTCGGCCGGCAGATGCGGGTCTGCCACGCGATGCCGCACTACCGGGCGGACGGCTCGGCCGGCGTGAGCGCGGTGGACGGCTCGGCACGCCTGACCTGGTCGCCGCTGCTCATGGAGAGCACCTACCACCCGGGGTGGACCCTGCCCGAGCCCGGCATCTGGTTCGCACCGCTGCCGGGTCTGGCGGCCGCCGGCACGGGCAGCTACTGGCTGGAGCGCGGCTGGGTCGTGGACGTCATCCCCAGCGGCCTGTGCATCCGGCCCGCCGGCGCGAGGCAGGAGCCGGCCGTGGCCGCGCTGCCGGTCGACCCGGGCTGGATCAACGTTGTGGTGGCCGTGGACCGGTCCGGCCTGCCACCCGCGGTGCTGGCCAGGGTCGAGTGGCTGCTCGGCGCCCTCCCCCCCGCGGCGGTACCGCCCCGGGTGGTGGCGACGCATCCGGTGCCGCCCGCGCTGCTGGCCGGGCCGGTGTGCCGCACCCGCGCGCCGCTGCACCACCTCACCCCGACCGGCCCTGCCGTCTCCAAGGTCGCGCCGCGTGCCCACCAGGTACCGGCCGCGCACCGCAGACCGTCGACTGTGGACAGCCCGCCGGTGAGCGGCTCGCCGGTGGACAGCTCGGTCGTGGGCAGCTCCGCTGTGGACAACTCGACCCTGGACAGCACAGGGGCCGCGCCGGGCGACGCGGTGACCGGTGCGCTCACCATGGCCACGACAGCCACCAGCCGGCCGCCCGAACTGCCGCGCCCGGCGCGGCGGGCGCCGCAAGCGCCGGCCCAGCACCCGCTCCCACCGACGCCGGCCTCCGCTCCGCGACAGCAGGTCGTTCCGGCGCTGCCGGCTACGGCGGGGGTCGGACCAGGGGCGACCAACCCTCACAAGCCGGCAGCCTCCGTCGTGCCCGCAGTCCCGACAACCGCCGGACCCCCAGCGACCGCGCGGCACGAGCCGGCGCCTCCAGTCCTGGCGGCCGTTCCGGAACTCGCCGACATCGCAGGGGAACCCGCCGACGCTGCCCTGGCGACTGCCGGATCCACCGGAGAACCCCCGAACGTGAGCGTTGCCGGTGCCGCCGGCTGGACCGGCAGCACCGTGCAGGAGCGGCTGCGGTTCCGGCTGTCGCTGGGCTGGCGGTACGGCGCGGCTGCGCAGTCAGTGGCCCGCCTGATGGCCGAACGTCCCGGCCTGCGGATCGCCATCGGCGACGGCGACGAGGCGATCACCGAGTTCGTGGCGGTCTGTGTCTTCGCCGACTCCGATCAGGTGGACCTCATCCGGGCGATGCGCCTCGGACCTGGTCCGGTGGAGCTGCCCTATGCCGCCTGCCTGACCGGCGGGCTGCGCCGGCTGCCGGTCCTGCGCGGCGTGGTGATACGTGGTGGCCCCGACGATCCGGCGGCCGCCGATGACTACCGGCCAGGCATGCTGGTGGCCGACCCGGCGCCGCTGATCGCCAACGCCGACCCGATGGTCGCGGTGCCCGGAGAGGTGGAGCTGCTGATCTGGTCGGTGACCGGACGGCGGCTCGACGGCCTGGCAGAGGGGACGCGGGCCGGCGAGGTGGTATTCCCGCCTGGCACGGTGCTCACCGTCCTCGCCGCCGACCCGCCGACCCGCCGGGGGCCGCGGCGGGTGCTGCTGGCCGAAGCGGGCGAGCCAGGGCGGCTGGACCGGGTCCGGGAGCGACTGGCCGCCGCTGCTGCCGCCCGAGCCGCGGCACCGCCGCGACCGGCCGACCCTGACCACCCGGCGATGGGCGCGGTCGACGCCGCCCGCTTCGCCGAACTGCCCCGACCCCTGCCCGGCCGGATCGTCCGGCGGGCGTCATGACCGATCACGCGGGTACCGCATCATGACCGCCCGGCTCGCCTCCGGCCGGGACGTGCTGACCGTCTCGCCGGTCGGGGCGGACTGCTACCGGACGATCAGCGACGCGGTGGTCGCGGCCAGCCCGGGCGACGTGGTCTCGATCCTGCCCGGCACATACCAGGAGTCGGTCGTCCTTGACCGCGAGATCACGCTGTCGGCGGCCGGCCGCCGGGGCGAGGTGCGGATCGAGTCCCGCATCCAGCCGGCGATCCGGTTGGCCGCCGAGACCGCAACGCTGTCCGGGCTGCTGCTCATTCACTCCGGCGCGCAGACCGTGGCGATCGACGTGCCGGCCGGCGTGCTGCGGTTGGAGGAGTGCGAGGTCGATGCGGACTCGGCCGCTGCGCTGTACGTGCACGGCACCGCCGAGATCGCCGCCCGCTCATGCCTGCTGCGCAACCCCGCCGGCGCCGGCGTGGTGATGGCTGAGAACGCCGGCGGTCGGCTGGACAGCTGCACGGTGCGTGACGTCGGGTCCTCCGCGGTGGTGATCCGCGGCGAGGCGGACCCGCGCCTGGTCGGCTGCACGCTGGTCGATGCCGGCGGCAGCGGGCTGCTGGTAGCCGACCGTGGCCGCGGCTCGGTGCAGGACTGCCGGATCGTGCGGGCCGGCAACCCGGCGGTCGCGGTCGAAGGCGCCAGCACGGTGCACATCGGCGGCACCTCGATCATGGCGCCGACCGGTGTCGGCATCCTGGTCGGCTCCACTGCCGCGCCGACGGTGCTGGACTGCCTGATCGCCGACGCCGGCGCGCAGGGCATGGCCGTGGTGCAGCAGGCCGCCCCGCAGGTCCACCGGCTGCGGGTCGAACGGCCGGCCGGATACGGCCTGCACATCCTGGAGGACTCCGCCGGCAGTTTCGGCGGGTGCGAAGTGGCCGACGCCCGGGACGCCGGGGTGTGGGTGGCCGGCAGCGGGACCACCGCCCTCACCGGGCTGGTGGTCACCGGCAGCGCCGGCCCCGGGATCGTGTTCGCGGCCGGCTCGACCGGCTCGGTTGTCGACGGCGACGTCAGCGGCAGCGGCGGCGACGGGATACTGATCGAAACCGCGGAGCCGGTACTGCTGCGCGGGACCGCGCTGCGCGAGAACACCGGAGCCGGGCTGCGGGTGTCGGGCCAGACCGATCGACTCGTGATCGAGGACGTCGCCAGCACCGGGAACGGCTGCCCGGACAGCGTCGCTACGGGTGACCTCGGCCGCTCCGGTACTCCAGACAGACCCCGCGCAGCCGACCGACCCGGCGCAGCCGACCGACCCGGCGCCCCCGACCGCGCCGGAGGGCACGACCGCGCCAGTGGCCTTGACCACACCGGTGCCGCCCACCGTGCCCGAGGGCACGACCGGTCAGGCATCAACGACGGCGGCGCATCCAGGGGCAGCGCGCCCGGCACCGGCGGCGATCCCCGGCCGCCCGCCGGACCACCGGGGCAGCTGGCCGAGCTGCGTGCCGAGCTTGACGCCCTGATCGGCCTGGACGGGGTCAAGCGCGAGGTGGAAACCCTGGTCCGGCTGCACCAGATGGCCGAGCGGCGCGTCGCGGTCGGGTTGCCGGCCCCGCCGCTGAGCCGGCACCTGATCTTCACCGGCTCCCCGGGCACCGGCAAGACGACCGTCGCCAGGCTGTACGGGCGGATCCTGGCCACCCTCGGCGTCATCCGCCGCGGCCACCTGGTCGAGGTGAGCCGCGCCGACCTGGTGGCCAGCGTGGTCGGTGGCACCGCGCTGAAGACCGCGGAACGGTTCACCGAGGCGCTCGGCGGCGTTCTGTTCATCGACGAGGCGTACGCGCTGGCCGCGCCGGCCACCGGCGGCCCCGACTTCGGCCGGGAGGCCATCGACACGCTGGTGAAGCTGATGGAGGACCACCGCGACGACGTAGTGGTCGTCGTGGCCGGCTACACCCACCAGATGCGCTCGTTCCTGGGCGCGAATCCGGGGCTGGCCTCGCGGTTCTCCCGGACCATCGAGTTCGCCGACTACTCGGCCGACGAACTGGTCACCATCGTGGAGGGGCTGAGCACCGCGCACGACTACCGGCTGGAGTTCGAGACGCGGGGCGCGCTGGCCGCGTACTTCCGCCGGCTGCCCCGCGACGACGCGTTCGGCAACGGGCGCAGCGCGCGCAAGGTGTTCGAGGAGATGATCGGCCGGCAGGCGTACCGGCTGGCGCCCGAGCCGGAGGTGAGCGCGGTGGCGATGACCCGGCTGCTGCCCGGGGACCTCGCCCCGCTGCCGAGCGGCGGGGTGGGCCTGGGCGCCGGCGCGGTGGACGCCGGCAGGGTGGAGGAACTGCTGGCCGAGCTGCGCCAGCTCGTCGGCCTCACGGAGGTGAAGCAGGAGGTCGGCAACATCGTCGACCTGCTCGCCTCGGCGCGCCAGCGGCAGGCCGCGGGGCTTCCGGTGCCGCCGCTGAGCCGGCACCTGATCTTCGCCGGTCCACCCGGCACCGGGAAGACCACGATCGCCCGGCTGTACGGGTCGCTGCTGGCCACCATGGGCGTGCTGGCCCGCGGTCAGGTCGTCGAGGTGGCCAGGGCCGACCTGGTGGGCCAGTACGTGGGGCACACCGCGCAGCGCACCGCCGAGGCGTTCGACCGCGCCCGCGGCGGGGTGCTGTTCATCGACGAGGCGTACACGCTGGCCGCTCAGAGCGGCAGCGGGCCGGACTTCGGCCGGGAGGCCATCGACACGCTGGTGAAGCTGATGGAGGACCACCGCGACGACGTGGTGGTGATCGCGGCCGGCTACGAGGAGGACATGACCCGCTTCCTGTCCACCAACCCTGGGCTGTTCTCGCGGTTCTCCCACCGGGTCCGCTTCGCCGACTACACCACCGACGAGCTGGTCACCATCGGCAACCAGCGTGCGGCGACCGCCGGCTACGAATGCACGGCGGCCACGGTGGCAGTCCTGCGTGCCCACTTCGCCGCGGTGCCGCGTGGGCCGTCGTTCGGCAACGGGCGGTACGCCCGGCAGGTGCTGGACGCCGCGATCACCCGGCATGCCACCCGGCTGCGTGGCATCCCTTCCCCGACCATCGACGATCTGTGCCTGCTGCTGCCCGAGGACGTCACCGGCGGCGTCGGCCCCTCCCACGGCCCTTCCAGCGGCCACGGCGGGTGATACACACCCGCGAAGTGGGCCGGGACCGACGTATATCGCACGTCGACAGGGCGTTGACCACAGCGCGGTTTCCTCATAGGCAGGAACCAGGTTGGCGGCGACCCGCCGCAACGAGGCGTCGTCCGGCCTCCGCCACCGGTCCCACTGTCTGTCCCGTTGGTGACGCGTAGGGGTGGCAACAGGTGAAGGAATCGTCTCAGCATCGAGAAAAGCACGCGGATCATGCTGTGATCCGGCTGCTGTTCGAGCGGTACGGCACCGCGCTGCTGGCGTACACCACGGGGTTGACCGGTAGCCGGTCGGCGGCCGAGGAGATCGTCCAGGAGACCATGCTGCGGGCATGGCGGCACGCCGGCGAGCTGTCGCCCGATGCCGGGGCGCGCCCCTGGCTGATGAAGGTCGCCCGCAACCTGACCATCGACCGGGCCAGGACCCGCGCGGCGCGGCCGGCGGAGGACACCGGGATCGACTACGTGGGGCCGGTGCAGGCCGATCACGCGGACCCGGTCGCCGACGCGATGGACATGCGCGAGGTGCTGCGCGCCCTGTCGGCCAAGCACCGGCAGGTCCTGATCGAGCTGTACTACAAGGACCGGACGACCAGCGAGGCCGCCGAGCACCTGGGGGTCCCGGTCGGCACCGTCAAGTCCCGGGCGTACCACGCCCTGAGGTGCCTGCGCGAGTATATGGACCGCACGTCGTCAACCCGGGCGGCGGCGACCACCGGTCCGTCCCGCCCGGCCGGGGCGACCAACGCAGCCGGGGCGACCAACGCGACCGTGGCCGCCCCTGTCACCGTGGCGGCCCGCGTGACCGGGGCGGCTGCCAGCGCGGCCCGGTCGGCCGTCGGGGGGACGGGCACGACGACCCGGCTCGGCAGGCCGGTCACCGCCCTGCCATGATCCCGCGGGTGCGCGGCGTCGTGCACCGCTGTCACCGTCCGGCGCCCTGCCGCAGCTTCTCGAGCTTGCCGCGCACCGACCCGGCGCTCGGGTGCTTGATCCTGTCCAGCACGTCCAGCGCCTGCTGCCAGGCGGCGCGGGCGGCGGTTTCGTCGCCCACCGCCTGGTGGGTGTCGCCGAGGTGGTCCAGTGTCTCGGCGGTGCCGTTGAGGTCATCGACCTCGTGGAACAGCCGCAGCGCCGCGGCGTAGTGGTCGCGTGCCTGCTGGTAGGCGCCGAGGTTGTGGTGGGCGACGCCGAGGCTGTCCTGGGTGGCGGCCTCGCCATGCCGGTCACCGAGCTCCCGGAACAGGGGCAGCGCCTGCTCGCAGTTCTCCAGCGCCCGCCGGTGGTCACCGCGCAGGGAATATCCATAGCCGGACTCGTTGAGGGCCTTGGCCAGCCCGCTGCGGTTGCCGGCGAGCCGGTAGAGCTCCGCCGCGCGCTCGATGTGGTACAGCAGCCGGTCGTAGTCACCCTCGCGCATGGCCAGCAGGGACAGGCCGCGATGCGTGTGCGCGTGACCGGTGTGGTTCTCCCCCTGGCCGAGGTGGTCCAGCGCCTGCAGGAAGTGGCCGCGGGCCTCTTCCAGGCGGCCGAGCTGGGACAGCGCGTGGCCGAGGTCGCGGTGCGACTCGGCAACCGCGTCGGCGTCGTGCATGCGATGCGCGGCCGCGAGCGCGACGCCTCGGACGGTGAGCCAGTCGAGCCAGTAACCCTGCCGGTAGAGGAACAGGTCCAGCGCCCACACCATCCGGTACGCGTAGGTCTCGAACCCGCCGTCGGCCGCGACCTCCACCGCGGCGCTGAGGATCGCGCGCTGCGCGGTCAGCCAGATCATCGCCTGGCGGTAGTCGCGCAGCGGCTCGGGCCCGACGTCGGGCAGCGGCGGCGGCAGGGGCATCGGGGTGCGGCCCGGACTGAACAGCCGGGCCGCCGCGTGGGCGGTGTGCAGGTAATGGTCGAACGCCCGGCGCAGGGCAGCCTTCCGATCACCCTCGGAGTCCTGCTCGGCCGCGAGCTCGGCGGCGTAGGTGCGTAGCAGGTCATGCCACCGGTAGCGGCCGGGGAGGTGCTCGGTGATCAGGTTCAGGCCGGCCAGCACCGCCAGCAGGGACCGGGTGCGTCCGATCGGAAGGCCCGCCAGGCTCGCGGCGGCGGGTGCGGCGACATCGGGGCCGGGGTGCAGCGCGAGCAGCCGGAACAGCCGCGCCGCTTCTGGCTTCAGCGCCTGGTAGGACCAGGAGAACACGGCGCGGACGTCGCTGGTTGCGTCACCGCCGGTGAACGCGTCGAGGCTGCCGCCGGTCTCGGCCAGCTCGGCCGCGATCGCGTGCAGCGGGAACGCCGGATGGGTGGCCGCGCGGGCCGCGACGACCGCCAGCGCGAGCGGCAGCCGGGAGCAGCGCTCGGCGATCTCGTCGGCTGCCTCCGGCTCCGCCGCGACCCGTGCCGCCCCGAGCCGGCGGGCCAGGAACGCGCGCGCCTCCGCCGGCGAGAGCAGGTCCAGGGTGAGCGGGTGCGCGCCGTCGGTGACGACAAGGCCGGTCAGGTGGTTGCGGCTGGTCACGATCGCCAGGCACCCGGGCCCGCCGGGCAGCAGGGGGCGCACCTGGTCCACCTCGCGGGCGTTGTCCAGCACGATCAGCACACGCCGGCCGGCCAGCGCGCTGCGGTACTGCGCCACCTGGGCGTCACCCTCGGCCGCCACCTGCCGGGCCGGCACGCCGAGCGCGGTCAGCAGACAGTTCAGCGCCTCGGCGGTGCTCATCGCCGGCCTGGTCGCGTCGTAGCCGCGCAGGTTGAGGTAGAGCTGCCCGTCCGGGAACCGGTCCCGGACCTGGTGCGCCCAGTGCACCGCCAGGGTCGTCTTGCCCACCCCGGCGGTGCCGGAGATCGTGCAGACCGTCACCGCCGGCGTGGCGTGCGGCGGGGCCTCCTGCATGGCCTTCGCCCGGGCGAGCTCCTCGCGCCGGCCGGTGAACGTCGACAGGTCCGCGGGCAGCTGCGCCGGCGGGCCGACCGGCGCCGCATCCGCATCCGCCTCCGCCTCCGGCTGCCGTTCCGCCTCCGGGGCGCCGGGGCTGACCTGGGCGGGGCTGACCTGGGCGGGGCCGATCGGGGCGGGGCCCATCTGGGCGGGGCCGACCTGGACGGGACCGTCCGAGGTCGGGGCGGCCGTGGTCGCCGGCGTGGCGGTGGACGGGGCCAGCGGCTCAGCGTCGCCGCGCAGGATCTGCAGGTAGAACTCCTGCAGCTGCGGTCCGGGATCGACGCCAAGCTCCTCGGCGAGCGCCGCCTGCGCCTCCCGGTAGACGGCCAGCGCCTCGGCCTGCTGCCCCGACCGGTACAGCGCCCGCATGAGCAGCAGCCGGAACCGCTCGTCCAGCGGATGGTCGGCCACCACCGCGGCCAGCTCGGCCGCCGCACCGGACGCGTCCCGCTCCACCTCGAAGGTGAGCAGGGTCGCCAGCGCGGTCAGCCGGAGCTTGTCCAGGCCGGCCCGCTGCGCCTCGGCGTACCGACCCGGCAGGCCGGCCAGGGCGTCGCCCTGCCAGAGCGCGAGCGCCTGCCGCAGCTCCTCGGCCGCGCCGGCAGGGTCGCCGCCGCGCCGGGCCGCCTCCGCAGCGGCCACCCGCCGCCGGAACTGCGCCGCGTCCAGCTCGTCCGGCGCGAGGTGCATCAGGTAGCCCGTGCCGACAGAGTCGATCACCGGCACCCCGTCACCGCCGTTCAGAGCCCGCCGCAGCCGGTAGACATAGGTGCGGACCACC
>WNGA01002592.1_pt1 | contig 27501 bp, 25 predicted proteins | sample 5400061 | NCBI WGS metagenome assembly WNGA01 (sample SAMN13153366, study PRJNA577476) | soil metagenome | isolation source: 100 cm soil or saprolite under grassland replicate 2 | place: USA:California | collected 2016-06-15
TGGGACGAGCGCGGCTACTTTCACAGCCGGCCCGACCCAGCCCGCCAGCCCTTTTGCATCGTCATCCCACCGCCGAACGTCACCGGGGCCCTGCACATGGGCCACGCCCTCAACAACACCCCGCAGGACGTGCTGGTGCGCTGGCGGCGCATGCAGGGGTACAACACCCTGTGGATGCCCGGCACCGACCACGCCGGCATCGCCACCCAGGCCGTGGTGGAGCGGCGCATCTTCGCCGAGGAAAAGAAGACGCGCCACGACCTCGGCCGCGACGAATTGGTGCGCCGCATCTGGCAGTGGAAGGACCAGTACGAGGCCCGCATCCTCAAGCAGCTGCGCGAGCTGGGCTGCAGCTGCGACTGGAAGCGCACGCGCTTCACCCTCGACCCCCTGTGCGCCCGCGCGGTGCGCGTCACCTTCTTCCGCATGTTCAAGGACGGCCTCATCTACCGCGGCAAACGCCTGGTCAACTGGGACACGCATCTCCAGACCGCGGTGGCCGACGACGAGATCTTCCACGAGACGACCAAGGGCGGTTTCTGGACGTTCCGCTATCCGGTGAAGGGGTCGAACGAGCACATCCGCTTCTCGACCACGCGGCCCGAGACGATGCTCGGCGACACCGCGGTGGCGGTGCACCCCGAGGACGAGCGCTACCGCGCCATGGTCGGGAAGAACGTGCGCCACCCGCTCACCGGCCGCGAGCTCCCCATCATCGCAGACGCCATCCTCGTCGACCCGAAGTTCGGAACGGGCGCGGTGAAGGTGACGCCGGCCCACGACTTCAACGACTTCGAGACCGGCAAGCGGCACGGCCTCGAGCAGCTCACGGTCATCGACCTCTCCGGCAGGATGAACGCCGCCGCCGGGCCGGTCGCCGGCCTCGACCGGTTCGAGGCGCGCAAGCGCGTGAAGGAGCTCCTCGCCGAGCAGGGCCTCGACCGCGGGACGAAGCCGCACGCGCTGCCGCTCGGTAGATGCCAGCGCTCGCAGACGGTGCTCGAGCCGCTCCTCTCCGACCAGTGGTACGTCCGCATCGAGCCGCTCGCGCGACCCGCGATCGAGGCGGTGGAGCAGGGGAGGACGCGGTTCATCCCGGAGGCCTGGACCAACACGTACATGGCGTGGATGCGGAACATCCACGACTGGTGCATCAGCCGGCAGCTCTGGTGGGGCCACCAGATCCCGGCCTGGTACTGCCCGGACGGCCACGTGACGGTCGCGCGCGAGGCGCCGGCGGCCTGCGCCACGTGCGGGAAGCGGGAGCTGCGCCAGGACGAGGACGTCCTCGACACGTGGTTCTCGTCGGCGCTCTGGCCGTTCTCGACGATGGGCTGGCCGGAGCGGACCGAGACGCTCCGCACGTTCTACCCGACGTCCGTCATGGAGACGGGGCACGACATCATCTTCTTCTGGGTGGCCCGGATGATGATGATGGGCATCCACTTCATGGGCGAGGTGCCCTTCCGCACGGTGTACCTGCACCCGATGGTGCGGGACGAGAAGGGCCAGAAGATGTCGAAGACGAAGGGGAACGTCATCGACCCCCTCGTCATCACCGAGCAGTACGGTGCGGACGCGCTCCGCTTCACGCTCGCCGCGCTCACCGCGCAGGGGCGCGACATCAAGCTCGCGAAGGAGCGGATCGAGGGCTATCGCGCCTTCGCGAACAAGCTCTGGAACGCGAGCCGCTTCGCGCTCATGAACCTCGACGGCTTCACCGTGGGTTCCGACGTCGCGCCCGCCGTCGCGCGGACGGCGGCGGACCGCTGGATCCTGGCGCGCCTGCAGCGGGCCGTGAACGAGACCACCGCCGCGCTCGAGGCGTTCCGCTTCAACGACGCCGCGAGCACGGTCTACCACTTCGTCTGGCACGAGCTCTGCGACTGGTACATCGAGCTCGCGAAGGAGGCGCTCTACGGCGACGACTCCGCGAACAAGCGGGCGACGCAGGCGATCCTGGTCGCGTGCCTGTCGACGGCGTACCGGCTCCTCCACCCGTTCATGCCGTTCATCACCGAGGAGCTCTGGCACGTCCTCCGCGCCAAGGTGGGAGCCGAGGGGTGGCCGGACTCGGTCCTCGCCGCGCCGTACCCCGCGACCGGCCCGCTCGACGAGGCCGCGGAGCGCGCGTTCGGCCCGGTCATCGGGCTCGTGGACGCGATCCGCAACATCCGGGGCGAGATGAACATCGCGTTCAAGGTGGTGCTCGACGACGTCGAGGTCGGCTCGCTCGACCGCGACGCCGCCGCCACCGTGCGCGAGGAGCTCGGCCGGCTCCACCGGCTCGCCAACGTGAAGGACGCGGTCGTCCGCCCGGCCGGCCTCCCGCCGGAGAAGAAGGCGGCGAGCGCGGTCGCGGTGGGCGCCGGGTTCGAGGTGCGCGTGGGGCTCGTCGGGGCGATCGACCTGCAAGCGGAGCTCGGCCGGATCGACAAGGAGATCGCGAAGTTGGAGCAGGATCTCGCGGGCATCGAGAAGAAGCTCGAGAACCCGAACTTCGTCCAGAAGGCGCCCCCCGAGGTGGTCGAGAAGGATCGCGCGCGCGCCGCGGAGCTCCACGAAAAAAGAGGAAAGCTCGAGGCGCATCGTGCCATGCTGTCTGGCACTGCCGGTCCGCCCTCGGCGGACCTCGCCAGGAGGAACGCGATGGAGAACGAGAAGCCCCAGAATCCGAACCAGCCCGCCTCGCCCGCGCAGACGACGATCGAGCAGGCGCAGCAGGTGATCAGCTCCGTCGCCGAGGTGGGCAAGGCGGCGGTGAGCGCAGTCGTCGCGGGCGCCGAGGCCGCGATCGAGAAGGTGATGCCTTCGCGCAAGCCGGCGCAGAAGGCCAAGAAGCCGGCCGCGAAGCGGAAGGTCGCCGCTCGCAAGGCCGCGCCGAGGAAGGCCGCGAAGAAGGCCGCGAAGAAGCCGGCGCGGAAGGTCGTCAAGGCCCGCAAGCCCGCGCAGAAGCCCGCGAAGGCGAAGCGGAAGAGCGCGAAGCGGCGCTAGGCGCTGGATGGACCGGCTCCCCGCGCACGCCGAGCGCCTCGTCGAGCTCGCCCTGGAGGAGGACCTCCTCCTCGGCGACGCGACGAGCGAGGCGACCATCGACGCCGCCGCGCGGGGAGAGGGGAGCTTCCTCGCGAAGCAGGACCTGGTCCTCGCCGGGACCGCCATCGCCGCGCGGGTCTTCGACCGGCTCGGCGCGGAGTGCCGGTTCGCGGTCGAGGACGGCGCCCGCGTCGTGCGCGGGCAGACGTTCGGCTCCGCGCGCGGCACGGTGCGCGCGCTCCTCGGCGCCGAGCGGACCGCGGTCAACTTCCTGCAGCGCCTCTCCGGCGTCGCGACCGCGACCCGCCGCTGCGTCGACGCGCTCGCCGCGGGCGGCGCGAGGACGCGCTTGCTCGACACGCGCAAGACGACGCCCGGGTGGCGCATGCTCGAGAAGGCGGCGGTCCGCGCGGGCGGCGGGAAGAACCACCGCTTCGCGCTCGGCGACGGGATCCTCGTGAAGGACAACCACGTCGCGGCGTGCGGTGGCGTCGCCGAGGCGGTCCGCCGCGCGCGCGAGCGAGCCGGCGCGATGCTGAAGCTCGAGGTCGAGGTCGTGGACCTGCCCGGCCTCGAGGCGGCGATCGCCGCCGGGGCGGAGATCGTGCTCCTCGACAACATGGACGACGCCACCATGGCCGAGGCCGTCCGCCGTGCCGCGGGGCGGGCGCTGCTCGAGGCGAGCGGCAACATGACGCTCGAGCGGCTGCCCCGCGTCGCCGCGATCGGGGTGGACTTCGTGTCGATGGGGGCGATCACCCACTCGGCCCCCGCGGTGGACATCTCCTTCGAGCTGGGGTGAGATTCCCCGCGTCCATGGCCGCGGATCGTCCCGAGTCGGAGGAGATCGTCCTCGCGTTCCTCGCCGAGGCGGGGGACGAGTACGTGTCGGGCGAGGCGATCTCGGACAAGCTCGGACTCACGCGCGCCGCGGTCTGGAAGCACGTCGAGTCGCTGCGCGCGCAGGGCTACCGGATCGACGCGGTCTCCGCGCGCGGCTACCGGCTCGCCGCCGTGCCCGACCGGCTGACGGCGCTCGAGCTGCGGCCCCTCCTCAACACGCGCGACCTCGGGCAGGTGCTGCACTGGTACGAGGAGCTCGGCTCGACGAGCGACCGCGCGAAGGAGCTCGCCGACGCGGGGGCGGAGCACGGCGTGGTGGTCATCGCCGAGGCCCAGACCGCCGGGCGCGGGCGGCGCGGCCGCACGTGGGTCTCCCCCGCCCGGAAGAACCTCTACTTCTCGGTCGTGCTGCGGCCGGACCTGCCGCCCGCGCGCGCCGCGGAGCTGACGCTCGTCTCCTCGGTGGCGATCTGCGACGCCCTCCGGCAGGCGGGCGTCGCCGCCGGCATCAAGTGGCCGAACGACCTCCTCGTATCGGAGCGAAAGATCGGCGGGATCCTGACGGAGCTCGCCGCCGAGCCGGACCAGGTGCAGTGGGTGGTGGTCGGGGTGGGCGTGAACGTGAACGCGCGGCCGGAGGACTTCCCGGAGGAGCTCCGGGGCGAGGCGACGAGCCTCCTCGTGGAGCGCGGCCAGCCCGCGCCGCGGGCCCTCTTCGCCGCCGCCTGCTTCACCGCGCTCGAGGAGTGGATCGACCGGCACGCGGAGGAGGGGTTCGGGGTCATCCGCGACGCGTGGCGGGCCCGGACGGTGACGCTCGGCCGCGAGGTGGTCGTGAAGGCGGACGGGCGGGAGATCGCCGGGATCGCCGAGGACATCGACGACGCCGGCGCGCTCCTCGTGCGGACGACCGCGGGGATCGAGCGGATCCTGTCCGGGGACGTGGCGCTGCTGCGACCGAGGTGACCGGGCGAGCTCGACGCTCGCGTCGACCAGGTCGAGGTCCAGGTCCAGGTCCAGGTCGACTGCGTTGACCCGCAAGGCACGCCGACGCTACCCTCCGGCCGTGCTGCTCGCCATCGACGTCGGGAACACCAACACGGTCATCGGTGCGTTCGAGGGGACGGCGCTCAGGAATCACTGGCGCCTCCAGACGAACCAGAACCGGACGGCCGACGAGTACGGGATCCTCCTCCGCCAGCTCTTCGAGCTGTCCGGGCTCGATCCGAACAAGGTCAGCGCCGTCGCCGTGTCGAACGTGGTGCCGCCGCTCGCGTTCACGCTCGAGCAGATGACGGTGCGGTACTTCAAGGTGAAGCCGATGTTCGTCGGCCCGGGCGTCAAGACCGGGATGCCGATCCTCTACGAGAACCCGCGCGAGGTCGGCGCCGACCGGGTGGTGAACGCGGTCGCGGCCTACGAGAAGTGGCGCTGCGGCCTCATCATCGTGGACTTCGGCACCGCCACGACGTTCGACGCCGTCTCGCAGAAGGGCGAATACCTCGGCGGCGCCATCTGCCCCGGGATCACGATCTCCATGGACGCGCTCGCGCGCTCCGCGTCGAAGCTGCCGCGCGTCGAGTTCGCCCGGCCGCCGCACGTCATCGGCCGGAACACCGTCTCGTCGATGCAGGCCGGGCTCGTCTACGGCTACGTCGGCCTCGTCGACGGGATCTGCGCGAGGATGTCGGACGAGCTCGGGTTCACCCCGAAGATCGTCGCGACGGGCGGGCTCGCGTCGCTCATCGCCGGCGTGTCGAAGGCGATCGAGGAGGTGGACGAGCACCTCACCCTGGACGGCCTGCGGATCCTGCACGAGCGCAACCGGTGAGCACCGCGACGGCGAGCGAGGGGCCCGGCGACGCGGCGGCGCGCGCGGCGTGCGAGGAGGGGGCGGCGGCGTTCGCGGCGCGCGACCTCCCGGCGGCGCACGCGGCGTTCGAGCGGGCGCACCGGCGGGCGCCGCGCGATCCCGTTTGCATGTCCTGGTACGGGCTCACCCTCGTGCTCGTGGAGAAGAACTCGAACCTCGGCCTCGTCCTCGCGGAGCAGGCGCTGCGGCTCGCCGGCCCGGACCCCGACCTCCTCCTCAACTCCGCCCGGCTTCACCTCGCGCTCAACCAGCGCGATCGGGCGGTGCGCGCGATCTCGCGCGGCCTCGAGCTGTGGCCGGACGACCCCCGTCTCCGCGCCGCGCGCGACGCGATGGGCAGCCGGAGCGATCCGGTCCTGCCGTTCCTCTCGCGCTCGAACCCGCTGAACAGCCTCCTCGGCCGGCTGCGCCACCGCTGGGAGCTCCGGAACACGCCGCCCTACGAGCTCTCGCCCGTGGCGCTCGGGACCCCGCCCCCCGCGGCCGAGGACCGCCGGAGCTGACATGCCCGACTGCCCGCTGCCGCTCGAGGTGCTGCCGAAGCCGCTGCAGAAGCACGCCGACGGGAAGGCGCCCGCGGCGCTGCGGATGATGGGGGCGAAGGGGCTCGTGCCGGCCGTCGCCCCGGTCGACCTCTCGACGCTCCTGTACGTGCTCTCGTTCGACGCCGAGGCGGGCGTGCGCGAGACCGCGACGAAGACGGCCGAGGGGCTCCCCGACAAGATCTGGAGCGTCGCGCTCCGGGCCGAGTCGATCAAGGGGCAGGTGCTCGACTGGCTCTCGGAGCGCTTCGCCGCGAAGGAGCCCGCGCTCGAGCTCGTGCTCCTGAACCCGGCGACGCTCGACGAGACGATCGCGCGCCTCGCCCCGACCCTCTCGCAGCGGCTCGGCGAGATCGTCCGTCAGAACGAGCTCCGCCTGCTTCGCCACGACGAGATCCTGCGCGGGCTCTGCCGGAACCCGCACGCCCTCGCGTCGACGGTGGACGGCGCCTGCGACTTCTGCGTCCGCAACGGCCTCACGCTCCTCGACGTCCCCCAGTCGGTCGAGGCGCACAAGCGGGTCCACGGCGTCGACCCGACCGCGAAGCCGCCGGAGCCGGTCGAGACCGCCGTCGCGCTCATGCAGGAGTTCGGACGGGAGCTCGCGCAGGAGCCGCCGGACGGCGCCGGCGCGCCCGGTCCCGTGCCGGAGGAGGAGCTGAAGAAGCTCAACGTCACCCAGCGCATCATGAAGATGTCGGTGTCCGAGAAGATCAAGCTCGCGACGCTGGGGAACAAGGAAGCGCGGACGATCCTGCTGCGCGACTCGAACAAGCTCGTCTGCATGGCGGCCGCGACGAGCCCGCGCATGACGGACGGCGAGATCCTCGGGATCGCGAACTCGCGCACGGTGAACGCCGACGTGCTCCGCTACGTCTACTCGAACCGCGAGTTCCTGAAGACCTACTCCATCAAGATCTCGCTCGTGAAGAACCCGAAGGTCCCGCTCCCGACGGCGCTCAAGATGCTGTACACGCTGCAGGAGAGAGACATCAAGGAGCTCGCCCGGGACCGCAACGTGCCGCAGACGATCCAGTCGCAGGCCAAGTCCTTCCTCATGAAGAAGGAGCAGGCCGCGAAGGGTCCGGTGGGCGGGAACCACTGACCCCGGCGCGGCCCGCGCGCACATGGACCCGTCCGCCCCCGTGACCGGACCCTCGCCGCCCGTCCCCGGCGCCTCGCCGCCCGTGAAGGTCGGCCGCGCCGTGTGGCTGTCGGCCGCCACGATGGCCTCGCGCGTCCTCGGGCTCGCCCGCGACCAGCTCTTCGCGATCCTCGTCGGCGCGAACCGCTTCTCCGACGCGTTCGTCGTCGCCTTCCGGATCCCGAACCTGCTGCGCGACCTGTTCGCCGAGGGTGCGCTCTCGTCGGCGTTCGTGCCGACCTTCGCGGACGCCCAGCGGAACCGCGGGCCCGAGGCCGCCTACCGCCTTGCGAACACCGTCGTCGGTCTCGTCCTCGTCGTCGTCGGCGTCCTCACGCTCGCCGGCCTCGCCTTCGCCGAGCCGATCGTGAGCCTCATGGCCCCCGGGTTCGCCCCCGGGCAGGCTGCGCTCTCCGCGTTCCTCACCCGCATCATGATGCCGTTCCTCCTCCTCGTCTCGCTCGCCGCGACGGTGATGGGGATGCTGAACGCGCAGAGCCGCTTCACCGCGCCCGCGATCGCTCCGGCGCTCTTCAACGTCGGCGCGATCGCGGTCGGGCTCGGAATGTGGGCGGCGGGGTTCACGCCGGAGCGCGCGGTGGTGGGCTGGTCGATCGGCACGCTCCTCGGCGGCGTCCTCCAGCTCGGCGCGCAGCTGCCATCGCTGCACGCCGTGGGGTTCCGGCTGCGCCTGCGGCTCGGCCGCGCCGAGCTCCGCGATCCCGGGGTCGCCCGGATCTTCCGCCTGATGGCGGCGGCGGTGGTCGGCCTCTCGGCGACGCAGGTGAACATCGTCGTGAACACCCACTTCGCGTCGCACGAGGTGGGGGCGAACACCTGGCTGCAGAACGCCTTCCGGCTCATGCAGCTCCCGCTCGGCGTCTTCGGCGTCGCCATCGCGACCGTGGCCGGCGCGGGCGTCGCCCAGCGGGCGGCCGCCCGGGACATGGCGGCGGTGAAGCAGACCCTCGGCTCCGCGATGCGGCTCGTCGCCTTCCTGAACGTGCCGTCGGCGGTGGGGCTCATGGTCCTCGCCCGGCCGATCATCTCGCTCCTGTTCGAGCACGGCCGGTTCGGCGCCTCGGACACCGACGCCACCGCCCAGGCGCTCCTCTTCTACGCGATCGGGCTGTACGCCTACTCCGGCGTGAAGGTGTTCGCGCCCGCGCTCTACGCCCTCGACCTCGCCCGCTTCGCCGTGTGGGGCAGCGTGCTCGGCATGGCGTCGAACGTGGCGCTGAACATCGCGCTCTACCCGGTGCTCGGGTACCGCGGCGTCGCGCTCGGGACGTCGCTCGCCGCCGCCGCGAACTTCGCAGTCCTCCTCGTCGTCTGGCGGCGCCACCACGGCGGGCTCGGCGGCGCCGGCACGGTCCGCCAGCTCGGCAAGGTCGTCGTCGCCGCCCTCGCGCTCGCGCTCGCCGCCTGGGCCGTGGAGCGCGGGCTCGTCCGCCTGCTGCCCGAGGGCAAGTCCCTCGGCCGCCAGCTCGCGCTCGCCTTTGGACCGATCTCCGCGGGCGCGATCGCCTACCTGGCCGTCGCCCGGGCGCTCGGTATTCGCGAGCTCGACGAGCTCCGCTCGGCGCTGCGACGGCGCCGGGCCCGGTGACCCCTTCGCCGCCGCGCCGGCGGGCGCCTGCGCGGGGGTTTGGCCGCAGGCGGGCGCGGCCTACCTTGGCTCGAGGGGACTTCGCAGGGGGAATCATGGCCGAGAACGACGGGGGCGGGATGGGGGCCGACGCGCGCGACAAGGCGCGCGAGGTGGCACAGGACGTCCAGGACCGCCTCGAGGGAATGCGGGGCTATGCCGAGGACGCCGGCGAGTGGGTGCGGACGATGGCGCGAGACCGGCCGATGACGGCGATCGCCGTCGCGGTGGGGCTCGGTTTCGTGTTCGGACGACTCATGTCCCGCGCGTAGCGGGCGCCGCGGGCGACGGGGAGGGGGGATGGCCGAGATGGGCGAGATGGGCGACGTGAACGAGACGCTGCGCTCGGTGGCGGAGCAGGCGCGCGACGCGTGGGATCGGTTCTCGGAGCAGGTGGAGCTCGAGCGGCGGCTGCGCGAGAACCCGATGGCGGTGCTCGGTGTCGCCGCTGCGGCGGGGTTCGTCCTCGGCGGCGGGCTCTGGCCCGTCCTGCGGCCGCTCGTCCGGGCGGCGGCGCGCGCGGCGCTCTCCCCCGCGAACCTGCTCGCCGTCGGCGCCGCGGTGGGCGCCCTCCGCGCGGCGGGGCAGCGCGAGGAGATGGAGGCGGGCGCGGAGGGCGGCGCCGGGACGCACTGACGGACGCAGCGAACCGGGAGCGCGGCGCGTGGCGCCGGGCGGCCTCGCGCCGGCCCGGCGCGCCTTCCTTTGGGGCCCTGGCTTGAACCACGTCCGCACCGGGCGCATCGTGCGCGGCCGATCACCGGGGTGGGGCGAAGAACAGATGATGGACGTGACGCGTGGAATGCGCGGAGAGGTGACGATCCGCATCGAGGGCACCTTCGACGCGAAGGCTGCGATGCGGCTCTCGGGCTGGCTGCGCGAGGTGCCTGCGCGCGGGCCGCTCGTCCTCGACTTCAGCGCCGTGCGCGACTGCCACGACTCCGGGCTCGCCGCGGTGGCGACCGACCTCGCCGCGCGCGAGCAGCTCGTCGTCCGCGGGCTCAACCGGCACCAGGAGCGGATGCTCCGCTACCTCGGCGTGGACCTCGACCGCCCGACGATCGCGGCGGCCGGCTAGCGGGCGCGGGCGCGGCGCTACTCGCGCCCGCCTGCGGCGGCGCGGCGCTCCTTGTCGGCGGGCGACTCGGCCGGGAGCCCATCCTCGAGCAGCTGGGTGGCGATGGCGAGGGCCTTGCGGACCTTGTCGCGCACCTTCTCGTCCGCCTTGATCTTCTGGTAGGCCTTCACGACGCGCTCCTCGTTCTTCGCGTTCGTGGCCTCGAGATCGACGACGCGCTTGCGCAGCTCGGCGGTGCGCTTGTCGACCTCGCCCTGCACCCCCTCGGCCTCGCCGCGCGCGACGAGGAGCTCCGTCCGGAGCTCGTCCGCCTCGCGCTCGAGCGACTCCGCGCGCGCGAGCGCGTCGGAGGCCGCGGCGTTCTCCTCGACCTTGCGGCGGAGCTCCTCCTCGGCGGCGAGGGCGCGCTTCTCGAGCTCGCCGGTGCGCTTCTCCTGATCGGCCGCCCGGCGCTCCGCTTCGCTCGCCTTGCGGCGCGCGTCGGCGAGGTCGGCCTCGGCCGCGCGGGCCTGCTCGGCGGCGCGCCGCGCCTCGTCTCGGCCCGTCCGGGCGTCGCCCTCCGCCTTGCGCGCCTTCTCCTGCGCCGCGTCGCTCCGCGTGTTCGCCTGCGCGAGCTCGGCGTCCGCTTCGTCGGCCCGCCGCGAGAGCGCCTCGACTTTGCGGCGCAGGTCGCGCAGCTCGCCGTCGCGAGCGGAGAGCTCGTCGCGCGTACGCTCGAGCGCCTCGCGCAGCTCGCCCTCGCGCGGCCCCGGCTCGGCGCCGTCGCCGCGCTCCGGAGCGGACGGGCGGGGGACGAGCGCCTCGGTGGGCGCCGTGTCTTCGTCGAGGAGCTTGATGCCGGCGGCGCGGAGCAGAGCGGCGGTCGCGCTCCGGCGCGGCGGGCGGGGGGGCGGGGTCGCGACGGCGACCGGAGTCGACTCGCGGTCGAGCGAGAGCCCGGGCGAGAGCGTCTCGTCGATCCCCGCGAGCGCCCCGAGCGCCGCGTCGTCGTCGAGCCCACCCAGATCGGCGCGGGCGGAGCCCTCGTCCTCCTCCGGCAGCGAGGCTGCGGCGGCGTCCACCTCGTCGCCCGCCATCGGCTTCTCGCCGGCGAGCTCGTCGAGGGCGGCGGCGGCGTCCCGCGCCGCGGGCGGGGCGGAGAGGCCGTCGAAGGCGTCGTCGAGCAGCCTCAGGTCCTCGTCCATGCTCGCGCCGCGCTGGGAGCCGGCGGGCTCGTCCGGGAGCGACTCGAGGTCGAGCCCGGGCACCTCGATCTCGGGCTCACCCTCGGCGGCCCCGATCCCGATCTCCTCCTCGAGGCTGACGAGCTCCTCGTCTCCCTCCTGGACCGCCTCCGCCGGGGCGGGGACGCCCTCGGGGAACCCCACGAGCGCGCCGAGCTTCTCGACGAGCGCCTCGGGCTCGAACGGCTTCAGCAGGTACTCGTCCGCGCGCGCCTTGAGGGTCCGGTGCTTCTCGAAGGTCTCCTCGGTCGCCTCGGCGCTCGTGAGGACGAGCGGGATCGCCTTGAGCGCGTCGTCCTTCTTCAGCTTCTGGCAGACGAGATAGCCGCTCATCCCCTGCAGCTCGACGCAGAGGACGACCGCCGCGGGCGCCCAGTCGCGCGCGAGCTCGAGCCCCTCCTTGCCGTCACCGGTGAGGCGCGCCTCGAAGCCCGTCGCCTCGAGCGATGCCGTGAGCTGGCTCGCGAACCCGGCGTCGTTCTCGATGAGGAGGATCTTCTTCGGCATCTGGCGGGTTTCCCGGCGCGCGCGTGGAGAGGGCGCGGTGACGTGCACCGCGCGGAAAAGTCTGGGGGAAATGTTACCTGTCGCCCGCGCGCAGTGTCAAAACGGCGCCGGATCCGGTATCGGCCGTTGGGGCGGGGGGACACGAGGCAGCCTCATCCGGCTGCCCTGCGCTCGCAGTCGTGGCGATCAACGCCCCGCTTGCGCGGTGCGGACGAGCTCGAACAGCGCCCGCTCGTCGAGATCGGACACGAGCGAGTAGACGATCTCGTTGTCCCGCCAGAAGGCGACGTTGTAGCCGCGCGCGGCCACGACGTGGACCACCTGCGGTCCGACCCGCACCTCGCGGCCGCTGCCGCCGAAGCGACCTCCGGGATCGTCGACGATGAACAGGCCGGCCTGCCCCCTGGGCAGCTCGTAGCGGATGTACGCGGCGGGCAGCTCGCGCAGGTGCGAGAGGCGCGCGCCGAGGAGGTGCACGCCGTCGCCGCGGAAGTGCGGGGGGGCGGGGTTGAAGTCGAGCTTCCCCGCGAACCATGCCGGGATCGAGCCCTCGCCGACGGACGCCGCCATGATCTCGAGCGGCAGCCCGCGGTGGTGGCTCCGGACCGCCTCGTCCACGAGCCCGCCGTCCGGGCCGTGCGTCGCGACGACGAGGAGCGCGCCGGTCGCGCACGCGGCGAGCGCGCCGAGCGGGACGGGAGCGAGGAGTCGGCGCCACAGCGGGCGACGGGAGTGGGCGAGTGCGCCCTCGATGCGGGCGCGGAGCGCCGGCGGCGCGCTGCCGACCGCGGAGGGGGGCGCCATCGCCTCCCGCAGCTTCGCGCGGAGCGCCGCGCGGATCCGGCCCTGCGCCCCGGCGAGCGCGCGGCACCGGTCGCAGCGCTCGAGGTGGGCGTCGGCCTCGGCCCGCTCGCGGACGTCGAACTCGCCGTCGAGGTAGGCGTCGACGGAGCGCTCGAGCTCGCTGCAGTCCATGACCGCGTTCAGGGTGGGTTCGATGGCCATCGCGCTCCGCCGGGGGCTGGGCTCAGGCCGACTTGCCGCGGCGCTTCCGGTACGTCTCGAGGTCGATGCTCCCATCCTCGCCGACGTCCTGCAACACGCCGGACAGGACGGCGTATCCCGCGAGCGCCTTCTGGAGCAGCCGCCGCCCGCGGTACAGCCTGCTCATCACCGTGCCGACGGGCACGTCGAGGATCTCGGCGATCTCCTTGTACGAGAACTCCTGGAGGTCGGCGAGGATCACGACGAGCCGGAAGTCGATCGGGAGCGCGTCCACCGCCTTCAGGACGTCGTCGGAGAGGAGCCGGTCGAAGAAGTACTGCTCGGGGTTCGCCGCGTACTCGGCCGCCTCGCGCGAGACGAACCGCTCGTGGACCGCCTCGCGCTCGGATCCCTCGACGATGTTCCGCTCCTTCACCGACCGGCGATAGCGATTGATGAAGGTGTTCGTCAGGATCTTGAAGAGCCAGGCCTTCATGTTGGTGCCGCGCTCGAACTTGTCGAAGAAGCGGTACGCCCGCAGGAACGTGTCCTGGACGAGGTCCTCCGCGTCGCGGTCGTTCTTCGTGAGCCGGAGCGCGGCGGCGTACAGCGGGTCGAGGTGCTTCAGGGCGAGCTCCTCGAACTCGCCCCGCGTGAGGTCGGTCTGTCGCAGGTCGAACATCAGGGTCCCTGGTCTCCCTTTCGCCGTATAGACCGCCACACCGCGCGCTGCCGCGGGAATTCCCCGCGTCGGCAGGGAGAACGAAGGAGCGGCCGCTCAGATTCCCGGACGCTCGCCCCACGGCGGGGCGAGCGCGGGCCCTGCGTCCGAGCGGCCCGGGATCAGGGGAGAAATCCTACTCGATCGCGCCCTGGGGCGCGCCTGACCCGGCCGAAGGAGCCGGTGCGGGGGGAGGGCGGAGCGGGCGGGCGCCGCGGCGACGCCGTCCGTTCCGTACGCCTCACCCGCGCGGCGAACGCTGGGTCGCCGTGATAGAACCCGCGGCGCCCTCGCGGGTCTCCGATGCTTCCCAGGCTCCTCTTCGCCGACGATCGCGGGCGGGTCTACGACCACCCCGACCTCCTCGCCGCCGTGCGGACGGGCGACGACGTCGCGCCGCCGAGCGAGCGGCCCGTCGCGCTCCCCGAGGGGGCGACGCTCACGATGCTCCCCGGGCGCCGGCCGGTCGGGATCGATCCCGCCACGCGCTCCGTCGTCGTCGTGCGCGAGGTGAAGGTCGGGCGGCGCACGCTCGTCCCGCACGCCGTCGGAGCGACGCTCCCGCCCGGCTTCACGCGGACGTTCCTCCCCGCCGCGGCGCGGCCGCCGCTCGCGACGATGGGCGAGGCTCCGATCCTCCCGCAGTGGGCGTACACCGCCGCCGCGTTCGACGAAGGGCCCGTCGCGTGGGCCCTTCACACCGACCGGCGCCGCCACTGGAGCCCCCGCGCGCACTCGACGCCGGACCTCCCGCGGATCGTCGCCGCGACGCTCGAGGCGAGCGCGAACCCCATCTTCCGCCAGCTCTCGCGCTGCGCGCTCGAGTGGCGCTGCTTCACCGCGCAGAACACGTTCTTCCTGCGCGACGAGGGGGCGATCCCGTCGTCCGCGGCGTGCAACGCGGCCTGCATCGGCTGCCTCTCCGAGCAGCAGGAGGGAATGCCGCCGTCCTCTCACGAGCGGATCCCGGTCTCGCCGACGGCCGAGGAGATGGCGGAGGTCGCGATCCGCCACCTCACGCGCGCGCGGGGGCGGGTGATGGTGAGCTTCGGGCAAGGGTGCGAGGGCGAGCCGCTCGTGCGCTGGAAGGAGATCGAGCGCGCGATCCGGCTCGTGCGGGCGCGGACGCGCCGCGGCTCCATCCACGCGAACACGAACGGCTCGCTGCCCACGGCGCTCCGCCGCCTCGTCCGCGCCGGGCTCGACTCGGTCCGGATCTCGCTCAACTCCGCCTCCCCGGACCTGTACGCCGCCTATTACCGGCCGAAGGGCTACGCGCTCCCAGACGTCGTGCGCGCGATCGGGGCCGCGAAGGACGCCGGCGCCTACGTCGCGGTGAACCTCCTCACGTTCCCCGGGGTCACCGACCGCGAGGGGGAGGCGGAGCGCCTCTGCCGGCTCGTCGCGCGGACCGGCGTCGATCAGGTGCAGACGCGGCCGCTCGCGATCGACCCGGACGTCTACATGGGAGTCGCGCGCGGGCGCGGCGCGCCCGGGCGCGCGATCGGGGTCCGGGCGCTCGTCGAGGCGCTCCGCGCGGCGCGCCCCGGGCTCGTCGTCGGCAACTTCTCGCGCGCGAAGCCAGAGCGGAGACATCTGACATGAAGGTCGAGGCCGAGCTGCGGCTGCAGAAGGATCTCGCCCGCCACCTGCGCGCGGGGCACCCGTGGGTCTTCCGCAAGGCGGTCGAGAAGGCGCCGAAGGGGCTCCCGGCGGGCGCGATCGTGGACGTGACGGACGACGGGCGCTTCGTCGCGCGCGGGTACTTCGACCCGCTCTCGGCCATCACCGTGCGGATCCTGACCCGCGAGCCGGCGGAGGCGGTGGACGAGGCGTTCTGGCGACGGCGCGTGGCGCGGGCGGTCGCGCTCCGGCGCGAGCTCGTCCACGGCACGACGGGGTTCCGGCTCGTCCACGGCGAGGGCGACGGGCTGCCGGGCGTCATCGCGGACCGCTACGGCGCGTTCGCGGTCGTGAAGCTCTACTCGGCGGGGCTCGGGCCGCACCGCGCCGCGATCGTGGACGCGCTGCGCGCGGAGGCCCCCGGGCTCGAGGGGATCTACGGCCGGGACGAGATCCCGCGAGACGACGACGAGGAGGAGGGCGGCGCGCCCGCGGGGCGCGTCCTGTGGGGCGCGGAGCCGCCCGAGCGGATCGAGATCGACGAGCACGGGATGAAGGTGCTCGTGGACGTCCGCAAGGGGCAGAAGACCGGCCACTTCCTCGATCAGCGCGAGAACCGGCGGATGGTGCGCGAGCTCGCGCGCGGGAGGCCGGAGGCGCTGAACCTCTTCTCGTACACGGGCGGCTTCTCGGTCGCGGCGGCGCTCGGCGGCGCGCGTCACGTCGTCTCGGTGGACGTGGACCGCGACGCCATCGCGCTGGCGCGCGACAACTTCCGCGCGAACGGGCTCGACGCGGCGGACCACGCGTTCGCGAGCGAGGACGCGTTCGAGCTGCTCGCCCGCTACAAGCGCGAGGGCCGGCGGTTCGACCTCGTCGTCTGCGATCCGCCCGCGTTCGCGAAGTCGCAGCGTGCGGTGGACGCGGCGATCGCGGGGTACGCCTCGCTGAACCGCGCCGCGCTCGCGGTGCTCGCGCCGGGAGGGCTCCTCGTCACCGCGAGCTGCTCGGCGCGGGTTTCGGCGGAGCAGTTCGCCGACGCGGTCAAGGAGGCCGCGTTCAAGGGGAGAATCGATCTGCAGCTGGTGCAGGAGACGAGGCAGCCACCTGACCACCCGGTGTCGTTGCAGTTCAGGGAGGGCAGATACCTCAAGTGTCTGGTGCTGAGACGGGTGGGGTGATCGAAGGCACCGGTCGCCATGCCTATATGGCGTCCCGTGGCGTCGGTCCCTCTCCGTGCTCCCCCGTCCCGCACGGAGCCATCTCCTTCTCGACGAGCGCGCGGAGCTTCCCGGCCTTGCGCGCGGCGACGAGCCGGTCGAGCTCCTTCCAACGCGCCTCGGAGTCGGCCCGGAGGATCGACTCGTACGCCTTCAGCGTGGACTCGATCCCGGCGGCGTTGACGGCCGCCCAGTCGTCCGCCTTCTTCGGGTTCTCGAACATGAAGGCCGCCATCCCGAACACCGACTGCACGTAGAGGAGCCGCGCGTACGGCCGTTCGTCGTCCTTCGCGAGCACGTCGAGCGGCCCGGAGCAGCCTCGCACCTCGAAGTCGGGCGCCTCGACGATGAACTGGATGAGCCAGACACGCGCCTCGACGCCGCTCCGCGCGAGCGGCTCCTTCTCGAGCTTGCGCGTGATCTCGATCGCGCGCTTTCGCTCCTCCGCCGTGGACGGGCCGCGCGCGCCGGCGAGGGCGGGTGCGAGGAGGAGGGCGACGGCGGCGGTGGTGGCGGCGAGGCGGTGCACGGGAGACCTCCGGTTCGAGCGGACGGCCCCGCGATCCCACCATGAACCCCCGTCCCGGTCGAGCCGCCCGGAGGGGCGGCCCGCGGGCCGCGTGGGACGATCCGGCCCGGGGGTGCGCCAGCCGCTCGGCGCTCGCCCGGGCGCTCGTCGATCGGGGGGCGCGTGCCATCAGGCCCGGCCCAGGCCGCGCGCGAGCCCGAGGGCCGCGAGGACGACGAGGGCCGCGGCGCCCGCGAGCGCGAAGGCGGCGAGCGCGCGCGGCACGCGGGAGGGATCGAACGCGATCGACAGCGAGGCCGGATCGCGCAGCGCGACCCCGCTCCCGGGCGCCGGCGGCGGGGACGGCGCCGCGGCGCGGTAGAGCGCGAGCAGCAGCGCGAGCGCGCCCGCGCCCGCGACGAGCGCCGCGGCGATGACGCCGAGCGAAGGCGCGGGCGGGGGCTCGGGGACGCCGGCGGCGAGGAGCAGCCCGGCGGCGAGGCCGTTGTTCGCGGCGTGGGCGGCGACGGCCGGCCAGATCGAGCCGGCGCGCCAGGTGAGCCAGCCGAAGAGGGCGCCGAGGACGAGCAGCGCCGGGAAGCGGACCGGGTCGAGGTGGAGCGCGGCGAAGAGGAACGCCCCCAGCGCGATCGCCGCGCGCGGGCTGCGCCGCAGCGCGAGCGTCGTCTGGAGATAGCCGCGGAAGGTGATCTCCTCGCAGGCGGGGGCGAGCACGCTCGCGAGGAGCGCGAGCGCGATCTTCTCCCAGCCGGGCCCCTCGAACAGCCGCGTGAGGTCGTACGCCTGCACCCAGCTCTCCGGGAGCAGCCGCTGCGTCACGGTCATGACCGAGCCGGCGACGAGGTAGGCGGCGCTCCCGGCGAGCGCGCCGAGCAGGACGAGGGCGGGCCGCGTCGCGCCAACGCGGAGGTACGGGACGGCGCGCAGGTTCGAGCCGGCCGTCGCGACGAGCGCGGGGAGGAGGAACACGAAGAGCTGCGTCGCGGCGAGCCCGGCGACGGGGCTCGCGAGCTGCGCGAGCATGGCGGGGAGGAACAGGGCGAGCACGACGCCGAAGAAGGCGAGGGCGCTCTTCGCTCCGGCGGGCGTCGCCCGCGGGGGACTCTGCTCGGCGGCGGGCTCCACCGCGGGCAGGATGCACCGGACAGAGCGCGCCGGGAAGCCCGTGCCCCGGGTTAATATCGCGCCATGAACTTCCAGAACCGCACGGTCGTGCTCGGGGTCGGTGGCGGGATCGCCGCCTACAAGGCGTGCGAGCTCGCCCGCCTCGTCGTGAAGGGGGGCGGCACCGTCCGGGTCGCGATGACGCCCGCGGCGACCCGGTTCGTCGGGCCGCTCACGTTTCAGGCCATCTCCGGCGCGCCCGTCCTCGTCGATCTCCTCGACCCGGCGGCCGAGGCGACCTACGGCCACCTGGCGCTCGCCCGCGCGGCCGACCTCCTCGTCGTCGCCCCGGCGACCGCCGACCTCCTCGCGCGCCTCCGGGCGGGGATGGCGAACGACGCCGTCACGACGACGTTCCTCGCCGCGACCTGCCCGGTGCTCGTCGCTCCGGCGATGAACACCCGGATGTGGCGGAACCCGGCGACGCAGGAGAACCTCGCCGCGCTCCGCGCCCGGGGCGTCCACGTCGTGGGCCCCGCCGCGGGCGAGCTCGCCGACGGCGACGTCGGGGAGGGGCGGCTCGCGGAGCCGGGCGACATCGCCCTCGCCGCCTCGCGCCTCCTCGGCAACCTCGACCTCGCCGGCCGGCGCGTCCTCGTCACGGCCGGGCCGACCCGCGAGCCCATCGACCCCGTCCGGTTCATCTCGAACCCCTCGTCCGGAAAGATGGGCTACGCCGTCGCGAGGGTCGCGGCGCGCCGCGGCGCGGACGTGACGCTCGTCTCCGGACCGACGGTGCTCGCCGATCCACCCGGCGTGAAGGTCGCGCGCGTCGAGACCGCCGAGGAGATGGCGCGGGCCGTCGAGGCGGAGGCCGCCGCGATGGACCTCTTCGTCGGCGCAGCGGCGGTCTCCGACTACCGGCCGCAGCAGGCCTCCGCGAGCAAGATCAAGAAGGGGGAGGGGACCGAGACGCTCGTCCTCGCCCGCACGCCCGACATCCTCGCCGGCCTCGGCGCGCGCTTCGCCGGCCGCGACGACGGACCGGTCCTCGTCGGCTTCGCGGCGGAAACGGAGGAGGTCATCGCCCGTGCCCGTGAGAAGCTGAAAGGCAAGCGATGCGACCTCGTCGTCGCGAACAAGGTGGGGCTCCCGGGCGCCGGGTTCGGCGGCGACTCGAACCGGGTGGCGCTCGTGTCCGCGACCGAGCTCGCGGAGATCGAGGGGCCGAAGGAGAGGGTCGCAGAGGCGATCCTGGACTGGATCCTGCCGGTGCTCGAGGGGCGCCGGCCGCGGGAGAAGTAGCGCGCGGGTGACCCGGGTCGCGCTGCCCCCTCACCCCGCCCCTCTCCCCCCCGCGATGCGGGGGGAGAGGGAGCTGCGCGCAGGAGTGGGAGCTGCGCGCCAGGGAGAGGGAGCTGCGCGAGGGAGAGGGAGCGCGATCGACGTGACAACCTCCCTCGCCCCCGCGCAGCGGGGGAGAGGGTCGGGGTGAGGGGGTTCACGGCCTGCTACGCCGCGAGCTTCGCGAGCGACGCCGGGAGGACGAGCTTCCCCTGGATCGCGGCGCGGAAGGCGATCCGCATCTCGTCCGCGATCTCGTGCGCGTCGCGCGGGTGCAGCCGCCGCTTCGCGGTCCGCAGCCTGAGCTGCTTGCGGAGGTCCTGCGCGATCCGGATGTTCCGCGCGCCGGTCGCGTCGGCGCGCGCGGCGAGCGAGCGCTCTCCTTCGACGAGCATCCCGACGATCGCGTCCACCGCGAGCCGGTTCGTGTCCACGACGAGCTCCGGCTCGAGCACGAGGTTCCGCTCGCGCGCGAGCGCAAGCCGCGAGACGTGGTGGAACCGGCCGACGCGGGCGGTCGCGAGGAGCGACCGGAAGAGCTGCTTCGAGACGCCGAACGGGAGGACCGACGAGCCGCCCAGCATCCTCTCGAGGTACTCGTCGTGGTTGCGGTAGACGCGGGTCGTCACCTCGCGCGCGACGCGGGAGAGGTCGCGGTCCATCCGCTGGTCGTAGCGGAGCTCCCAGTAGGCGTGCTGGGTGTTCCGCTTGTGGTACGACGCGACCGTCTTGAAGGGCACGTAGTAGTTGTGCGCGATCGTGTCGGCCGCGAGATGAGAGAGGAACCCGAGCGAGAAGGACTGCTCGCCGCCCGCCTTCGCGTGCTTGAACACGTTGAAGCCGACGCGCCAGTTGTGGCAGTGGTACAGGTATCGCGCCATGTTCTTGCCGACGACGATGTCCGCCGCGAGCGAGCCGTACAGGAACTCGTTGCCGAAGTCCTGGAGCATGTGGCGGAGCGACGGTTGCGCGGTGCCGAGCGTCTCGAGCGCCTGGGTCGAGAAGCTGAGGTGCGCGAGCGGTCCCCAGGCGCGGGCTTCCGTCGGGACGACGAGGATCGCGAGGGCGACGGCGGCGAGGGACAGCGTGACGAGCAGGCGCTCCGATCTCATCGGACTCGATTCTAGGTTCCGCGCCCTGGCGCTCGCAATGCGACGTGCGGGTCGGAACGGAGATTTCGCGTGAGCGGGGTGCGGGACGAGAGCGTGACCGAGGTGGCCGAGGAGCTGCGGCGCCACCTCGCCTGGCTGGCGGACGCGGGCGTCCGCGAGCTCGCGCCGGCGTCGGTCGCGGCCGCCGCGAGCGGCGTGTCCCACGATCCTGGGGCGGTGCCGGCCGCGAGCCCGACGCAGGTCCCGCCGCCCGCCCCCTCGTGGGCCGAGATGCCACCCGCCCGGACTGCGCCGCGGCAAGCGGCCGGGGGACCGTACGCCCTCACCGACACGGGCTGCGGGAGCGCCGCGCTGCTCGCGGTGCGCGAGGACCTCGGCGAGTGCAGCCGCTGCAAGCTCGGGAGCGGCCGGACCCACGTCGTGTTCGGGGTCGGGAACCCGGCGGCGGAGCTCCTGTTCGTCGGCGAGGGTCCCGGCGAGGACGAGGATCTGAAGGGCGAGCCGTTCGTCGGCCGCGCCGGGCAGCTCCTCACGAAGATGATCGAGGCGATGGGCTTCCGGCGCGGCGACGTCTACATCGCGAACGTCGTGAAGTGCCGCCCGCCCGGCAATCGCAACCCGGAGCCCGACGAGATCGAGGCGTGCGAGCCGTTCCTGCGCGCGCAGATCGCCGGGATCCGCCCGAAGGTGATCGTGGCGCTCGGGAAGTTCGCCGCGCAGACGCTCCTGCGCGACCCGTCCGCGATCAGCCGGCTCCGGGGCCGCTGGTTCGAGTACGGCGGCGTCCGGCTCATGCCGACGTTCCACCCCGCGTACCTGCTCCGGAGCCCGGGAGAGAAGGCGAAGGCGTGGGAGGACCTGCAGCTCGTCATGAAGGAGCTCGGGAAATCGCCGCAGAAGGGGAGGTAGCGATGCGCGCTCTCGTCCGCCCGCTCCGCCGCGGGCTCGCCGCCGCGGCCCTCGTGCTCGCTGCGATCGGCGCCGTCGCGGCGCCGGAGGAGTCGCCGGTCGGGCGCCTCGCGCCGTCCGCCGCCCCGCCGCGCGTGCTCCTCGCCGAGGTGAAGGGCGCGATCACCGGCGGAACCGCCGAGTACCTCGAGTCCGCGCTCAAGAAGGCGCGCGACGAGGGGGACGCGGCCGTCGTCATCACGCTCGACACGCCCGGCGGAGCGCTCGACGCGACGCGCGAGATCGTGCAGGTCATGCTCGCGAGCGAGGTCCCGACCGTCGTCTGGGTCGGGCCCGCGGGCGCGCACGCGGCCTCCGCCGGCGCCTTCATCACCATGGCGGCGAACGTCGCCGTCATGCACCCCGGCTCGAACATCGGCGCGGCCCACCCGGTCACGATCGGCGGGAAGGACGTCGCCGAGGAGGCCGGGAAGGACATGGCGAAGAAGGTGGAGAACGACACCGTCGCCTTCGTGAAATCGATCGCGCGCGAGCGCGGCCGGAGCGCCGAGTGGGCGGAGAAGGCGGTGCGCGAGAGCGTCTCGGTCACGGGCGAGGAGGCGGTGAAGCTGCACGTCGTGGACGCCGTCGCGCCGGACCTGCACGCCGCGCTCGCCTTCGCCGACGGCCGCCAGGTCAAGGCGGGCCGCGGCTCCAAGGTCGTCCGGACGAAGGACGCCGCGCTCGTGCCGTACGAGCCGACGATCCGGCAGCGGCTCCTGTCGTTCCTCGCCGACCCGAACGTCGTCGCGCTCCTCATGCTCCTCGGGACGCTCGGGATCGGGATCGAGTTCTACCACCCCGGCATCATCTTCCCCGGCGCGGTCGGCGCGCTGTGCCTGCTCCTCGCGTTCCTCGCCATGAGGGTCATCCCGGTGAACGTCGGCGCGGTGCTGCTCCTCCTCGCCGGCGTCGGGCTCCTCGTCGTCGAGGGGTACGTGACGACGCACGGGGTCGCGGGCGCGGGCGGCGCGATCTGCATCGTGCTCGGGACCGCGTTCTTCATCGACCGGGCCTCGCCGGACTACCAGTTCGCCCCGGGCGCGTTCACGATCTCGCCCTGGATCGTCTGGCCGACGCCCATCGTGCTCGCGGGAGTGCTCGGGTTCATGGCGTGGAAGATCGCCGGGGCCCGGCGCGCGCCACTCCAGATCGGCGCCGCGGCGCTCGTCGGCGCGAAGGGGGAGGCGCTCGACGACATCGACCCCTCCGGCGGCGAGGCCTTCGTGCACGGCGAGTACTGGCAGGCGCGCAGCGCGGCGCGGATCCCGAAGGGGGCGCTCGTCCGGGTCGTCGCGGTGACCGGGCTCACGGTCACGGTGGTCGCGCTGGACGCACCCTAGCGCGCGCGACGCGATCCGGACGTTACGACGCGTGCTGCGCAGGTGCGCGCGTCACGGGCCCCGCCGCGCCCCGACGACGCGGAAGTGGTCCGGGCGAGGCGGGCAGGCTAGAACGGAGCGTCGTCCCCTCCGGAGGGAACCATGCCCATCATCGGACTCGGCCTGCTCATCCCCGTCGCGCTCGTCATCCTCTGGTTCCTGTCCGGTATCCGGATCGTGAACGAGTACGAGCAGGGCGTCGTGCTCCGCCTCGGGCGGTTCGCGGGCGTCCGCACCGCCGGGCTCAAGTGGATCATCCCGTTCATCGATCGGATGATCATCATCGACATGCGCATCACGGCGGAGCAGGTCCCGCCGCAGGACGTCATCACGCGCGACAACGTGTCGGTGAAGGTCAACGCGGTCATCTACTTCCGCGTCATGCAGGCGGACCGGGCGTTCCTGCAGGTCACGGACTTCCTCTTCGCGACGAGCCAGTTCGCGCAGACGACGCTCCGCTCCGTGCTCGGGCAGGTCGACATGGACGACCTGCTGTCCCAGCGCGACAAGATCAACCGGCAGCTCCAGGAGATCATCGACCGGCACACCGAGCCGTGGGGCGTGAAGGTGACCGCGGTCGAGGTGAAGCAGGTGGACCTCCCCGAGGAGATGCGCCGCGCCATGGCGAAGCAGGCCGAGGCGGAGCGCGAGCGGCGCTCCAAGGTCATCGCAGCAGAGGGCGAGCACCAGGCCGCCGAGAAGCTCGGGATGGCGGCGGACGTCATCGCCCGCTCGCCGGGCGCCCTGCAGCTCCGCTACCTCCAGACCCTCGTCGAGATCTCCGCCGAGAAGAACTCGACCATCATCTTCCCGCTGCCCCTCGAGCTCGTGAAGGTCTTCCTCGACGCGGGGAAGCTGCCGCCGCGCAGCTAGCAGGCGGTTGCAGGGTCCTCGCCGGGGCGTCGCCGCCGCGCGCGGTCCTCCCGACTCTTGTGTGTGACCGCGCACTCGGCGCGGCGGGAGGGGACATGGGCCGGGTCGCTGCGCTGAGGCGCGCGGTCGCTGGGGCCGCGGTCGCGCTCGCCGCGTGCGGGGACCCGCGCCTCGTCGAGGCGCCGGCCGCGGGCACGAGCGGATGCGCGAGCTGCCACACGGCGCCGGGCGAGGGTCCGCCGTTCAGGGACCAGACCGGCTCCGTCGATCCCGGCCGGCTCACGGTCGGCGCCCACGACGCGCACCTGCACGGGGACATCGTGGCGTCGATCTCGTGCGGCGAGTGCCACACCGTCCCGCGCGCCATCGACGACCCCGGCCACCTGCAGGACTCCCCGGGCGACATCCGGTTCGGGGCGATCGCGCGCACGGGCGGCGCCGAGCCGCGCTACGAGGCCACCGGCTGCGCCGCGAGCTACTGCCACGGCAACTTCCCGGGCGGGAACGCCGCCAACACGCCGAGGTGGCTCGGTGGCAGGAGCGCCGCCCTGTGCGGGAGCTGCCACGGCCTTCCGCCGGGGACGGGCGCACACGCGAGGCACGCTGACGTGGGGATCGCCTGCGCGCAGTGCCACGGCACGTTCGTCGCCGTGACGCACGTGAACGGAGTGAAGGACGTGACGCTCCCGGCCTGGAGCGCGAGCTCGAAGACGTGCGCCGCGGCGTGCCACGGGCCGCGGAGCTGGGGCGGCTGAGCCGCTGGCGGTCGAAGTCAGCGCGACCTCGCCCGCTCTCGCTCACATCCCCGCGACGATCGCGCCGTCCGCCGCGGTCCACGCCGTCGTCATCGACGGCGTGTTGTGCGCGAACCCGACCTCTCCCGTCGGCCCGACGACGACGAGCCCGCCGTCTCCGCCGACGCGCCGGCCGAGCAGCGCGACCGCCTCGCGCGCCGCCTCCATCGCCGAGCGGCCCTGGCCGACGAGATCCGCGGCGTGGCGGGCGAGCGTGAGCTGGATGATCCGCTCTCCGTGCCCGGTGCAGGAGACCGCGGCGAGTCCGTCGTCCGCGTAGGTCCCGCAGCCGACGAGCGCGGTGTCGCCGACGCGTCCCGGCAGCTTCATCGACATGCCGCCGGTCGAGGTCGCCGCGGCGAGGTGTCCGCGGAGGTCTCGCGCGACCGCGCCGACCGTGCCGGTCTTGCTCGACGTCCCGCCGCGCCGCGCGGTGTCGAAGCGCGCCCGCTGGCGCGGCGTCACGAAGAGCGCGTTGTCGTGCGCGGGGAAGCCCGCCTCGCGCGCGAACGCTGACGCTGCGGGACCGGCGAGCATGACGTGCGCGGTGCGTTCCATCACGGCGCGGGCGAGCGAGACGGGGTTCCGGACGTCCTTCACCACTGCGACCGCCCCGCAACGGAGCGTCTCGCCGTCCATCACCGACGCGTCGAGCTCCACGTCGCCGGCCGACGTGAGGGTGGCGCCCGTCCCGGCGTTGAAGAGCGGGTCGTCCTCGAGCATCCTCACCGCCGCCTCGACGGCGTCGAGGGCGCTCCCGCCCCTCCCGAGGATCTCGGCCCCGGCCCCGCAGGCCCGGCGGACGCCCTCCAGCCGTGGGTCCTCCGCACCCCCCGCCATGGCGGCGTCCGGCGAGTGTTCACCGGCCCCTCCGTGAACGATGATGGCAGAATGACGCAGACGGTGCATGATGACGGTCCTCGTTATCTTGAACCACTCAGAGAGGACGAAACATGGCTCTTCGCGAGGTGGTGATCGTAGGTGCGGCGCGCACGCCGATCGGCTCGTTCCTGGGGTCGCTCGCCCCGGTGACCGCTCCACGGCTCGGCGCGGTGGCGATCCGCGCGGCGCTCGAGCGCGCCGGCGTCGATCCAGCGTCGGTGGACGAGGTCGTGATGGGAAACGTCCTGCAGGCGGGCGTCGGACAGGCGCCCGCTCGCCAGGCCGCGATCTTCGCGGGGCTGCCGGAAAAGACCCCCTGCTGGACCCTCAACAAGGTGTGCGGCTCCGGTCTCAAGGCGGTCATCTCCGGAGCGCAGGCGATCGCGCTCGGGGACGCCGACGTCGTCGTCGCGGGCGGGATGGAGTCCATGTCGAACGTGCCCTACTACGATCGCGCGGCGCGCACCGGGGTCCGGATGGGCAACGTCGAGCTCGTCGACGGCATGATCCACGACGGGCTCTGGGACGTGTACGGCCAGCACCACATGGGCATCTGCGCCGAGCACTGCGCGACGACGCAGGGGATCTCCCGCGCACAGCAGGACGAGTACGCGATCGAGTCCACCCGCCGCGCGATGGAGGCGGCGAGGTCCGGGGCGTTCAGGGCGGAGATCGTGCCCGTCGAGATCGAGGGGCGCAAGGGCGAGAAGACCGTCGTCGCTGACGACGACGGCCCGAAGGGCGCGAAGCCGGAGAAGATCCCAGCCCTGAAGCCGGTGTTCAAGAAGGACGGCAGCGTCACCGCCGCGAACTCCTCGTCGATCAACGACGGCGGCGCCGCGGTGGTGCTCATGAGCGCCGAGCGGGCGAAGCGCGACGGCCGAACGGTGCTCGGGCGGGTGAGGGCGTGGGGCGGGGCGGCGCGGGCGCCGATCGAGTTCACGATCGCCCCCGCGGACGCGGTGAAGGTGACGCTCGGCAAGGCGAGCCTGTCGCCGAAGGACGTGGACCTCTGGGAGATCAACGAGGCGTTCGCGGTCGTCTCCGTCGCGAACAACCGGCTCCTCGGGCTCGACGGGAAGGACGTGAACGTCCGCGGCGGCGCGGTCGTGCTCGGCCACCCGATCGGCGCCTCGGGCGCGCGCATCCTCGTGACGCTCCTGTACGCGATGAAGGACCTGGGTCGGAAGCGCGGGCTCGCGTCGCTCTGCATCGGCGGCGGCGAGGCGGTCGCGCTGGTCGTCGAGCGTTGACGCGCACGAGGAGGTCACCGTGAACAAGGTCGTCGCGTCGGCGGACGAGGCGGTCCGGGACGTCCAGGATGGCGCCACCATCATGGTGTCCGGCTTCGGGCTCTGCGGGAACCCGGAGAACCTCATCGCCGCGCTGCACCGCAAGGGCGTGAAGGACCTCACGCTCGTCTCGAACAACTGCGGCACGACCGAGCTCGGGCTCGGCGTCCTCCTCAAGGCGCGGCAGATCCGCAAGATCGTCGCGTCCTACGTGGGCGAGAACAAGGAGTTCGAGCGGCAGTACCTCTCGGGCGAGCTCGAGGTGGAGCTCGTGCCGCAGGGGACGCTCGCCGAGCGGATCCGCGCCGGCGGCGCCGGGATCGGCGGGTTCTACACGGCGACCGGCGTCGGCACGAAGATCGCGGAGGGCAAGGAGACGCGCCAGCTCGGCGGGCGCGAGTACCTGCTCGAGCTGCCGCTGCGTGCCGACTTCGCGCTCGTCTGGGCGTGGAAGGCGGACACCTGGGGGAACCTCGTCTACCGCAAGACGACGCGGAACTTCGGGCCGATGATGTGCTCGGCGGCGAAGGTGACGATCGCCGAGGCGCCGAACGTGGTCCCCGCGGGCGAGCTCGACCCCGACCTCGTGCAGACGCCGAGCATCTACGTGAAGCGGGTGGTCCGGGGTGAGAAGTACGAGAAGTGGATCGAGCGCCGGACGGTCCGGCCGCGGGCGAGGTAGGAGGCGGAATGCCGCTCACGCGAGAGCAGATCGCGCGCCGCGTCGCGCGCGAGCTGCGCGACGGGTACTACGTGAACCTCGGGATCGGGATGCCGACCCTCGTCTCGAACTTCGTCC
>WNGA01002593.1_pt2 | contig 27496 bp, 23 predicted proteins | sample 5400061 | NCBI WGS metagenome assembly WNGA01 (sample SAMN13153366, study PRJNA577476) | soil metagenome | isolation source: 100 cm soil or saprolite under grassland replicate 2 | place: USA:California | collected 2016-06-15
GAGCCTCGAGACCCTCCTCTGCAACCCGTTCGGCGAGCGTGGCCAGCGCGGCTACTACCACGCGCTGAGCCGGGAGCGTACCGCTCGCGATCGCAGCGGCAGGCGTGTCGGGATCCGCACCGTGCTCGAGCAGCCGGGCCGTGATCTCGCGCAAGGCGGAAAGGCCCATCAGCACGACCAGCGTCGGCACCCGCGCCAGGGCCTCCCAATCGAGGCTCGACACGCCATCAGACTCGTGTCCCGTCACCACCGCGAAGGCCGATGCCAGGCGCCGGTGGGTGACCGGTATGCCGGCCGCTGCGGGCACGGCGATCGCGGACGTCACGCCGGGGACGACGTGAAACGGCACCTCCGCGGCGTGCAAGGCCTCGCACTCTTCGGCGCCGCGGCCGAACACGAAGGGATCGCCGCCCTTGAGCCGCACGACCGTCAGCCCGCGCCGGGCCCGCTCGACCAGCAGCGCGTTGATCTCGTCCTGCGCCAGGTCCGTGCTCCCCCCGTGTGGGCGCTTGCCCACGAACACGCACTCCGCTTCGGGCGGTGCTTCGGCGACCAGAGACGCAGCGACGAGGCGATCGTACACGACCACGTCGGCCGATCGCAGGATCTCGAGGCCCCTCGCGGTGATCAGACCGGGGTCGCCCGGCCCGGCGCCGACCAAATAGACGACCCCCGGCTCCCCATGTCCCCACTCTGAAGAGTGAGCCCGGTGTGTCACTGCCCTTAAGGGCAGTGTGGTTCCGGGCCCAGGCTTCAGCCTGGGAAACTTGGGCGGCTGCTCGACCAGTTCGTCTATCCGCCGGCGCGCGCCATCGTCGTCGCCCCGGCGCACGAACTCGATCACGTCCGAGTCGACGATCCGGTACCACAGCGCCGTGCGAGCGCGAGTGTCCGGGACGCGTGCGGCCACGTCCGACCGCAGCTCGCCGAGCAGCGCGCACAGGCGCGCCTCCGCCGGTCCCACCAGTCGGGCGACGCGTTGGCGCAGCCGGGCGGCGAGCGCCGGGCTCTTCCCCGATGTCGAGATTGCGACAGTGATGTCTCCTTCCCGGTGGATCGCGGGAGCGATGAAGCTGCAGTGGTCCAGATCGTCCACGGCGTTGAGCAGCACGCCCTCCCGCTCGGCCTCGGCCCACACTCGGGCGTTGGCCGCGCGATCGTCGGTCCCCGCGATGGCGAGCCACGCGCCCGCGAGATCGCCCGACCGATACGGGCGGCGCCGGAGATCGATCCCGCCCGCCGCCGCGAGCTCCGCCAGGTGGGGCGTGGTCTCGGGACTCACCACGGTGACATGCGCACCGGCCGAGAGCAGGCCGAGCACCTTCTGCTCGGCCACCGCGCCACCGCCGATCACTACGGCGCGGCGCCCACGCAGGTCGAGAAACACGGGGTAGAACGTCACGAGCTGACCGGGACCGAGGCGCGCAGCGCCGCGATGCCCACCCGATGGCAGAAGTCGCCGAACCGCTCGTCGTCGAGCCGGTCGTCGCGGTAGCGCTCGAACAGCGGCCGCACGGTGGCGACGAGCCGGTCGCGCGGGACGAGATCGGCATAGAGCGTCCCCAGCCTCGTGCCCAGCATACTGCCGCCCACGAACAGGCCGTACTTGTGCAGCGAGCGACCCACGAACGCGAGATCGGCGGTGTAGGGCCGCGCGCAGCCGTTGGGACACCCGGTCATCCGGACCGTGAGCGCCGCATCCGCCACGCCCAGCCGCTCGAGCTCGGCCTCGAGCTCCGCGACCACGTCGGGCAACACCCGCTCCGCCTCAGCGACCGCGAGCCCGCACGTCGGGAGCGCCGGGCACGCCATGGCCCAGCGCCGCACCACCGACAGCGCTCCGTATCGGGCGACGCCGTGGTCGGCCAGGATCCGGTCGACGAGCCGCCTCTGCCGGTCGAGGATATCGGTCAGCAGCAGGTTCTGCTGGGGGGTGAAGCGGACGCCGGCGCCGACGGTCTCGACAGCGCGGCGCAGCGCGCTCCGCAGCCGGCGGTCCGCGCCGTCCCGGATGCGGCCGTTCTCGACGAACACGCCCAGGAAGGAGCGTCCGTTGCCCTGCTCGTGCCACCCGAGATGGTCCTGGATATCCGAAACCTCGACCGGTGCGGCCGGCACGAGCGGGCGGCCGAGCTGGCGCCCCACTTGGTCGCGGAACCAGTCGAGCCCCTGTGCGTCGAGGAGATACTTGAGGCGCGCATGGCGCCGGTCGCTGCGGTTGCCGTGATCCCGCTGCACCTTGACCACGGCCTCGGCCACCTCCCTCACCTCGCCCGTCCGGGCGAAGCCCAGCGTGTCGGCGAGCCGCGGATAGGTGTCCGCCTTGCCGTGCGTACGCCCCATGCCGCCGCCCACCAGCACGTTGAATCCCGCGAGCCGGTCTCCCTGTGCGACCACCAGGAAGCCCAGGTCGTTCGAGTGCACGTCGCAGCAGTTGTCGTCCGGGAACGCGAACGCGAGCTTGAACTTGCGTGGTAAGTACCGGGCGCCGTAAATCGGGTCGGGCTCCACCGGGTCTGCCGCCACCGGGTCGCCGTCGAGCCAGATCTCGTGATACGCCCGCGTTCGCGGCAACAGGTGATCCGACACCTGCCGGGCAACTCGCAGGACTTCCTCCCGCAATCCGCCCGCCAACGGCGCGGGGCATGAGATCACGTTGCGTACCACGTCGCCGCAGGCACCCAGCGTGGTCACCAGCACGTCGTTCACGGAGCGGATCGTCGCTTTGAGATCGCCCTTGAGCACGCCATGGAACTGGTTCCCCTGACGCGTCGTGACGCGCAGCGTGCCGTTGCCGTAGCGGTCCGCCAGCTCGTCGATCACGAGGTATTGCTCGCCGGTGAGCACGCCGCCCGGGATCTTGCAGCGGACCATGAACTGGTGAGCCGGCTCGCTGTCGGTGCCGCGTCGCTCGCGGCGCCGGTCGCGATCCTCCTGTTGGTACGTCCCGTGGAACTTGAGGAGCTGAGCGCCCGCGTCGGAGAAACGATCGCTGCCGGCGGCGAGTTGCGCCGCGAGATCACCGCGCAGCCCGCGGCTCTCCTCCTTCACCTTCTCGACCACGCTCAGCGGCTTGTCGGTCATGCAGCCACCTCCTGCTCCGGTCCCTCCCCTTCGTCCCCCCTCTCCGCAACGTGGAGAGGGGGGGACAGGGGGTGAGGCAAAAGGGGTGAGGCAAAAACGAATCGGGCCCGTCTCCCAGTGGGAAGCGGGCCCGATATGCGTCGCGCGTGCCGTTTACTAGCTAGTCGAGCATCATCCGATGCCGGCAACCACAGCGCCACAACCGCGTCCGCTCCCCGAGGAGCAAGGACACATCATCCGACAGGACGGACAACAGCAGGTGGTGGCGTGGCGCGCGATCATGATTTGGCTATTTACCCGGCACGTCCCGCCCGTGTCAATCACACGTTCGGGCGGGGGTGGACGTGGGGTGGTTGACAAGGATTGGCCCGGCCGCTTAGTTACCGGTCATGCAGCGTACCCGTTTGCATCACCGGCACCACCATCACCACCCCGTTGGATGGGGGGAGCCGGAGGCGTACGCAAGGTAACGAGTAGCGTGTAGACCTTGAGCCATCGCCGACGCCGGCCCCCCGGGGCCGGCGTCGTGCTTTTAGGGACGCCGTAGCTCCGGGGCCTGGTTCGGCCAACGATTGGAGCGCGACACGATGTCCCGACAATCTGGTTCCTCGACACCCCTGCGCCTCGGCCTGCCGAAAGGCCGCATGGAGCAAGGGGTGCTGACCCTCCTCGGCGACGCCGGCATCCGAATTCGCCCTGGCGCCAGGGGCTATCGCCCCGACGTGTCCCTGCCGGACACCGAAGCCAAGATCCTCAAGCCTCAGAACATCGTGGAGATGCTCGCCCTTGGCAGTCGGGATCTGGGCTTCGCCGGTGCGGACTGGGTGGCGGAGCTCGAGGCGAACGTCGTCGAGCTGCTCGACACCGGACTCGACCCCGTGCAGGTCGTCGCCGCGGCGCCCAAGACGCTGCTCGTGGAAGGGCACCTGCCCGCCCGCCATCTCGTGGTGGCGTCGGAATACGAGCGCCTGGCGCAACGCTGGATCGCGCAGCGCGGGCTCTCCGCCGAGTGCGTGCGCTCGTACGGAGCGACCGAGGTGTTTCCGCCCGAGGACGCGGATGTCATCGTGGACAATGCCGCCACCGGCGCGACGCTCGAAGCGAACGGCCTCGTGGTGGTGGACGAGCTGATGCGCTCCTCCACCCGCCTCTACGCGAACCCCACGGCGCTCGAGGACAGCACCCGGCGCCGGCGAATCGACGACCTCGTGATGCTGCTCGACTCCGTGCTCGTGGCCCGGCGGCGCGTAATGCTCGAGGTGAACGCCTCGGCGGAGTGCCTCGAGGCGGTGGTCGCGGTGCTGCCGTCGATGCGGCAAGCCACCGTGGCGCCGCTGTTCGGCAACGGTGGGTACGCGGTGAAGGCCGCGGTGCCGCGCGACGCGCTGCCGCAAGTCATCCCGGCAGTGAAGGCGGCGGGCGGCACCGACCTCGTCGTGTCCACCTTCTCGCAGATCGTCCCATGACGGCCACCACGTCGGCTTCCCGAATCGGCCCCGTGTCGCGGATCGACCCGGCCACCGCCTACCGGCGTCCGACGAGCGTTCCCGGCATGCTGCGCCTCGACTCGAACGAGGGGGTACTGCCGTCGCGCGCCCTGCTCGGCGATCTCGCCGACGCAGATCCGGAGCTGTTGCGCCGCTATCCGGACGTCTCCGTCCTCGAAGCCGCCCTCGCCTCCCGGGTGGGCGTCGCCCCAGACCGCGCGCTGGTGACCGCTGGCGCGGACGAGGCGATCGACCGCGCGTGCCGGGCGTTCCTCGACGCCGGCCGTGCGATCCTCCTCGCCGAGCCCAGCTTCGACATGTTCGATTGCAGCGCCGCGCTGGCGGGTGGCGAGCTGATCCGGGTGCCCTGGTGGGAAAAGGCCTTCCCCATCGATGGCTTCATTGAGCGGCTCGATCGGCGCACGGCCGTCGTCGCCGTCGTGTCGCCCAACAATCCGACGGGGAGCGTGGCGACGCTGGCCGATGTCCGGCGCCTCGCGAACGCGGCGCCGAACGCGCTCGTCATCCTCGATCACGTGTACGTCGAGTACGCCGACGAGGATCTCACTCCGCAGGTGCTCGATCTTCCCAACGTCCTGGTGCTGCGCACGCTCTCCAAGGCCTGGGGCCTCGCCGGGTGTCGTGTGGGCTACGCAGTCGGGAGTCCGTACGTGATCGCCGTGCTGCGCGCGGCGGGCGGTCCCTACACGGTGGCGGCGCCCTCGGTCGCGCTGGCGCTGTCCCAGCTCGAGCGCGGCGCCGCGCCGCTCGTCGCCCACGTCGGACGGGTCCGCGAGGAGCGCCGTCTCCTCAGCGGGCGGCTTGCCGCCGCCGGCCTCGCGCCCCGCCCGTCGCAGGCGAACTTCGTGCTCGTCGAATGCGGACCGCGCGCCGCGTCGATCTGCGCGGGTCTCGCCGCCCACGGCGTGCTGGTGCGCGACTTCCCCGCGGGCCGGAGGGGCCTCGAGACGGCGCTGCGCATCACGCTACCCGGGAACGCACCCGACTTCGAGCAGCTGAGCGCGGCCCTCGAGCGGACGCTCGAAGCCGAGGGGCTGCGACCATGACCGCGCGCACCGCCACCGTCAACCGCGCCACGCGCGAGACATCGATCACGGTCACGCTCACCCTCGAGGGCACGGGGAAGGCCGACGTGAAGACGGGCCTCGGCTTCCTCGACCATCTGCTCGAGGCGCTGAGCCGCCACGCCCGGTTCGATCTCACGCTTGTATGCGAGGGCGATCTCCATGTCGACGACCACCACACCGCCGAAGATTGTGCGCTGGCGCTGGGCCAGGCGCTGGACCGCGCCCTGGGGGAGCGCCGGGGCGTGAACCGGTTCGGGTGGGCGTACGCGCCACTCGACGAGGCGCTGGCGCGCGCCGTGGTCGATCTGTCGGGACGGTCGTACGCGGACGTGACGCTCGGTCTGTCGCGTGAAGCGATCGGTGGTCTCGCGTGCGAGAACATCCCGCACGTCCTGCGCTCGCTCGCGGCCGCGGGACGGCTGACCCTGCACGTCGACGTGCTGAAGGGCGACAACGATCACCACCGCGCCGAAGCGGCGTTCAAAGCAACCGCCCTCGCGCTTAAACAGGCGGTGGCCTGCTCGGGCTTCGACGACGTGCCGTCCACCAAGGGGACCCTCGATGTCTGACGTCGTCATCGTGAATTCCGGCGTCGCCAATCTCGCCTCGATCACGAGCGCGTTCAGGCGGCTCGGCACGAGCGTGGTCGTGACGGACGACGCGGGCGTCGTGGCGGCGGCGCGCCGAGTGGTGCTGCCAGGCGTGGGGGCCTTTGGAGCGGGGCTGGCCGCGCTGCGCGCACAGGGGCTCGACCGGGCGATCACAGACGCGGTGGCGCGAGGCACACCGCTGCTCGGCGTGTGTCTGGGGATGCAGATGCTGTGCGAGGGGAGCGAGGAGACCTCCGCCGTGGCCGGGCTCGGCGTGATCGCGGGCGCGTGTCGCCGGCTTCCCGACCACGTGCGCGTGCCGCACCTCGGCTGGAACGCCGTGACCGCCGTAACGCAGGCCGGACTCATCGACTCGGGCGTCGCCGCGTTTGCGAACTCCTATGCCCTGTTCGAGGCGCCCCGGGGTTGGACCCCCGCGTGGACCACGCACGGCGTACGGTTCGTGGCGGCACTGGAGCGGGGCCGCATCCTGGCGTGTCAGTTCCACCCGGAGCTGTCCGGGGCTTACGGCGCGGCGCTGCTGGAGCGCTGGCTCTCCGGGGCAAGGGCCGCCCCGTCCGCTCCGGCGGGCGAGGGCCCGGAGCCGGGGCTCTTGCCGCGCGTCGTGCCCTGCCTCGACGTGAAGGACGGCCGCGTGGTGAAGGGGGTGCGGTTCCAGCACCTGCGTGACGCGGGTGATCCGGCGGCACAGGGGGCCCTGTACGAGTCTCAAGGCGCGGACGAGATCGTCGTACTCGACGTAGCCGCGTCGGCCGAAGGGCGCGACACGCAGATCGAGACCGTGGCGCGCGTGCGCGCCGCGATCCGTATTCCCCTCACCGTCGGCGGCGGCGTCCGGAGCGTGGGTGACGCGCGCCGGCTGCTCTCGGCCGGTGCGGACAAGGTGAGCGTGAATACCGCCGCGGTGCAGCGCCCCGCCCTCCTCGCCGAGCTCGCGGCCGAGTTCGGTAGCCAGTGCGTCGTGCTCGCCATCGATGCGCGTCGCACGGGGGGTGAAGCTCTCTGGGAGGCACTCGCATTCGGCGGCCGCGAGCCCGGGCGGCCGGACGCGGTGGCGTGGGCGCGCGAGGGAACGCGGTTGGGCGCGGGGGAGATCTTGCTCACGAGCTGGGACCGCGATGGCACGCGATTGGGCCCCGATGTGGAGCTGTTGCGGGCGGTGGCGGGAGCCGTGCGCGTGCCGGTGGTCGCCTCGGGCGGCATCGGCGAGCGCGCTCACGTGGCGGAGGCGTTTCGCGCGGGCGCGGACGCCGTGCTCGCAGCGTCGGTGTTCCACGACGGCGACGACACCGTCGATGGCATCAAGGCCGACCTCTCCCGCCGCGGCATCCGGGTGCGGCGATGATCATCCCCAGCATCGACCTGATGCAGGGCCGCGCCGTCCAGCTCCGCCGGGGCCGGGATTTCGTGCTGGATGGCGGCGACCCCTTGGCCCGGCTCGAGGAGTTCGCGGTGGCCGGGGACGTGGCGGTCGTCGATCTCGACGCCGCGCTCGGCAAGGGCTCGAACGCGGGGCTGATCCGCGAGATGGTGCGCCGGGCGCCGTGCCGCGTCGGTGGGGGCATTCGCGACTTGGACACTGCGCGCGCGTGGCTCGACGTCGGCGCGGCGAGCATCATGATCGGCACCGCGGCGAGTCCCGAGTTCTGCGGCGCCCTGCCGCGCGAGCGCGTGATCGCGGCGGTGGACGCGGAACGCTGCCAAGTGGTTGTGGAGGGCTGGCGCACCGCCACGGGCACGTCGGTACTCGAGCGGATCCGCGACCTCGCGCCCCTGGTCGGCGGGTTTCTCTTCACGCAGGTGGAGAACGAAGGCGCCATGGGCGGATTCGACTTCCCGGCCGTGGCTGACGCGGTGCGCGCGGCGGGGCAGGCACGCCTCACCGCCGCCGGGGGCATCACCACGGCCAGGGAGATCGCCGAGCTGGACCGGATCGGCGCGGATGCGCAGGTGGGCATGGCCCTCTACACGGGGCGACTGCCGCTGGGCGAGGCGGTAGCGGCGCCGCTCGCGAAGCCGCTGGACGGCGCCGTATGGCCCACGGTCGTCTGCGACGAATGGGGGCACGCCTTGGGACTGGTGTGGAGCACGCGCGAGTCGCTCGCGCGCGCCATCGCAGAGCGCCGGGGTGTCTACTGGTCGAGGTCTCGACAAGCGGTGTGGGTGAAGGGCGAGACGTCGGGCAACACGCAGGAGCTGGTGCGCGTGGACCTGGACTGCGACCGCGACGCTCTGCGCTTCACCGTGCGGCAGCGCGGCGCCGGGTTCTGTCACCTCGATCGGCCCGCCTGCTGGCCATCCAGGTTTGATCTCGACGACCTCGCGCGCACCATCACGGAGCGCGCCGCCCGGCCAGAACTGGGATCGGGAACAGCGAAACTGCTCGCGGACCCCGGATTGCTCGGGGCCAAGCTGTTGGAGGAGGCCGAGGAGCTGGGGCGGGCCAGCGGGCCCCCGGAGGTGGTGCACGAGACCGCCGACGTGCTGTACCTGGCGCTCGTCGCGCTGGTGCGCGGCGGCGGCACGCTGGCGGAGGTCGTGGCGGAGCTCTCTCGCCGGCGCGGCGCGGTGACGCGCCGGCCGATGGCCGCCAAGTCGGAAGCTGCCCCATGAGTGAGCGGCTGCTGCCGCTGCGCTCGCTCCCCCAGCTGGCACGCCGTCGGCACGACGCCGTGTCCACCCAGGGGCTGGCGGAGGCCGCACCGATCGTGGACGCCGTGCGGACCGGCGGCGAGGCGGCGCTGCGTGAGTACGCCGTGCGGTTCGGTGACGTGCAGCCAACAGAGGAGCTGTTTCACGACCGGTCCGCGCTCGAGCGGGCGCTCGCGCTGCTCCCGGCAGGCGATCGCGGTCGGCTCGAGCGCGTCGCGGAGCGGATCCGCCGGTTCGCGGAAGCCCAATACCGCGCCCTGTGCCCGGTGCGGGTCCCGGTACCCGGGGGTGTCGCGGAGCATCGGATTGCGCCGGTAGAACGCGCCGGCTGCTACGCACCCGGCGGCCGCTATCCCCTCCCCTCGTCAGTCCTGATGACCGCCGTCACGGCCCGCGTCGCGGGCGTCCGAGACGTATGGGTTGCCAGCCCTAAGCCGCAAGCCTTAAGCCTCGCCGCCGCCGCAATTGCGGGCGCGGACGGCGTGCTCGCGGCCGGCGGCGCGCACGCGATCGCGGCGCTCGCCTACGGCGCGGGGCCGATCGCCCCCCGCGACGTGGTCGTCGGGCCCGGGAACCGCTACGTCACGGCGGCGAAGCAGCTGGTCGCCGGCGCGGTCGCAATCGACATGCTGGCGGGCCCGTCCGAGCTGACGGTATTCGCGGACGACACAGCCGATCCGGGGCGCGTCGCCGCCGACCTGCTCGCGCAGGCCGAGCACGATCCCGACGCCGTACCGGTGCTCGTGACCCTCGATCCCACCCTTCCTGATCGCGTGGAGCAGGAGCTCGCCCGCCAGCTCGGCGACCTACCCACCAGCGAAACGGCGCGGGCGGCGCTCGCGAACGGCGGCGTTGTCGTCGTGGCGAGCCTGGACGAAGGGATAGCCGCGTGCGACACGATTGCGCCCGAGCACTTGCAGCTCGAGCTCCGAGATGCAGGCGTCGTGGCGCCCCGGCTGGCCCACTACGGCGCGCTGTTCGTCGGCCCGGGGGCCGCAGAGGTCCTGGGCGATTACGGCGCGGGACCGAACCACGTCCTGCCGACCGGCGGGACGGCGCGCTCGACCGGCGGACTCTCGGTCTACACGTTCCTGCGCGTGCGGACCTGGCTGCGTATCGACGACCACGCCGCGGCACTGCCGCTCATCGAAGACGCGATCTGGCTCGGCCGGGCGGAAGGCCTCGAGGCACACGCGCGCGCGGCGGAACGACGGCTGGTTAGAGAGCCTGACCCCGTAGGGAAGGCAGGTCCGGCACGCGGGTTTCCCACGCCGTAGGCGTGGGCCCGGTACTGCACTGCGCTTCAAGCGCAGTGTTTCACTGGGCCCATTCTTCAGAGTGGGAAAACCGGAACCGGGTCCGCGTTGATTGATCGTTGATGGGTCATGTCTAGCGTCGACCGCACAATCTGCTCCCCCTCATGCCGGCGCACCGCATCTACTTCCACCTGACGTGGTCCACGCTGGCGCGGCGGCCGATGATCGACGCGCCCACGCGCGCGTTTCTCGACGAGTACTTTCGAAAGATCGTTCTCCAAGAGCGGGCGACGATCGTGTCTCTCGGCTTCCTGCAAACCCATGCGCATCTCCTGATCCGCACCGGCCCCCGGTTTGACCTCCCTCGGCTCGTCCAGTTGCTCAAGGGTGGGAGCAGCTATGCCGCCAGCCGGCAACCCGGGAACGTGCTCGGGCTCCGATGGAATCGGGAGTACTCCGTGACGAGCGTGAGCCCGAAGCTCCTGCGCCAAGCGGTCGCGTACATCGAGAGTCAGGACGGCCGCCACCCCTCCGAGGCGATCTCACCCTGATATGGATGGGAAGGGGAATGGCCACTCTCTCTCGCTTCCGATTTCCCACGCCGTAGGCGTGGGCCCGGCACTGCACTGCGCTTCAAGCGCAGTGGTTCACTGGGCCCACTCTTCAGAGTGGGAACACCCAAGCACGCGGGGGGACGCCGGAAACATCCCTCCTTCCCGCTCCCACGCCGGAGGCGTGGGCCCGATACGACACTGCGCTTCAAGCGCAGTGGTTCACTGGGCCCACTCTTCAGAGTGGGGATAACATAAGGACGCTCGGGCAAGCTAGCCTCCTCGTCCTCGTTCCCACGCCGGCGCTTCAAGCGCAGTGCTTCACCGGGCCCACCCTTCAGAGTGGGAAAGAACAGGATATCTTCCCTGTCCGAACCATTTCTGGAGTCAGGCCATGCGGATCATGCTGCTAATCGCCACGCTGACGTTGGCTCAGGCCCAGACTGGCACCAGCCAGGCGGCCCCGTTCACCTGCTGGATCCGTGGATCGGCCGATAAGTTGGCCGAGCGGCCCAGTCCGCTGGACTCGATCGCGGTGCAAATCGGCGGAGGCACGGTGAAACTGTGCTACAGCCGACCGTCGGCCCGCGGCCGCAAGGTCATGGGCGGGCTGGTCCCGTTCGACCAGCCGTGGCGGCTCGGCGCGAACGAAGCCACGAGCATCCACGTCCCGTTCGCAGCCGAGATCGCGGGGGTGCGGGTCGAGCCGGGGACGTACACCCTGTACGCGATTCCGGGTGCATCGAAGTGGCAGATCGTCGTCAACCGCGGCGTTCAGCGCTGGGGTGTTCCCATCGACAACGCAGTGCGCGCGGGGGATGTCGGCGCCGGCACGGTGACGACGGAGTCGCTCGGCGCGCCCGTCGAGACGCTCACGCTCAAGTTCGCGCCGGCCGCGGGAACTGGGACGGAGCTGGTCCTGGAGTGGGAGAAGACGCGCGTACGGATTCCGATTCGCCGGGGATGACTGTGGCAACCGACGTCCTCGCGGAAATCCAGGCCCTCAAGGCGGAGCGGCACGCGGCCATCCTGGCGCACAACTACCAGATCCCGCCGATCCAGGACCTGGCCGACGTCGTGGCGGACTCGCTCCAGATGGCGCGCCGGGCGACCGAGCTCGACGCGCCGCTGCTGGTGATCTGCGGTGTGCAGTTCATGGCCGAGACGGCCGCCATCGCGAACCCCGCCAAGCGCGTCCTCATTCCCGATCCCGAGGCCGGCTGCTCGCTCGCCGCCACGATCCACCCCGAGGACGTGCGGGCGTGGCGGGCCGAGCATCCCGGCGGTCTCGTGGTGGCCTACGTCAACTGCAGCGCGGCCGTCAAGGCCGAGGCGGACTACTGCTGCACCTCGGGCAACGCGGTCGCCGTGGTTCGCTCGCTCCCGCCGGGCGTACCGGTGCTGTTCGTCCCCGACTTCTTCCTCGGCAGCTACCTGCGGCGGGTGACCGGGCGCGACCTGGACGTGTGGATGGGAGAGTGTCACGTGCATGCGGCGCTGACGCCGGACGTGCTCGCGGCCCAGCGACAGCGGCACCCCGACGCCGAATTCCTGGTCCACCCGGAGTGCGGCTGCGTGACGAGCGCCATGTACTACGCCGAGGCCGACGGGGACGTCGCGACAGGGCGGACGACGATCGTCTCTACCGAGCAGATGATGCGCCGTGCGCGCTACTCGGACGCCCGCAAGTTCGTGGTCGCGACCGAGACGGGAGTGCTGCACCGCCTGCGCCGCGCGAACCCCGAAAAGCAGTTCCTGGCGGCGGCCGAGTCGGCGGAATGCCGCTACATGAAGATGATCACCCTCGAGAAGCTGCGCGACTCGCTCCGGGACGTGAAGTACGAGGTCACCGTGCCCGAGGGAATCGCGTGCCGCGCGCGGCGAGCCATCGATCGGATGCTGGCTATTGGCTGACGCCTTGGGCTTGGAGGAGGTGCGCCGGGCGCTGGCCGAGGACCGCGCAGGTGAGGACGTGACGACCCGGCTGCTCGGTAGCGCGGCGCACGCCCCGGCCACTGCCCGCTTCGTCGCCGAAGCTCGCTTCGTGGTCGCCGGGCTGCCGATCGCCGAGCTGATCTTCCACGAGCTCGACCCACGGGCGTGTCTCGAGTCCCACGCCGCCGAAGGCGACTGGACCGAGCCGGAGGCGACGTTCGCCACGCTGCGAGCTAGTGGCCGGGCCGTGCTCGCGGGCGAGCGGGTCGCGCTCAACTTTTTGCAGCGGCTCGCGGGAGTGGCAACCCTTACACGGCAGGCCGTGGACGCCGTGGCGGGAACGCCGGCGAAGATCACGCATACCCGGAAGACCACCCCCGGGCTGCGGGCGCTCGAGCAGTACGCGGTACGGGTGGGCGGAGGAATCGACAACCGCGCCTCCCTCGCCGACGCCGTGCTGTGGAAGGACAATCACTGGGCGCTCCTCGGCGCCCGACCCAACGCGCTCACCGAGGCGCTCCACGGAGTCCCACCGGGCGTTGCGATCGCCGTCGAGGTCGAGAACGACGAGCAGCTCGAAGCCGCACTCGCCGCGGGAGTGACCCACATTCTCGCCGACAACCAATCGCCGGAGCGCATACGTAAGTGGGCGCGTCGGGCCGGCCCAGGCATCACGATCCAGGCCTCCGGCGGCATCACGCCGGAGACCGCCCGCGCCTACGCGGAGGCGGGCGCGACGCTCATATCCATCGGCGCGCTCACGCACTCCGCCCGGGCAGCGGGGATGAGGTGCGACGTCACCGTCGGCACCCGACCACCCGCTCTCTAGGTTGCGCGCGGGATACAGCATATCGACACCAGTGCGACAGCTACACGTCACCTAAACCGGCGCCGGCGGGAGCCCAGCCCCGTGGCTCAGTAGAGGTACGCGAGGGCCAAGGCGACGGTGATCTGGTCCTTCTTTCCGTCGAATGCCGTCAGCGTGGACCGGTCGTACCGCAGCTCGGGCCGGACCACGGTGCTCGGCCACGCCTTGATGTTCAGCGTCGCCGTGCCGCTCCCGAACTTGTGCCTCGTCCCCGTGCTCGCCGGGAAGCCGAGCGTATTGTTGGTGCGCGCGCCGTTCTGGTCATCCACGTAGTCGCCGCGCAGGGCCAGACCGACGGTGGCACTGAAGTCGTACGTGACCCAGCCGCCGAGGGCCCACCATTTCGCGTCTTGCGACGGATCGGGCAGGGCCGCGTTCGCCTGCTCCGTGCCGTAATCGCCCTGCACCCACACGGCCGCCTTGCCGAGCTTGCGCCAGAGCAAGCCCTCGAAGCCGTACCGGTTGGCGCTGTTGTTCCCGGGTTCTTCCGCGCCCCAGTATCCGACGATGCCGAGCGACGTCAGTGCGTTGGGATACAGCCCGACGCGCCCCATGAGCGACTTGTGGCTGTTGTTGTCCGAGACCTGGTCCCAGCCGTTGATCACACGGAGCTGCAGATCCACGTAATTGTTGAACTTCGTTTCCACGCTCAGCCCCGTGCCGGTGAAGTTCTCCACGTAGATGAACTGGTTCCCCTCCGACCAGTTGGGGTTCGCGTAGGCCTCGATCACCTCGAGACCCATCAGCGTGGGAATGCGCCCCACCTTGAACTGCAGCCCGTTCCCACTCGCGGTTGGCACGTTCAACGTGACGTAGAGGTGCGGGATGTCCCCTTGCGGTCCGAGGTTGAACGTCCCTCCGTCCGACTGGATGACAGTCGCGTCCTGTCCCACCAGTACTTCGGTGTGAAAGCCCGCGCTGAATTTCGCGGGGTCGTATGGCTTATCGAGCACGACCGCCAGTGCGTTGAGCATGAAGCGGTTCTGGAGGCGGTCGTACAGCCGCCCGACGATGGCGGTCCCGCCGGCGCTGTGGCCCGAATAGGAGTACGACCCGGCGGCGAAACCGGTGAGCTTGAAGCCCGCGAGCGCGGTCTCCAGATGGTTCACCGGAGGCGGTGGTGGATCAGGCTGCTTGGCCGCCGTGTCGGCCGGGGCGGACGCGCCGCTCTGGGCGGCCAGCCCTGCGGGAGCGATGAGCGCGCCGAGCAGGGCGGCGAGCGCGAAGCGGCTTCCTTGCACTCTCATACGGTGGCCTCCTTCAGGGCCTGGCGCTGTACGGCGTCGGCGGTCACGGCGGTGACTGCTGCTGTGTCGACTTCGCCCGTGCGGATCCGAATGACGCGCTCGAGCGGCTGGACGAAGATCTTCCCGTCACCCACCTGCCCGGTGCGCGCCGACGTGATGATCGCCTGGATCGTCGGCTCCACGAACGGCTCCGACACCGCCATCTCGAGCCGCACCTTTTCGCGGAATTCGAGCACGACGGTCGAGCCGCGGTACTGCTCCTGCTGGTCGCGCTCGCCTCCGTGACCGCTCACGCGACTGATCGTGACACCCGTGACGCCGGCTCGGAACAGCGCGGCCTTCACGTGCGGCAGCCGCTCAGGGCGGACAACAGCGGTGATGAGTTTCATCAGACCGCCTCGGGCTCGGGCTCGAGCTCCCCGATCCCTCCCCCGGATGCCGTCTCGCTGAGGATCACCGCCGAAGAGATCTCCTGCGTGTCAGGATAGGCCAGCGCGCCCATCTCCGGCAGGTCGAGCCCGAGCTCTTCGACCTCGGGCGCCACGCCGTGGCCGCCGACGACGAACGCCGTGACCTGGTAGGCGACGAACGCCATGACGCCCACCCCGACGAGGTTGGCGACGCCGCCGATCAGCTGGGCCGCGAACTGGCTCGCGTCGCCGTAGAACAGCCCGCGCACCGCGCCGTTCACGCCGTTCCACCCGTCCCCGTACGTGCCGTCGGCCAACAGTCCGAGCGACAGGATGCCCCACAGCCCGTTGACGCCGTGTACCGAGATCGCGCCGACGGGGTCGTCGATGCGCAGCTTGCCGTCGATGAAGAACACGGCGACGCAGACCAACACGCCCGCTATTCCGCCGATCAACACCGCGGACGGCGCGGTCACGAACGCGCACGGCGCCGTAATGGCCACCAACCCCGCGAGCGTGCCGTTTGCCATCATCGAGGGATCGGGCTTGCCGTACTTGAGCCACATGTACAGCATCGATGTGATCCCACCTGCCGCCCCAGCCAGCATCGTATTCGTCGCGATGACCCCGATGCGCAGGTCCGAGCCCGCCAGCGTCGAGCCGGCGTTGAAGCCGAACCATCCGAACGCGAGGATGAACGTTCCGATCAGCGCCATCGGGATGTTGTGGCCCGGAATGGCGTTGACGCTGCCGTCGGCGTTGTATTTCCCGCGGCGCGGACCGAGCAGCGCGGCCGTGACGAACGCCATCACGCCGCCTGTCATGTGTACGACGGAGGATCCCGCGAAATCCACGTGCCCGTGCCCGAGCCCGAGGTTCTTGCCGAGCATCGCGAGCCAGCCGCCGCCCCAGGTCCAGTTGGCGTAGATGGGATAGATGAATGCGCCGACAAAGACGCTGAACACCGCGAACGCCGAGAACTTCCACCGCTCGGCCAACGCCCCGGTGGGGATCGTGGCCGCGGTGTCCATGAAGACCATCTGGAACAGGAAGTACGCGAACACCGGTGCGGTGTAGGCGACCCCCGTGAGAAAGAACCCGGTCCCCCCGAACAGGCCCCATTCCTTACCCGCGATCGTGATCGTGACCTCGTGCGCCAGCTTGTCGTAGCCGCCGAGCGTACCGAGCGCCCCCACGCCGCCCGCCTGAAGCGCGAAGCCGACCACCCAGTAAGCGAGCATCGCGATGCCGTAGACCATGAAGTTCATGGTGATCGTGTGCGCGGCGTTTTTGGCACGTGTGAACCCGGTTTCGACCATTGCGAAACCGGCCTGCATGAACATCACGAGAAACCCGGCGACCAAGGTCCACACGAAGTTGATCGCGACCGTGTTTGCCGCGGAGGCAGCGCTCGCGAGCCTGGCGAGCGAGTCCGCCGCCGGCACTCCTTGCCCGGCCAGAACCAGCGGGCACGCCACAGTCATCAGCAGGCCAACACCGAGCGAGCGCCTCATACAACCTCCCAGTAGGGGTTCACACGATGCACGAGTGCTACAGAATTCGTGCAGAAAATGCACAAATTATCTTACATATCGCTACTACCCAATCGGGTAGCGTGCATGACTGTCGCAAGAATCGTGCACATATTGCATATTTTCGTACACACGATGACTACTCGGTGGGCCCCTGTCCACGCCGGCCCCGCCCCACGCCCCTCCGCTTGACACCGCCGACGGCGAGCGGGCAGCTTTCCCGCTCGAGCACGGTCTGCGACATGAACCTGCCTTTCCGAGTTTCTCGCCCCCGCCCGCACGGCGGCCGGCCTCTGGCGGCCGGCCGAAAGCGGGTGTGTACCTCGCCGCGATAGTCGTTCATCGGACAGCTTCCCCACAATCGATTGCGTCAACCGTAGAGCGCGGCGCGGCGTTTGCCCGACGCCGAAGCAGGTTCTCCAGAGGTGAGTCTGTGAGTGAGTTGACGGTCCTCAAGTTCGGCGGCACATCGGTCGCGGATGCCGACGCCTTGCAGCGCGTTGCGGGGCTGGTCGGCCGTGCGCATCGCAGCACCCGGCCCATCCTCGTCGTATCGGCGCTCGCCGGGGTGACCGATGCATTACTCGCGGCCGCCGACGCCGCGGTGCGAGGCGACGCGGAGCGGGTGCGGCCGCAGCTCGACGTCCTGCTCGAGCGGCACGCCGAGATCGCCGAGCGCCTGGCCCGTCCGGACGGCGCTGGAGGTGTCCGCACCGTGCTCGGGCGCGCGCGAGGGGAGATAGCGGGGCTGCTCGAACGGCTCGCCCGTGAGCCCGAACGCCGGCCGGCGCTGCGCGATGAGATCGCCTCGTACGGCGAGCGCCTCTCGGCGGCGCTTCTGACCGCCGTGCTGCTGGCGGCCGACGTGCCGGCGCGTTACGTGGACGCGCGCCACTGTCTCATCACCGACGACACACATGGCCGTGCGACTCCCCTGCTCCCGGATACGGAGCAGCGTACGCGGGCCGTGCTCGCCCCCCTGGTGGACCGCCGCCTGGTCCCGGTGCTGGGTGGCTACATCGGGGCGACCTCCGAGGGAGTGACGACCACGCTGGGCCGGGGCGGCTCCGACTACAGCGCGGCCCTGGTGGGCGCGGCCCTCGCGGCATCGGAAATTCAGATCTGGACCGACGTGAGCGGTGTCCTGACCGCCGACCCGCGTGTGGTGCCGGGCGCGCGGACGATTCCCAGCCTTTCTTACGCCGAGGCCGCCGAGCTCGCCTATTTTGGAGCCAAGGTCCTGCACCCCAAAACGATCCAACCGGCCATGGACCGCGACATTCCCGTGCGGATCTGCAACTCGCACGCGCCCGACGAGCCGGGGACCGTAGTGACCGCCCGAGGGGAAGTGCGCGCCGGGGCCGCGAAGGCCATCGCGCACAAGTCCGGCATCACGGTGCTGCAAATCAACTCGACACGCATGCTCGGGGCCTACGGCTTCCTGCGCGGGCTGTTCGAGGTGTTCGAGCGTCACCGGACGGTAGTGGACGTGGTGACGACGTCGGAGGTGAGCGTGTCGCTCACCGTGGACGACGCGGGGTCGCTGCCCGACATGGTTGCCGAGCTTCGCACCCTGGGCACCGTGTCGGTCGAGTCGGGCCGGGCGATCGTCTGCGTGGTGGGCGAAGGTCTTCGGACCACGCCCGGGATCGCGGCGCGCGTGTTCGCGACCGTCTCGGACATCAACGTCTCGCTCATTTCGCAGGGCGCCTCCCGGGTCAACCTCACCTTCGTCGTGGAGGAAGCCCGGGTGCGCGAAGCGGTGCTCCGGCTGCACGAGGCGCTCTTCGAGCGGGAGCCGGCGGACCTGGGCGTGGCCGCCGTCAGGGGGGCTCCGTGACCGACCTTCTCTCGCTGGCGTGCGACCTCATAGACGTCCCGTCGGTGTCGGGCGAAGAGGCTCAAGTCGCGCGGTTCGTGGCATCCTACCTCACGGACCTGGGCTATCGCGTGGAGCTGTTCGACGCCGCGCCGGGGCGCCCCAACGTGCTTGCGACCACCGATCAACCGCCGCGGATCGTGCTGTCCACTCACCTCGACACGGTCCCGCCGCACATCCCCGCCCGACTGGCGGACGGCGTCCTGTACGGGCGCGGTGCCTGCGACGCGAAGGGGATCGTGGCGGCGCAGATCGCGGCGGCCGAGCGGCTCCGCGCCGAGGGGGTGGACGGGATCGGGCTGCTGTTCGTGGTGGACGAGGAAATGGGAAGCGTGGGCGCGCGGGCGGCGAATGCGCACCCCCTGGCGGGGGAATGCCGCTGGCTCATCGACGGCGAGCCGACCGACAATCGGCTCGCCACAGGCTCCAAAGGATCGCTGCGCCTCACCTTGTGCACCGCGGGCGTCCCCGCCCACTCGGCCTATCCCGAGCACGGGCGCTCGGCGATCGATGCGCTGCTGGACGTGCTGGGAGACGTGCGCCGCGCCACCTGGCCGACCGATCCGATCTTTGGAGAGACGACGGTCAACATCGGCGTCATCGCCGGCGGAACCCGGCCCAATGTCGTCCCCGCGGACGCCCGAGCGGATCTGCAAATCCGGCTCGTCACCGAGGCCCCACAGGTGCAAACGCTGCTCGAGCGGGCGGTCCGAGACCGGGCCCGGATCGACTACCTGACGGCGGTGCCGCCGCAGCGGCTCGCCACGGTCCCCGGGTTCGAGACCTGCGTCGTCCGGTTCACCACAGACATCCCTCACCTCACGAACTGGGGTACGCCCCTTCTCCTCGGGCCCGGGTCGATCCTGGACGCGCACAGCGCACACGAGCGGATCTCCGAGGCCGAGCTCGCCGCGGGCGCCGACGCCTACGTGCGTCTGGTGCACGCGCTCGCGGTGCGGAAGGCCGAGGCGTGAAGATCGCCTTGCTCGGTCACGGGACCATGGGACGGGTGCTCGAGGAGAGCGCCCGCGCCGCGGGACACGAGATCGGCGCCATCTTCACGTCTGCCAACGTCAGCGACGCCGCACGGCTCCTCCCCGGCCACACCGTAGCGATCGACTTTTCCACGACCGGCGCCGTGCCCGCCCACGTGGAAGCCGCCGCCGCCGCAGGTGTCCCCTTAGTAGAGGGTACCACGGGCTGGCAGCGCGACGAGGGGGGAGTCCGGAAGCTCGTGGAGGCGCGCGGCGGCGCGCTGGTTTACGGCGCCAATTTCTCGGTCGGGGTGAACCTGTTCTACCGGATCGTCGCGGACGCCGCGCAGCGGTTCCGCGGCGCCGGGTACGATCCGTTCATCGAGGAAGCCCACCACGCCAAGAAGCGCGACGCCCCCTCGGGCACGGCGCTGGCGCTCGAGGCCATCGTGTCCCGCGGACTCGGGCGGGAGGAGCGGGCGGGGGGGACGAGCGTCCCGATCGCGAGCACCCGGGCGGGTCACATCCCGGGAACGCACCGCGTCGGGTTCGACTCCGCCGCCGACCAGATCTTGCTGGTTCACACCGCCCGGTCCCGCGCGGGCTTCGCCGCCGGCGCGCTGCTCGCCGCGCGCTGGATCGTGGGGCGACGGGGTATGTATGCCTTTGCGGACGTGTTGGACGACATCCTGGCGCTCGAGCCGGAGACGGAAAGGAAGGTCCGATGACCCAACATCTGGAGTGGCTGCGCGGTTGCGGTACGGCCCTCGTCACCCCGTTCAACGCCGCCGGCGAAGTGCACGAGGCGCGGTTCCGCGCGCTGGTCGAGCGGCAGATCTCGGGTGGGGTCCGACTGCTCGTCCCCTGCGGAACCACGGGAGAAGCCGCGACCCTCACGCCCGTCGAGCACGAGCGCGTCATCGCGCTCACGGTCGAGTCGGCCCGAGGGCGGGCGAAGGTGCTCGCGGGCGTGGGCAGCAACGCTACCGCCGCCACAATCGAGCGGGCCCGCGCGGCTCGCGCCACCGGCGCCGACGCGGTCCTCGTCGTGGCCCCGTACTACAACAAGCCCACGCAGGCGGGGCTCCACGCGCACTTCCGGGCCGTCGCCGAAGCGATGGGGGACGTTCCAGTGGTCCTCTACAACGTTCCAGGTCGCACGGCGTCGAACATCGCCGCCGCGACCGCCCTCACCCTGGCGCGTGAGACGACCAATATCGTCGCGGTGAAGGAAGCCTCGGGGGACATGGCCCAGATCATGGCCATCCTGCGCGACCGGCCGCCGGGGTTCCGCGTGCTCTCAGGAGACGATGCCATGACCCTGCCCCTGATCGCACTGGGCGCGGACGGCATCATCTCCGTGGTGTCGAACGAGACGCCCGATCTGATGGTCAGGCTCACCGACAGCGCGCTCTCCGGCGAGTGGGACGCGGCCCGCGAGCTTCACTACCGCCTGCTGCCGCTGATGGAAGCGAACTTCATCGAGTCGAACCCGGGGCCGGTCAAGGCCGCGCTCGCGGTGATGGGACTCCTGGAAGAGCGGTTTCGGCTGCCGCTGGTCCCCGTACAGGAGCAGACCCGGGCCCGCCTGCGCGTGGTGCTGGGAGCGCTCGGCCTGCTGCCGGGCGCCGCGCATGTCGCTGCGTGAGCGGGTCGAGGCGCTCGCCGTCCAGAAGCGGGAGCGCTACGGCCAGCCCGAGCACGCGCTGTTCGCGGAGTTCCGGGCCGCGCTCACGCGCGGCGAGATCCGCGCCGCCGACCGTGCACGGGACGGCGCGTGGTGCGTCAACGCATGGGTCAAGCAGGGGATCCTCCTCGGGTTCCGCATGGGCGTGCTCACCGACATGTCGGCGCACCCGAGCTTGCGGTTCTTCGACAAGGACACCTACCCGGTGCGGCCCACCACGCTCGCGGACGGGGTGCGCATCGTCCCCGGGGGATCGAGCATCCGCGACGGCGCGTACGTGGCGCCGGGTGTGGTCTGCATGCCGCCGATGTACGTGAATGTGGGCGCGTACGTAGACGAGGGCACCATGATCGACAGCCACGCCCTCGTCGGCTCGTGCGCGCAGATCGGCAAGCGGGTGCACCTCTCGGCTGCGGCCCAGATCGGGGGCGTGCTCGAGCCCGTCGGGGCGCTGCCGGTGATCATCGAGGACGAGACGCTCGTGGGCGGCGGATGCGGGGTCTACGAGGGCACGATCGTGCGCGAGGGCGCGGTCCTCGCGCCCGGAACGATCCTCACGGGGTCGACGCCCGTCTACGATCTCGTGCGCGATCAGGTGTACCGCCGCGACGGGGACCGGCCGCTCGACATTCCGGCCGGCGCGCTCGTCGTACCGGGCGCGCGGGGCGCACCGGGGGCGTCGGCCGCGCGGTGGGGCATCTCTCTCTACGCGCCGGTGATCGTGAAGTATCGGGACGAGAAGACCGACGCTGCGACCCTGCTCGAGGAGTACCTGCGATGAAGCACCAGCGCGTGGCGGTACTGGGGCTCGGAAAGATCGGCAACATACTGCTCCAGGGTTTGCTCAAGGCCGGTCTCCCGCCGGGGAACGCAGTCGCCACCGTGCGGCACGCGGAGCGGGCGCAGGCGCTCGGAAAAGAGCGCGCCGTGCCCGTGGGAACGGACAATCGGGCGGCGGCACGCGGGGCAGACGTGATCCTCATCGCCGTCAAGCCGCAGAACGTGCGGGAGCTGCTCGAGGAGATACGCGCGGACGTGACCCCGGCGCAGCTCGTGATCTCGGTCGCCGCCTCCGTCCCGACGGGCTACATCGAGGACCTCCTCGCGACGCCGACCCCGGTGATTCGAGCCATGCCCAACACCCCGAGCCAGGTCGGCGCGGGCATGACCGGCATCTGCCGGGGGAAGCACGCGACGGACGCGCATCTCGACACCGCCCGCCGGCTGTTCGACACGGTGGGCCGGACGGTGGTGGTGGATGAGAAGCACATGGACGCCGTGACGGGCCTCTCGGCCAGCGGTCCGGCGTTCGTCTACATCATCCTCGAGTCGCTGGCGGAAGCGGGCGTGAAGGTCGGACTGCCGCGCGATATCGCCACCCTCCTCTCCGCGCAGACGCTGCTCGGCGCGGCGAAGGTGCAGCTCGATACGGGCGATCACCCGGCACTCCTCAAGGACACCGTCACGACGCCGGCGGGCTGCACCATCGACGGCATCCTCGAGCTCGAGGATGGCAAGCTGCGGGTCACCCTCATCAAGGCGGTGGTGAAGGCCACCCAGCGCGCGAAGGAGCTGATGTTCGAGAAGTAGACGGGGGGCTACTTGTAGTCCTGGAACGGCTCGGTGAGCAACCGAACGCCGAGCGGCTTGTACTCGAGCACGTGCGTGAGGCGAACCTCGGCCCCCCCCTCCACACGCTCCACGCGCGTCTCGAGCAGCTCGAAGTCTTTCGCGTCGCCCAACCCCAGCTGGTTCAAGCGCTCGGCTTCTCCCTTGCACACATCGCCGGGCGTGGGCTTCGGGTTCGGGTAGGCCTCCTCGTGGTGCCGACGCAGGGCATCCCAATGCTCATCGCCGGCGCGCTCCACCGACTCGCGGATGTCGTCTCGGGTGAGCGGCATGCCGCGGAAGCTACCGCTCCTCAACGCACCGGCAACTCCACGTGCAGATGGTCCGACGTGCCGGTGTGCCGCAGCGTACCGAAGCCCATGCTCCAGAAGTACAGCTGCACCAGGCGGTTCGTCAGCATGCCGCAACCGGCGGTGCGCAGGTCGGCCGCGTGCGCGTAGCCGTCGCGTTGGACGTAATGCAGCGACCCGTCGTTCGGGGCGAGCCCCATGGTCGCGTAATCCTCCGGCCCGCGGGCGAGATCGGTGACCACGAGGTCCCGGTCGGCGAGGATCAGCGTCGAGAGCGCGACCCGGAGCAGCGGGTGGAGAGACGCGTAGTAGGCACGCACGCGCTCTGACTTCGCGTTGGCGCTCGACAAGTAGATCACGGCGTACGCGCTGTACGCGAGCGCGAACGGCAGCGCGATGCGTCGGGCGACGAGCGCCAGCCGGACGCGACCCGTGAGCCAGTGCCACACCCACGCCGCGTATGCGGTGACGACTACCGCGGTGCACGCCGTGCCGCCCGCGAGCGCGAGGACCGTCGACCAGCCTTCGCGCCCGTAGAGGAACACGGCCACTTTGACGAGAACCAGAAACGGCAGCAATGCCACCACCAGGCCTAGGGCGGCAAGGCGGACGATCCTTCGCGCTGCGGCGCGCCAAAGCAGATCCTTCGCGCCTGCGGCGCTCAGGATGACAGGCTCGCTCGCTCCGGGAAATGGGGAAGAAGAAACGACACTCCCTTTCCTCCTCATTCTCCCCCCTCGACCGCCGCCACCCGGCGCTGTCATCCTGAGCGAGCGCGCGGAACGCGCGCGACGCGAAGGATCTGCTGCATCTGAGTCCAGGGCCGTGCGTGTCACGGGGGACCATACGGGCGGCCCAGGCGGTGGGTTGCGCCCGTGTGCACGCCGGGGCGCCGTGCACGTCTCTCTAGGGACAAACCTCCTCGGAGAGATCTCCATGCGGTCACGCACCCTCGGCGCGGTGCTCGTCACGGCCGCCTGGCTCAGCGTGAAACGACTTTTACCTCTCGCACCTCGATCGGCTGGCCGCTGACGAGGATCGGCGCCTGGCGCTCCTGCGCCGTCTTGTTGAACACGGCGACGTCGGTCCGGACCAGCTCGTTGAACCTCACGAGGTAGTCGGCCAGCGCGGCCCGCAGCTCCTTCAGCCGCGCTGCGACGACCTCGTTCGGCGGCTGGGCGTAGGCAAAGGCGAGGCCGAAGCCGAGCCCCTGCAGCCGGTCCTGGAAGCGGTTGAGATAGTGGATGCCGTCCTGCCCGGCGTCGCGCTGTACGTCGGAATTGTAGAGGCTGTCCTTCAGCTCCTTGAGCTTCCGGCCCAGCTCGCGCCCCTGGCGGATGACGGGTGCACCGCTCGCCGTGTCCCCCGCGGCGTTGTCGCGCAACGCCTGCTGGGTGTTCTTGAGCTGCGTCTCCAGGCTCACGATCCGGTTGAGCATCTCGTTCAGCGCGGACAAGGCGTTGCGCCATTCGAGCCCGGCGCGCAGCTGCGCCATGAACCGGGCGGGTTCGCCGCCCAGTACCGGGTCGGGCTCCACGGTGACCGTCTTGGTCCCCGTGCGGCCGCCCGCGGTCACCGTGACGGTGTAGGTCCCGGGGACCGCGCGCGGGCCGCCGACGTTCCGGAACGGGTTCTCTTCGTCCTCGGGCGTTGGGGCACGCTCGAAGTTGAGCCGGGTCGGCCCCGTGTGCCGCAGGTTCCAGACATAGCGGTTCACACCCTGCTTCCCCGGTCCGCTCGAATCGACGACGGCGGTATCGCCGCGGCTGTCGGTAACGGTCACGAGCACGCGCCCCCGGCGGGAGCGCCCCCGCTCTCCCTCCCCCTGGGAACCGGCAGAGCCGGTGTCCAGGGCAGCCCTGAGGTAGTAATCGATCACGGCGCCGGCCGGCGCGTTCGGGGTGGTGAAGCGCGTCGGAGCGACGCCGGGCCGGCGCGGGCGCACCCGGATCTGCGCCGGCAGCGTCGAGAAGACGTGGAAGTCGGCGGCGACGACGTCCGGCGTGAGCTCCTCCAGCGCCGTGATGTTGTCGAGGACGAACAGCCCGCGGCCGTGGGTCGCGAGCACCAGATCGTGTTGGCGCTTGATGAACTGCACGTCGTAGACCGGCGCGGTAGGGAAATCCGCCTTGAGCGGCTTCCAGCTCGTGCCGCCGTCCCGGGCATACCACAGCGCGGCGTCGGTCCCGAGGACGAGGAAGCCGCGCAGGTTCGGGTTCTCGCGCACCACACGCGCGGGAACGTCCTGCGGGAGCCCTTTGCCGATGTCGGCCCACGTCTTGCCGTAGTCACCGGTCTTGTAGACATACGGTCGCCGGTCGTCGAGCTCGTGTCGGTCGATCGCGATGTACGCCGCGCCCGCGTCGAACGGCGAGACCCCGATCTGGTACACCCGCCCCTCCACGTCCTTCGCCAGGCCGGGGAAGTGGCCGGACACGTTGCTCCAGGTCTTCCCGCCGTCTCGAGTCACCTGCACGAGCCCGTCGTCCGTGCCGACCCAGATCACGTTGGAATCGGTCGGAGCGAGGTTGACCGTGAGGATCGTATTGTAGGTCTCGGCGCCCGAGATGTCGTAGTTGATGGGACCCCCGCTCGTCACCTGCTTCGACTTGTCGTTCCGCGTGAGGTCGGGGCTGATGGCCGTCCAGTGCTCGCCGCCGTCCGTGGTCTTGAACACCACGTTGGCGCCCAGGTACACCGTATTCGCATCGCGCGGCGACACGGCGATGGGTGACGTCCAGTTGAAGCGGTACTTCAAGTTCGCCGGCTTCATTTCGCTCACGCTCGACAGATCGGGCCGAATGGAGCGGGTCAGGCCCGTCTTGAGATCGACGCGCGTGATGTTGCCGTTCTGCGAATCCACGTAGAGGATCGACGAGTCGCTCGGGGCCGGCACCGCGTATTCCCCGTCGCCACCCGCGACCGTGAACCACTCGGAGCCGTTCAGGCCGCCGGCGCCCCCGCCTCCGCCACCCCCACCACCCCCTGCGCCGCTCGACGGCCCACACCACGCGTTGTTGTCCTGGAGGCCGCCGCACAACATGTACGGCTGGTTGTTGTCGGCCGCCACCATGTAGAATTGCCCGATCGGCAGGTTGTTCAGAAACCGCCAGCTCTTCGCGGCGTTCTCCGTGACGTACACCCCGCCGTCGTTCCCCTGAATCATGCGCTCGGGGTTCTGCGGGTCGATCCACAAGGCATGATGGTCCACGTGCACGCCGCGGTCGATCGGGGTCGTCGTCTTGCCGCCGTCGTCCGAGCGGAGCAGCAGGTACGACGAGAAGAACAGCGTCCGGTCATCCACCGGCGAGACGTGCACCAGCGAGAAGTAGAACGGCCGGGCGGACAGGCCATGGAAGTCGGAGACCTTGGTCCAGTGGTCACCCAGGTCCTTCGAGTCCCACAGCATCCCCTCCTTCGTCTCGAGGAGCGCGTACACGTGGCTCGGGTTCGCGGGCCCGACGGCGAGGGCGATGCGACCGAGCGGGCCCGCGGGCAGGCCTTCCTTGAGCCGCTCCCACGTGAGGCCGCCGTCCTTGGAGCGATAAATCCCGCTCCCCGCTCCGCCCGACACGAGCTCCCACGGATAGCGCACGAATTGCCAGACGCCCGCGAACAGGACGCGCGGGTTGCCGGGCACCATCACGAGATCCGCGGCGCCGGTCGTGTCGTTGACGAACAACACCTTCTGCCAGGTCTTGCCGCCGTCCGCGGTGCGGAATACGCCGCGCTCGGCATTGGGCGCCCACACGTGGCCCAGCGCGGCCACGAACACGACGTCCGGATTGGCTGGATCGATCACAATCCGTGTGATCTGCCCGACGTCGCCCAGACCCATGAACTGCCAGCTCTTGCCCGCATCGGGAGACATGAAGACGCCGCGGCCGTCCACGACGTCGTTCCGCGGGTTCCCCTCCCCGGTGCCCACCCAGACGACGTTCGGGTTGGAAGGCGCGAGCGCAACGGCGCCGATCGAGGACGTCGGCTGATCCTTGAAGACCGCTTCCCACGAATCGCCGCCGTCGATCGTCTTCCATACGCCCCCCGCCGCGGCCCCGACGTAGTACACGTTGCGGTCTCCCGGCACACCCACGACGGCGGCCACGCGACCGCCTGCCACCGAGGGCCCGAGGTTGCGGAACTTGACGTTGTTGAGGGAATCGGCGCCCGCGGCCCGGGGTGCGTCGGTCGGCGGTTTCGCCCGGCCGCGTCCCTGGGCCGGGGTCGGCAGAGCGAAGGCGAAAGACAGGAGCGCGCAAGTGAGACTGGCTTGACGGAGAGCCATGCGGCACATCGGACGAACTCCTAGAGGTGGG
>WNGA01002652.1_pt1 | contig 27496 bp, 27 predicted proteins | sample 5400061 | NCBI WGS metagenome assembly WNGA01 (sample SAMN13153366, study PRJNA577476) | soil metagenome | isolation source: 100 cm soil or saprolite under grassland replicate 2 | place: USA:California | collected 2016-06-15
ATTCGCGTCGTCGAAGACACCGGGCTCGCGGCCGAGCGAATCCAGGTCGAAGTGCAATCGGGGCATCCGACGATCGATGTGACGAATATCAGCACGGCGGCTTACGAGACATTGCTCGCGAAGGGCTTGCTAGCCCCGATCGACTACAAATATTACGACCCGGCCAATCTCCAGAGCATGCCGCAAGGCACCATCCGCGCACAATATTCGGTCGGCTCGAGCTACAACTCCCTGGGGATGAGCTTCAGTAAGGCCGCGTTCCCGGACGGCAAGCCGCAACCGAGCTCCTGGGTGGATTTTTGGGACGTCGCAAAATTTCCGGGCAAACGCACCCTGCCCTATTGCGGCGTGCTCGAGGGAGACTGGCCGCTCCCGGAAGCGGCGCTGCTTGCGGACGGCGTGCCCGCCGACAAGCTCTACCCGCTGGACATCCCCCGCGCCGTCAGGAAGCTCAAGCAATTGTCCCCCAACGTGCTGTGGTGGAAGAACCCCAGCCAGCCCGGCCAGTATCTTGTTACGAATGAAGCCGTGATGGCGATGAACTCCGTCGGCCGCACCAACAACTTGATCGACAGTGGTGCGCCTCTCCAGTATGTCTGGAATGGAGCGGAGGTTTTCAGCAGTAAATGGATCGTCATGAAGGGCGCTCCGAATTACGACAACGTGATGCGCTTTCTCGCATTCGTTGCGCGTCCGGATCGACAAGTTGAGCTCGCGTTGGCGATTGGGTACGCGCCCATCAACCCGCGTGCGTATGAGATCATGGACAAGAAAGCCGCCACGCGGCTGTCGACCTACCCCGACAACTTCAAGCAAACCTTCCAGTACGATTATCGCTGGTGGACGGATAATCTCTCGAAATGGACGGAAGCGTGCCTTAGCGGACTCTCCGGTACGTGACCGGCAGTTCTCGAGAGACGTACACCGGCAGGAAACGGTCGTTGTCGTAATAGGCGCTGAAGTTGCGCCCGCCATGGCGCGGACCGCAAAGTCGCGTCCCTCAATGGCGCAATCCGGGCCCGCTTGACGACGAGTTGTGGGGGACGTTGAGTGATGGTGCGGTCAACTCAATTGGAAAGCGCATTGGCGCGGCTCTCGCCGCGGACCGGATCGCTGAAGCTGTTGCTCGCGCTATCGCCTGCCATCATCTATCTCACCGTCATTTACATCTTTCCGGTTCTCCGGCTGCTCACGATCAGCGTTTTCGACCCGGCGTTCACGCTGGAGCATTACCGCCACCTCGTCGAGGTTCCGGTATATCGCGCCGTCCTGAGCAACACTTTCGAGATCTCGATAACGGTCGCGTTGGTTTGCCTCATCCTCGGCTATCCGACGGCTTACGTGCTGGTCACCGCGCCGCCATGGCTTGCACGAATTCTCATCGTATTGGTGATGTTGCCTTTTCTCGCCAGCGCATTGGTCCGTAACTATGCCTGGATTTTTCTGCTGGGAACGCGCGGCGTCGTCAATGCGACCTTGATGCGCTGGGGTGTCATCTCCAGTCCACTGCCCCTGATATTCAACCGCTCCGGCGTGATCATCGGTATGGTCAATATCCTGCTGCCGTACATGATCCTGATCCTGCTCAGCGTGATGCGCGGCATCAGGAGCGATTTGCTGACGGCCGCCCGGAGTCTGATGGCTTCTCCCTTCACCGCATTCCGGCGCGTGTTTCTTCCTCTCAGTCTGCCCGGGATCGGCGCCAGTACGCTGTTGGTCTTCGTCCTGGCTTTGGCGTTCTTCATCACGCCCGCGATGCTGGGCGGCGCGCGCGACGTGATGATCGCAAACATCATTGCGAGCGTAACGGGATCACTCAACTGGGGATTTGCCGGCGCCTTGGCGACCGTTCTGCTTGTTTCGAGCTTGCTGATCATCGCTCTGACACAATACTTCTTCGGTGGTGTCGGCCTGCTCGCCGGCGACAAGAGTGCCGCCTTGCGTTCGGTCGGGGTGCGTCCTGGGCGCGAGGGGCGAATGGTCTGGACGCTCGATAAGGTGATCAACCCGGTCTGGCCTTATCTCTTCCCGGTGATCGGGGGCGCGACCTTTTTTTTCCTGATCGTGCCGGTCGTGATGATCGTTCCGCTCTCTTTCAGCTCGGCGGCCTTCTTCGTGTTTCCGCCGCCGGGATATTCATTGCGATGGTACGAGAAATACCTGACGGCTTCCGGATGGCTCGATTCGACCTGGCACAGTTTCGAGATCGGAGCGCTGACGACCATCCTGGCTTTGAGCATGGCCATTCCCGCATCGCTCGCCATCTCGCGATGGTCATCTCGCGCGAGCAATTCCCTTTATCTTTTGCTGCTCTCGCCGATCATCATGCCGAGCATCGTGGTCGCTGTCGGCGTCTTTTATGTGCTGAACCAGCTCAATCTTACCTACACCATACTCGGGGTAGCACTGGGCCACACGATCGTGTCGATGCCGATCGCGGTCGTCGTGCTGGTGGCCGCGTTGCGCAACTTCGACCGCAATCTCGAACGTGCCGCGATAAGCCTGGGCTCCAGCCCGCTGCGCACGACACTCCGGATTACGCTCCCGATACTGAGCGCGGCGGTGTTCACCGCAGGCTTGTTCGCCTTCCTGCATTCGTTCGATGAGTTGTTGATCGCGCTCTTCGTGAGCGGGATCAACGCGCGCACGCTGCCGAAGAAGATGTGGGAAAGCCTGCAGGAGCTCGATCCGACGATCGCTGCGGTATCGACCTTGCTCGTGTTGTTCCTGGTTGCGGCGTTCTGCGCGTTGGCGCTAGTGCAGCGGCTCGGGCGCAGGAGATGGACTGGATGACCGAATCGGCTGTCGCGTTGCGCCTGGACGGGATCACGAAGCGATACGGCTCCGTGACCGCAGTCGACAACTTGACTCTGCACATTCGTCAGGGCGAATTTTTTACGCTGTTGGGACCGAGCGGGTCCGGGAAAAGCACGACGCTTCTCCTCATCGCGGGCTTCGAGGAGGCGACAAGCGGAGAGGTCTATCTGGAGGACCGTCCGCTTTCGCGTGTTCCCGCACATAAGAGGCAGATCGGCGTTGTCTTCCAGAGCTATGCGCTGTTTCCGCATTTGACGGTGTTCGAAAATGTCGCATTCGCGTTGCGCAATCTGCGTTGGCGAGAGCCGGATGTTCGCAAGCAAGTTCACGACATGCTGAGCCTCGTAAGGCTCGAGGGCTACGAGGATCGCCTGCCAGCGCAGTTGTCCGGCGGACAACAGCAGCGGGTTGCCTTGGCAAGGTCATTGGCCTTCCGGCCCGCCGTTCTGCTGCTGGATGAGCCGATCGGGGCACTGGATCGAAAGCTTCGCGAGCACATGCTGATCGAGTTCAAGCGCGTTCACCGCACGCTGAATACCACGATGGTCTACGTCACTCATGACCAGGAAGAAGCGCTCGTCATGTCGGACCGGATCGGCGTCATGAACCAGGGAAAACTGGTTCGGGTCGGGAAACCGCGCGAGCTCTACGAGAATCCGGAGGACCCTTTCGTCGCCGAATTCCTGGGCGAAACCAATTTGCTTCCGGGCAAAGTCCATTCCTCCGGACGAGTCATGCTCGATGGCGGCGCCGAAATGTTGAGCGTCAACGAAGAGGCTGCGCCACAAGCGAGTGTCCATGTCGTCGTGCGTCCGGAGAAACTTGTGATCTCGACCAATGCCGATGGACTGGACGATTGGAACCGGATTCAGGGACGGGTGGAGGACGTGATCTATGTCGGCGACGCCACGAAGTATCGGGTTCGCACCGCATCCGGTCATTTGATTCGGATCAAGCAGCCAAATCGCAGACCGATCACGACCTACGAGGTCGGAAACGACGTAGTATTGTGCTGGCATCCGTCGGACTGCCGCTTGCTGGAGGCGCGGTAATGCCCCCGCGCTTCGCACCTGCCCCGGAAGGCGTGGCGAGACAGTGGCGGTCGTTCGTCCGCACGGAGATCGCCAGTTCACATCATCAAATTGGGAGACTGACGTGAACTTCAAAGCCTATCTCGAACAGCTCACCAGCAGGCCCATTCCGAAGGATCTTGCCTTTCCGGAATCGGAATACCGGGGCCGTGTCGCCAACGTCAGAAAGCTCATGGCCGACAAGGGCCTCGATGCGCTTTTGGTCACCGAGGTGCCGAACGTCTGTTATCTGTCCGGCTACGACGCTTTCGTATCCAACTACTTCGTCTGCATGGTCCTGACCGGCGAGGGTGAGCCCACGTTGCAGGTCGCCGAGTTCGAGATCCCGGGCGCGCTCTTGAACGGCTGGGTCAAAGACGTGCGTGCAACGCGGTTCAACGATCCGGAGGCCGCCGTCAATGAGTTCGTCGGGATCCTGAAAGAACGAAAGCTCGATGGAAAGCGGATCGGGCTCGAGATCAAGCTGCCCGGCATCAGAATCGACCTCTACGAGGGTTTGAAGCGGGGGTTGCCGAACGCCAAATTCGTCGATGCGTCGGAAGTGGTTTTTGGCGCGCGGCTCGTCAAGTCGCCGGCTGAGGTCGCTTACATGCGCAAGTCCGCGGCGATGGTGAAAAAAGGCATTGTGGACGCCGTGAACGCGGTTCGCGCCGGGGTCACCGAGAACGATATCGCGAGCGTCGGCTACGCAACGCTGGCGAAGGAAGGAAGTGAATATTTCAGCTGTCAGCCCTGCGTTGTCGGCGGTCACCGGACAGGTTGGATTCATACCTCGCAGCGAGGTCTTCGCGTCGAGGCGGGCGACACCGTCATGATGGAATTGGGGGCTTTCTCCCGCCGCTATGTCAGCGCCGTCATGCACACCGTAATGGTCGGTCCACCGTCTCGCGATGTGGAGCGACTGGCAAAAGCATCAGACGAGACATTGAATCTTCTCCAGCAGGCCGTGAAGCCGGGCCGCACGGCGCACGACGTCGCAACCGAAGTGAAGAGAGGTCTCGATGGTGTGAGTGCGGAAGCTTACTCGACCGGCATGTTTGGATATGCGGTCGGCATCAGCTTTCCTCCGACCTGGCGGGAAGGGAACTTCATGATCGCGGAGGGCGTCCATCAGCCCTTCGTCCCCGGGATGGCATTTCTCGCTCCGATTACGCTTCGCGTGCCGGGCACGTTGGGGATCGGGTTCACCGATACTTTCGTCGTTACCGAGACGGGTTGCGAGTGCCTGACCGCGCGCGATCGAACGCTGAGTATCGCGCCGGCCTGAAATGGCGCGATGCGTCCGCTTCCGGGAGCACGCTCACATTGAGCCGCCATTATCCGGCGCTTGGAATCGCTTTCATGCTGGCGGGCAACTTCATGGTGACCGCCAGCGACGCCATGAACAAGCTGCTGCTGGACCGTCTGTCGGCAGCACAGATCGTACTCATCGAAGCGTTGTTTGCGGTCGTGGCTCTGGTCGCGATCTCGCCCTGGCTTGGACCGCGGCGGGTATTTTTCGCCGTGAATTGGAAGTGGCAATTGCTGCGCGCCGTGCTCACTGTCGCCAGCGTCTACTTTTTCATGATGGGATTGAGCGGATTGCCTCTCTCGACGGTCGGCGTCCTGTCCTTCGCCAATCCGTTGTTCATCACCGCGCTGGCGCCCTGGATCCTGGGGGAGCGCAGAGGCATGCATCACTGGGCTGCGGTACTCGTCGGATTCGGCGGAGTCGTCATCGTCGCACAACCATCCACCAGCGGATTTTCCTATCTGGTGATCTACCCGCTCGCCTCGGCGCTGTGTGGAGCGGTCCGCGATCTCGTGACTCGCCGAATGGGAACGCACGATATGTCCCAATCGATGATGTTCTATTCGATGCTGGGTCTCATCTTTGCCAGCTTGATCGCCGTGCGGGGCGACGCTATCGCCGTTCCGGCTCGCGATTTCCTTCTCATTACGGCCGCGTCAGCCGCTTATCTGATCGGACTCTATTGCGTCATCGAAGCGTTGCGTGCCGCCGAAGTATCGACGGTAGCGCCATTCAAATATTCGAATCTCGTCTGGGTTACCGCTTTCGATGTGATCCTCTGGGGACACGTTCCAGGCTCGAATGTGTTCGTCGGAGCCGGCGTGATTATTGCGGCGATGCTCTATGTGTATCGGCGCGAGCGCGCCATATACCCGACAGAGACAGATCTCCTGTTGACTCCGGTTTTCCGGGCTGACAACGTCCCTGCAACAAGTGTCACTTCCACCTGTGATGAGCCGTGAGCCGGTATACACCTCAGTCCAAGCATCGGAGACGCACCCATGACCGCGAATATCAGACCCGCAACCATGAAACCCATGATGATTGTCGATTGTATTTGGCAGAATCCGCGCAAGGCGATGACGCCCGCGCAGGAGCAGGAATACAACCACTGGTGCGACGAGATTCATATTCCCGATTTGCTCGTCGGCACCGGGATGACCAGAGTCACCCGTTATCGAAACCGGGATGGGAGTGGAATCTTTTACATTCAGGAGTTCGAAAGCGAAGAGGCGCTGGAAAAATACCTGGTGAGCGAGCGGCGCAAAGAGCTGATCAAGGAGACGCAAAGCCATTATCCGGCGGGACCGGACGATTTCATGGCGCAGCGGACCGTGCGGATATTTCTCCCGATCGCAAGCAAGGAGCGCACGTAGCTATTCGCGAGCGGCACGAACTCACACGCAATGACTGAACGCGTTCCCAAATCATAGGAGGAAGCGATGCCTGGAATGTGGAAACGAATCACAATGCTGTTCGCGATGGGGCTCATCGCCCTGTCGTATGGCGGTATGTCTGCGAACGCCCAGCAAGGCGGAAAAATTGTCTATCTGGGGATCGGCGGCGCCACGCAAGATGCGCTGCGCAAGGCGTTGTTCGAGCCTTTCCAAAAGGAGACGGGCATTCAGGTGGTTGAGGATACCGGTCTCGGGCAAGAACGCGTCGAGGCCGAAGTCAAATCAGGGCGTCCCTCGATCGATTTCCTGACTACCAGCACGAATACCTATCTTACGTTTCTCGGCAAGGACCTGCTGGCGCCGATCGACTACAAATATTACGATCCGGCCGACATCAAGAGCATGCCGGAAGCAACGCGCCTCAAATTCGCGGTTGATTCCGTTTTCGTCGGCCTGGTAATGGCGTTCAGCAAGCAGGCGTTCCCGGACGGCAAGCCGCAGCCGCAATCCTGGGCGGATTTCTGGGACGTCAAGAAATTTCCCGGCAAACGCACCTTGCCGTATTGCGACGTGCTCGAGGGTGCCTGGCCGCTCCCTGAAGCGGCGCTGCTTGCGGATGGCGTTGCGGCCGACAAGCTCTATCCGCTGGACATCCCGCGCGCCGTCAAGAAACTCCAGGAATTGGCGCCGAACGTGGTCTGGTGGCGAAACACCAGCCAGCCCGGCCAATACATGGCCACCCAGGAAGCCGTGATGGCCATGGATTCGAGCGGCCGGATGAACGGCATGCTGGATAAGGGGGTGCCTCTGAAGATCGTGTGGAATCAGGCGCGCGTCGAAGGTGACAAATGGCTTGTCGTGAAGGGCGCGCCGAACTAGGACAACGTGATGCGCTTCCTGGCATTCGTTGCCCGTCCGAAAGTGCAGGCCGAATTGGCGCGCTTGATCGGGTATGCGCCGAGCAACCCGCGCGCTTACGACTTCCTGGACCCGGCCGCGGCGGTCAAATTGCCGACCTATCCGGACAATATGAAGCAGGCCTTCATCAAGAACGCGGAATGGTGGATTCCCAATCGTCCGCGCTGGCTCGAGGCCTGCTTGAATGGAATCATAGCGGGGAAATAGACGCGCGCTTCACGGCCAGATAGCCGAACGTCATCGCGATGCCGATCTGCGCGCCCGGGCCAGGGTACTCGCCACCCATAATCGACTGCATGTCGTTCCCGCATGCATAGAGGCCCGGGATGGGGCGCTCGGCAACATCCAGCACCTGACCTGTTGCGTTGGTGCGCACACCGAGGCTCGTGCCGAGAGGCGTGGGGAACACTTTGACTGCGCAGAAGGGCCGCGCCTCGATCGGACCGAGACACGGGTTGGGCTCGTGCGTCGCATCACCGTTGCAGCGATCGTAGCTGTTGCTGCCCTTGCCGAACTCGGTGTCCACGCCGGTGCGCGCGTATTCATTCGCCGCGGTTACGGTCTGCACGAGCCCCGCCGGATCGACCCCGACTTTGCGCGCGAGATCCTCGATCGTGTCGGCCACATGGAGATATCCCTTGTCGATATACGTGCGCAACGAAAGCCTCATGGGTCGGATCATCCCAAGGCCGTACTTCCACACGAAGCGCCGGTCACACACGAGAACCGCGGGGATTGTCGGCACCGTGCGGTGAGAGCGGTACATGGCGCGCGTGAACTCGTGGTACGACGACGCCTCATCCACAAAGCGACGCCCGCCGGAATTGACGGCGACCAGCCCTGGTTTTGAACGATCGAGCGCGATGTGCGGGTAGACTGCGATTGTGCCGTCGGCACGCTTGGCAACTGAACTCGGAAACCAGAACGCGTTGTCCTCGCCGGGCGGACCGATGGCGGCGCCGCTCTCCTGCGCGAGCGAAAGTGTCTCGCCGACGCAATCTCCGTATGCTGCCGTGTAATCGGCGACGGGCTGCGGCAGGTATTGCCGACGCATTGTCGCGCTGGCGGGAAAGCCCCCACCCGCGAGTACAACACCACACCTCGCCTCCACCCGGCGCTCGCCGTCGGACGTCTTCACGACGAGGCCGCGCACTACGCCGCCATCCATCACCAAGCGCTGCGTCTGCGCGGCGAACCAGATGGGGACCTGCCGATCGAGGAGGTTGCGATAAAGCCGCGCCGCCAGCGCGTTGCCGAGCACCAGCCGTGTTCCACGTTTGTAGCGGAGACGATCGGCGAGATAACGCGTGACGAGCCGCGCGCCGAGAAGAACGGAGTCAAGCGACTTCGCAATGCGCAGCAGGCGCGCCGCTTCGCCGCGAGTGACCATCATTCCGCCGAATAGCATGAATTCGCGCAGGGGCCACGCCACGCGATCGAAATGTTCGCCCAGCGTCCGCCCGTCGAATGGCAGCGGTTCGAGCGGACGACCACCGTTTGCCGCCCCCGGCAGGTCCTGGCGGTAGTCGGGGCTGCTCGGGTACGCCTGGAAGCGGACATCGGTGCGCGCCTCGAGGTACTCGATCATGGCCGGACCGGCGTCCAGGAATGCATCGCGCAGCGACCGGTCGGCGCGATTGCCGACGAGGGCATCGAGATAGGTGCGCGCTGCCGCCGAATCGTCGGCCGGATTGAGGCGCCGCTGCTGAGGGTTGTTCGGTATCCAGACCGTCCCGGACGAGCGCGCGGTGGTGCCGCCGATCTGCCCGCTCTTCTCCAGAAGCAGCGTACTCCGGCCCTCGAGCGAGGACACCAGCGCAGCGGTCATGCCCCCCGCGCCGGCGCCGAGCACCACGATGTCGAAGGTGTCATCCCATCGCGAGTTCCCGTTCATGCCATCGGCAACTTCATGCCTCCTCGGCCTTCTGTTCTCCGCGATACCCAAGTTCCGCCGAAAATTCCGCCGCCGATTGACGCACCAGCCTCGATTTCTCGTGCAGCGACTGCAGCGAGAGCCGCCACATCGGCCCGGAGATGCCGATCGCGCCCGCCAGGCGACCGAGGAAATCGTACACGGGCACCGCGACACAACGGACTTCCGCATCGAATTCTCCGTCGTCGAACGCGATGCCGTTGCGGCGGACCTGATCGAGTTCGGCGAACAGCGATTCACGCTCGACGATCGTCTTCGGCGTGAAGCGGGCGAGCTCTCGTTTCTCGAGATAGCGCTCGAGCTGCGCCGGTGTCAGTGCGGCGAGCAGCACCTTCCCGAGCGCAGTGGCATTGGCCGGGCGCACCGCGCCCGTGCGGTCGACCAGCTGGAACATGCCGGCGCCGCCGGTCCTCGCGATGATGACGACGTCGTCACCCGCGCGAATGGCGAAGTGGGAGCTCTCGTTGGTGCGGTTGGTGAGGAGCTCGAGGATCGGCGTGGCACGGTTGGCGATCTCGTTCTCGTCGAGCGCGCTCGCGGCGAGAGAGAACACTTTGCGACCGATTCGGTACTTCTTCGAATCGCCGTCCTGGCTCGCGTATCCGAGTTGCACCATCGTCTTGACGAGGTGGAACGTCGTGCTGCTATGCAGACCGACGCTCTTGCACAGTTCAGCGAGCGTGATGCCATCGCGGCGCCGCGCAACCTGCTCGAGAATGGCAAACGCTCGCTCGAGCGACTGGATGCCGCCGCGCGCCGTCACCTTGGCTGCCTTCGGCTGTGCCTCTGCCGGGACTGGTGGGATCACGCGCGCGCGCCTCGGCACCCTCGTCCCCTCATGCGCAGTTCGTTGCCGTTTCAACGCGTTTGGCCCACCGGTCTTCGTGACTGGCTTCATCAAAATTGTGCCAAGGTAACCGGCGTCACAGGTTAAACACGACAAGGCGTTCTTCGGTCATGTCGCGGATTGCGTAGCGCGGGCCTTCGCGGCCGGTACCACTCGCCTTGACTCCGCCGTAGGCGAGTTGGTCGGTTCGCCAGGTCGAGCTGCCGTTGATGATGACCCCGCCGACGCGAAGCCCGCGGATCGCCTGAAACGCGACCGGCAGCGACCTGGTGAAGATGCCGCACTGCAGCCCATACCGGTCGGCGCTCACGGCCGCGAGCACCGGCGCGAGGTCGCGATAGCGTTGCACGGTCACCACCGGACCGAAGACCTCCTCGCAAACCACCTTCATCGACGGATCGACATCGACCAGCACCGTCGGCTCGTACTGCGCGCCGTGTCGCTTGCCGCCGGTCAGCACGCGGGCGCCGCGGCCAGACGCCTCGGCAACCCATTGCTCGACGCGTTTTGCGGCAGCCTCATCAATGAGCGTTCCCACGTCCGTGGCGGGATCCATGGGGTCGCCGAGACGCAGCTTGCGAACGTTTTCCACCAGCTGTTCGACGAACGGCTCGTACAGGCTATCGTGCACGAACACGTTCTGCACCGAGATGCAGCTCTGCCCGGCAAGGCGCATCGCGTTGCGCGCGCATGTGGGCGCGGCGTCGGCGAGATCGGCGTCGGAATGGACGATCGTGATGCCGTTGCCGCCCAGTTCCAGCGCGACCCTGCGCGTGCCACTCGCGGCCTTGATGTCGAGACCCACGCGACTCGAGCCGGTGAAGGTGATGAAGTCCACCCGCGGGTCACGTACCAACGCCGGGCCTACGCTATTCCCGTGCAGCAGGTTGACGAATCCTGGCGGAGCGCCTGCGTCAGCGAACAACTCGCAAAGCATGGTGACGACGCCCGGGGCCTGGGGCGGCGCCTTGAGCACGATGGTGTTGCCCGCGGCGATCGCCGGCGCCACCTTGTGGCAGGCCAGGTTGAACGGCGCGTTGAACGGCGTGATGCCGGCGACGACGCCGACCGGAAAGCGCAGCATGAACGCCATCTTGCCGGCGCCCATCTGCGAGCCGTCGAGTGGAACCTGCTCGCCCTCGATGCGGATCGCCTCCTCGGCGGATAGCAACACCGTGTCTTGCGAGCGAATGACCTCGGCCTTGGCATCTTTGATCGCCTTGCCCGTTTCGCGCGTCATCACCTTCGCGATTTCATCCGCGCGGTCGAGCAGCAGTTGCCCCGCCTTGCGCAGCAGCGCCGCGCGCTGGTAGCCGGGCATCGCCGCTGCCTGCGTCTTCGCAGCGGTCGCTGCGCGCAGCGCGTCATCGAGGTCCTGCAGCGAGGATTCGGGCGTGCGCGCCACGATCTCCCCGTTGTACGGGTTGACAACGTCGCGCTCGGTGCCGCCTTCGCGCCACGCCCCGCCGATCAGCATGCGGATACGGGGAACGAAGCGCCTGGTGTCGGAGCGGAGGTCAGTCTTCATATTTGCCATGGCAGCCTTTGCGAATTGTCTCGGAGGAAAGGGGCGGCCGAACGGTCGTCGACGATGCCGAGTCTACTTGCCCGCGACGTACTTGTTTCCGAACACCGGCTCCTTGTGCGGCAAGGGTGGCAATTGCCACGCGCCGGTAGACGGCGGCCGGATATTGGCATCGACGTGAACGTCGATCACGCAGGGTTTGTTGAGGCGCACGGCCTGCTCCAGCGCTCCCTTGAAGTCCTGCGAGTGGGTGACGGTCATTCCCTCCGCGCCCGCGGCACGCGCCCAGGCGGCGAAGTCCGGGTTATAGGGTTTGCCCTCGGGGCCATGGTAGAACGCGGTGCCAATCTCTCGGCCGTCGAAATAGCCGTACTGCAGGTCGCGAATCGCCGCCCAAGCAAAATTGTTCCAGACGACCCAGACGACCGGGATGTTGTATTCGACCGCCGTGCAGAGCACGTGCGGGACCATCGTGAAGCCTCCGTCGCCGCAGATGGCGACGCAAGGCCTGTCCGGTGCCGCGAGCTTTGCACCGAGGATCGAGCTCGGGCCGAAGCCCATCCCCGAATAGCCCCAGGTGTTCAGCATGGTCTGCGGGCGGCGCGCCTTCCAGAACTGCATGAACCAGTTGTGGTGGATGCCCGAGTCGAGGGAGATGATCGCGTCATCGGGCAGCACGGACCGGCAGTCGGCCACGATGCGCTCGGGACGGATCGGCGACGTGTGCAGTTCGAAGTTGGGGGTAACGAAAGCATCCCATTCCACACGCCACCTCTCGATTTCACGGTGCCACGCGTCGAACGCAGTGCGAGTCTCGAGCGTCCCGCGCTCCAACTGCTCGAGCAACTGGATCAGGAACGTGCGCGCGTCGGCGAGGATGCCCAGGTCCGGCGCATAGTTGCGGCCGATCTCGGCGTGGTCGACGTCGACCTGGATCAGCTTGCAGTGCGGGAAGTTCCACGAATAGCCCGGCAGCCAGGAGGACGCCGAGCGGTCGTCGAAGCGCCCGCCGATCGCGATGACGAGGTCCGCGTAACGTCCCGCCTGGTTCGCCGGGTACGCGCCGTTGCGGCCGATGAAGCCGAGCGAAAGCGGATCGTCCATGTCGAGACAACCCATGCCGTTGGGCGAGCTGATGACCGGGATGCGCAAGCTATGGGCAAGCTCGGTCAACTGCGGACCCGCCTCCGACAACGTGACGCCGTGGCCGATGAAGAACACCGGTCGCTTCGCCGCGGAGATCATTGCGGCGGCGGCCTCGATATCGGCCGGAGACGCGCCGCTGCGGCGGATGTTGACGCCGTCCCACGCAGGTTCGAGTCCGACCTCGGCCTCTTCCTGAAAGAGGTTGTAGGGAACGTCGAGGTTGACCGGACCCGGCCGGCCGCTTGTCATCATCGTGACCGCCTGCCGCAACGCCAGCGGGAGCATGTCGACCCGGGTCGGCTGGAAGCTGCGCTTGACGACGGGGCGGATCACGTTGGGGAAGTCAGCCTGGTTGTGACGGTTGAGCTCCTGGAAGGGGCCCCGGTTGAACTGGGAGGTCGGGACATTGGCGGTGATGGCGAGCAAGGCGGACGAATCCGTCTGCGCCACGGCCAAGGCCATGATCAGGTTGGCCGACCCCGGACCGGTCGAGGTGAGAGTCGCGACCGGCTGGTGCCGGACGCGAAAATAACCGTCCGCCATGTGGCCCGCGGTTTGCTCGTGGCGCGGCGACACGAGTTTCACCTTGTCGCGCACGTCGTAGAGCGCATCCAGCATGCCGACGTTGCCGTGGCCACAGATGCCGAACACATAGGGGATCTTTTCCTGCACCAGGAAGCTGGCGATGAGCTCCGCCCCTTTCATTCGTGCCATGTCGCGCCCTTTCGAAATGGGTAACGGCTTGTGAGGGTGGGACGCGCAATGCGAGACAAGAACGATGCACCGGATCCGTTTCTGTGTCTTATAATACTTCACATGGCCGAATGTCAACCGACAATGTAGGATAATACTTCGCGAACGCCCGATTGCTCATGACGAACGACATCACGCTTACGGACAGACAACTGGAAACGCTCCAGCACCGGAGCACGCTCGGGCTTCTCGCTATCTGGCACGGCGTGGAAGCGGGATTCGAGCCTTCGTTCGACGACTGGTACGACCGCCAGCACCACTTGGAGCGGGTGAACATTTCCGGTTTCGCGCGTGCCCGGCGATACCTCAACCTCGACGCCGGCCCCCGCTACTTTTCCCGCTATGACGTGGACGATGCCGCGGTGCTGGCATCGACACCTTATCTCCATGCGCTCAACAAACCGACGGAGTGGACGCGGACGCTGATGCCGCGCTATCGCGACACGACACGCGCCGTGTTCCGCTTCGTCGCCGGTGCGGGCGACGCCGATGGTGGCGAGCTCGTCACGCTCCGCTTTGCGGGCGACGACGCGGACGCGTTGCACGCATTCGGGCGCCGTGAGCTGGCGGCGCTGGCGACAGCGCCCGGCGTCCTCCGCGTTGAAATCTGGCAGGCGGACAGCGCGGTTTCCACGCTACGCACGGAGGAGAAGAAGCTGCGCGGCACTACCGACAACGTCGTGGCGCAGGCGATCCTCGTCGAGGGCAGCAACATCGATCGCCTGACCGACGCCGTGGCGAGGCATCTGCTGCCGTTCCTCGCCGCGGCGACGACCGTCGACCGGTACCGGTTCGTCTACCAGTTGCAGAAGGACTGAGCCGGACGCCGGCGCGCCGGTCCCTGCATGATTCGTTGACTGAACGGATACCGAACGCGATGCCAATTCTGATCACCGGCGGCATGGGGCACGTGGGCTACGAGACCGTGCGCCAAGCGCTGGCGGCGGGACACGACGTGGTTGCGCAATATCGCAGCGTCTTTCGCGAGAAGGATGCGAAGGCACTGCGCGGGCCCGTGACCTGGGTGCGCTGCGACCTTGCGGTTGCGGTCGAAGTCGCCACTCTCGTCGACAGGTATCCCGTCGAAGGTTGTATCCATACCGCGGCCGTCCCCAACGAGCAGTTCGCTCGTGCCGATCCGGTCGGTACCGTGGACGCGAACGTCGGCGCCGTGTGCCGGCTGCTCGACGCCGCCCGCCTCAACGGCTGGCAACGCTTCCTCTACACCAGCACGGGATCGGTGTTCCAAAACGCGATCGACCCGGCGAAGCCGATCCTCGAGGACGCACCGCCGCAAGCGACCAATACTTACAGCACCACGAAGCTTGCCGGCGAGCTCCTGACGAGCCTGTACCGATCGCAGTTCGGCGTACCCGCTGCCACCGTTCGTATTTCGTGGGTGTACGGACCGCCGCTGGTGCCCCGCGTGCGCGAGAACCCGCGCGGGCCCATCCCGGTGTTCCTCAAGCTCGCGCTCGCGGGCAAGCCGGTGCGCGAGCCGAGCGGCGCGGATTTCGCCGCGAGCTACACGTACGTCGGCGACGTCGCAGCCGGCCTTCTCGCAGCGTACCGCGCGCCGGCGCTTGCGCACGACATCTATCACCTCGGTTCCGGGCGCAACTTCGACACGGACGCAGTCGCAGCTGCCGTCCGCGCGGCGGTGCCGGGTGCGGTGATCGAAGTCGGGCCGGGTACGGCACCCTGGACCGACCATACACGGATGCGCGGTCCGCTCGCCGGCACACGGCTGGTCGACGATACCGGATTTGCGCCGGCGCACAGCCTCGACGCCGGAGTTGCCGCGTTCGCCGAGTGGATGCGCGCCCATCCCGAGAGTTTTCTCGACTGACGGCCGGCGACTACACGGCCGGCACGACGCAAAGCAAGGAGGAGCGGAACATGAAGTTCAAGAACGTGCTCGTCACCGGTTCGGGTGGCCTGCTCGGGCGCCATGTGGTGCGCGAACTGCAATCTCGCTGCAGTGTCTCGGGATTCGACCAGAAGCGCTGCCCGGAAGACGTGCCGCAAACAATCGCCGACGTGACGGATATCGCGGCAGTGCGGGCCGCGTGTGCCGGCAACGATGCGGTCGTCCATATCGCGGCGATACCGAACATCTGGAGCGGCACCGGGGAACGAATCCTCAACGTCAACGTGATGGGCACGTGGAACGTGCAGCAGGCCGCGGAGGAGGCAGGCGCGAAGCGAGTGATCCTCTGCAGCAGCGACTCGGTGCTCGGGTTCACCGTGATGTCCGACAGCATGCGCGGGCCCGAGTACGCACCGGTGGATGCCGCCCATCCGTTGCGCCCTACCGATCCCTATGCGTTGAGCAAGCTGCTGGGCGAAGACATCGGACGCAGCTTCGTCGATCGCGGCAAGCTCGAAGTGATCGCGTTGCGCCCGGTCTTCGTGCTCTACGAGGAGATGTACGGCGAAGTGAAGGCGCGGGCGAAGGATCCGGCGAACTACAAGGGGCCGGCCGCGGGTGGACCGAGCTCGGCAGGAGGCGGTCCGCTTTGGCATTATGTGGATCCGCGCGACGTGGCGCGGGCGTTCCGGCTTGCGCTCGAAGTACCCGTGCTGCGGAGGTTCGAGGGATTGTTCATCTCGGCGAGAACGACCCTTGCCCCGACTCCGACAATCGAGCGACTGGAGCAGTACCTCAAGCGCAAGGTCGAGGTCCGCACCCCTGGTGTCTATGCGAGGAACCCGCATGCGCCACTCTACGACCTGTCCCGCGCCCGCGACGTGATTGGGTACGAGGCCGAGCACGACCTGCGGCACCTCATCAACTGATCGGCGTGCGCGCCGAGCGAGGCATCATGGGCGTATTGCACACGGCACATCTGCGCGTCCGCGCAGAGGTCGTTGAGCAGTTCAAGGATCGGCTGCTGCGGCACGCACGCATCAGCGTCACGCAGGAGGACGTGAAGGAATGGGTGATCGAGCGCACGTGGTGGTACTGGAACGCGCTCGATGCCGGCGGTTGAATCTCAAGCCGCATGGCGGTGAAGAGGCGCCACGTTCGTATCGTTGGCGATCGCAGCGATACACCACGCAAGTTGACAGCGGCGGAAAGGGACGGTTGTATTGCTTTTCACAACGTCGCATAGGTTCCGACAATAGGAAAACCGGCGACATCCCGAGGGGAAATCCACCATGCGATTCGAGAAGGTGTTGTGCACCGGCGGTAGCGGCCGTCTCGGAAGGTACGTGACGGAGGATCTTCGCGGCCGTTGTGCGCTGACCGTACTGGATGTGAAGCCGTCGCAGGCGCCCGGTGTGCAGTACGTGAACGCGAGCATTACGGACTTTGCCGCGCTGAAGAACGCCTTCCAAGGGCAGGACGCCGTCGTCCACCTCGCTGCCATCCCCAATCCCCGCACCGCCCCCCCGGATGTGACCTTCAACACGAACGTGCAGGGCACGTGGAACGTGCTGCAGGCGGCGGAGGAAGCGGGCGTGCGCCGGGTGATCGTCGCGTCGAGCGATGCCGCGCTCGGCCTGCACTACAACCCGCCGGGCTACGGCCCTCAGTACCTGCCGATCGACGAGAGCCACCCGCTGCGACCCATCGAGTTCTACTCGCTCAGCAAGGAAGTGACCGAGACGATCTGCCGCAGTTACGCCAACCGCGGCAAGCTCGAGGTGCTCGCGATCCGGCCGACGCACATCGTCTTCCCACCCGAATATGCCGAGCTGGAAACGCGCGGTGCCGACGTGCAGAACTACCACCTTTGGACCTACGTCTCGCCGGAAGACGTGGCGCAGGGCTTCCGGCTCGCACTCGAGTCGGCGAAGTCGCCGTTCCAGGCGTTCTACATCTCGGCGGCCGACGGGCTCAATACCCGGCCCACCCTCGAGATGCTGCGCGAACGCTACGGCACGCTTCCGGAGATCCGCAACCCGCACTACTTTCGCAAGAACCCGCTGGCCGCGGTGCTCGACATTTCCCGGGCGCGGGACGTGCTGGGCTTCGAGCCCACAAGCAACTGGCGGCGAATGTTCGCGGCAGCGAAAGCGGCATGACCAGGCGATGCGCCTCACAGGAACCGATGCAATGACCCCTACTGCCTCTCCATTTGCCATAAACACCTATTCGTACACGCTGAGCCACACGGCCCGCGATTGTCTGGAATCGCTCGCGTCCGGCGGCTACACCGAATTCGAGCTGATGATGTACCCGGGCCACCTCTGGCCCGCCGATTTCGACCACGCGTCCCGTCGCGACTTGCGCAAGTACATCGACTCGAACGGCCTCATCGTAACGACGCTGAACATGCCCAACATCGACCTCAATGTGGCAGGTGCCGCCGCGGAGATGCGCGCGTACACGCTCGCGAACCTGCGCGGCGTGGTGCAGCTTGCGGGCGATCTCGGCGTGCCGGGTGTGGTGATCGGACCGGGCAAGGCAAACCCGCTGTTTCCGGCGCCAATGGAGCGTCTCATGGGTTACTTCTACGCGGCGCTCGATGAGCTCGCACCGCTGGCGCAAAAGGTCGGCACGGCGCTCTACGTCGAGAACATGCCGTTTGCTTTCCTGCCGGGGATCGATGCGCTGATGCAGTCGCTCGACCGCTACGGCAACGACCGGATCGGCATCGTCTACGATGTCGCCAACGGTCATTTCATCAACGAGGACGTCGGCGCTGCGTTGCGCCAGTGTCGCAGCCGCCTCAAGGTGGTCCATCTGTCCGACACTAACCAGAAGGTGTATCGCCACGATACGATCGGCCTCGGCACGGTCGACTTCGCGCCCATCCCGGCCGTGCTGGCGGAGATCGGTTTCACGAAGAAGCCCATTTTCGAAATCATCTCGCCGAACGCGGACCGCGACATCGCGGACAGTGCCGCGAAGCTGCTGGCGATGGGATGGGGCAAGGCGTCATAGTGAAGACCGTAGCGCCGTTCGAAGTCGGTCTCGTCGTCGCCGATATCGACCGGCTTCTCCCGTTCTACCGGGACGTGCTCGGCCTCGACGTGATCGGCGACATCGAGATGCCGGCAGAGCGAAGCCGCGCCTCCGGCCTCGCGCCGGACGGCTATCGCGTGGTCCGCCTGGAGAGCAGTTCCGGTGATCGGCTGAAGCTTGCGCGGCCTGCAGGCGGCGGCGTCGCGGCCGCTGCGACCGATTACGCCATGCAACGCGTCGGCGCATCCTACGTCACATTCATCGTCGATGATCTTGCCGCACTCCACGCGAGGCTTCGGCAAGCGGGCGCGAACATCCGCAGCAAGGGAATCGTGGAACTGCGTGCGGGCCTGCGATTGCTGCTGGTTGCCGATCCGGAAGGCAATTTCATCGAGCTTCTGCAGTACGATGACATCGCTGCGTATCGGCCCGCGAAAGGATTCCCGTCACAGGTTCCGCGTCGGGTTCCATGATTGAGACCACACTTCATCCACAACTGACCCCGCGTTCCGCGACGCTCGATCTCGTCAAGAGAGCGCCAGGTGCGTTCTATCTGCTCGCGTTGATGGGCGCCGTGCTCACGATCGGGACGCCCGGCTTCTTTACCGCGGCGAACCTGACCAACGTCGCGCTGCAGGTCGCGGTGCTGATCATCGTCGCGCTCGGCATGACGCTCGTCATCCTGACCGAGGGAATTGACCTCAGCCTCGGTCCGGTGCTCGGACTATGCGGTGTCGCAGCGAGCCTGATGGTCGTCGCCGGATACCCGCTGATCTCGGCGGTTGCAGTGGCAATCGGGATCGGCATAGCGATGGGCATGCTCAACGGCTCGCTGATCGCCGTCGCCGGGATGCCGCCCTTCATCGTGACGCTTGGCACGTTCGGAATCGCGCAAAGCATAGCGACCGTGCTCACCCGCGGCGATTCGGTCGTCAGGCTGCCGGATTATTACCGCTGGTTCAACGATGGTGTCTTCCTGGCGATCCCGGTTCCGATCTGGGCAACGGCGGCGGCGTTCGCGGTCACCTGGATCCTGCTCTACCACACCCGATTCGGCCGCTATGTGTTCGCCATCGGCGGCAATCGCCAGGCGCTGAAGCTTGCCGGGACTTACGTCAGTCTCTATCACATAGCGGTGTACGTGTACGCCGGCGTTCTCACCGCGATCGCTTCATTCATCATGACGGCGCGCATGAACGCCGCCCACCCGACGATCGGGGTGGGCCTCGAATTCGACGCGATCGCTGCGGTGATTCTCGGCGGCACATCGTTCGAGAAAGGAAACGGGGGGATCGTGGGAACGATCGTCGGCGCGTTGGCGGTTGGCGTATTGCGCAACGGCCTGAACCTCCTCGGAGTAGGGACCGAGTGGCAAGTGGCGATCGTCGGCGTGGTGATCATCACCGCCGTCGGGCTCGACTCGATCCGGGGGCTCAATTCGTGAGCGCGCAGGCCCCACTCGCGCCGGCCAGCTTCGCGCGGCGCATCGACTACGGCGTTTTCGTCGTCCTGTCGCGCCTGCTGGCGATCATCGCGCTCGTCGTGGTGCTGGCCGTGCTGAGCCCGCAGTTCCTGTCCTGGGGCAATTTCACCAACGTGATGCGCCAGGCCTCGCTGCAGTTCCTGATGGCGGCGGGACTGACCATCGTCGTTCTGACTGGCGGCATCGACCTCGCGATCGGCGCGATACTCGGTCTCGCCGCCTGCCTGTCAGCGTCGATGATCAGCCAAGGCCACCTGGCGTTCGGAATTGTCGCCGCGCTCGCGGCAGGACTCGCTGCCGGCAGCGTCAATGGACTGCTCGTCACCTTCGGCCGCATTCCGCCGTTCATTGCCACCTACGGCATGCTGTGGATCGCCCATGGGCTGGGCTACGTCTTCATGAAGGGCGAGGTGATCTACGGCTTGCCGGAATCCTTCCGTTTCATCGGCGCCGGATTCGTATGGGGAATTCCGGTGCCGGTCATCATCGCGCTCGCGCTCCTCGCTGTGCTGCACGTCATGCTGCACCGCACCGTGCTCGGCCGGGCGATCTACGCGATTGGCGGCAACCTCAACGCTGCGCGGCTGTCCGGCATGCCGGTGCGCGCACGCCTCATTTTCGTCTATGCATTGAGCGGCCTCCTGTCCGGATTCGCGGCACTCGTGGTGATCGCGCGAATCAACGCCGCGGATGCGAGCATCGGCGAGGATCTGCTGCTGCCAGCCATCGCCACTGTCTGCCTTGGCGGCACGTCGTTGTTCGGTGGGGTCGGCGGGATCGCCGGCACCGCGATCGGCGCCTTGATCCTGGCACTGGTAGTCAACGGCATGAACCTGCTCGGGGTGCAGACGTTTTGGCAAAGCGGCGTGATGGGTGCGATCATCCTGATTTCGGTGCTCGCGGACCAGGTGGGTGGATCAAGGCTGATCGGCAAGCGTTCGTAGCAGTGGGCAAGACAACCTAAATTGATGGAGGGAGCAATGGATCGCAGGAAATTTCTGAAGGTATCGCTGGTCGCATCGACGACCGCGGCGGCGCTCGGAACGGCATCGCAGCACGCGTTCGCGCAGCAGGCCGGCAAGCCGGTCACCATCGCGTTTTTCGTGAAGAACGTCACCAACCCTTTCTGGAAGGGCTGCCGGATCGGAGCGGAAAAAGCGGCCAAGGAGCTCGGGGTCGGCCTCGAGGTGGTCGCGCCGACGAAGCCGGACAATATCGAGGAGCAGACACGTCTGGTCGAGGACTGGATCGTCAAGAAGCCCGATGCGTTCGTGTTCGTGCCCGTCGACTACAAGGCACTGGTGCCTTCGATCCAGAAGGCGAACAAGGCGGCGATCCCGGTCGTCGGCTACAACAACACGATGACCGACGTCGACCTCGTCAGCTACATCGGGTCGAACGACGAGCAGATCGGGTACGAGGTCTCCACCTATCTCTTCAAGTCGATGGGCGGCAAGGGCAAGATCGTCCACATCGACGGCGTTCCGGCGGCGAGTACCGCGCAGGCCCGCAAGAGGGGCCTCGACCGGGCGTTGAAGGAGAACCCGGGCATCGAGCTTCTCGTCTCGCAGCCGGGCCAGTACCGCCGCTTGGTAGCGGTGCAGGTGTTCGAGAATCTGATGCAGCGCTATCCGGAAATCGACGCTGTCGTCAGCGCCAACGACGACATGGCGGTCGGTATTGCTGAAGCCCTGGCGGCCGCGGGACGCGGTGGCAAGACCAAGGTGACCGGCGTGGATGGCATCCCGGATGCGACCGCGGCGATCGCTGCAGGCAGAATGTTCGCGACCGCGGACTTCAGCGGCCACGATCAGGCGTACCTCGCCGTGACCGCTGCCGTGCGTCACCTGCGCAAGCAGCCGGTGCCGAAGAAAATTGAGTTGCCGATCGTGATCATCGACAAGCAGAATGTCGCCTCGTTTGCGAAGACGCCGGAAGAGCGTGCGGTGCCAAGCTGGGACAAGACGGTTGCAGCGCAGAAAGGTTGAGCTGCCTGTGATGCCGGGAGGCGCGCAATTCGCGACTCCCGGTCGACGAATGCAAGCGGGCCCTGGTCATGGCTGAAGACAAAGCACCGTTGGTGCAGATGCGAGGAATCTGCAAGGCCTTTGGAGGCGTGCAGGCATTGAAGGACGTCGATCTCGACCTCTACGTCGGCGAGACGCATGCGCTGGTCGGGGACAACGCCGCAGGCAAGTCGACACTCATCAAGACGCTGGCGGGTGCGCTGCGCATGGATGCCGGCACGATCTCCTTCGAGGGGCTTCAAGTCGAGATCAACGACCCGCGCGACGCCAAGGCGCTCGGCTTGGAAACGGTATATCAGGACCTGGCGCTCGCCGACAACCTCGACGTGCCGGCCAACGTGTTCCTCGGCCGCGAGATCACGCGGCGAACGCCGCTCAACTGGTTCCTCGACAACGGCCGCATGGCGCTGCAGGCGCGCGAGCTCCTGGGCCGGCTCAAGATCAACATCCCGAACGCCCGGCAGAAAGTGCGGGCGATGTCGGGCGGCCAGCGACAGTCGATCGCGATCGCCCGCTGCGTGTGCTTCAACGCCCGGGTCATCATTCTCGACGAACCGACCGCGGCGCTCGGCGTCGAGGAAACGCGCAAGGTCTATGCGCTCATCCGCGAGATGCGCGACCACGGTCGCGCTGTGCTCATCATCAGTCACAACATGAACCACGTGTTCGAGAACTGCGATCGCATCACCGTGATGAAGACGGGACGTTCGATCGGCTCCCGCCGGGTGTGCGACACCAACCAGGACGAGATCGTGCGGATGATCGTCAGCGGCTCGGCAGAGCTCCGCGCTCCGAGCCGCGATGCGGTCGAGGCGACCGCGGACTGACGCCCAGCCGACGGTTGCAGCTCCGACGGAAAGTCGCCCCTTGACACGCACCGCGCTGATCGCGGGAGCGACGGGCGCGACCGCGAAGCGTCTGGTCGAGGTCCTGCTCGCCGATTCGGACTGGACGGCGATCGGCCTTTGCCGAAATCCGCCGCCGGCCGCGCCCACAGACCGGCTGACGTTCGCGCGCGCCGACCTCCTCGACGCCAACGACGCCGCGCGCGCGTTGCGCGATTGCACCGGCGTTACGCATGTTTTTTATGCTGCACGCGCGAAGCACGGCGAGGGCGGGATCGAAAGTGTCGTGGAGAACACCGCGATGCTGCGAAACCTGCTCGATGCGCTGCTGCCGGTCGCGCCGGACGTGCAGCACGTGCACCTTGTAGAAGGAGCGAAGTACTACGGACTGCACCTCGGGCCGTATCCGACTCCAGCGCGAGAGGACGATCGGCGCCCCGAGGCGCCGAACTTCTATTACGACCAGGAGGACATGCTCCGGGCGCGTCAGCGCGGTCAACGCTGGACCTGGTCCGCGGCGCGACCCAACGTGATCTGCGATTTCGCCCCTGAGCGGGCAAGGAACCTCGTGCCGTTGCTCGGAGCGTACGCAGCCGTCATGGCAGAACTTTCATTGCCACTCCACTTTCCCGGCCGCCCGGGCTGCTGGGATGCGCTGACCGAAGTGACCGACGCGACCCACTTTGCGCGGGCGATGGTCTTCATGGCCACCGACCCGCGAGCCGCGAATCAGGCATTCAACGTATCCAACGGCGACCTCTTTCGCTGGAAGAGGCTGTGGCGCCGTCTTGCGGATCATTTCGGCATGGCGATGGGCGAGATCCGCCCGTGCACGCTCACCGAACTGATGGCCGACAAGGATCCCGTGTGGCAGAGCGTCGTGCGGCGGCACGGACTCGCGGCGTCGCGATTGGACGAGATCGCGGTCTGGGGATTCGGCGATTTCCTGTTCAGCCAGGACTACGACGTCGTTTCCTCCACCACTCGGTTGCGGCAGGCGGGCTTCCACGAGATGGTCGACACCGAGACGATGTTCCTCGGCCACCTCGCGCGATACCGCAAGGCGCGCCTCTTACCCTGAAGCCAGACGGGCGCGATCTGCGCTGCTCATCACGCGCTACTTCATCATCTGCACGTCGCCGCAGACGCTGATCGCCTGCCCCGTGATGTTGGCGCCGAAGGGGGATGCGAGGTACAGCGCCATGTTTGCGATGTCCTCGGACTCGACGTTGCGCTTCAGCGAGACCACATCGAGGTATTGGCGGCGCATCTCCTCGAACCCGAGGCCGAGTGCGTCGGCCTTCGCCTTCACCACCCGCCGGAACCGGTCGGAGTTGACGTGCCCGGGCAGGATGGCGTTTACCCGGATATTGCTTTCGCCGAGCTCCACGGCGAGGCTCTTGGTGAAGCCGATCACGGCCCATTTGGACGCCGAATAGGGGCTGCGCATCGTGAATCCGAGCCGCCCCGCGATCGAGCTCAGGTTGATGATCGAGCCGCCTCCGGCCGCCTTCAGCATCGGCACTGCGTGGCGCGCGCAATGGAACTGGCTCGCGACGTTGACCGCAAGCGTTTCCTCGATCGCCTCGGGTGTCACGTCCTCCACACGCGCCGTCGGCCCCGCGATTCCGGCGTTGTTGACCAGCACGTCGAGACCGCCGAACGCCCGCTCTACCGTGGCGAACATGCGGGCGACGGCCGCTGGGTCGGCGACGTCGACGAGCTCGCCCGGCACGTCGGGAAGCAGCGCGTGCACTTCGTCCAGCGCGTTTCTCGACACATCGCAGAGGAAAACACGCGCGCCGCGCTCCTGGAATGCCGCGGCGATGGTCCGGCCGATGCCGGCGCCGCCGGCGGTGACAAGCACGCGCATCCCCGCCATGTCGACGGGGAGAAAACTCTTGATCATGTCGTTCACGAATTCAGGGTGCGTTCAATTGCGGACGTTTGTGGCAAGGCGCCGCGAGCTTGATGCTGTGGCGGGTGCTGCTATTCGTCATCGATTGGCGTGGTGACGACGATGAATGTGAGGTCGCAGAGGCCGGCGTTGGTGATCCCGTGCTCGATCCCGGGCGGGATGAAGATGACGTCGTGCTTGCGCACCACGCGGCGCTGCCCGTCGATCTCCATCAGTCCGTCGCCGTCGAGGATGTGATAGATCTGCTCCTGCACCTTGTGCGTATGCAGCGCGACGTACCCCATCGGCTGGTAGGTGGAGATTCGGTAGTCGATCAGGCGCGAACCTGCGGTCTCCGGCCGCACGAGCGGCTTCGACAGCGCGCTGCCGAAGTGCCCCGGAAACTGTTGCCACGGAACCTCGGCGATGTTGTGTACGACTGCGTCGCGTTTCGCTTTGCTTTTCACGGGCGTCTCTCTCGAAGGTTGAAATGGTGCGTGCGCGCTCTTGCGCGATCGTTATCGCACTTCCGCGCGGCGCGCCGCGATGTATGCCGCGAGGCCCTTCCTGATCGGGAATTGCGGCACGTACCCGAGCTCACCCCGCGACCGGCTGGTGTCGAGCGCGCCTTTGCGAACGACCTGGATGCGGTCGCCGAACAGGTACTGGCCTGGCCCGATCGAAACGTCGCACCCGGGAACCAGCTCCCGGACAATGTCGACAATCTCGAACAGCGACGGGGCTTCGCCCGAAGACAGATGGTAAACGTCGAAGCGATGCTCGAGTTTGTCGAGCGTGGCGAGGATTCCCGCGACAAGGTCGTCGATGTAGACGTGGTCGACCCGGAAGTCGCCGCCCGAGGCAACGTGCAGCGGCCGCCCTTCGAGGGCGGCATCGATGAGGGTCTTGGGCACCCGGGCCCGCGGCAGGCCTGGGCCGTACACCCAGCACGTGCGCACATTGATCGCATCGATGCCGTGGTTGCGCCGGTAGTCGCGACCCAATTGCTCGACCGCGAACTTGGATATCCCGTAAGGCATCACCGGGAAGCACGGATGGTCTTCGGTGATGCGGTCCGCGTTGAAATTGCCGTAGACCTCTTCGGTGCTGATGTTCACGACCCGCTTCACTCCGAACAGGCGCATTGACTCGAAGAGGTTGAGCGATCCCTCGACATTGACGCGCATCGTGGCGAAGGGCGCGTCGGCGGAGGCGATCACGCCCACGATCGCCGCGCAGTGCACGATCGCGTCGGGCTTCACGTCGCGGATCAGCTTGGCAACGTGGTGCCACTCGGTGATTTCGCCGGGGACAACGTGGAGGTTGGCGTGCCGATTCTGCAGCGCGCGCAATACCGGGCCCACGACGATGTCGAAGCCGACCACCTCGTCGCCGCGCGCGGCCAGTGCCTTGACCACTTCGGCGCCGATGAACCCGTTGGCCCCGGTGACGATGATTCGTGCCATACCCTCCCTCTTTTTTCAGTTGCTTGACGGCGGGCGTTGCACCCCGCCGCAATGTTTTGTTGCCATGGGATTCTTTATAAAACACCACAATGCGAAATGGGGTGTGTGCTGAAAACTAATTACTGTAATCGTCAAGGTCCGAAAAAGCCAAGCGGTTCAAGTTGGCAACAGCCTCTCCAGGCGGATTAGAAATCCGTGGGTCGACAAACGCGTCGTGCAGAGTTCGGCGAGAGCGGTTATGGACGCTCAGCCAAGGGCCATCGGGCTTAGAGCTTGCCTAACCCGTCGACGTCAAGATCAAGCGCCCGCCGCTTCTGTTGCTGCGACCGCCGCTCGGAGAGCAGTGCATCTTCCAGATCCTCGAGCAGGTCGAGCGCCTTGTGCAGCCGCGCGAATACGTCCGGCCCTACGAAGTAGCCAATGGGCCGATTCTGGGAAAGCACGGCGATCTGTCCGTCAACCGCGTTCTTGAGCGCCTTGAGAGGATTGCGCTTGAATTCCGAGACATCGATCGCGTCCTTCGTCAGGACCGTAGTAGTCACCATATGTAAGAATGAGAATAACGTTACTGCGGGCCTTGCGGCGGGGCTCGGCTCACCAGAAGCAGCGACCCCCTCTCGCTATGATCCGTTGCCTAATCACTCACCGCACGCCAGATAGGCTGGTTTCGCCCGCCTTCGAGAAAATCCGAGGTGATCACTAGCGTCCTTCCCTGCAGAAAGACGCGCGTGACCTGCGGATCAAAAGTCCGTCGCTCTCTGTTTGATATCTTCTTGATCGACCGTATGCGGGAATAAATATTACCGAGAATATTACCCAAGTCGAGCGCTCGAACGAGCCTAACCCATTGAATATTGGCTCCCCGACCAGGGCTCGAACCTGGGACCTGCGGATTAACAGTCCGTCGATTCAAACATCGAATTAATCCTAACAATCAAGTGCTTATATGCTTTCCAGTGGGGTCCGTTTCCCGGCACTTAACGGCAATTACCGCCCCTGGACGGCCAGATGTACCGACTTAATAGACCCCAAAAGTAGATGGGAAACGTTCGCGAAAAACTGTTTCAAGAGACCATTGCAACGACAGCGCGCGACGGACCACACGCACCCGACGTCGGCTTGGCGAGGCACCCCGCTATCCCGGG
>WNGA01006201.1_pt1 | contig 27495 bp, 22 predicted proteins | sample 5400061 | NCBI WGS metagenome assembly WNGA01 (sample SAMN13153366, study PRJNA577476) | soil metagenome | isolation source: 100 cm soil or saprolite under grassland replicate 2 | place: USA:California | collected 2016-06-15
GCCGGCTGAGCGGCGGTGCTGCGGCGCAGCACCGAGCGGATGCGCGCCAACAGCTCGCGCAGCTCACAGGGTTTGGCGAGGTAATCGTCGGCGCCGAGCTCGAGCCCGACCACGCGATCGATCGCGCTCGCGGTGGCGGTGAGCATGATGATCGGTACGCTGTTGCGGCGCTTGAGGTCGCGGATGATCGAGAGCCCGTCCTCCTCCGGCATATTGAGATCGAGCACGATCAGGTCCGGCACCTGCTGCGCGATGGCCTTGCGCAGACTGACACCGCCATCGCACAGGCTGACGTTGAAGCCATGCATGCGCAAATAGTCCCCGACCATTTCGCGGGCGGGCTGTTCGTCGTCCACCACGATGATGTGCTGCGCCTGGGTCATGTCACCGGCAATATCATCTTGAACGTCGCGCCCTTTTCCGGGCCCGCGCTGTCAACCTCGATCCGCCCACCATGCAGATCGACGATACGCTTGACGATCGAAAGGCCCAGCCCGGTCGAGGTTTCGCCCGCGGTCGGCTTCGCCGAAAGACGCTGAAAACGGCCGAACAGTCGGGAAATATCCTCCGGCGAGAGGCCTGCCCCCTGGTCACTGACCTGAACGATTATACCGCCATCCTCCTGCGCGACCAAGAGGTCGATGGCTCCGCCGATCGGACTGTACTTGATGGCGTTGCTCACGAGGTTGTCGATCGCCTCGCGAATACGGTCGGCGTCGCATATGGCCGCATGATTGGGAGGCGCGGCAATTGTAATGGTCTGTTCCTTGCGCGCGGCGAGCGGCCGGTTCGCCTCCGCCACTTCCTGGACCAGGACGGAGATGTCGACGGGCTCGCGCCGGATGGTGATGTCGAGGGCATCCGCCATCGCATCAGACACGAGATCGTCGACCATCTCGGTGAGCCGGTTGGCGGCGTCGCGGATATGGGCGATCTGTATCTGCACGTTCTCGTTGAGCGCACCGGCCGCCGCGATCATCTCTTTCAAGATTTCGGTTCGGCCGAGAATCACGCCGAGCGGATTTTTCAGGTCATGGGCGACCGTGCCGAGGATCTCGCTCTTGAAGGCGTTGGCCTGCCGCAGCCGCGCCCATTGCGCGGCGAGCCGGCGATTGGCGTTCGTCAGTTCTTGCGTGCGCGCCGCCACGCGCTCCTCGAGGCGCGTGTTCGCCTGCTGCAGTTGCTCGTAGAGAATGACGTTGTCGAAGGCGATGGACAGCCGGCTGCAGAAGATCTCGACCAGCGTACGATCGGTGTCGGAGAGTTGGCGCGCCGCCTCGAGCACGACGACGACTTCGCGGCCGCTCACGGTCCTGATGTAGAGGACCGATCGGCGCGGCGAGAACTCATGGTGACGCCGGGCGAAGGCCTCCTCGACAAGCCGGCGAAGGTCGTTCTCGAGGATCTGCGAGACATCGCTGCCGATGAAGCGGCTGTAGCAGCCCGAACCGGCGAGCACCGAGAACGTCTCCCGGGTGTTTTGCGCTTCGCGCAACACCAGAATTCCGGCGCACTCCACATTGAGCAACGACCCGATCTGGGTGAGAACGCCTTCGGCCAGCCGCTGCATCGACTTGAAGTCGAACAGCGTCGATGCCGCCTCGAGGATGATCTCGAGCCCGCGGCGTGTCTCCACCATGCGCTGAAGTTGCTGATAGCTGCGTAGCGCCGCGGTCAGCGAGGTGAACAGCTTGTCGGACGTGAGCTCGGTCTTGGCCTTGTAGTCGTTGATGTCGTAGTCGACGATGACCCGCCGCTCCGGCGCCTGGCCGGGTTGGCCGGTGCGAAGGATGATACGCACGGTCTCGTTCTTGAGATCCTTGCGGATGAATTCCACCAGGCCCAATCCGGCGGTGTCGGTTTCCATGATGACGTCGAGCAGGACGACGGCGATGTCGGGATGCCGTCGCAAGAGCTCGCGCCCCTCGGCCGCCGAATAGGCCGAGAGGATTTCAAGGCCCTGTCCGTTCAGCCGATAGTCGCTGAGCGCGAAACGCGTGCCGTCGTGCACGGCCGGCTCGTCGTCGATCACCGCGATCTTCCAGCGCGGGCCCTGTTCGGCGGGTTTCTCGCCCGGATCCTCGATCAGTTGGACGATATCGTCATCAGCCATGCGTTTCGTCCGTCATTGTGCGGCCTGCGCCGGCTGCGATTCGCCGGGTGCCACGCGAGGCAGAGTGATGCGAAACCGCGTACCCCAGCCGGGCCGCGATTCAAAGGCCAATCGCCCGCCGAGCTGCTGGGTCACCAAATTGAAGATGATGTGCAGGCCCAGCCCGGTTCCGCCTTCCCCGCGCCGCGTCGTGAAGAAGGGATCAAACGCGCGCCGCTGGGTTTCATCGCTCATCCCCACGCCGTCGTCCGAGACGAAGATGTCCACGTCGTCGCGCACCTGCCGTGCCTCGACCGTGACGTTTCCGGGACGCCCGTCGGGAAAGGCGTGGACGACGCTGTTGAGGAACAGGTTGGTCAAGACCTGCCCATAGGAGCCCGGATAGCTGTCCATGCTGATGCCGGGCGGCACGTCGACGGTCAGCGTGATCTGCGACTTTTTCAGCACTGGCCGCAGGCTGGCGACGATCTGATCGGTCGATTCACGCAGATCGAACGGGCGCCGGTCGGCGTGGCTGCGGTCGACGGCGACTTGCTTGAAGGATTGCACCAGTTCGCCCGCCCGCTGCAGATTGGAAACCAATTGATTGGCGGCGTCGCGGCCGCCTTCGAGGAACTCGTCGAGGCGGGAGCGCCGCAGCGGGCCTGAAGCGACCTCCTTGGCGAACTCGTCGCACCTGCGCGCGAAGCTCGATGCCACCGTCAGGCTGATGCCGATCGGGTTGTTTACCTCATGCGCCACGCCGGCGACGAGTCCGCCCAGCGCCGCGAGCTTTTCCGCGGCGATGAGGTTTTGCTGCGCTTCGCGCAGGTCCTCGAGCGCCTTCTCCGCGTGATCCTTGGAGGCGCGCAGCTCATTCTCGGCCTTGCGCTTGGCGATGGCGTTTTCGCGAAAGACCGCGACCGCGCGCGCCATTTCGCCGATCTCGTCGCGCGCCTGCGTTCCTTGAATCGGCGGGTCGTATTTCTCCGATACGACGGCATGCATCGCGGCCATGATCTCCTTGAGCGGTACGATGATGCTACGAGCGATCAGGGCCCCGATGACGACAATGAGAGTCAGAAAGATGACCGCGACCAGCGCCACGTTCTGGTAGATGTTGGCGAGAGTGTGGTCGAAGCTTCCCTGCGCCTGCAGTTCGCGCATGGTCATCTGTCCGGAAAGCTTGTTGATGACCGCGATCATGGCGGCCTGGTTGTCATCGATCGCGGTTTTCAGCAGGTTGGTTCGCATCGCGAATTGCTCGGCGAGCGTCTTCAATCCGTCGCCGAACGCGGCGGCGCGCTGAGCCAGCGCCTGCAGCGCCGTGCGCTGTAGGTTATTTTCCGCAAGATCGATCATCACCGGCACCGTGTGCTCGACGGTGGTGATGTTCTTGCGCGCCTCGTCGGCGGCATCCGTCGCGAGCGACAGGTAGAAGGCATTGGCGGCGACCAGGCTCGCGGTGAATGCTTCGCGCGACTTTCCCAGCGAAGGCAGCAGCAGGGCATCGCGCGCGCCGATGGCGCCTTCGATGATGGCATAAAGCCCCGCCATCTCCCTTGCCGGCTTGAGCACTTCATTCTCGTAGGTGTGCGCGATCGTCGTTTGAAGCGCACGGACCTCGCCGAAGCCCTGAAGAAATCGCTCGGTCACGGCGCGCAGCTCGTCCGCGGACCCCGATAGCACGGGATCCACCGCGCCGCGGTTGCGCAGCGTACTGAGTACCTCGCCGTGCAGCCCGAGAATCTCCGTCAGGACCTCTTGGCTCGGCTGGTTGATGTAGCGATGGATCAGGTTTTGCAGGCGGCTGGCTTCGCTTTCCAGCAACACCAGAAGCTTGTCGGATTCGCGTACCGTGCGCACATCGTCCCAGGCGCGGCTGAGCACGTTGGCCCCGTTCCAGATCAGCGCGGCCAGAATGAAGGCGACCGTTGCATTGAGCGCGGCAATCAACAGCAGGCGCCACCGGATCGGCAGCGCGCGCACGACGCTTTGCGTCTCCTGATCAAGGCTTCGCCGCGGCCGCGCAGTTCGCGCCGCCGACGGCTCATCCTTGAGTGCAACCAAATCCAAACTCATTGAACCTGGCGAATGCGCTCGATCAATTGACGCAGGCCCTGGTCGGTGATGGTCTTTGCGTAAATCGTGTTCATCGCCTGCTCGAAGGGCGTGCGGTCGAACTCGCTGATGATGGTATTGCCGGCCGCTTGTGCCTGCTGGCGCGAACGCTCCTCCAACCCGTGCCACAGCTCGCGCATGTAGGCGCTGGACTTGCGCGCTGCATCGCGAAAGATGTCCTGGTCTTCCGCAGAGAGGCTTTCCCACGCACGCGGCGACACGACGAGCAGTTCGGGTCCCATCGTATGCTCCGTGAGCGTGTAGTAGGGAGCGAGCTTGTAGTGGTTCGTGGTGACGTAGGACGGCCAATTATTTTCCGCACCGTCGATCAATCGGGTGGAAAGCCCGGTCGATACCTGCCCGTAAGGAAGCTCGATCGGTGCGGCGCCGAGCGCCTTGATCATCTCGACCATCAGCTCCGATTGCTGCACCCGAATTCGCAAGCCCTTCATGTCCGCCAAGGTGCGGATCGGCCGCACGCTATTATAAATCGACCGCGAGCCGGAATCGTAGAACGTCAAGCTGACAAAACCATGGCGCTGCGAGCTCGTCAGGATCTCGTCGCCGATCGCGTGATCGAGCACCTTGTGCAGATGATCGAACGAGCGGAACAGGAACGGCAGCGCGAGCACGTTCGCCGCCGGAATCAACGACCCGATCGGCGCGACATTGGTGCGATTGAGATCGATGGCGCCGACCCGCGTCTGTTCGATGGTGTCTTTCTCTTCCCCGAGCTGGCGCGAATGGAACACGCGAATGCGGTGGCGACCCGCGGTGCGCTCCTCGACCAGGCGGGCCATGAACATGAGCGCCTGCACGGTCGGATAATCTTCCGATTGGGTATCGGCGACGCGGAATTCACGCCCGGTTGCGAGCGGAGGTGCCGCCAAGACGGCGAGGCACACCGCCGCCGCCCTGCTTACATTCGCTCGCGAAATCAATGGCATGGTCCCGTGCTCGTGGGCGCACCCCGATGGCAAATCGACACTATTCGCTTCGGCCGAAGCGCGTCAATCGACGCGCCCCCCAGGCCGGTCTCGGTTTGCGCGCTGGACGCTCTCTGCCGCTCGTCCCCGCGAGGGGCCACCGCGCAATGCTCGCGTCGCGGGGCCCCTGGATTCCGGCTTTCGCGGGATGAACGGTGCTTTATGTGCGCTAATACTGTCTGATTTTAACCTGGCGCCGCAACGATCGGGAGAATGGCCGATGGATGAAAACTATGCACGCTTTTCGCGGCTGCTGATCGATCGGCCGCACGCGGGGGTGCTCCGCGTCATCATGAACAGGCCGGACAAGCTTAACGCCGTCGACGGCGAGATGCACCGCCAGCTGACCGAAATCTGGCGCGTCATCGACGTCGATGCGAGCGTGAACGCAGTGTTACTGACCGGCGCGGGCAAGGCGTTTTCGGCCGGCGGCGATCTCGACTTGCTGGACGAGATGATTGCGGATGTCGACACCCGCATGCGCGTTTGGAGGGAAGCGCGCGATATGGTCTACAACCTGATCAACTGCAGCAAGCCCGTGGTCTCGGCCATCAACGGGCCGGCGGTGGGTGCGGGGCTGGCGCTGGCTCTGCTCGCTGACGTTTCCATCGCCGCGAGATCGGCTCGTCTCATCGACGGCCATACCAAGCTTGGCGTTGCTGCCGGTGATCATGCGGCAATCGTCTGGCCGCTTCTCTGCGGCATGGCCAAAGCCAAATACCATCTGCTGCTGTGTGAGGCGGTCACCGGTGCGGAGGCCGAGCGCATCGGGCTCGTCTCGCTCGCGGTGCCCGATGAGGACCTGCAGGCCCGCGCCATGGATATCGCCGTGCGCCTGGCAGAAGGTGCCCCCAACGCGATTCGCTCAACCAAGTACGCGCTCAACAATTGGTTGCGAATGGCGGGGCCGATCTTCGAAACCTCGCTCGGCATGGAATTCCTCGGGTTTGGCGGGAGCGAAGCGCCGGAAGGCGCGGCGGCGCTACGCGAAAAGCGCGCGCCCAAATTTCCGCAGGCCGGCGCGTGAACCGCGCGCGTTGCGCCGCGGCGCCGTGAACCGCCAAGCGTTCAATGCATGACCGTTCCGCCATCCACCGCGATGGTTTGTCCGGTGACCAGTTGACTTGAGTCGGACACCAGCCAGTGGACGACGCCGAGCAGATCCGATGGCGCGAGGTTTCGCGCAATGGCCTGGTTCGCCTTAATCGTATCCAGCGCCTTGTCCGCCTTCTCCGCGAAAAACTCGCGAGTACCCTCGGTCAAGACCGCGCTCGGCGCAAGCGCATTGACACGGATGTTGTCGCGGCCGAGTTCCCGGGCAAGGCCGCGGGTGAGCCCGATCACGGCCGCCTTCGACGTCGTATAATGCAGCCCGTACGGCATGCCGTAAGTGGCCGCGAGCGACGCCATGTTGACGATGCTGCCGCCGCCGGCCTGCCGCATCGCCGGCACCACCGCCTTGCAGCAGTTCCAGATGCCCTTGACGTTCACGGCCATGGCCGCGTCCCACTCCGACTCGGAGATCGTATCGAATCGGCCGCCCTTGAGGCTGCCGTAAAGCGCCGCATTGTTGATGAGCGCATCGATGCGTCCGAACGCGTCGAGCGCGGTGCGCGCCATCCCCGCTGCCGAGGCCGCGTTCGCGACGTCGAGCTTGGCGCAGACCGCCGTGCCTTTTTCGGCCTGCACCAGGTCGAGCGTCTGCGCGCAATCGTTGACGTCTGCGAGCACGACGCGGGCGCCCAGACCCGCGAGATATCGCGCAAATTCCCGTCCGATGCCGCGCGCGGCACCGGTGATCACGATGACCTTTCCCTCGATCTTCATGCTATCCCGGTATCACTGCGTCGGCTTGACGCCGAGGTCCTTGGCAATCGCGGCGACCTTGTCGCGTTGCTCCTGGGTTGCCTGCCTGAATTCCGCCGGCCCGCCGATGTTGAGGATTTGCCCGGTCGCGGTAAGCCGCTCGCCGATCACCGGATCGGCGGCAACGACCGCGCGAATATCCGCCGCGATGCGCTCGCGCAGCTCGTTGGGCATGCCAGTCGGCCCGAACAAGCCGACCAGGCCATCGAAGGTCAGCTCGCCGTAGCCCGCCTCCTTCACGGTCGGCACGTCGGGGGCGGCGGGAGCCCGCACCGTGTTGGTGACCGCCAGCAGCTTGACCTTTCCCGCCTGAAGCTGCGGGCGCACGATTGCCAGCGCCGACATGTACATATGCACGCGTCCCTCGGCGAGATCGTTGGCGGCCTCGACCGGGTTGCGATAGGGCACCTTGGTCATGCTCAGGCCGTGGTGCTGCAAGAATCCGGCGAACAGGAAATCGAGCGCGCCGGTGACGCCCGGCCAATTGAGCTTGCCGGGTTGCGCGCGCGCGAGCGCAACGAGCTGCTCGAGCGGCGCCGGCACCCCGATGCTGATGAGCGTATTGGAGACCCTGGCAATGGGCAGGAGATCGGCGGGCTTGTAGGGCAGGTTGTCGTGCAGATAGGGATGGGCTGTGAATGAGGAGGTGGGAGTCATCAGCAACACGTGATCGTCGTTGGCGTTGACGAAGGCGCTGATGGCGACAACGCCGTCGCCTCCGGGGCGATTCTCGACCACGACCGGTTGGCCCCAGCGCGCGGCGAGTCGATCCGCCAGCAGGCGTGAGCCTATATCGACTCCCGACCCGGGACCGAGCGGCAGCAGGAATTTGACCGTGCGCTGCGGCCAGCTCTGCGCTTGCGCCGGCGGCGATGCTCCCAGCACAAATGGGGCGAGCAGAGCTAAGGCGAGCAACGAGCGCTGCACCTTGCGCATGGACTCCTCCGATCCACGTTTGACTGACATTAGAGCACGTTCGTGTGAAGTGAAATCAAGGCGCGCAGCAATGCACGTCACCATTGTAGATCGAGCACAAAGGAACGTGCGCGCGCGCGCCGATCCTCAATTCGCCTCGACCTTGATGTTGGCCGCCCTGATGATCGGCCACCACTTCTCGATCTCGGCCTTGTGGTAAGCGGCGAGCGCCGCCGGCGTCTGCTGCTCGCGCGTCGCGATCACCTGGCCGAGATCGGTGAGCCGTTGCCGGACTATCGGATCGGCCAAGGTGTCCACGACCGCGCCGTTGAGCTTGATGATGACTTCCTTGGGCGTGCCCTTTTGCACCCACAAGCCGTGCCAGAACGAGATGTGCATCCCCGGCGCGCCGATCTCATCCGTGGTCGGGACATCGGGTAATGCCGGCCAGCGGGTCTGGGACATAACGGCAAAGGCCTTCATTTTTCCGCCGCGCACATAGGTCAGCGTTTGCGAGGCCTCGGCGCACATGAGATCGATCTGCCCGCCAACCAGGTCCTGCATCGCAGGCGCCCCGCCGCGATAGGGCACGAATTGGAACCGGGTGTTGGTCTTGTCTTGGAAATAAAGCCCGCACACGTGCGCCGCGCTGCCGGCGCCGACGCTGGCGGCCGAGGCCTTGTCCGGGTTTGCCTTGAGCCAGGCGATTAATTCCCTGGCGTCCTTCACCGGTAATGCATTTTTCCCGACGATCAACATCGGCGCGAACGTGAGCAGCGAGACCGGCTCGAAATCTCTCAGCAAGTCGTATGACGTGCGGTAAAGCGCGCCCGACCCGACAAAGCTGGTCCAGTTGCCGAGGCTCAGCGTATAGCCGTCGGGCGCCGCCTGGGCGGCGCGGGTAACGCCGATGGTCGACCCGGCGCCCGTCACGTTCTCGACGACGATAGGCTGGCCGAGCGAGGCCCGCATACCTTCGCCCAGAATTCGCCCGAGCGTATCGGTGGGGCCGCCCGCCGGGAACGGCACGATCATCGTGATGGGATGCGATGGATAATCTTGCGCCCGCGCGCCAATGCCACATGCGAGAGTGGCGCATCCGAGCGCCGCCGCGAATGCGACGGTACGCGACATCGTCCTCATGGGCTCCCTCCTAATCTTTTGCGAGGACGATGACACGCGCCTTGGCAACGCGAAAGTCAGAAATACTGTCATTTCCCCCAAATGAGCCGCGACATTTCGCAGCCTGCCTGCGACGATCAACTCGTCCGCCGGCCTTCGCGCGCGAGCACCTTGTCCACCATCTCGCCGGCGAGCCCAAGATAGGCTGCCGGATCGCACATCTTCTCGAGTTGCGCGCGCGAGAGGTGCCGCGAGATTTCGCCATTCTGCGCCAATAGATCGACGAGCGGCTCCCCGGTGGTCGCGACCTTGCGGCAGATGTCGTAGACGAGATCGTGCGCCCGTTGCCGCCCGAGATGCGGGCCGAGCCCCATCATCACCGCCTCCGAGACGATGGTGCCGTGGGTGAGATCGAGATTGGCCCGCATGCGGTCGGCGTCCACTTCGAGCCCCGATAGCATGAGCTTGGTCTGCGCGAGCGCGCCCGAACTCAGCAGAAAGATTTCCGGCAGCGAGATCCATTCGATCTCCCACGGACCGGTCGAGCGCTCGTGGTCGGCGACCGCGGCTTCGAGCAACGCAGCGACGTGCTGGCGCACCAGCGCGACGGTCGAATGGATATAAAGACACGAGATCGGATTGCGCTTCTGCGGCATGGTGCTCGACGAGCCGCGGCCCTCGTGGAACGGCTCGTAGACCTCGGCCACCTCGGTTTGCATGAGAAGCTTCACGTCCATGGAAATCTTGCCGAGCGTCCCGGTGAGAAGGCCGAGAAAGCAAGCGACCTCGCCGATGCGGTCGCGCACGGTGTGCCAGGCGATCTCCGGCTGGCCGAGGCCGAGCTCGCGCATCAGCTCGGCTTGCACTTTGAGACCGTCGCGGCCGAGCGACGCCAAGGTCCCGACCGCGCCGCCGAATTCGCCGACCAGAACGCGCGGCCGCAGCTGCGCCAGCCGCTCGCGGTGGCGCTGCATCGCGGCGAGCAACGCGGCCATCTTGAAGCCGAAGGTGAGCGGCACGGCTTGCTGCAGATTGCTGCGACCGGCCATCGGCGTATCGCGGTAGCGCCGGGACAAATCGGCGAGCGCGGCGGCGATCGCCTCCATGTCCTTTTCGACGAGCTCGAGCGCGTCGCGGATCTGCAGGACCACGGTGGTGTCGGTGATGTCCTGCGTGGTGGCGCCCCAGTGGCACCATTCGCCGAGACCCTCGGCGCACAGATCGACGATTTGCTGCACGATGCCGAGGATCGGGTAACCGATGCGCTCGGTCTGCTTCTTCAAGCGCGCGAAATCGATGTTCTCGATCTGGCTTTGCCGCACGATTTCGCGCGCGGCGTTGTCCGGAATGATGCCCAGGCGGGCCTGCGCTCGGGCGAGCGCGGCCTCGATCGCGAGGCAATGGCCGGTCCTCGCTTCGTCGGAAAAAATCCGCCGCATCTCCGGCGTGGTGAATATGTCGCAAAAAATAGAGGAATCGAGTGCAGTCGCGGCCATGTTGTCTCTCCAATTCGGCGAGTGGCGAATGGCGAATAGGGCGCGGCCCCCCCGCAATCGCATTCGCTTTCGCCACTCGCTAGATGATAATGCTCGGATTGCGCAGGTTGCGATCGCAGTCGATCAGGTTGACCTGCCGGACCTGGATCAGCCAGCGGTCTGCGCTCTGCACGAAACGATGACCGCACCAGCCTGAGAGGAATCGCGTTCCGTCCACGCGGAACTCGCTGATGAGGAAATTGGAACGGACCATGCGGGCGGCGCTGTCTTTCGTGGCGAAAACCTCGACGTTCGAGATCATCCGGACGGTGCGGGACTTCGGCGCTTGCGACCAGGCGTATCCGGTGCGCAGGCGATAGATCCGGTCTTCCATGCGCCGGCGGTCATCGAACGATATGGCGATCTCGCGCCGGGGATCTCCGGCCCCGGGCGTTCCTGGCACCCAGTAGATGCATTCGGGCGCATACATCGCCAGCCATTCGTCGAAACGAAGCTCGTCGAGCAACCGCGCCTCGCGCTCGATCAGCAGCCGGAACCGGTCGCGCTCTTGCGGCGCCGCGATCGCCACCTCCTCGCGCTGCCAATTCGTGAAGTTCTCGACCAGCTCGCGGTAGAGCTCTTCGGTGACGTAATAGGAACTGATGGCGGGATCGTGGGCGGGTTGCATCTCACGCTCACGGCTCGCGCTGGACGACGAGCTTCGGCGTCGCCTTCATCAGCCGCTTCCATTCCTTGATGTACTCGCGCATGAACACCTCGTCGGTGGCGGGCGCCGTGATGATGCCGTTCTCCTCCGTCTTCACGCGGCCGGGAATGCCGAGCCCGCGATGCATGTAGACCCACTCGTCCTCTTGGCACGCAAGCCCGCGCTGGATCTCCTCGAAATTGGCGAGGTCGTCGACTTCGCCGAAATTCGGGAACTGCTCCTGGGTACGCATGCGCAGCGCGTTGATCTCGTCGACCGCGCCGCGCAGCGCGCCGTCCTCATCGACGACGGCCGTGCCGTACCAGGTGACGTCGGTCTCGTCGACGGAAATAGGCTCGAACACCTGGATGTGGTTGCCCAGCAGCGAAAAGTTGGGAAATACGTTGATGTTGACCGGCTCGGAGGAAGCGAGGTCGAGGATTTCCTCCGCCTCGGCGCCCAGCCGGCGGCGCAGCGCTTCGGCATAATGTTCGCTGCCCGGCGCCGGGCCTTCCACCGCCCACAACCCGCCGGCACGCTTTTGGATATTCGGCCGCTTGTCCTTGAAATGATGGCCGTTGCCCATGTACGCGATGTACATCGGCGCCGTGTCGGGCGAGTTCTTGTAGTAGGACATGCCCTTGTTGGCGACGTCGGCCTGACGGTTCTCCATCTCCAGCAGGGAGCGGTGCGAGAACACCACGTGGTAGCCGTCGCCAGAATTGTCGTAGGCGAGCTTCCAGTTGCCCTTGTATTTGAGCCGGTTCGCCTCGCAGACGCGAATCTGTCCCTTGGGCTGTCGGTCGAGCCATTCGTCGATCGGTTCGGTAATGGCGCCGAGATAGTCGAGGAGCGAGGGCGCATCGGGATTGAGCGTGGCAAAGATGAAACCGCGATAGCTGTCCACGCGTGGCACCTGCGCAACGTTGTACTTGGGATCGTTGAAGTCGCACGCATAGCCGTCGGGCCAAGGGACGGCGCGCAGCTTTCCCGTGTTGAGATAGCTCCAGCCGTGATACGGGCAGGTGAATATGCGCGCCGAGCCCCTGTCCTTGCGGCACAGCGTCGTGCCGCGGTGGGCACAGCGATTGAACAGAGCACGGATCTTGCCGTGCGAGTCCCGCAACAAAATGAGCGGCCGCATCCCCAGCCGCACGGTGATGTAGTCGTTGTTGGCCGGAATCTGGCTCTCGTGGCCGAGATAGACCCAAACCGCGCCGAAGATGTTGGTCATCTCCAAACTAAAGATGGCCGGGTCGGTGTAGACCAGGCGGTGGACGCGATCCTCTTGGACGAGCTCATCCCAGTCGTAGAGGTCGGCGCCGCCTAGTCGGGATGCGTTGAGCTTCTCCAGCATGACATCTGTCCTATAAGGATCAACATAACTCCCTCTCCTGTCGTCCCCGCGTATGCGGGGCCCCAGGATCACTATCGGAAACAGTCTGCAAGGTCAGTGGTCATGGGTTCCCGCCTGCGCGGGAGCGACGCTGAGAGAACGGCACGATCTCCCGCATCAGACTTTAGCGGTGCTCGCTGCCTCCGCCTAGAAAAAATCGAAATACTCGTTCTGCTCCCAGGCCGTCGGCTCGCCGTCCTCCCGCGCACCGGTATCCTTGAGCCATTGGGCAAAGCGGCCCGCCTCGTTGCGCTTGAGCTTGAGGAAATAATCGATGAACACGTCTCCGAGCTGAGTGCGAAATAACGCTTCGCGCTCGAGCGCATCCAACGCGGCCGGCAAATTCGTGGGCAGCATCGGCAGCTTGGCGTTGTAGGGATCCTCCTCCGGCGGTCCTGGATCGAGCTTGTGCTCAACACCGTCGAGGCCGGCGACGATCTGCGACAGGATAAAGAGATAGGGATTGGCGGCGGGCTCGCCGATCCGGTTCTCCAAGCGCGTGGCCTGATCTCCCGGCGCGCCCAGCACGCGGATCAGGACGCCGCGGTGGTCGTAACACCACGACGCGCGATCGGGTGCGAGCGAGTTCGGTCGAAATCGCCGGTAGCCGTTGACCGTCGGCGTCGCAAAGGCGGTCGCGGGCGCGGCATATTTCAGCAAGCCGCCCAGATACGCGCGACCGAGCGGCGACAGATATTCGCGCTCGTGCTCCGGCATGAACATGTTGCGCCCGCTTTTGCTGTCGACAAGCGACTGATGCAGGTGCCAGCCACTGGAGTAGTAGCCCTTGAGCGCCGGGCGGCACATGAAGGTGGCGAAATGTCCCATTCGGCGACAAATTTGCCGCGCCGCCGTGCGAAACAGCAGTGCATGGTCGGCCGCTTCCAGCGCCGGCCGCGCGGCGAAGGTGCACTCGAGCTGGCCTGGTCCCCACTCGTTCTCGATCGATCGCAGCGGCAATCCGATCTTGGCGAAATGATTGGCGAGCGCGGAGAGCATCGGCTGCATCAAATCCATGTTGGATTCGGAATGGTAGGAAAAGCCGGGCTCGGCCGGAGCCGTCTTGATCGGCTGCCCGCGCACGCCGGGCAAGCCGATATTGTGGTCGCCAAGCTCGTCTTGCGCGACGCGTAGCAGGTACCACTCGATTTCGAGACCCACGCTCAGGGTCATGTCCTTCTTCGCAAGCCGCTCGACTTGCCTGCGCAACAGGTGCCGCGGCGAGAAATGAAACGGCACGCCGCTGTTGAAATATTCATCGCACAGCACCCAGCCGACGCCGGGCGCCCACGGCAGCACGCGAAAGGTGGAAGGGTCGGGAACGATGGTGAGGTTGGGAGAGCCCGTCATCTCGGTAAGCCCCATCCCGCCGCCGCGCGTGAAGGAGGCGAAAGTGCGGGCATTGGCGGAATCGAGCGTGGTGGTCGCGACGTTGATGTTGTATCCGGTCTCGAGTGCGGCGAGGAACGCCGGCACGGTCACGGCTTTGGCGCGCGCGGCGCCGTGCGGATCGGCCCAGGCAAGGCGCACGAGATTGAGATCGCCCTTCTCCGCGTTGCGCTTGAGATCCTCGGCTTGCCGTCGCTGCTCGTCGGTCCACAGACCGTGCCTTGCGATGAATGCGAGGGGCTTTTTCACTTGCACCATTCCGTGCGAGGCCGCGCGAGGGGGCGCAATGTAGATGATGGCATGTTGCCGATCCAGATCACGGCGTCTCTGTTTACCTCGGTTGCCAACGTCGGTGCAGCAAAACTCCGTTCATTCCCGCGAAAGCGGGAATCCAGGGCCAAGAGCTGGATCCCAGTTTTCGCGGGACGAGCGGAAGCATTGTTTGACATAGCACTGAGCACGCCGCGACAGCGGCACGCGGTCTGTGCCATTGACGCAAGAAGCGGCTGCCGATTTGATCCTGACGTTGCACCGCAACGCCATGAGGGCACGCATGAGAATCCGTGCGCCGAAGGATTTCTGGTCGGGCGTGATGTTCTGCGGCTTTGCCGCCGTCGCCATCTTCTCCGCGCGCGGAACTGCCTTGGGGACCGCCGGCAAAATGGGACCAGGCTATTTTCCGCTGCTGCTTGCGGGCTTGCTGGCGGCGCTCGGGGCGACCTTGATCGCCCGCTCGGTCGTGCTCACCGGCGAGCCGGTGTCGCGCTTTCATGTCTTGCCGCTGGCGGTGATTGCAGCCGCGGTATGCCTGTTCGGGGTGCTGATCGAGCCGCTCGGCCTCGTCGTTTCGCTCGCCGCCTTGACGCTGATGTCGGCCTGGGCAGGGGCGCAGTTTCGCCTGGCGGAAACGCTCGCATTGGCGGCCGCGCTCATCGTCTTTTCCGTCGGCGTCTTCGTCTATGCGCTAGGCCTCCCACTCAATATCTGGCCGAGCCTCTAGCCTGCGATGGACGTGATCTCCAATCTCGGCCTGGGATTTGCCGTCGCGCTGACGATCCAGAACATCGCTTACTGCTTCATCGGCGTTCTGCTCGGCACCATCATCGGCGTGCTGCCCGGCATAGGTCCGGTCACCACCGTCGCCATGCTGCTGCCGATCTCGTTCACGCTGCAACCGGAATCGGCGCTGATCCTGCTCGCCGGCATCTATTACGGCGCCCAGTACGGCGGCTCGACCACGGCGATCCTGGTCAACATCCCGGGCGAGGCGTCGTCGGTCGTCACCACCATCGACGGCCACCAAATGGCGCGGCAGGGACGCGCCGGACCGGCGCTGGGCATCGCCGCACTCGGTTCGTTCTTCGCCGGTTGCGCCGCGACCCTCTTGATCGCGCTTGCCGCGCCGCCGCTCGCGACGATAGCGCTGCAGTTCGGCCCGGCGGAATATTTCTCGCTCATGGTCTGCGGCTTGATCGCGGCGGTTGTTCTGGCGCGCGGATCGCTTCTCAAAGCGATCGCGATGGTCGTGCTCGGTTTGCTGCTCGGCCTCGTCGGCACTGACGTGAATTCAGGCGCCCGCCGTTTCAATTTCGGCATGACGGGGCTTGCCGATGGCATCGAATTCGTCGCGCTCTCGATGGCGATCTATGGCATCGCCGAGGTCATCTACAATCTCGAAAAGCAGCAAACAGCGAGCATCGTTGCCGGTGCGGTCGGCCGCGTGTGGCCGAGCGTTAGCGATCTCAAGCGCTGCGCCGGCTCGATCCTGCGCGGCACCGCCCTCGGCGCCATTCTCGGCGTGGTGCCCGGAGGGGGCGCACTGCTGGCGTCGTTCGCCGCCTACACGCTCGAGAAGAAAGTGGCGACAGCTCCGCGCCAATTCGGTTATGGCGACATACGAGGCGTGGCGGCGCCGGAATCCGCCAACAATGCGGGCGCGCAGACGTCATTCATCCCGATGCTGACCTTGGGGATTCCCGGCAATCCGACCATGGCGATGCTGATCGGGGCGCTGATGATTCATGGCATCGCGCCGGGGCCGCGCGTGATGACGGATCGTCCGGAATTGTTCTGGGGACTCATCGCCAGCATGTGGCTCGGCAACCTCATGTTGGTGGTTTTGAACCTTCCGATGATCGGCGTGTGGGTAAGATTGCTGCGCGTGCCTTATCGGCTGCTCTATCCGGCCATCATCGCATTTTGCTGCGTCGGCGCTTACACGATCAACAATAAGCCGTTCGATCTCTTCGTGATGGGATTCTTCGCAATCTTCGGCTACGTGGCGCTCAAGCTCGACTGCGAGCCGGCGCCGCTCATTCTCGGCTTCGTGCTGGGGCCGATGATGGAGGAGAACCTGCGCCGCGCGCTTCTGATCTCGCGCGGCGATCCGATGGTTTTACTGCACGAGCCGATCAGCCTCGCCTTTCTTGTGGCGGCCGCCGCGCTCTTGATCGTGATTGCCGCGCCGGCGGTCCGGCTCAAGCGCGCGGAGGTGCTCAACGAATAGCCGCTATCGCGGCCGGAACAAGCCGGTGATCCAACTCCAGATCGCCTTGGCGAGCAGCACCAAGCCGGAGATCGGCTTCGCCGGCGCCGGCGCGGCGGTTGAGGCAGTGGGAGACGGGGGCTGCATCGGCTGAGTGGGGGCAGGAGTGGGCGCAGCGGAGCGGTCCGGCGCGAGCTGGTCCTTCAATCGCGTGGCGAATTGATGCATCAGCTGCGCGGCGGTTGCCTGGATGATGCCGACACCGCGCCCGTATTGCGCAACCGCGCCCGACAGCGCCAGATTGGTGTGCACCAGCACTTTCGACCCGCCGCCCGCCGGCTCGAGCCGGAACACCGACGCCGCATTCGCCCCGCCGCGCCCCTTCGCGTCCGTGCCGTGCGCCGCAACGCGCGCCGTGTAGTTCGCAGCATCGATTTGCTCGAACTTGACCACGCCTGCGAAGGTCAAAGCCACCGGGCCCAGCCGCACGTTGATCTTGCCCTTGTAGGTATTCTCGTCGAGCACTTCGGTCAGCTCGGCACCCGGCATGCACGGCGCAACCCGCTTGATGTCGAACCTCGAATGAATTGTCGAACTCCATAGGCAGCTCAGTTCCTGCCTGCGCGCGCCGCCGCGGTGCCGGCGATGCGGCCGAACACCGCGCCCGAGGTGAGGCCGGAGCCGCCGGGGTAATTGAAATAAAACAATCCCCCGACCAGTTCCCCGGCGGCATAGAGGCCGTGGATCGGCTGGTAATCGGTGTTGAGCACTTCGGCGTCAGTGGTGATGCGCAAGCCGCCGAAAGTGAAGGTGACGCCGCAGGTCACCGCGTAACCTTCGAACGGCGGCTCATCGATGGTGTTCGCCCAATTGCTCTTGTTGACGGCGAGGCCCTCGGTGCGTCGGCCGTCCTTGACGTTGGGATTGAACGGAATATTGGTGCGCACGGCCGTATTGTATTCCGCAATGGTCTTGAGGAATTGCTCCGGGTTCACGCCTTCGAGCTTGTGCGCGAATTCCTCGATGGTGTCGGCGACGACCTTGGTGATCTGCCGGATCTTGTACTCGTCGCGCTGCAGGTGCCTCACCTTCCGGTCGAAGATCTGCCAGGCGAATTGCCCGGGCTGCTCCAGCACCACGCGCCCGTATTTGGCGTAGGTGTAGTTGCGGAAGTCTGCGCCTTCGTCGACGAAGCGCCTGCCGGTGGCGTTGACGAGAATGGCGAACGGATAGGAGTGTTTCTGAAACTGGTCGCCGACCGCAAGGTCGCCGAACTCCGGCGCGTTCATCTCCCATTGCACCGCGTGGCAGCCGGACCAGTTGCCGCAGGGGCTCGCGCCGATATCCATCGCCATGCGAATGCCGTCGCCGGTGTTGAAGCGCGTGCCGCGCACCTTGGCGAGGTCCCAGCCGGGCCCGAGATAGCGCGTGCGCCACTCGGAGTTGGACTCGAAGCCGCCGCAGGCGAGCACGACCGATTTGCTGCGCAGCTCGCTTTCGACGCCGTCGTGGCGGATGCGCACGCCGCTGACCCGCACGCCGTCATAGAGCAGGCTCAGCGCGCGCGCGCGGTAGCGAATCTCGATGCCGCGTTTGGTAGCGGCGTCGGTGAGCATCTTGATGAGGCCGGGCCCGCCGCCGACCGCCTCGACGGTCAGCCCGCCCCAGAACTTGAACTTGCCCTCGATCTTGAAGGCCTGGCGGCCGTAGATCGGGATGAAGCGCACCCCCTTGCCGCGCATCCAGCAGAACGTATCGAAGCTGCGGGTCACCAACAGCTCGACCAAATCGGGATCCGCGCGATTCTGCGTCACCCGCGCCATATCGTCGAAAAACTGCTCCCGGGTGTAGGTGCCGAAATCGGTGGTGGCGATTTCCTGCTCGGTCAGGTCCGGCACCATTGCCTTGATGTCGTCGACGCCGTTGTAGACCACGCGCACCGACCCCGCGGTAAACCGGCTGTTGCCGCCGGATTCCTCCTCGGGCGCCGCTTCCAGCATCAGCACCGACGCGCCTTGCTCCTGCGCGGCGAGTGCCGCGCAAAAGGCCGCGTTGCCCGCGCCCACGACGATGACGTCCGCCTCCGACTTCGCCATCTAGCCTCTCACGCGCACGCTCTCGTCGGTATCACTCAGCCGCCGCGGTCGCCACGCCGCCATGGGCCTTGGACCAGCCCGCCGGGTCATGCATGAACTTTTCGATCTCGGCGAGCTTTGAGGCATCGAATTTACCGCTCTCCTTGGCGACCGCGAGCACGTCCCACCAGGTGGCGAGCGAATGCAAGGTGACGCCGAGATCAGTCAGAATTTTCCGCCCCTCGGGAAAAATGTCGTAGAAGAAAATCACCAGGGCGTGCTCGACCTTCGCTCCGGCTTGGCGCAGCGCGTTGCAGAAATTCACTTTACTGCGCCCGTCGCTGGTCATGTCTTCGACCAGCAGCACGCGCTGCCCTTCGACGAGATGACCCTCGATCTGCGTGTTGCGTCCGAACCCCTTGGGTTTCTTGCGGACATAGAGCATCGGTAGGGCGAGCCGGTCGGCCATCCAGGCGGCAAACGGAATGCCGGCGGTCTCGCCGCCCGCGACCGCGTCGAAGGCCTCGAAGCCGGCCTCGCGCATGATGGTGCTGCTGGCGAAATCGATCAGCGTGCGGCGCACGCGCGGGAACGAGATGAGCCGGCGGCAATCGGTATAGACCGGGCTTGCCCAACCCGACGTGAAGACGAACGGCTTGTCCGTCATGAAACGGACGGCGTCGACCTCGAGCAGCATTTTCGCCGTGAGTTCAGCGATCGTCTTTTTGTCGGGGAACGTGCCGACGGTCATGATTCTTTTCTCTTCAGGGCCGTGCTGTGCGCCTCATGCATCGACCGGATCACCAGGGGACATCTCAGCTGGACACGACCTTCCATTCGATCGTTTCCCCGCCGCGATAGATCAGCGCCCGCTCGTCCGGGCCGTCGACCTTGACCTCCTGCGGCGCAGTCCACGGCGACTTTTCGAGCGTGATCTGCTCTTCGTTGGGCGGCAGGCGATAGTGCCTGGGACCGTTGAGCGAGGCAAAGGCTTCGAGCTTGTCGAGCGCGCCTTCCTCCTCGAACACTTTGGCATAGGTCTCGATCGCGACCGGCGCGTTGAACACCCCCGGGATGCCATTCACCGCGAGCTTTTTCGCGACCGGATGGGGCGCAGAATCGGTGCCGAGAAAATAGCATGCCTCGCCCGATGTCGCCGCCTTGCGCAGCGCCGCGCGGTCCTTCGCCGTTTTGATCACCGGCATGCAGTACATGTAGGGCTTGAGTCCCCATCCGAGCCAATCCGTGCGCGTGAGCACGGGATGATAGGGCGTGATGGTACCGCCCACCTGCGGCGCCGCGCTGCGCACGAAATCGACGCCATCCTTGGACGACAGGTGCTCGAGCGTAAAGCGCAGGCCGGGGAATTGCCGCGTCCACTTCGAGAGGTAGCGCTCGATGAACATGGCTTCGCGGTCGAAAATGTCGACCTCGGGATCGACGTCCTCGCCGTGCATCAGGAACGGCATGCCGATCTTTTCCATGCGCTCCAGCACCGGCATGATCTTGCGATGGTCGGTCACGCCCGCGGCCGAATAGGTCGTGGCGTGGGCGGGATAGAGCTTGACCGCGGTGAACACGCTCTCCTTGAACCCGCGCTCGACGTCGTCGGGATCGGTATCGTCGGTGAGATAGCAGGTCATGAGCGGCTTGAAGGACGAGCCCGGCGGCAGTGCGGCCGTGACTCGCTCGCGATAGGCGACGGCGTCTTTGGTGGTGACGACCGGCGGCACGAGATTGGGCATCAGGATCGCGCGGCCGAAATGTTTGGCCGTGAACGGCAGCACCGCCTTGAGCATTGCGCCGTCGCGCACGTGCAGATGCCAATCGTCGGGTTTGCGGATGGTGATGCGCGTGGTCATCGGATGATGCGTTGCTGCCTCTCGCCAAACATCGGGCGCGTCATGTCCGCGAAAGCGGACACCCAGTAATCACAGATCTCCTTGTGAGGCGTGGTCGTGCCAACATTCCAAGCCTGCCGGTTACTGGATCGTCCGCCTTCGTGGACGATGACCAATGGGGGAAAGTTGTGTCCCGCGCAATCGCTTAGCCGATCGGCGCTGCAGCCGCGGCGTAGGTCTCGCGCGGAGCTTCGTCGATCATGGCGCCGGTGAGATCGGCGACGCGGGCAAAGCCGCGCTTGGCGCACCAGTCTTCGAGTCCGTCGATGATCGCGATGATACCCGACGGATTGCGGAAGATGAGATACCCGATCATGACCGCGCTGGCACCGGCAAGCATGTATTCGACCACGTCCTCGACCTTGACGATGCCGCCGCAGCCGATGATCGGGATCTTCACCGCCTTGGCGCACTGGTAGACCATGCGCACGATGATCGGCTTGATGCCGGGGCCGGAGAGACCGCCGAATTTGTTGCCGATCGAGGGACGGAACGTATTCACGTCAATCTTGAGCCCGAGAATCGTGTTCGACACCACCAGCGCGTCGGCTCCCGCCGCTTCCGCCGCCTTGGCAATGGCGACGACGTCGCCGGCATTGGGCGAGAGTTTGCACCAGACCGGTTTGTCCGTCGTCTGGCGGATGCGGCGCATGACGTTGAACGTGTGCTCCTCGTGCAGGGCGAAATTGCCACCCTTAGGATCCCGCGTGGGGCACGAGATGTTGACCTCGAGCACATCGATCGCGGAGGGGCTCACGTCGCGCGCCATCGCCTCGAAATCCTCGATTGACGTGGCCGAGATCGAACCCACGAGCGGCGGCGTGAAGCGTTTGTAGTCCGGCACCTGGTGGGCGAGGAAATAGTCGATGCCCTTGGTCGGCAGGCCGATGGAATTGATCATGCCGCCTTCGACCTCGGACACGCGCGGCGGCGGATTGCCGGCGCGAAATTCGCGGGAAACCGTCTTTGCCACCAGCGCGCCCAGCCGGTTCAAATCGATCACCTGTGCAAGATCGGTCGAGAAGCATCCCGACGCGGGCATGATCGGGTTCTTGAGCGTCACGCTCCCGATCTTCACGCTCATGTCTACCATCCGACCGCCTCCTGGAGATCGAACACCGGCCCGTCGATGCACACGCGACGCAGCTCCTTCTTGCCGTTGACCTCGAAGGTGCGCACGCACACGTAGCAGGGGCCGAGCCCGCAAGCCATCACCTGCTCCATGGCCACCTGGCCGGGAATGCCGTGCGCCTTGCCCAGGCGCTTCATCAATTGCAAGAGCCGGTTCGAGCCGCAGGTGTAGAACGCGTCGGCTCTGCGCTTCGCGATCAGCCCCGTGAGGATTGCCTCGACGTGCTCGACCGCGCTGGTCCCGTCGGTATCGAGCACGGCGATGACATCCCCGACCTTGGCAAAGAGGTCGTCGGCCATCACGAATTCGGCGCTACGGGCGCTCAGGATCGCGCTGACCCCGATTCCGTATTCCCGGGCGAGCTGGGAGATCGGCGCCAAGGTGGCAAGACCGACGCCGCGACCCAGCACCACGATGTGCTTCCAGGCTGGATCGATCGTAAAGCCGACGCCGAGCGGCCCGACCATGTTGAGCTCATCGCCCGGTTCGAGGGTCGCCAGTCCGTAGGTGCCGCGGCCGACGCATTTGTAGAGAAACTCGACCCGACTCGACCCGCCGGTTCTCCCGATCGATCCGATAGACGCTCTGTGGGCGGCGCAGCCACAGCTCCCCGGCATCCGGCGAGGGGCAGAGCAGATTGAAGAACTGCCCGGGCTTGACCGCGAGCGCCTTGGGCGAGGCATCCACAATCAGATGCTTGTATTCGGAATTCACCCACTTGTGCGAGATCACCGGGCATAGCGATTCCTCGGCCGGGATATGCTGTTCGACAGGTGCGGGGGCGCCTTTGCCCACGACGTAAGGTGCCGATGCGAACGGCCGGTGTGCCATATCGAAATCCTGCCTCATAGAGGCCCGCTAGCTACTCCGCGCGCTGCGCCAAATCAAGATTTGGCCATGCTGCGGGAGATTTCACGGCGATTGTGCCGGCTGCGCCCGCAGCCGTTTCGCTGCATCGAGCGTGGCGGTGACGATGTTCTGATAGCCGGTGCAGCGGCATAAATTGCCGGAAATGGCGATCCGCACCTCTTGTTCGGTCGGGTCCGGATTGTCGCGCAGGAACTCGATCAGCGTCGTCAGAATGCCCGGGGTGCAGAAGCCGCACTGAAGGCCATGGTGTTCATGGAAGGCTTGCTGCAAGGGGTGCAGCTTATCGGGCGAGGGCGCAATGCCCTCGACGGTGAGAATGTCATGCCCGTCTGCTTGCACCGCGAGCATGAGGCAGGAGCGCGCCGAGCGATCATCGAACAGAATGGTGCAGGCGCCGCAGACGCCGTGCTCGCAGCCGAGATGGGTTCCGGTCAGGCCGAGCTGATGGCGGATGAAATCGGCCAGCGTGACGCGGACCTCAACCTCTTCCTCGTACCGCTTGCCGTTGACGGTCAGGGCAATTTTCCGCGTTTCTCCCATTGTCGCTCCTAGTGCGGACGGCCGGCGTGGGCCTCGAGCAAGCGCGCGTGCGCCTTCTCCAGCGCCCGGCGCGACAGCACCGCCGCCAGATGTTGGCGATAAGAGGCCGGCGCATGCACGTCGTCGATTGCTTCGAGTTTGCGGCAGCTCTCGCAGGCGTCGCGGAACAGCGTGCCGGCCGGCACCTGGCCGACGATCGCCTGCTCGACCTCGCGGGCACGCTTGGGCGCCGTGCCCATGCCGCCGATGGTCACCGAGGCGCGCGTGATCTTGCCCGAGGCATCGCCCTCGAGCAGAACGGCGGCGGAGGTGATGGCGAAGTCGCCGTGCCGGCGGGAAAATTCGACGAAGGCGTAGCCGTGCTTGGGCGCCCATTGCGGGAAGCGCACGCCGACGACGAGCTCGTTCGCTTCGATGGCCGGTGTCATGTAGGCGACGGGAAACTCGGCGAACGGCACCTCGCGTTCGCCGTTGGGACCGGCAACCATCACGGTCGCGTCATAGCCCATTGCGAGCGAGACCAGTTCGGCCGCCGGATCGAGATGGCACAGCGAGCCGCCGATCGTGCCCCGGTTGCGCGTCTGACGATGACCGACCTGCAACAGGGCCTCGTGCATGATCGGCCAGCGCGCGCGCACCGCCTCGGAAAATTCGAGATCGCGCTGGCGGGTCATCGCGCCGATTTCGAGCGCACCTTGCGCGTCGCGAACGTAGGCCAGCCCGTCGACGCGGTTGAGATCGATGATGTGATCGGGCAGCACGAATCGGAAGTTGAGCATGGGCATCAGCGATTGGCCGCCCGCAAGCAGCTTGGCGTTCTCCAGGCTGGCGAGCAGTCCGACGGTCTCGCTGACCGTTTTCGGATCGTGATAGCGAAAGGGCGGCGGCTTCATCGCTGGGGCAGGGGTTCGGTTGGACGCGACTTCTTTACATACACCACCAACTGTGCCTCAATCCAAAAAATCAAATTTCCCGATGTGGGACAATGCGGTGATCGTTCCATGACGTCCACCGTGCCCCGCGGTGAGGAACGATGAAGCCCGCGCGGTTCCGCTATCACGCGCCCAAGACCATCGAAGAAGCACTCGATACGCTCGCCGAGGTTGCCCCGGAAGACGGACGCGTGCTTGCCGGCGGCCAAAGCCTGGTGCCGATCATGGCGTTTCGTCTGGCGCGGCCGGCGCATCTGGTGGACATTAACGGGATCGAGGCGCTGCGGCGACTCGCAGTTGATGGGGATCGGCTTTGCATCGGCGCCTGCGTGCGCCATGCGGCCTTCCACAAGCCGGTGGTGGACGGGCCGCTCGGGCGCCTCCTTTCCACCGTGGTGCGTCACATCGCCCACTATCCCATTCGCACTCGCGGCACCTTCTGCGGCAGCATCGCCCATGCCGACCCGGCCGCCGAATGGTGCCTGGTCGCAGCAGCGCTCGGCGCCGAAATGGTGGCGAGAAGCGCAGACGGCACGCGCACCATTTCAGCACAGGATTTTTCCCGCGGGATCATGACGACGGCCCTCGACGAGGACGAGCTTTTGACCGAAGTGCGCCTGCCCATCCTTGCCGCCGACACGCGTTTCGGCTTTTACGAGTTCAATCGCCGCGCTGGCGATTTTGCGCTTGGCATGGCGCTCGTCACCTTTCGCGTGCAAGACGGGGTCATCCGCGAGCCGCGGGTAGCGGTCGGCGGGATCGAAGCGCAGCCGCGGCGGATGGCCGACGCCGAGCAGCTTCTCGCCGGCCGGGCGATCGACCGCGCGGTCTTCGAGGCCGCGGCCGCGGCGGTCGCCTCCGCCGTCGATCCGCTTGACGATGCCGCGACCAGCGCAACATACCGGCGCGACCTCGCGCGCACCGTCACGCGCCGTGCGCTCGAGCAGGCGGCCGCATGACCCAAGCGGTCAACGCAACGCCGCAGCGTCAAGAATGGCAAGGCGGCGGCCAAGATGCACGCGCGGCGGCGACACGCGCCAACAAGTGGATCGGGCAATCGGTCACGCGGCTCGAGGATCCGCCGCTGGTCAGAGGTCGCGCTCGCTTCGCCGCCGACATCTCGTTTCCGCACCAACTGCACATGCGGGTCGTCCGGGCAAACCACGCCCACGGCAAGATCGTTGCAATCGATACCGCGGCTGCGCGCGCGTTGCCCGGCGTGATCGCGGTGTGGACCGCGGCCGACATTACCGACGTGCCGCCCATCGATTTTCGTGAGGGACCAATTCCCGCGCTTGAGCCCTATCGCCAGAGCGTGCTGGCGACCGACAAGGTGCGATACGTCGGCGAGCCGGTCGCCGCCGTCTTCGCCGATGATCCCTATGTGGCAGAGGATGCGGCGGATCTCGTCTCTATCGACATCGAGGAACTGCCCGTCTTGCTTGCGGCCGACGCCGAGCCCGGGGAATTCTCGCCCGGCCGCAATACCGAGGTCTCCGTCATCCGGCAGGGTTATGGCGACGTTGACGCTGTTTTGGGCTCCGCGCCGATGGTCGTCGAGGTTGAATTGGCGATCGGACGCCATTCCGGCGTGCCGCTCGAGGCGCGCGGTGCAATCGGCCGCTATGACGCGGCACGCGGCATTCTCGAACTGCACGGCGCCGCCAAGGTGCCGCACCGCAACCGCGACCTGCTCGCGCGCATGCTCAAGCTTCCGCCCTCATCGATCCATGTGCACGAAGCGCACGTCGGTGGCGGCTTCGGCATCCGCGGCGAGCTTTACCCGGAAGACGTACTGGTCTGCGTCGCGGCGGTACGCCTCAAGCGGCCGGTGAAATGGATCGAGGACCGGCGCGAGCATTTGATCGCCGCCAATCATTCGCGTCAGCAGCTTCACCGATTGCGCGCGGCGGTCGACGGCGAAGGGCGAATCCTCGCCATCGACGATTGTTATTTCCACGATCAGGGCGCCTATGTGCGCACCCATGCCGCGCGCGTCGTGCATATGACGGCCGGCATCCTCCCCGGTCCCTACCGGGTGCCGGCCTATCGCGCGGTCGGCCACTTTCGGCTCACCAACAAGACTCCGGCGGCGACGTACCGCGCGCCCGGGCGCTATGAGACGACCTTCGTTCGCGAGCGGCTCATCGATGCCATTGCCACGAGGCTCGGGATGGAGCCCAACGAGGTGCGACGGCGCAACGCGATTGCGGCCGATGAGATGCCGTATCACCGGCCGCTCGAGGCCTTGGGCGAGGAGATCGAGTACGATTCCGGCGACTATGTCGGGCTGCTCGACAAGCTGTTGGCCGCACTCGACTGGGATAAGCGCAAAGCCGATCTGGCGCGCCGCCGCGCCGCCGGCGAAACGGTCGGTGCCGGATTTGCGATGTTCGTCGAGAAGAGCGGCTTGGGTCCCGCCGACGGCGTGAGAATCGAGGTCGATAGCTCGGGCGCGGTCGAGCTCGTCACCGGCGGCGCCTCGCTCGGGCAGGGCTTCGAGACCGTGATGGCGCAGGTATGCGCCGAGGCTCTGGGCATCGACTACCGGCGCGTGCGTGTGACCCACGGCCAGACCGATCGCATCGCTTACGGGATCGGTGCGCACGCCTCGCGCGCGACCGTCATGACGGCGTCCGCCACCCATAACGGCGCCCTCAAGCTACGCGCGAAAGCCCTCGAGGCGGCCGCCGAGCTGATGCAAGCGCGGCCCGACGCGCTCGAGATCATTGACGGAAAGGTGCTGCGCAAGGAGGGGCCGGCGGGCCCCTCGATCAGCCTCGGCGAAATTGCCGAGCATCTGGCGCCGACGTCGAAGACGCTGGGCGGCCGCGAGCCGGGCTTGTCAGCGGAAGGCTGGTTCCGGGTGAAGCACCAAGTCTATCCCTACGGCATCCATTTCGCGGTGGTGAAGGTCGATCGCGACACCGGCCGCGTAGATGTCGAGGACTACGTCATCGCCTACGATATCGGCCGCGCCATCAATCCGGAGCTGGTCAAAGGCCAGATCGTCGGCGGCTTCGCCCAGGGGCTCGGTGGGGCGCTGCTGGAAGAATTCACCTACAATGAACGCGGTGATCCGCTGGCGACCACCTTTGCCGATTACCTGATGCCGACCGCGCACGAGGTCCCCGAAGTCGATGTCATGTTGCGCGAGGACTATACCAGCCCGCTCAATCCCCTCGGCATCAAAGGGGCCGGCGAGAGCGGCATCACCGGCGTCGGCGCGGCGATCGCCTCCGCCATCGACGACGCCATTGGAATGCCGGGCGCGGTGACGCAGCTGCCGGTGACCCCGCAGCGCTTGAAGCAGACGCTGAATCGGCAGCACAGCTCGTCGTCCTGCACCCGGGCTGCGGGCTAAATCTATGAGCTGGCAAGCGAGGAGAGCCACATGACCATCGCTCAAGCCGCCAAGCGCTCCGCCAAGACCGCGCCTCATCCGTCGAAGCAGGACCTGCGCACGTGGCTCGATGCGCTGCGCGCGGCAGG
>WNGA01010868.1_pt1 | contig 27491 bp, 22 predicted proteins | sample 5400061 | NCBI WGS metagenome assembly WNGA01 (sample SAMN13153366, study PRJNA577476) | soil metagenome | isolation source: 100 cm soil or saprolite under grassland replicate 2 | place: USA:California | collected 2016-06-15
TTCACCCGAGGACGCGGACTACGGAATGATTTTGGGAACCGGTTTCGCGCCGTTCCGGGGCGGACCATTGCGGTTCGCGGAGCATTTTGGACTGAAAAAAGTCGTCGATGAACTGGAACGGCTGGCGCAGACTGAGGAGCAATTTTCGCCCTGCGAGATATTGAAGAAGCACGCTCGCGATGGAACGAAATTTTATAACGAATGAAATCACCACTCGAAGCGCCGGAAAAACAAATCGCTGAGGAAACCAGCGCGAAGCCAGAAAAGCCCGCGGCCGCCGTCATTGATACGTCGAAGATGGCGAAAGGCCAGCGGGAAGCGCTCGAGCTGGCGGAAGCGGCGCGCGATCCGCTCGAGGACCGCGGCAGTTTCGCCAGCAATCTTTTTGTCGGCCGTTACGATTTCGATCGGATTTACCCGTATCCTGCGCAGAGCGCGGAAGATCGCGCGGTGGGCGAAGAATTTTTGCGGAAGCTGGAAAGTTATCTGCGCGAACATGTCGATCCGGATGAAATCGATCGTACTGGTGAAATTCCGCCCGAAAATTTTAGAGGACTCGCAGAAATCGGCGCGTTTGGAATCAAAGTGCCAAAGAAATACGGCGGCCTCGGTTTGTCTCAATCCAATTACGGACGCGCCGCGGTTTTGCTTGGGAGCTGGGATGGAAATGTGGCCGCGCTTGTTTCCGCGCATCAATCGATCGGAGTCGCGCAGCCATTGCTCTTGTTCGGGACAGAGGAGCAGAAACAAAAATATCTGCCTCGCGTTGCGTCGGGCGAAATTTCCGCCTTTGCATTGACGGAGCGCCACGCCGGGTCTGATCCGGCAACGATGAGCCTGCGCGCCGAGCCCAGCCCTGACGGCGGTGAATTCGTTCTGAATGGCGAAAAGCTCTGGTGCACCAACGGTGTGAAAGCGGGCGTTCTCGTGGTGATGGCGCGCACGCCGTCGAAGATGGTAGGTGGGAAAGAGCGCAAGCAAATCACGGCGTTCATCGTCGATGTAGACACACCGGGGCTTGAGGTCACCTATCGCTGCCGGTTCATGGGACTCCGCGCGCTTTACAACGCAGTCGTGACGTTCACCGATGTGCGAGTGCCGCGCGAAAACATCATCTCGAAGGAAGGCGCCGGTCTGAGGGTTGCCCTTACGACGCTGAACACGGGGCGACTCACATTGCCCGCAGCGTGTGTTGGCCTTTCCAAACGCCTTCTCGAAATCTCGCGTAAATGGGCAGGCGAACGCATCCAATGGGGCGTGCCGATCGGTAAACATGCCGCAATCGCCGGAAAGATCGCCGAGATGGCCGGCAACGTTTTTGCCATGGAAGCGATGACGTTTTTGACGTCGTCGCTCCTAGATCGCAAGGCGGGCGATTTGCGCATCGAAACAGCCATGTGCAAAATGTGGGCAACCGAGACGACCTGGAGAATTGCCGATGACGCGATGCAAGTGCGCGGTGGTCGCGGCTACGAAACGGCACAGTCGTTGGCTGGAAGGGGCGAGCCTCCGATCGCAGTCGAACGGTTTCTTCGCGATTGCCGCGTCAATACGATTTTCGAGGGTTCGAGCGAAATCATGCGGTTGTTCATCGCGCGTGAAGCGCTTGATCCGCATTTGAAAGTCGGCGGCGCGATTTTCAACACGCAACTGCCGATGTCCGACCGCGCGAAGGCTGTTTTCAGTTCCGGAAAATTTTATGCCGGCTGGTATCCACGTCAGTGGTTACCGAACGGCGCGGGCAAGATTGAAAATTTGCACGCGACATTACAAGGCCATGTCGATTATGCCGCGCGCACTAGCAAGCGACTCGCGCGGGGTCTGTTTCATGCCATGGCGCGGTTTGGGCCGAAACTCGACCGGGAGCAACTGTTGCTTTCGCGTTTTGTTGGAATTGCGACCGAACTGTTTGCGATCAGCGCGACCTGTTCTTACGCGCAATGGTTGCTTGGCCAGGGTAAACCAGCGGCTGAGATTCTCACGGTTGCAGACTATTTCTGTCGATCCGCGCGGATGCGAATCGATCATCATTTCGCGGGTACAATGCGTAACGTGGACAAACGCGGCTACACTCTCGTACAAGATTTGTTAGCCGGAAAACACGAGCTTCTGCGCGACGGCATCGTGTAGTTGCGCGCGTTTCGCGCCATACCTCGCGGAGAGGCATCTGCCACTAGGGACCCCTACTCGAGATGCAGCCTTGATTCTGCTGCGGATTTTTGTTTCGATCGGAACGTGCCTGTTGAGGAGGATGAGGCCTCGGAAAGTAGCATTGCACCAAGCGCGAAAGAAGGGCCAATCGCGTTTACGACAACGCATTGGAGCGTGGTGCTGGAAGCTCAAGGTCAATCCCCCGCATCGCAGGAGGCGTTGGAAAAACTTTGCCGCACTTATTGGCGACCTGCGTACGGTTTCATCAGGCGGCAAGGCATTAGAGCCCAGGAGGCGGAAGATCTTACTCAAGGGTTCTTTTCGCTGCTGCTAGAGCGCCGCGATTTCGACGCTGTCCGCAAGGAGAAAGGACGACTGCGTTCTTATCTGTTAACGTCGCTGAAACATTTCCTCACCAGTGAGCAGCGCCGTGCGATGACGGTGAAGCGAGGCAAAGGACAACAGCCGATTCCGTTGGAAGAACTGAGGGCAAACGAGCGAGTCGAGATGGAACCCGCAGATCCTCTCAGCGCTGATCGCCTTTATGAACGCCGCTGGGCATTGACGCTTATGGAGCAGGTCCTGCACCGATTGAAGGACGAATACTGCACAGCGGGTAATGCCGCGTTATTTGATTCGCTGAAACAACTGCTGCCCGACGAACTGGGAGCACCGTCACGAGCAGAGATTGCATTGCAGTTGGGCATGACGGACAATGCACTTCGACAAGCCTTCCATCGGTTTCGCCTACGTTATCAAGCCTTGTTACGCGAAGAAATCGGTCACACTGTCGCCGTTGCTAGCGATGTCGAAGATGAGCTGCGGCATTTGATCAGCGTGTTGCGAACGTAACGTATGACAGAATTCGGCGCAGTACCTGATGGGGAGCGCGGACGCGACTCTCCCATCATGACCAGCGTACCCAGGGTTTGTGTAAAGTGCGGAGCGGAAATTTTTGCGGACGCACCGGAAGGCCTTTGTACGGCTTGCTTGTTTGAGACCGGCCTTGATCTGCTCGTGGACGAACCTGTAGCTGGGTTCGGCTTGTCCACCCAAGGCGCTGCGAAGGCTGGATCGGCGAAGGTGGATGACCTCGTCCCGGATCGCGTGCCATTAGCGGACAGAAATAAAAAATCGGAAAGACCAAAGACGTTCGCCGACTTTGGTGACTATGAATTACTCGAGGTAATCGGTCGTGGCGGCCAAGGCGTGGTGTATCGCGCGCGGCAGAAAAGTCTCAACCGCACTGTCGCTCTCAAAGTGATCGGGTTGGGGCATTGGGCTACAGACGCGCATCTGAAGCGTTTTCGTCGGGAAGCGGAAGCCGCTGCGAGTCTGGATCATTCCGGTATCGTTCCCATCTACGAGGTCGGCGAACGTGATGGGTCCTGCTACTTCAGCATGAAGTTAGTCGAAGGCGGCCAGCTTGATGAAGTGGTCAAGCGTGAGCCAATGCCAATGCGACAGGCGGTCGAACTAATCGTGAAGGTCGCGCGGACGGTTCAATACGCACACGAGCACGGCATCCTTCATCGTGATATCAAACCAGGAAACATTCTGCTCGATCAAAAAGGTGAGCCGCATCTGACTGACTTCGGGCTCGCACGACTGATCGAGACTGAGAGCACGGTCACGCGCACGATGGAAGTACTGGGCACACCCAGTTACATGGCGCCGGAGCAGGCAGTGGGAAACAACGATGCAGTCAGCAGTGTGACAGATGTTTATGGACTGGGCGCCGTGCTTTACCAACTGCTAACAGCTCAGCCGCCTTTTGCCGGTGGAACAACCTACGAGACCATCAAATTATTGTTGGATACGGAGCCGCGACAACCGCGCCTGTTGAATCCGAAAATAGATCGCGATCTCTCAACGATCTGCCTCAAATGTATCGAGAAAGATTCCAAACGTCGCTATTCTTCCGCACTGGCCCTGGCTGAAGATCTTGAGCGCTGGCTAAAGCATGAGCCGATTCTGGCGCGGCGTATTGGAATCCTCACCCGCGGTAAGAAATGGGTGCGCCGAAATCCAACCAGTGCGCTTTTAGCAGCGTCTCTCGTCGGTTTGGCAGCGACCGCGGGCTGGATCATTTCAAAAAGTGAATTGATCCGGCATCCGATTACAACCGGCATCGCCGTGTTGCCATTTGAAAATCTAAGTGACGAGAAAGAGCACGCGTTTTTTGCCGACGGCGTCCAGGACGACATTTTGATCAAGCTGGCAAAAATCGCCGACCTCAAAGTGATCAGCCGCACCAGCGTCATGCAATATCGCGGTAAACAAAACGTACAAGAGATCAGCAACGCACTGCGTGTGTCGCATGTGCTGGAGGGAACAGTGCGTCGTTTTGGCGGAAGGGTACACATAAACGCGCAGTTGGTGGACGCTCGTTCCGACGTGGGCATCTGGGCCGAGGAATACGACCGGGATTTGAATGATGTGTTTGCAATTGAAACGGAAGTGGCGCAATCAATCGCAAATCGACTGCGAGCCAAGGTTTCAGCTCGCGAAAAGGCCGCCATGCAAGAGCGACCGACCAAAGACCTTGCTGCTTACGACCGTTATGTCCAAGCAACATCTTTCATCGACAACGCGGAAAATGAATCAGGTAAAGTGCAAGCGAAAGACTATTTCCAAGCCATAGAGTTGCTCAATCAGGCGATCGCGCGGGATTCCGCTTTTCTTCTCGCATATTGCAGGTTGGCCGAGGTGCACGACGCACTGTACTTCCTGAGGACCGATCACACGCCCAGCCGCTTGGAGCTGGCGAAGTCCGCGATCGATTCCGCCTTCCGCCTGAAATCAGATTCGGGCGAGGCGCACCTTGCCTTGGCGCGGCACTTTTACTTGGGTTACTTCGATTACGGTCGCGCGCGGGACCAGCTCGCCATCGCCGTTCGCACATTGCCAAACAGCGCACGGATTTTCGAATGGAGCGGGTACATCGATCGCCGACAAAATCAATGGCACGACGCCGTGCGCAACTTCCAGCGTGCGATGGAGCTGGATCCGCGAGATATAAAGATCCTCAAAGGCGCCGCAGGGACCTATCATTTGTTGCGGGATTACCAAAAAGAAAGGCAGGCTGTTGATCGCCTCATCGCTCTCGAGCCAAACTATACCGGTCATCGGCTGGCACGCGCTTGGATTGACGTGAGAGAGCGAGCCGATACCCGAGCAGTGCACGCTGTTCTCGAAACGGTTCCTGCAGACGACCTCGAATCCGCGCGCTTGCGTCTTGATCTCGCTTTGTACGAGCGCGACGCCGTCGCGGCCGAGCGCGCGCTGGCTGTGCTTGGTGCGCGCGACGAGGATATTGCTGACGCAGGAAGGGGTGGAGTGGAATTTAGCGTGGCGTACGAGCAAGGTCTGGTTGCTCGCATGAAACGAGACCTGGCCGGCTCGCGTGCAGCCTTTGGCGCCGCGCGTGCGCAACAGGAGGAAGCGCTTCGCGCAGAGCCTGATTACGGTCCAGCTCTCTGCGTCCTAGGTCTGATCGATGCTAGCCTTGGGCGAAAAGAAGAAGCGCTGCGGGAGGGTCGGCGCGCAGTCGAGCTTGCGCCGATAGCAACAAACTCTTTTGATGGCGTGGACGTCCTTTACGTCTATGCCCTCATCTGTGCCTGGACCGGTGAGCGCGACCTCGCTATGGAACAACTCGAAACCGTCGCCAAAATCCCAGCCGGCCCAAGTTACGGCGAACTGCGTTTGAGTCCGAAGTGGGATTCGCTGAGGGGTGATCCGCGCTTCGAAAAAATCGTCGCCTCGCTCGCGCCCAAGTAAAGCTTCACCACGGATAACACGGATCGACATGATTCAGAAGGAGCGGTTGGGCGCGACCTGAGCCTGTCCTGAGCGAAGTCGAAAGGGGACGCCGAATCTGGCGTCCAATTGTAGGGCGTCCGCCACGGCGGACGCCGGCCAAGAACGCATCCGTGAGGTCCGTGTCATCTGCGGTTTTCCCAACTTTCCGCGTAACAGCCAGCCAAATTTCGCGCAGTACATCAGTGAATGGCTTGAACTGACTTCTCAGGTGAGAGTCAAAGAAGGTCAAAACAACAAAAGGAAAATTAAAATGAAAAAATTAAACATTACATTCGCAACAATTCTGCTGGTGCTTGGCTGCTTTACGCTTTCGCCGGCAGTTAAAGCAGTCGAGGGCGCACCGGGAATCGTGGGTCTATGGCTTGAGCATTATTCGAGTGATTTCGGACCGCAGTTTGATACTTACTCGCAATGGCATAGTGACGGGCTGGAAATTGAGAGCCCCAGTTTCTCACTGGGGCAATGCCAGGGGACTTTTAAACAAATTGGAACCAGGACCTATAAGCTCTTCCATGTAGGATGGCTCCCCGGTGGTGGGCCCAACGGGAGCGTACGCTTCGAGTTGAGGGAACTGAATACCGTCAGCGTCGACAAGAATAGCTTCGACGGCAGCTATGATCAGAAGTTCTTCGACGCGAACGGAAACCTCGTGTTGGAGGACACGGGAACACTCCACGCGACTCGGCTTTCTGTAGATGAATTCGCTAATGACTCAAACGACGCCGCAAGCAAATAACTAATCCATATGAGAGCCTCTTCGGTCATCGTGAAGATGCACTGGAGAGGCTCTCAATGGCTCCGCGGCACTGGCTTTAGTCGCTTCGCGCAGTCTCGCCATTGTTCGCCTTTCCATCTCGATGCAGTTGAAATACGGCTACCTTGGTTGACCAATCATTTCGTCACGGCTAATCTCAACAATGAGTATGCCGCCCGTGCTCACGGAGGCGGCTTCATCTCGAAGCCGCACCACAAAGAGCGAGAAACAAAAAGTAATATCACCGTCGAAAATCCTTGAAACGATCGAGCAACACGTCTTGCTCGATGGCTTCAAGGTCGTGGTCGATCTCGACAAAAGTCGCGGTTCCTACTTACACAACGCCGTCACTAACAAACGGCTCATCGATCTCTACGGATTCTTCGGCTCGATGCCGATCGGATTCAATCATCCGCACTTTGATGATCCGGCAGTGCAGCGCGATCTTCTTCGCGCGGCAAAAGTCAAAATCGCCAACTCGGACGTTTACTCGGAGGGCTACGCCGAATTTGTCGATACCTTTGAGCGTGTAGTCGGTTTGCCGCCGCTGGAGCGTTACCTTTTTATCGAGGGCGGCGCGATGGCGATCGAGAACTGTTTGAAGGCGGCAATGGATTGGAAGGTGCGCAAAAACATGGCCGCGGGCAAAGGCGAACGCGGCACACAGGTTTTACATTTCCGCCGGGCTTTTCACGGGCGCAGCGGTTACACGATGAGCCTCACGAACACCGATCCGCGCAAGACCGATTTGTTCGCAAAGTTTGATTGGCCGCGCGTGTCGTGTCCACACATCGATTTTTCGCTGCCCGAATCGAAGCGCGAAGCGGACGTGATTGAGCGGGAACAAAAGGCGGAGCGCGAGATCAGGGACTTCATCGATCAGCGCAACATCGACATCTGCGCCATCATCATCGAGCCGATTCAAGGCGAGGGCGGTGACAATCATTTCCGCGGTGAATGGCTTCAGAAATTGCGAAAGATTTGCGACGAAAACGACGTCCTTCTGATCTTCGACGAGGTGCAGTGCGGCATGGGTGCAACTGGGCGCAACTGGTGCTGCGAACATTTCAATGTTTTGCCCGATCTCCTGGCGTTTGGGAAGAAGGCGCAGGTGTGCGGGGTGATGGCCGGCCCGCGTATCGATGAAGTAAAAGACAATGCCTTTCGCTTATCCAGCCGACTGAACTCGACTTGGGGCGGAAATTTCACCGATATGGTGCGCTCGACTCATTTTCTCCGCATCATCGAAGAGGAGCATCTGGTTGAAAACGCCGGGAAGGTGGGCGCATACTTTTTGAATCAACTGCGCGATCTGCAGCAGGAAGATCCGCGGATTTCCGCCGCGCGCGGACGCGGACTATTTCTGGCTTTCGATCTTCCAGACGCAAAAACGCGTGAGGAATTTTGGAAAGGCCTTTTCGATCTCGGCGTGCTGACGCTTCGCTCGGGCGAGAATTCGATTCGGTTTCGCCCTCCGCTCGACATCACAGCGGAAGTGATCGACGAAGCGATGGATGCAATGCGAAAATATTGTCGGCAACGGAAATGAGCTCCGACGAAACGACAGCGTTCGCTGTAGCCGCGGTCGCTGACCGCGGGAAGAGCCGCAGCCAACGGCAGCGGCTACAACAATCCTTCAGGATGCAACCTGTATTAGAAAAGCTTGGTCTTACTGACGTAAACGACGGCGTCTTCGATGGCGAATGGCGCGGTGGCGGTGCAAAGATCGACAAGATTTCGCCGATTGACGGGCGTCGAGTCGCCAGCGTGTGTACTGCATCGGACGACGATTACAATAAGGCTATCGCACGTGCGCAGGAAGCGTTCTTGAAATGGCGTACAACTCCGGGTCCGGTGCGCGGCGAGACTGTTCGCCATCTTGGTAACGCATTGCGCGAACTGAAACACGAGCTCGGCCAGCTGGTCACGCTCGAGACCGGAAAAATCATCGCGGAAGGGGAAGGCGAAGTACAGGAGATGATTGATATCTGCGATTTCGCGGTCGGCCAGTCGCGCATGCTTTATGGGCTGACAATTCAATCGGAACGAGCGAGTCACCGGCTGATGGAACAATGGCATCCGCTCGGCGTCATCGCAGTGATTAGCGCTTTTAATTTCCCAGTCGCGGTTTGGTCATGGAATGCTGCGCTAGCCGCAGTCTGTGGCGATGCAACGGTTTGGAAACCTTCGGAAAAAACGCCGCTCACAGCAATTGCCGTGACAAAAATTTGCGAGCGCGTTTGTCGTGAAATCGGGGCCGATCCGGCGATTTTTACTCTGCTCATGGGCGACCGCAAAACAGTTGGCCAAAAATTGTCCGACGATCACCGGATTCCATTGGTTTCGGCTACTGGATCGGTGGCCATGGGTCTTAACGTCGCAAAAGCTGTTCACGGCCGTTTGGGCCGGTCAATTATGGAACTCGGAGGCAACAACGCGCTTATCGTCGCGCCCAGCGCCGACCTCGAGATGGCTACACAATCGATCTTCTTCGGCGCCGTCGGCACGGCGGGACAGCGCTGCACCTCCACGCGGCGCGTGATCATGCACGAGTCGGTTGCCTCCAAGGTTCGACGCAAACTCTTGGCGGCATACAAATCGTTGCCAATCGGAAATCCACTCGACGGTAAGACCGTAATGGGACCGCTGATCGACAAGAACGCGGTGGATCTCGTTCAGCATTCGATCCAGCGACTGAAAGATGAAGGCGGCGAAATCCTTTACGGCGGGGAACGCCTTACTGTTCCGGGCGGTTGTTACATGAAACCGTGTCTGGCGACTGCAAAACCGGATTTCGAAATCGTGAAGCACGAAACCTTTGGTCCGCTGCTTTACTTGATGACATACCGCGATTTCGACGAAGCGATCGCGATCCAGAACAACGTGCCGCAAGGACTGACCTCGTCGATTTTCACGAACGACGTGCGCGAAGCAGAGAGATTCGTGAGTGCGGTCGGAAGCGATTGCGGCATTGCTAACGTAAATACCGGAACCAGCGGCGCGGAGATCGGCGGCGCGTTCGGCGGTGAAAAAAATACCGGCGGCGGCCGCGAGAGCGGCAGCGATTGCTGGAAGAGCTACATGCGCCGCCAGACGAACACCGTTAATTTTTCGAGCGAACTGCCCCTGGCGCAGGGAATTCAGTTCGGCGCGGGCGAGGGGAGCGGAACGGTCTAGATTCTAAGGCGATCGCTGAGCCCTGTAGCCACGGCCCTGCGGGCCGTTTTTCAATACATCACACTTGCTACTTCTGCTGACCGGCCACAGGCCCGTGGGTACAGGAGATCAGGCGCGATTGATGTAAACGATCTCTCCTTGGTAAGGCCAGTCCACCACTGATTTCACCAATCCGGCGCGCACGGGATTCTCGCGAACGTAGTTCCACTTTTGCGAGTAGCTCTCGTTGCTTCGCAAGACGTGTTCGAAAAATCCTTCCTGCCATACCTGTCCCTTTGCTCGGGACAACATTCCGGCCTTTGCCAGCGCTTGTTTTAGCGCGCCGATCGATGGGCCTAATCTGAAATTGTAGTCTCCGCGAACGAATAGATGAACGTGATCAGGCATAATCACATAGCGACCTACTGCGACGTTGAAGGTCTCCTCGGCGCGCTTGGCAAAAAGAACGAACGCAGTGTGAACCTCATCCTTTGCCAGGAACCGCTGTCGTTTGTGCGTGCAGAACGTGACGAAATAGACGGGACTTGTTGCGAAGATTCGTCCCAGACGTGGTGGTCGCCGTGGGAAATTACGGTTCACGGGAAACCTGTACAACACTTTAAACAAAACTGCAGCCGTTGTAGCCACGGCCCTGTGGGCCGTTTTTGTAAGATTGCAGCTATTTCTCTCCAACCGGCCACAGGCCGGTGGCTACAAGTGCGTGTGTTACTCAGCGTGCGATCGTTAGCTCCAGAAGTTCATCAACTGTGTTCGCGCTATCCATGTTCATGATGCACTTCCGCAATTTTTTGCATTGATCTTTGCCAATGACATCGCCGCCGAGCGCGGTGAATTTCACGGCGATTTCTGGAACATCGACCCGCGTCGAAAACTCTTTGTCGTCATTGGTCGTAATGGTCACGCGGCTCGGCTGGAACTTGGGAAAGAGCGCTTCGAACTCTTCATTCGCCACAACTTTTATCTTGTCCATGATTGGAATCAGCGACTTGTCCAGCACACGGTGCTCTTTGAATTGCAGAGGTGTTACCATTCCGTCCACCAACCCGACGGCCATGCAATAGGGCAGAGAATGATCGGCGGTTTCCTTCGAGTCGGGTCGATACTTGTGTGGATCGCCAAGAATGTCCGCGGCGCGGGCGATCACTTCGACTTTGATCTCTTTCACGTCCTCGGCCTTGATCTTGTTTTCCTTCACAGTTTTCATCATGGCAGTGAGCGGGGCGTGGCTTAGCGCTTCGATCGGGAAACTTTTTATTCCACAATCCAGGATGCGGTAGTGAGACTTCGGTGATGTCGGCAAATCCTTGACCAAGCCTTCGCCATCAAAACTTGCAGGTTGTCCCTTGTATTGCACGTGACCGAACACGGCGAACAGACCTTCCTTTCCATCGATGATATGCTCGGGACCGGAGAATCCTTCTCGAGCAAGGAGTGCACTTTCGGCTCCCATCCGTCCAGCCCACGGATCAACGGTGTTTTTCATGTTGGTGAGTTTGCCGGCAGTGACCGCTCCCGGACAAAATGTTCGCGACGCGCTGATCCCAATAGCCGACACCATTTGTTCGGGTATGAGGTTCAGGACCCTCCCCGCGGCGACCGGCGCGGCAAAGGCGCTTAGGGTGGCGTGATGCCAGCCATATTCGCGGACGCCTGGTCGGCCGATTTCGCAAAGGCGCATTTCAATTTCGTACGCGATGATCGTAGCGAGAATTAAATCTTTTCCGCTCAGACCTTCACTTTCACAGAGCGCGAGAGGGGCCGCGATGAGATCGCTTGGATGACAGGGATCGGCTTTCCAGTAAATGTCGTTGTAATCCATGGCGCGAATCATGTGTCCGTTTAGAAACGCGGCATCGACGGGATTCGTTTTGAAACCGGAAACAAATGCAGTCGCTTTGCCGTTCCCGTCGGACATCGCGCGGTAATGCTTCAGTAGGATCTTCGCGTCATCCTGCTGACTCCCGCCAAGCGCGCAGCCGATCGAGTCGAACCAGAACAACTTCGCTGCTTCAATCGCCTCCGGCGAAAGATGCTCATACTTCAGAGCGCAAGCCCACTCGGCAATTGTGTATGAAAGAAGAGGCTTCGAATCGCTAGGTTGGTGTGACATGATTGGCTTATGAGCTTGATCGGGCCGGGCACATTTTCAAGCCGCTTCTCGCCGCTAACAAAAGCGGACCGATAATGTTCTCGTCTGGTCTGCGGTGGTGAACGGGAGTTATCACATTTTCCGCTAGGCGCGGGCCGAATTGTAGGCCAAAATCCGGATTGCCAAAGCCTTCCGTTTCCTACTCTTGTCGGTGAGTTATGGCAAAAACGCGACTTTGAAGAACTTCCTCTCCGAGCTGAAGCGGCGCAACGTTTACAAGGTCGCGGTCGCGTACGCGGTCGTTGGCTGGTTGCTGGTCCAGGTCACGACACAGGTTTTCCCAATCTTTGAAATTCCGAATTGGGCGCTCAGATTGATCGTGCTCGCAATCGTCATCGGATTTCCCATCGCGCTCGTGCTCGCCTGGGCCTTCGAACTGACGCCGGAAGGAATCAAGAGGACGGAAGATGTCGACCGTGCGACGGAGAAACGGGGGAAATCTCACGGCTGGATCTACGTCGTCGCGGGTGGTGCAGTTCTTTCCATCGGTCTGTTCTTTCTCGGTCGCTTTAGCCGCCGTTGTGGCGTGGCTGCTTATTCAGGCGGCCTCGATCTTGTTCCCGACCTTCGACGCGCCTGCCTGGGTCATGAAAGTTTTCGTCGTCGTTATCGTCCTTTGTTTCCCCGTCGCGCTGGTTTCCTCCTGGGCTTTCGAGATCACTCCGCAAGGAATCAAACGGGAATCGGATATCGACTCGGGTAAATCAAGTACCACGCGAACCGGCCGAAGAATCGTTAGCCTAACCGCCGTGCTCGCCGTGCTCGCTGCCGCGTTATTTATTTTTCAACTATTCCGCTCTAAAATTCTGACCACGACGACGAGTTCCGTCTCATCGATTGCCTCCACCATTTCTTCCAAAAGTGTCGCTGTCCTTCCATTGGTTAACACCAGCGGCGATCCCTCCAATGAATATTTTTCCGATGGTCTTTCCGAAGAGCTGATTGCAGTGCTTGCCAAAATTCCCGATCTCAAAGTCATCGGGCGCAGTTCGTCTTTTCTATTCAAGGGAAAATCGGGTGACAGCGGCGCAATCGGGCAAAAACTAGGCGTCGCCAATCTGATTGAGGGCAGTGTCCGGAAACAGGGCGATCGGGTACGGATTGTCGCGGAGTTAATCAACGCGGCCGACGGACGTTCGATCTGGTCGGAAACCTACGACCGCGAATTAAAGGACGTGTTTGCTGTCCAGGAAGAGATCGCGAGGGCGGTTGCAGAGCAAATGAAGGTAAGACTGTTAGGGGAGAAAACCCGCTCGGATGCAGTGCCGTCGAATCAAAATCCAGCCGCACATAACGCCGTCCTGCAATCTGATTTTTATTTTCAACAGCAGACGGCCGAGAGCATCCGGAAGGCCATCACCTTCGCGCAAGAAGCGGTACGCCTGGATCCCACCTACGCTCTCGCCTATGCCAAACTATCTCAGGCATGGCGCCAATACGGTGCCAGCTTCGCGACCGGCAATGCCGAGAAAGCGTACGAGGAAGCTCGCGTCGCCGCGGAAAAAGCTGCCTCTCTCGCACCCGACCTGGTCGAAGTGCGCAAGGCGATAGGATGGATATCAATGACCCCAGGGCTCGATTTCCGGGCTGCGGAAAAGGAATTCCGGCGCGCATTGGAATTGTCTCCCGGCGACGCTGGTGCAAAAAACGCACTGAGTTATTCACTAATGGCCCAGGGCCGGTTGGCCGAAGCGGAGCAAACTTGCCGGGAGGCGATTTCGTTAGACCCGCTTGTGACCATCCTTTGGTATAACCTGGGCAGACTGGCCGTTGCTGCCGGTCGGTACCAAGACGCGGAGGAAAGTTTCCGCAAAGGACTAGAAATCCAGCCGCACGCGGCGCGTTTTCACAATTACCTGGCTACGCTTGATATCCTGCAGAAGAATCCAACAGCTGCCTTGCAGCAGGCCCAACTCGAGCCAGATGATTTTTGGCGCGAATACGCGCTAACTCTGGTTCAGCAAACGCAACCCGATCGCGCCGCGGCTGACACCACGCTCAAGAATTTTTCCTCCAAATACGCGACCAACGGCGCCTACCAGATTGCCGTTATCCACGCTCTTCGCAAAGAACCAGATGAAATGTTCCGCTGGCTCGACAATGCTTACGCCACCCACGATTCTGGTCTGACCCAGCTAGTGATAACACCTTTTGTTTTCGAATACCGCGACGACCCGCGCTTTGTCGCCTTGTGCCAAAAACTCGGCGTCCAATTGCCGGCCCCTGGGGAACGATGAACGAGGAACATTCTTTCTTTGCCGAACTGAAGCGGCGCAACGTTTACAAGGTCGCGGTTGCATACGGGGTCGTCGCGTGGCTGCTGATGCAAATCGCCAGCCAGATTTTTCCATTTTTCGAAATCCCCAATTGGGTTGTGCGCTTTGTAGTTCTCCTCCTCATCATCGGCTTTCCGGTCGCGCTGGTTATCGCATGGGCATTTGAAGTGACACCCGAAGGAATCAAACGCACAGAAGTTGCCGATGCAGCGGGACAACGGTCCCACGGCGGCGCCTGGATTTATATTGTCCTAATCGGTGCAGCGCTCTCTGTCGGTTTGTTCTTCGTTGGCCGGTATACTGCGGGACATGCAACGCCTCGACCCGCCTCCGAGGAGCTAAGGCGTGGCAAGCAGCGCGAGGCGGTTACAGCGAGTCCGGACAAGTCGATCGCCGTGCTTCCATTGATCAACGAAAGCGGCGACCCCAAGGATGAATATTTTTCGGATGGCTTGTCGGAGGAACTGATCGCAGCTCTGGCTCAAATCACCGGGCTGAAGGTTATTGGTCGCAGTTCGTCGTTCCGGTTCAAAGACAGAAAGGAGGAACCGAAAACGATTGGTGAAAAACTGGGCGCGAGCACACTTTTGGATGGCACGGTGCGCAAACAGGGCGACCGGGTGCGGATCGTAGCCGAACTCGTGAACGCCGCTGACGGAATTCAGCTCTGGACGCGGACGTTCGATCGCGAGCTGAAAGATATCTTCGCCGTTCAGGAGGAAATCGCTCGAGCGGTCGCTGAGTCGCTGAAAGTGACTTTGCTCGGATCGCAGGATCGGCCGGCTCAAAGAGGTGCTCCCAGCAATGCAGAAGCGCACAATGCGTATCTCCAGGGTCATTTCCATTTTCAGCGTCGGAATCTCGAGGACTATCGCAAAGCTGTCGGTTACTTCGATCAGGCGATCCAGCTCGATCCCGATTATGCCTTGGCTTACACCGAGCGTTCCGAAGCCTGGAGTTTTATCGGAGACCTTACCGGTCAACATGAGCCCGCGTGGTCAAACGCGCGGAGCGATGCGGAAAAGGCCGTCGCGATCGCGCCTTCGCTGGCCGAGGCGCGCGCGGCCCTGGGCTGGGTTCGCTTTTTTATCGATTGGGAGTTCGCCGAAGGGATAACCGAACTAAAGCGCGCGAAAGAACTCTCATCCGCAAATCCGACCGCAAACGATCTGCTGGCGCGAGCGATCCTGTATCTGGGGCGGCTCGATGAGGCCGAGCGGCAGGCTCGCCAGGCGGTGGAACTCGATCCCCTTTCTGTTATAGCGCAAGGTAATCTGGCGCGAGTTCTCTTCTATGCCGGAAAACTGGATGAGGCAGATGCGGCTGCACGCAAAGCAGCAGAGTTGCAGCCGGCTTCTGCTTCCAGTCATCGATGGCAGACGCTGATGGCTGTGCAGCGCGGCGACGGCGCGACGGCCTTGTGGGAAGCGCAACTGGAGCCCGATGAAGGCTATCGCCGTTTCGAGCTCGCGCTCGCTCAATACGTGCGCGGCGATCGCGCAGCGTCAGACGCGGCTTTAGCCGACCTCATTGCCAATGGGCGGGACAACCTGGCCTATCAAATCGCTGAGGTGTACGCCGTGCGGGGCGAGAAAGACAAGGCTTTCGAGTGGTTGCAAATCTCGTTCGATAATCACGACACCGGCATGTTGACGCTTTTGGTAGATCCGCTGTTGCGCAGCTTGCACGACGATCCGCGCTACAAGAACTTCCTCGCCAAATTCGGTTTACCTGCAGCATTATGAGCGAACGCAATTTCTTTGCCGAACTGAAACGGCGCAACGTCTACAAAGTTGCCGTCGCGTACGCAATTATTGCGTGGCTGCTCGTTCAGATCGCGACCCAGGTTTTTCCGTTCTTTGAAATTCCGAACTGGGCAGTGCGACTGGTGGTGTTGGTCTTGATTGCGGGGTTCCCAGTAGCGCTGGTTTTCTCCTGGGCTTTCGAGATCACGCCGGAAGGAATCGTTCGCGAAACCGACGTCGAGTCTGGTAAATCCATAACGCATCATACTGGGAAAAAGATCGTCGCGATCACGATCGTGCTGGCGATAATCGCAGCCGGGTTGCTCGCGTTTCGGTTGTTTGGCCCGAAATTAGTTGGCCCTCGACACAGCGAGGTGGCTGCAGCAATTCCGGAAAAGAGCATCGCTGTGCTGCCTTTTGACAGTCTTAGCGAAGACAAGAATAATGCTTACTTCGCGGAAGGCGTGCAGGACGAAATACTGACGCGTCTGGCAAAAGTCGCTGACCTGAAAGTAATCTCGCGCACATCGACGCAGCATCTCAAGAGTGCGCCCGATGACCTGCCGCAAATCGCCAAGCAACTCGGGGTGGCGCACGTATTAGAGGGAAGCGTGCAAAAAGCGAACGACCAGATCCGCGTCAACGTACAGTTGATCAATGCTCTAACCGACACGCATCTCTGGGCCGAAACGTTCGATCGAAAATTGACCGACATCTTCGCGGTTGAAAGCGAGATCGCGAAAACAATCGCTGACACGTTACAGGCAAAGCTGAGCGGTTCCGAACAGCATGCAATTGCCGCGCGACCGACCGAGAATACCGAAGCGCACCAGCTTTATTTGAAGGGAAGATTCTTTTGGAACAAGCGCACCGCTAACGATCTTAAGAAGTCGATCGAGTACTTTGAGCAAGCCATTGCCGCAGATCCCAACTACGCCCTCGCCTACGCCGGAATCGCCGATGCTTACGTATGGCTACCCGGCTACACGGCAGGCACTCCGCGAGATTGCTACCCGAAAGCCAAGGCGGCGGCAACGAAAGCCCTTCAGCTGGACGACACTCTCGCTGAAGCGCATACCACCTTGGCGCTCGCGATTTGGCTTTACGATTTCGATGCCTCTCAAGCGATTAAGGAATTTCAACGCGCGATTGAGCTGAACCCAAATTACGCGATTGCTCACCAGCAATACGGCAACAACACTCTGTCCGCATTGGGCCGGTTCGACGACGCGATCGTCGAGGGAAAGCGAGCCGTCGAGTTGGATCCTCTCTCTCTCGTCATCAACACGGATATGGGCAGCGATTACTATTATGCGCGACGCTACGATGAAGCTATCGCGCAGCTGCACAAAACGCTGGAAATGGATCCTGGTTTTTACATTGCGCATCTCGTTCTTGGTCAGGTCCTGGACGCGAAAGGCGCTCGCGACGCAGCGATTGTGGAGTGCGAAAAGGCGCGAGCATTGAACGACGATCCTTCGGTCCTCGGAGTGCTCGCGCGCTCTCATGGCCTCTCGGGTAATAAGATGGAGGCCGAAAAAATCTTGGATCACCTGAAAAAGCTATCGAAAGAGCGGTATGTCTCAGCCTATAGCTTTGCCCTTGCTTATCTTGGACTGGGCGACAAAGAGGAGGCGCTGCGCTGGCTTGAACAAAGTTATCAGGATCGCGCGGGCTCTGATGTAGGATTTATCAGAGTTGATCCGCTGCTCGATCCAGTGCGCGATGATCCGCGTTTCGAAGCGCTCGCAGAGAAGATTGTGCCGGCGCGGGAATTCCGCACGTCTTCGAAATGAAGGTCGAAAACTTCTTCTCCGAACTGAAGCGGCGCAATGTATACAAGGTTGCGGTCGCGTATGCCGTCGTCGGCTGGCTTTTGATTCAGGTCGCAACGCAGGTGTTTCCGTTTCTCGAAATTCCGAACTGGGCCATTCGCCTTGTCATTTTTGTGACGGCGCTTGGTTTTCCGGCCGCACTCGTCATTGCATGGGCATTCGAGCTGACTCCGCAAGGCTTGAAGCGAATGGACGCGCCCGACCTGTTGCCAGAAAAATCGGCGCCCAGGCGGGCGTGGATTTATGTTGTGATTATAGCCGGCGCGATCTCGGTGAGCTTGTTCTTTCTCGGGCGCTATACGGCACCAAACAAACAGGGAGAACAGGCAGAGGTTTCAACAAAATCGATCGCGGTTCTCCCGTTCGAGAATCTGAGCGAGGAAAAAGCGAACGCCTATTTTGCCGACGGTATTCAGAATGAGATCCTGACCAAACTTGCCGGAATCGGAGATCTTAAGGTGATCTCGCGTTCTTCTGCAGCCAAATACAAAAGCAAACCAGAAGACTTGAAGACGGTGGCACGCGAACTCGGCGTAGTCACTGTGCTCGAGGGCAGTGTACAAAGAGCTGGCGACAAAGTGCGAGTAAACGTCCAACTACTCGACGCGCGCATCGACACGCACTTATGGGCAAAGAGTTATGATCGCGAGTTAAAGGATGTTTTCGCTGTCGAAAGCGAGGTCGCGCAGGAGATTGCGGACACACTGTGGGCGAAGCTTTCTCCGAGCCAGTCTGATGCCCTCGCCACAGCTCCCACGCGTAATACGGAAGCCTATGATCTGTTCCTAAAAGGAGAATACGAGGAGCGTCAGGCTGAAAGTGCGCTAAACGCCGAACTCTTTGATCGCGCACAAGCGCTTTATCGCCAAGCACTGAAACATGATGCGAATTTCGCACTTGCCTATGCCCGACTCGCTTACAGCGAGTTATATCGGCATTGGTACATCAGTAATCTGACCTCAGCGCAGCTGGCACAGGTAAAGTCTAACATCGATCGCGCATTAGCGATCGCTCCGGCTTCACCGGATCCGCACCTGGCTCTGGCCCTGTTTTATTACTGGGGCTATCGTGACTACGATCCCGCCCTAAGAGAGCTCGACCGTACTGTTGAACTACAGCCAAACAGCGCCGCGGCGCGAGCCTTCTCTGCGTGGATTTACCGGCGTCGCGGCGAATGGGAAAAGTCGCTTGTGGCGGCCGAACGCGCCGCGGAACTGAATCCGCGCGAACCTTCGATTCCCGCAGATATTGGTGTGACCTACGTTGCACTTCGCCGTTGGAGCGACGCTGAACGCATTCTTACCCGCGCGCTGGCTATCGATCCGCATAATGTGCTGGCCGCGCGATTCCTTGCCCGTACCTACATCAACAGCACCGGCGACATTGGCCGCGCCAGACGAGTCTTTGAGGATGTGCCGGCAGCAAGCGGATTAGACGGTAGTGGTTTGACTCCGGGATTCGGCGGTTTTGGTTCGAATCCGGGCACTATTGACACAATGATTGGCCTGCGCGCATACGCACACCTCGACGTATTCGAGAACCATTTTGCTGACGCTCTTAAAGCTTGGGACACGGCGGCGACAAATACTCCCGAAGCGCGTTTAGGTAGACTGCAAGCGCGGGTCGGGATTCAAATGCTTGCCGGCCAAGGTGCACTAGCAAAACCGGAGTGCGAACAAACACGCGGTTTGCTCGAAGCCCGATTAGCCGAGCGGCCGGAAGACCAGAAATCGTTGACGGCATTGGCTTGGGTTTACCTTTGCCTTGGGCGTAACGCCGACGCGCTCCGGGTGGCGCAACGCGCCGCAGATTTACTGCCAGTCGAAAAAGATGCCCTGCTTGGCCCGAGCTTTCTTGCCGGACTTGCCGAAATCGAAGCGCGCACCGATCGGGCCGATGACGCGGTAAAAACACTTCGCTATCTGCTCACGATCCCAGCCGGACAATTTGTTTCCGTTGCGCGTCTGAAGATCGACCCCGTCTGGGACCCAATCCGGAATGATCCAGGTTTCCAAAAACTCATTTCCGCACCTGAGCCAGCAACCGTTTATAAGTGACTTGCCGTGAACCTTCCAAATTTTTTCTCCGAACTAAAGCGGCGCCACGTTGACAAAGTGGCCCTCGCATACGCGGTTGCCGCGTGGCTGCTGATCGAGGTTGCTTCGATTCTTCTACCAACGTTCGACGCGCCGGCGTGGGTAATGGAGACGCTAATCATACTACTCGCGCTCGGTTTCATTATTGCCGTAATGATCTCGTGGTCCTTCGAAATGACGCCGGAAGGCATGAAACGAACGGCGGATGTGACGCCGGGCGAGGTTCTTCCCTACTGGAGCAAACGGAAGTTTCTCACGTTTGTTATTGGCGTGGCTGTGATCGCCTTTGGTCTGCTTACCTACCAATTATTGCGGCCCCAAGGCCGGCAGCTATCCGCGAAGCATCGCACCGACAAAATTCTCATTCAGGGTAACCCGGCTGGCACCCAAACCGTCGAGGCTCAGCCTGACGGTACAGTGCGCGCTGAATATTCCTACAACGATCGCGGCCGCGGCGATCACATCACTGCAAGTTGGAAACTCGATAACGCCGGTGTCCCCATCGCTTACGACGGCCACGGCAATGATTACATGAAGGCGCCGGTCGAAGAACATTTCGAAACAGGGAACGGTCGGGCGAGCTGGAAAAATCGCAGCGAACAAGGCGAGCAGGCTGTCTCTGGAGAAGCTTTCTATCTGCCGATGAACGCGCCTCCGGAATTTATCGGTGTGCTCGCGCGCGCGCTGCTGCAGGCACCGAACCACAAGCTGCCGCTCCTGCCTGCCGGCGAGGCAACGATTGAAAAAGCAGGTAAAGTAAGTTCCGGTAATACCGAGTTCACCCAATACCGCATCACCGGTCTCGGATTTTCTCCGCAACCGATCTGGTTAGATCATAATGGCACGTCCGCATCCGTGTCGTCCTGGTTTTCGGTGGTGCCGGATGGAACCGAGTCTTCAATCCAGCGATTGCGCGAAGAGCAGCAAAAAACCGATGCCGCGTGGTCGGACCGCATTGCTCGGGCCCTCGCGCACGTTCCGCGTGGCGATCTGGTTATTCGCAACGCGCGGTTGTTCGATCCACGCGACCTTCGCGTCACCCCGGCAACAAGTGTCGTGGTGAGCGGCGAACGCATTGTCCGCGTCGGACCGGATGCCGATATTAAACCATCCACAAACGCGGAGATCATCGATGCGCAGGGCCGCTTCCTGATGCCGGGGTTATGGGACAATCACCAGCATTTCAGCGACAACGATGGCGCGCTCGACCTCGCTAATGGTGTGACCAGCGCGCGCGATATGGCGAATGACACTGATGACTTTCTTCAACGCGTCGCGCGCTTCGACAACGGCAGCGAGCTCGGGCCGCGTGTTCTAAAGGCGGGAATTATCGATGGCACCGGAGAATTTGCGGGTCCCACCAAGATGCGGGTTGACACCGCCGAGCAAGCGATTCAGGACGTCGATTGGTATGCCGACCACGGCTACGTCCAAATTAAGATTTATTCTTCAATCAAACCGGAACTGGTTCCGATCATCGCTGATCGTGCCCATGCGCGGGGATTGCGCGTAAGCGGGCACGTGCCCGCGTTTATGTCAGCACGCCAATTCGTTGAAGGCGGCGCTGACGAAATCCAGCATCTCAATTTCATCGTGCTGAACTTCCTGTTTCCCGAAGTAAAGGAGACGCGCAATCGAGATCGTTTTATCAAAGTCGCCGAACGCGCTGGCGAATTTACTCCAGACAAACCCGAGGTGCGCGAGTTCATCAATTTTCTCGGCAAGCATCACACCGTGCTCGATCCGACGATAAACCTCTTTGAGGGGCTTTTCTGCGGTGACCCCAGCGCGATCACGCCCGGGCTGGAAGAAATCGTGCCTCGTTTCCCGCCGCAGGTGCGGCGCGCGATGCGGAGCGGCGCGCTGGAAGTTCCGCCAGACAAACAGGCGGCTTATCACGAAGCGTTCCCGGCGATGTTGCGCTTGCTCAAGGCAATTCACGACGCGGACGTGACGATTATCTCAGGAACCGACGCGCTGGCCGGTTACACACTCCACCACGAGCTCGAACTGTATGCGCGCGCTGGTATTTCCCCGGCTGAAGTTCTGCGCATGGCAACGTGGACGCCGGCTCTGGTAATGGGTGTGAACAAAGACTGCGGCGTCATTGCCCCGGGAAAACTCGCTGACATGATTCTCGTGGATCGCGACCCTACGAAGAATATCCGGGACATCAACAAGATCACGACTGTAATCAAAGGCGGAAAAGTGTACGACCCGGCGGCGATTGAAAAAGCGCTCGGTATCACGCCCCGCGAAACGCACCCGCAGTAGGCATATGAACTGGGAAATGCTCACAGCGATCGGGCAACTGGCCGCAGTGTTTGTCGGAATCCCTTCTCTTATTTATCTCGCTCTCCAAATCAGGGCTCAAACTAAAGAACGCCACCAGTCGGTGGTAAACGCTCTCACCGTGCATTGGGGCGATCTTACCAAGTCACTCCACGACAACGCAGACTTTTGCGCGATTTATCTTCGCGGCGTGCAGTCGTTCACTGACCTGGATGGGGTGTCCAAACTTAGGTTTAGCTCGTTCTTGAATCGCTTCTTCAAAAATTAACTTGGACGAGATCGTCCGGCCAAAAGAATAGCTGTCGTCGCGGCACGAAAACTCGCCATTCGAGCCTTCGCCTACCATTCGTTAGGCTGGAAAAGCATTGACGACAGCTGCAATTCGTTGCTTTGATGCCTGCATGAAAATTTACGTCTACGTCGCCCTGTTTCTAGCAAGCCTTCTGTGCACAGCTTCAGCGGCCGACACCAAAGCCATCGAGCAAAATCTTCGCGACCTCGACGATCAATGGTCAGCGACTGCGGGAGCCAAAGACCTTGAGAAAACGGTCGCTTTCTATTCGGAAGACGCCATGGTTTTGCCTCCGAATGCTTCGGCTGCTACAAGCAAGGAAGCGATTCGAAGGGTTTGGCAGGATCTGCTCGCTAGCCCTGGTCTCGTTATTAGTTGGAAAACAACCAAGGTGGAAGTGGCGAAGTCCGGCGACCTGGCCTGTCTTAGCGGCACCTACGACTTGACGATGAATGATGCCAGCGGCAAGCCGATAAATGATCATGGCAAATACGTCGAGGTTTGGGAAAAGCAGTCCGACGGCAAATGGAAGTGCGGGACTGACATCTGGAATTCCGATCTTCCGGCCGCGCCATCTGAGAAAAAGTAGGAGTGACACTCAATTATTGACCCGCTAAAAAGAGGGACATATGCCGATCACTGCCTTCAGCAATTTCACCGACGGTCTCGACCCGAATCAAAGAAGCCGCGAACACTTCATTACCAACACCAACCTGGATGATGACCGTCTCTGGGTTCCTTACGCGGATGGTGTCTGGTTCCAGCCCTGCTGCTTTAACGTCACGTCTGGAGGATTCAGCCTCGTTCTGAAAGGTCTTCCAGGCTCGATGGTGGGAACTCACTACCACGTTGGCACTGTTCATGGCTATACGATGCGTGGTCATTGGCGATACCTGGAGCATGACTGGATTGCAAAGCCCGGAACTTACATCTACGAACCCGCCGGCGAGGCTCACACGCTGGTGATCACTGAAGATTCACCAGAGGCGATGATTGCAATGTTCGTAGTTGAAGGTGGCCTGATCTATCTGGACAAGGCAGAGAATGGTGGCTTTGCTGCCTACGAGGATGGATTCACTCTTCTCGAGCTGACCCGGAATTACTATCGCGAGGCCGGTCTCGATCTGAGAAAGCTGGACGCGCTCATTCGTTGAATGCATGCGAGCGGTGCGACTCGTTCAGGTCGGAAGACCGCTGGAGGAAGCGGAGATTGATCTTCCGGAAATCGGTGTGTCCGACGTTTTGATTCGGGTTGCGGCGTGCGGGATCTGCCATTCCGACGAACATTATCGCGCCGGCATTTCCCGGATTGACCGTTTGCCGGTAACCCTCGGGCACGAAATCGCAGGTCGGATCGAGAAAGTCGGCGCCGATATCAAGCATGTCACGCGCGGCGATCGCGTCTGCGTACATTATCTGGCACACTGCGGAACCTGTGAGTTCTGCGTTCGCGGCTTGGAACAGTTTTGCCCTACCGTAGAAATGATCGGCAAACATCGCGACGGCGGATATGCGGAGTTCATCAAAGTTCCGGGCAGAAATGCGTTCACGCTTCCGGATGAGATCCCAGCTGAGGTCGGCGCAATCATGATGTGCTCGTCGGCAACTGCGCTTCATGCTTTGAACAAGGCGCGTCTCAAATCCGGCGAGTCGGTCGCAATTTTCGGATTCGGTGGACTGGGATTTTCGGCGTTGCAGTTGGCGCGAGCGTTTGACTGCGACCAGATCTACGTGGTTGAGATCAATCCGGCCAAACTTGCTTTGATCGAAGAGTTTGGAGCTGTCGGGATCGACGCAAATAAGGGAAATCCAGTCAAACAAATCACAGACGCGACGAATGGAAAAGGCGTGGATGTCTCGCTGGAGTTGATCGGATCGGCGAAGACGATGCGACAAGCAGTCCAATGTTTATGCGCGCTAGGTCGTGCGGCGCTTGTCGGATTAACGGCAGAGTCGATGTCGATCTTTCCGTACACAGAATTGATCAACAAGGAGGTCGAGATCATCGGCGTGTCCGATCATCTCGCGGCTGAACTTCCGACGCTGATCGAATTCGCTCGGAGTGGCAAACTTCGTTTTCCGTCAGACGCTCTGCGATTTGTCCATCTTGATGCGGAACAAATCAACGCGTCACTCGACGCATTTCAGAATTCCATTGATCACGTGAGAACGGTAATAAAAGTGGCGAGTGACGTGTGACGAGTAACAGGTTAAAAGAATTTGCGAAGCGTTACGCGAAGGCGTGGTGCAGCCAAAATCCGGACAGTGTCGCGGCATTCTTCGCGGAGCGTGGCTCAATTAGCATTAATAACGGGCCGCCCGCGGTTGGACGCGCGGCGATTGCCAAGGAAGCGGAAGCGTTCCTGACAACATTTCCGGACATGATTGTGACCTTCGACAAACTGGAGCCACGAGGAGATCGCACGGCGTTTCATTGGACACTAACCGGAACGAACAGTGGACCGGGCGGCACTGGAAATCGTGTCCAAATAAGCGGATACGAACTCTGGAAGATCGACACTAATGGTTTGATCGCAGAATCAAAAGGCCATTTCGATGCTGCGGAATACGAGCGTCAGCTCAAACACGGAGTTGACATGGGTGGGGGCGATTGACCTCAATCGGCCGCGTGGCTGTAATTGGAACCGATCAACCTCAACGACCTCGCGAATCTCGAACAGATCACCGGCGCTCTTGCGGTCGTGGACTCATTGTTCTATGTCGCGCGCTAAAAAACCTCGCTTTCGCTGACGGTACTGATCTTATTGTCACATTAGATGAAAATCTTGTACATCGTCGTACTGGCCCTAGTCGCTGGCTGTTGTGTTGCTGTAGAGCCCAGTTGGAATCCGGCTGATGCCGTGAAGGAAGCCGAGCAAGATATTCGCACAGGGCATATCAAGTTTTATTGGTCCGGCAGCATTGGGGTGAGGCCAGTAGGCGTTCCGTTCAAGGTGGCTAAGAAGTATCCCAGGGTTGACGCTGGAGTTGGCTGTGTCACCAACGACATACCGCTTCGGGAACGACAGGAAGAGTATGCACGCCGGTACAACGAGAAGATTTTTGCTTACATCAGCCAGAAGCACTAATGCGCACTGCTTTCGTCATGATCGCTTTGATTGTGCCGGTCATCGCACTAGCGGTTCCGGACGATGCGACTTTATCGCGGCTTTTGGCTGGAACATGGCACGGTCATCGACACGACACTCAATATCGCGCTGACGGGACCTGGATTATGGATCCACCCGACGAAGGAGATAACTCCCGCGGAAAATGGCGGATCGAACACGGCCGGTTGATTACGACCTGGCGATTTAGCGGCGAGTCTTCGGATTCGACGGCTGTGGAGGAAATCATAGAACTCACTGAAAACATTTTTAAGTCCCGCATCATTTCACAGGAGGGTCCAGGTCGGCCTGAAGGTCAGGTTCTTCCGAGCGAGATTTTCACTGTCACTCGTGTAACGACGAAGAAATAGGTCCGCGCTCGTTCTTTGCTTGGCATTTATTTTTGCGGCTGAGAAGCCGCCACTACAACGATCGCCCGTAAAAATCCGCGTATAGTGTTTTCGCGGATTATCGCAGCCTCGAGATTAATTGCCCCTACTGTTTGTCGTATGCCGACACGTTTTTGAACTGCTTGCCGTGCTTGTCAGTTCCTCTCGCTGTTACCGTGCGGGACTTGCCATCGGCTGCTACCACAATGCGTACGGTGGCGATTGTCTTGTCACCTTTCTTAACGGTGAACTTCAATTTGTGCGAGTCAATCTTCTTGTACGACCGCATATCTGACGTTGGATCGCCAGTGACGGCATAGTCCTTTCCGTCGAACTTACCGGTCCACTCATTGTGTAACGGCTTACCGTTCACGTCGGTGCCATCGACGGTGCATTTCACCTGGTCGCCTACAGCCTCATAAACAACGGTAGTAAGCTTCGCCATGCCAGGGGCAGTCTTCGATTTGGCTTCGTTTAGCTTCCACGTGCCCATATTCGGATCGTCGGCGGCGAAGCAAGCTGCTCCTGCGAAAAAACAAAGCGCCAGAGGTAATCCAACAGTTTTTAGCTTCATGCCTCCATCGAGCACGGAATTTAAGGTCCAGTCAATGTTTCTTTTGGAACCAGCAAACAAGCATAAGAAATCTCACCGTTGTCCGGAGGCGCAATCGGCGATGGCTTTAGCTGCGTCGAGCGTGCACGCGTTGCCGCCCATATCATAAGTTCGGACTTTGCCTTCCGCGATCACGCGCGCGATGGCGGACTCCAAGCGTTCGGCGCGCTCGGTTTCCTTCAGCCAGTCTGCGAATCGAAATGCTAGACGGAAGTTAGATCGATCTTGCGGCGAGGCTGTGATATGATGCTGGCCATGGTCAGACAGGTCCCGGCGCGCATTCCAATTCCAGAGGATAAGATTGAGAATTTCTGTCGCAAGTGGGGCATCAAGACGTTCGAGCTTTTCGGGTCCGTGTTGCGCGATGACTTCGATGCCGAACACAGCGATGTGGACGTGATGGTGACCCTTTCGCCCGACCGACGCTATACCTTGTTCGACATTGTTCATATGGAGGAGGAGTTGGCAACTGTCTTTGGACGAGGCGTGCATTTGACGGAGAGATCGACGGTGGAAAAAAGTGAAAACTACATTCGTCGCGAATCAATTCTGTCCGAGGCCCAGCTTGTGTATGAGCGATGAGGCGGTTTTGCTCGATGTTCTAACCCATCGGCGACGCGCAATTCGGGCTGCGAAACAGAAGGATGCATTCCTGCGCGATGAAATAGCTCAGAGCGCCGTCGCGTATTGCATCAGTGTCATGGGTGAGGCAGTCAAACGGCTCTCACCCGAATTTCAACGGCGCCATCCCGAAGTAAATTGGTCCGATATTGCGAAAATGCGCGATTTG
>WNGA01002595.1_pt1 | contig 27486 bp, 19 predicted proteins | sample 5400061 | NCBI WGS metagenome assembly WNGA01 (sample SAMN13153366, study PRJNA577476) | soil metagenome | isolation source: 100 cm soil or saprolite under grassland replicate 2 | place: USA:California | collected 2016-06-15
TGTGCCTGTCGCCAGCTTTCCTGGGCGGCGGCATGTTCGCCGGCGACTTCTTGTGCCCAGCCTAACCAAAAGCGCAGTTCGCCAATAACGTATCCCGACGCCGAAGCAGGGTTGGCAAGTATCTCGTTTAATCGGGGAATGATTGGGCCGGAGCGGCGCTCCAGAATGGCTTGGTAAACTTGTGCTTCCAACACGCTGAACTCGTCGGTGGTCGGATGCAGGGGAGCGAGCAGCGCAGCAGCACGCGGCAGATCGCCTTCGGCTTGTGCAATAATCGCCTTGTGCGCGAGCGTATCGACGTCATCCGGTATAATATTTAGAACCTGATCAAGTTTCCGCAGCGCTTCAGGGAAACGACGGAAGTGAATATAGGAACGCGCGTGGTTGCTAAGTATGCTCACATTGCGGGGGTCGAGCCGCTCGGCTTCGTTGAAGTACATTTCGCTCTCGTCCCACTGCCCTCGCTTACGTGTCACATTAGCCAGGCATTCAGAAATCCGGCTGTTATTTGGCAGCAGCTGACGCGCCCGCTCAAAGTAACGTACTGCGGTGTCGTAATCTTTTAAGCAGGCGTAGTGGTATTGGCCCTTCGCGATCAGGGCCTCGCCAAGATTGGGCTGAAGCGTGAGCGCGGTTTCGGCTGCCTGCCGCGCCTCGTCACGGAGGGCGTCCGTTGGTTGCAGACTCTCTTGGATGTAACCGCGCGCATTAACGTATGACAGCAGCGCCCAGGCAAGAGCGAACTCTGGATCTAATGTTACAGCTTCTCTGAGATATTTCTGCGCGCGAAGGGCGTCCATTCTCAGATCATAAGCCAGACCACGCAAGTAAGCATTGTAGGCCTCAACATTGTCTGTCGGTTTAACTGCTAAGACCTGCTCCTCGCGACCAGTTAGCTTGGCCTGCAACGACTCCGCTATTCCTTTGGCGATCCCGCTCTCGACCGCAAAGATGTCAGTCAACTTGCGATCGTAGGTCTCAGCCCAGAGGTGAGAATCGGTCTGCGCGTTAATCAACTGCACATTGACCCGCACCTGATCGGCCGCTTTTTGCACGCTTCCTTCAAGAATGTTCGCCACGCCAAGCTGCTTCGCGATTTCGCCGAGATCGCGAGGCTTGCTCTGATACCGCTGTGTGGAAGTGCGCGAAATCACTTTTAAATCCGCGATCTTAGCCAGACGTGTTATGATCTCCTCCTGAATGCCTTCTGCGAAATAGGCGTTATCCGGGTCGCCGCTGAGGTTCTCAAACGGAAGCACGGCGATGCTCTTGTCGAACTTTTTCTCGCAAAGCTTTTGGAAAGCGGGATCGGCACGTAAGGGATCCCAGAGCGGATCGAGCCTTAATAGTGCCGGGGTAATGGGGGGTGGGCCATAAAGCAAGCTATCGTATGGCGTTTGTAACAAATGGGTGAGAGTTGAGATCGCACGGCCGTTCTCGGCGAACATCGTCCAAATTAACGCCAGGAACTCTTCGTAACGAGGCCCCTCTATCCGATCTTTGGTGCTCGGCAAAAGGAGCATTGCGCGTTCCGCTTCCTTTAGCGCCGAGTCCTTATTTCCAAGAAGCGCATAGCTTAAAGACAGCCATGCTGCAAACCCGTCGTTGTCCGGTTGCTGCTGGCAGAGCGGTTCAAACGTATTGCGCGCCCGTTCAGCAGTAACCTTTGCCCCAGCTGTGTCACCAGTAAGGCGTTGAGCGAAAGCCAACATCACCTCATTAAGGCCCCCTTTGTCGTATTCAGAAGCGAAGTCGAATTGTGCCTGTCGGGCTTGAAGCAATCGAACGGCCTCACCGAGATTTCGTTCAAGTATCAATTGAGTGATCTTGGTTCCGAAGGCCGTACCCGAAGGAGTTTGTGCGTTTACCTCCGCCAACAATTTAGCAGCTTCTTGCAGGTCTCCCTGAGCCTGATAAATGGCAGCCTTTCTTGCCGTCACAACCAAATCATTGGGGAGAATATCCAGCGTTCGATCGTAGAGTTTTAGCGCTCTGGGGAACTGTCGAAGCACCGCGTAAGTGGTTGCTGTTTCATTCAACAACTGTGGGTTCCGTGGGTCTAGGGCGAGGCCCTCTTCCCACTGGGCAACACTTTCATCCCACTGTCCCTCGCGTCGAGCAACTGAGGCTAAGGCAAAGGGTACCTCGCTGCTGCCTGGCAACATTTTGCGGACGAGCTCGAACGTGGCCTTGGCGACCGCGTAATCACGCATCACCCAGTATTGATAATAACCTAGCGCGAGCAGCGTTTCGGGCGAGTTCGGTTGTAGTTTCTGCGCATTCTCCAAAGCTCTTTTAGCCGCATCGCGGCGCGCGGCGGTTGGGTCGCCACCGCCGAAGTAAAAAGCGGCGTCGGCGCGAGAAAGTCCCGCCCAAGCGAGCGCAAAATTTGGGTCGAGCTGCACCGCCCGCTCAAAAAAACCAATGGCTTTCCGTGATGGATCAGAGGACGAAGAGGAGATGCGTGTGTGAAATACGAGGCCGCGCAAATACGCATCGTATGCCTCCGGATTGTCTGTCGGTTTAACAGCCAACGCTTGTTCCTCGCGACCGGTAAGCTTTGCTCGCAACGACTCGGCGATTCGTTTGGCGATCTCGCTCTCTACGCCAAGAATGTCAGTCAGTTTTCGATCATAGGTCTCAGCCCACAGGTGAGAATCGGTTTGGGCATTAACCAACTGGACATTGACCCGCACCTGGTCAGCTGTTTTTTGGACGCTACCCTCAAGAATGTTCGCAACGCCAAGCTGCTTTGCGATCTCGGAGAGGTTGCGAGGTTTGCTTTGATAGCGTTGCGTGGACGTGCGCGAAATTACTTTCAAATCCGCGATGCTAGCCAACCGTGTCAGGATTTCCTCCTGAATGCCTTCCGCGAAATAGGCATTATCTGGATCGCGGCTCAGATTTTCGAATGGGAGCACCGCGACGCTCTTCGGGACTAAGGCTGGGGACTCACGCTTCCAAGTCATCACACCCATACCGACTGCGAGGGCAACTAACAACGTAGCTAGAACCGCGGTGCTTGGATTGCGTCGCACCCATTTGCCGGCATATGTGAAAAAGCCGCTTCGCTTTGCACGAATTGGTTCGTGCTTCAGCCAGTGTTCCAAATCTTCGGCCAGCGCGAGAGCGGACGAATAACGGCGCTTTGGATCCTTCTCCAAACACTTCAAACAGATTGTGGAAAGCTCGCGATCTATTTTTGGATTCCACAGCCGCGGTTGGCGAGGTTCGGTTTCTAAGACCAGCCGAACTGTTTCGTAGGTTGTTCCCCCAGCAAAAGGAGGGTGGCCGGTAAGCAGTTGGTAAAACACTGCCCCGAGTCCGTAAACGTCTGTCGCACTTGTGAGCTGCTCGTTATGACCGCTGGCTTGCTCAGGTGCCATGTAGCTGGGCGTTCCCAACACGTCCATCGTGTGAGTGACAGTGCTTTTCGTTTCCAGCAGCCGGGCCAATCCGAAATCGGTGAGATGCGGTTCGCCTTTGGCATCGACGAGAATATTGCCCGGCTTAATGTCGCGGTGCAGGATGCCGTGTTCGTGCGCATAGTGAACCGTACGCGCCAGTTTTGCGATGAGTTCCGCTGCATCACGAGTCGAGATCGGCGTGCGCTTTGCCACTTCATCGAGTTGTCCGCCATCGATGAACTTCATGCTGAAGTAACAGGAACCCTCGCGTTCGCCCACGTCGTAAATGGGAACGATACAGGGATGATCGAGGTTGGCTGCCGACTCGGCTTCTCGACGAAAGCGCTTTAGATGCGCCTGGGTGGCCCATTGGCCAAGGCCAATGACTTTTAGCGCGACGGTTCGGTTGAGACTTTTCTGGCGCGCGCGATAGACAACTCCCTGGCCGCCTCGGCCGATTTCCTCGAGCAATTCGTAGTCACCAAAGTCCTTTAAGGCATCTACCGAATGGTCGGCATGACCGATCCCGGCCAAAGTTTCTTCTGCGAGCGCGCCGAGACCTGTCTCCAGAACGCAGGCCGGGCACAATCCTTTCGGCGCGTCTTCGAAGATTGTGTCCCCACAGTTTTCGCAGACTCTGCTAGCGGTCTTCATCCCCGCAGGATGGATACTAGATGCCGCAATTCATCCTCGACATCGCCGGGCTGTGCCACAGTCTGAGCAATCTCCTCGCGTAATAGCACGCGGTAACGCTGGCGAAGCCGATGAAACGCTTGCTTCACTGCGTTTTCGGTCATGTCCAATTGAGTGGCGATCTCAGCTTGTGTTGGCCGGCCCCGTTCGCCGACAAGGAATTCCTTCAACTGATCAAATAATGCTGCATTGCCTGCAGCTTCGTACTCAGCCTCCAGTTGCGTGAGCACCCGCTCAAGTACCGCCAAGGCCCAGCGACGCTCGTAAATCCGGTCAGCGCTCAGGGTTTCTGCCAGCTCAAAATCGGTAACATCCGACTCGAGCAGTTCGTCCAGCGGGATGTGAGGGCCTGTCTCGTAACGCTTGGCTCCCGCTGCGCGCTGCCGCTCGCTGACAAGAAAGCGTTTTACTGACACAAGGAGATAGGAACGGAGCCGTCCCTTCTCGCGACGGACCATGTCTAAATTTCTATGTTCAAGTAGTCGCGCGAAGAATTCCTGAACGAGATCCTGTGCCTCTTCTCGCGTAAGGCCTTGTCGTCTAACAAATCCGTAGAGAGGTCGCCAATAAGTTCGACAAAGTGTTTCAAGTGCTTTCTGTGCAGCCGGCGTTTCTCCTTGCGCCTCGAGCACGATGCTCCAATGAGTGGTGGTGAATGCCATCGCATCACCATTGGCGCTTTGGATAGCGGGTGATCCGTTCATGAACTGATCGCAGCCTTCCGACTAAGACCGACTCCGTCGGCATTCTGCCGAAAAAGGCGAGAAAAGAGCAAGTAATTTTAGGCGGAAACGAGAAGTGACGCGCTTAGCGGCGAGGTCGGTCAGCGCGGGGATTAGGCAAATTGCTAAATCGAGAACGCGTCGGCAACTAATCGGGCTTGCTCGCGCTTGTGACGCGCTAGGGCGCCGACTGCGGGACTGGCGCTGGCTTCGCGACCGGCGTAGGCGATCTCGGTGCAGAAAAGCGTGCGCAGCCGCGGTTCGATAAAAGTCCAGGCGCCCATGTTTTGCGGTTCTTCCTGGCACCAAACGAACTTCGCGTTCTTTGGAAACGGCTTGAGCATTTCGCGCAGCTTTTTTTCCGCCAGCGGATAAAGCTGCTCGATGCGAATGATCGCGGCATCATCAATCTTGCGATCGCTTCGGTACTTGAGCAGATCGTAATAAACTTTGCCGGAGCAAAAGATGATGCGCTTCACGTTGTCGACCGGACCAGCTTCAGGTGAGCCGAGCACTTCTTCGAAGCGGCCATGGATGAATTCTTCTGCCGGCGACGACGCATACTTGGCTCGCAACAGACTCTTCGGCGTAGCGATCATGAGCGGCTTGATGAAATCGCGTTTCATCTGGCGACGCAGCACATGAAAATACTGTGCAGCGGTCGTAAGATTGCAGACCTGGATGTTGTCCTCGGCACACTCCTGAAGGAAGCGCTCGATACGAGCACTGGAATGTTCCGGCCCCTGGCCTTCATAGCCGTGCGGGAGTAACAGCACAATTCCACTGGGCCGTTGCCACTTCGATTCCGCTGACACGATGAATTGATCGATAATGGTCTGCGCACCGTTCACGAAATCGCCGAATTGGGCCTCCCACAGGCAAAGCATTTTCGGATACTCAAGCGAATAACCGTAATCGAATCCGAGCACGGCAGCCTCAGAGAGCGGACTGTTGTAAATGCAGATGCGCGCTTGTTTTTCGGCCAGGTGCATCAACGGCACGTACGGTTTGCCCGTCTTCGCATCGTAAAGCACGGAATGCCGCGTGCTGAATGTGCCGCGCGAACTGTCCTGACCCGATAATCGAACTGGAATTCCTTCAAGAAGCAGCGACCCAAATGCCAGCGCTTCGGCATAGTGCCATTCGTACGGTCCGCCGTCCTCGAAGACTTTCCGCTGATGATCGAGCACGATGCGTTGGATCTTTGGCTGAACCTCGAAACCGTCCGGGACACGGGTCAGACCTTCGACAATCGTTTTCAACGTCTTCTCGCTAATAGCGGTGGGCTCGGACTCGCTGGTATATTCAGGTTGAAAGATGGCCGTTGACTCTCTGAATTTGGCTTTCTGGTTCGCTCTGCGTTTTTCGATCGCGTTCACTTCATCCCGCGTCATTTCCAGTCGCAGGGCAAACTCGGTCTCCAGCGAAGCAGCGTCATCTTCGCTCAGCGTTCCGGCATCGAGCAACTCGCGCTTATAAAGCTGGGTCACAGAGGGACGTTTCTCGATCTTTGCGTAAAGATCGGGCTGTGTGAAAGACGGTTCGTCGCCTTCGTTGTGGCCATAGCGGCGATAGCAATACAAGTCGATCACAACGTCGCGCCCGAATCGCTGGCGGAAATCGAACGCCAAATCGCTGACAAACTTCACGGCGAGCGGGTCATCCCCGTTCACGTGGAAAATCGGTGCCTCGATCATTTTGGCGATGTCCGTGGCGTAACGAGACGATCGAGCATCTTTCGGAAGCGTAGTGAAGCCGATTTGATTGTTCACCACGAGGTGAATAGTGCCGCCAGTGCTGTAACCGTGTAACTGCGACAAATTCAGCGTCTCCGCCACGATTCCCTGTGCGATGAATGCCGCATCGCCGTGCACGAGCAGCGGCAAAACCTTTTTCCGGTGCTCGGTATCTCCCCGAATTCGTTGCCGGGCGCGCGCCTTCCCTTCGACTACTGGATCCCCAGCTTCCAAATGGCTCGGGTTCGACGAGAGTCGGATTTCAATCTCCGCGCCCGAAGTGAGCCTGCGTACGGCATCATAACCGAGATGATATTTCACGTCGCCATCGCCGGCGACCAAATCGGGAATGTAATTTTCGCTAAACTCGGTGAAGATGATCTTGAGCGATTTGCGCAGAAAATTCGCGAGCACATTAAGTCGTCCGCGATGCGCCATGCCCATGCAAATCTCCTCGACGCCGGCGTCCGGACATTTGTGCAGGATTGTCTCCAAAGCGACCATGAGCGTTTCCGATCCCTGTAACGAGAAGCGTTTTTGTCCGACGTAGCGGGTATGCAGAAAAATCTCGAACGACTCGGCTTCGAGCAGCGCCCGCAACAGCGCGACCTGGACCGCACGAGGCGTTGAATGTTTATGCGGACGTGTTTCCAGTCGCCGCCGGATCCATTCGCGGACGCGCGGATCCTGAATATGCATGAACTCCGATCCGATCGAGTCGGCATAAATTCTGTCGAGCCCCACGACCATGTCGCGCAACGTCATCGGCCGATTGTCGAGGAAGAACTTCGATGAAACGCGAAGCTCGAGGTCGGAGTCGGTGAACCCAAACTCGCTGAGACGCAGCAGTGGATTTCTCGGCCGCGTTTCTGCCAGCGGATCTATGCGCGCGATCGTGTGTCCCAACGAGCAATAAGCGTAAACCAACCCATCGACGCGCGTTTGCAATGCTGCTTCGCGAGCCTCGACCTCGGCTTCGACCGCCCCGTTACGCTCCGGAAGATTACCCAGTTCGAATCCTTCAAAAAAGGCGGACCACCCGGAATCAACCGAGTCAGGGTTCTCCTGCCAAAGGCGATACTTGTCTTCGATCAGGTGAAGATTCGCGCGAGCGTCAATAGAAGTGCGCATAGTGAATTAATCTCGGATGATTACGGATGGCGGCAAGTTGACAGTCTGAAGGCCGCCTCGTTACTTGCTGCGCGTATGCGTCTGAAAAATTGTGCTGTTTCCGCGGTCGCCGCGTTCCTAATGTTCGCGGCTTCAGCGCCGTGTTTTGCACAGGCCGATCCGGTTTCGGAACCGGCCGTTTTGGCTGTGGCGAAGGTTTTGCCTGCGGTAGTGAATATCAATACCGAGCGCGTCGTTAAGCGCACCGTGCGCGATCCGTTCGACGATTTTTACTCCCAATTCTTCGGTTACAATCGGTTTCGGCCCCGCGAAGTCCGGCAGACGCTGCAAAGTCTGGGATCCGGTTTCATAATAGATCCGGCAGGTTACATCGTGACGAACAAGCACGTGGTGGAGCGTGCTGCGGATTTGAAGATTCACGTAACTGCGCACGACGGGAAAACCTACCGCGCGCATTACATTGCCGGCGATGACAAGACCGATCTGGCCTTTATCAAAATCGACGCCCAAACCGATTTCCCCTTCATCAATCTCGACGATATTTCTCCGAACTTGCTGGGTCAGACAGTCATGGTAGTGGGCAATGCTGTTGGATACGGCAGCTCTATCAGCCGGGGCGTGCTGAGCGCAGCCAAACGGAACATCACCGTTGATGAAACCGAGTATAAGGATTTGGTCCAGACGGATGCCGCAATCAATCCCGGCAACAGCGGCGGACCGGTGATCGATCTCTCTGGTCGGCTGGTCGGCATTGCATCCGCGAAAATGGCGTTTACGCCACAAGGCGTTCCCACCCAGGGACTGGGCTTCGCCATTCCGGCCGATGTTGTGCGTGACAGCGTCAATCGCTTCAAGCAGGTGGCGATGAAGCAGGGCAAAACTAAAGGCTCGCCTGCACCTGCCGAACCCAGCAGTGCCCGCGTCGAGAAATTATTCGGAATGCAACTGCAAGACTTGAGTTCGGAATTGAGCGATGCGCTCGGTTATCCGCGAGGCCTTGGGGTCTTGATTACGGCGGTGGAACCGGATAGCCCGGCAGCCGACGCCGGGATTAAGCGCGGAATGGTCCTGTATCGCGTTAACAAATCGACGGCCTCTTCCGTGAGACAGGTCGACGAGGTGCTACGAGCGGTCGAGAGCGGCGCAAACGTGGAGTTTACGATCGGCATAGTCCGCGCGCGTGGAGAGAATCATGAGCTCGCCGCCCTAACTCTCAAAGCGCGATAAAAAAATTGGCAACGCAATCGCGGTTCGGTTGTCTCATCGAAGTGTCGCAAAATGATCAAGGTTGAGAATTTGACAAAACGGTACGCTGGTCAGACCGCCATCCAGGATTTGAATTTCGAGGTTAGTCCGGGCGAAATCATGGGATTTCTCGGGCCGAATGGCGCCGGCAAAACCACGACCATGCGCATCCTGGCGGGCTTCATGCCGCCGACTTCCGGTCGCGCGAGCATCGCAGGCTTCGACGTTTTTGAAAAATCGCTTCAGGCGCGTGCGCACCTCGGCTACATGCCGGAAAACGTTCCGCTCTATAGCGATATGCGTGTCACGGAATACCTGAATTATCGCGCAGCGCTCAAGGGCGTGCCGCACCGCCGCATTGCAGAGCGGGTTGGCGATGTGAAGGAACTTTGCGGTGTCAAAGATGTTGAACGAAAATTGATCGGCACTTTATCCAAAGGCTATCGCCAGCGCGTCGGTCTGGCCGATGCTCTGCTGGCGGAGCCCGACCTTCTCATTCTCGACGAGCCCACGATTGGTCTCGACCCAAATCAGATCCGGCAGGTGCGGGAATTGATCAAGAATCTGGGGAGGCAGCACACGATTTTGCTTTCCACCCATATCCTGCCCGAGGTGGAGATGACCTGCAGCCGCGTAATCATTATTCACAAAGGAAGAATCGAAGCGTGCGATACGCCGGAGAATTTGTTGGGGAAAATCAGACAAGCCGGCGGCATAGAGCTTGAAGCGAAGGTCGGAAACGACAACGGCGAGGAGCAATTGAAGAAGATTCCGGGCGTTCGAGATGTGGTCACAGACGGTCAGGACGATTGGAAGAAATTCTCGTTGCGAGTCGAATCGGGTGCGGACGTCCGCGAAGAGGTTTTCCGTCTCGCCGTTGAACGTCACTGGGCGGTGCGCGAACTCACCCAGCGCCGCGGAACGCTCGAGGACGTTTTCGTCGAATTGACCCATCCGGATCAAACCTGATGGAGTAATGGAGTAGCGCGGAGCGATGCGTAAATTCTGGACCCTGCTCACCCGCGAGGTGCGCAGCTATTTCTACTCCCCGATCGCGTACATCGTGATGATCTTTTTTCTGATCATCAGCGGGATCGATTTTTATTTCCAGGTATCGTTCATGAACCAGCGCCAGGTGCAATACTCGATCCAGGAAGCATTCTTCAATTCGGTTTTTTTCTGGTTCGCTTTCGTTTTGATTTTTCCGTTGATCACGATGCGCTTGTTTGCCGAAGAATTTAAGCTCGGCACGATCGAGCCTCTCACGACTGCGCCTGTTCGCGACTGGCAGGTAGTGCTCTCGAAATTTTTTGGCGCCCTGGTGTTTTACCTGATCCTCTGGATTCCGACGCTCGTTTATTTTTGGGTTTTCGCGAAAGTAACAAACCAGCCGGCTGCGCATTCTCCCGGCGCATACTTCGGCTCTTACCTGATGCTGTTGCTGCTTGGAATGTTCTATCTTTCCATTGGCTGCCTCACATCGGTGCTGACCCGGAACCAGATTATTGCGGCGATCATTTCGTTCTGCGCAATTACGCTGCTGTTTTTTCTCGGCTTGGTGCAGTTCATCCTGCTGGATGTAACCTCTGCGACGCGCGACTTGCTGGGCTACTTCTCTGCGATCGAACACATGGGAACGTTCTCCCGGGGTATCATCGACACGCGGCCCATCGTTCTCTACGTGAGCATGACCGTTGTCATGCTGATGCTCACGTATCAGGCATTCCAATCCCGGAAATGGAGGCTTTGATATATGGCTGATGAGTCAAAGGAGCCTCGTACGCGCCGCAGGATGAAAATTGGCCGGATCCGGATCGGTCTCAACGTTGTCGTCCAGATCGTGCTGATCCTGTTTCTCGCTGCAATGGTGAACTCGCTCGCCTTCAAACACTACAAGCGGTGGGATTTTTCACGCGAGCAGAAATATGCGTTGTCAGACAAGACGAAGCGTTTCCTTGACACGCTCAAGGGCAAGATGCGCATCACGGTTTTCTTTTCGCCCAGCACGCCGATTACCGCAGACCTTCAGAATCTGCTGACCGAATATCAGTACGCCGGGAAAGGCAAAATCGACGTTGAGCAAATCGATCCGGAGCGAAGTCTTTCCCGTGCCAAGGAGTTGTTCGATAAATACAAGGTCGTCACCGACGAAAGCCTTTTGGTGCTCGACTACGAGGGGCGCAACAAAACAGTGAAGGCGTCGGAAATGGCCGATGTTGACCAGAGCGGGATGGCGTTCGGCGAAGGTCCGCGGGTCGCCGCATTCAAAGGCGAACAGGCGATCACCAGCGCGATGATCGATCTTGTGGAAGGGAAAAAGAAGACCCTTGGATACGTCACGGGTCACAAGGAACCGGCGCTGTCGGCACCCACGAGCCCGATCACGCTGCTGAAGACGTTTATCGAGAATGAAAATATCAAGTTTCAAGAGCTAAACCTTCTCGATCAGCCTGCAATCCCAGCTGATGTCAATGCGGTGATGATCGTCGGGCCGCAATACGATTTTTCCGATCGCGAAATGCAAGTGCTGCGCGATTTCTGGGACAAACAGGGACGCATCCTAACTCTTGTCGATCCGGCAGCGAACACACCCAGATTACGTGCCTTTCTTGATGAGCTCGGCGTCAAAGTAAATGACGACAGGCTCATGGTTTTCGTGCGCACAGGAATTCAAGAGCTCGCACTGACGAGAGATGTCCAGGCGCATTTCCTCGGCGACAACCCGGTTACAAAACGGCTCGCCGATGTGCGGGCCATTTTTGTTGGTGGCACGGCTTCACTCACACTGGACCCGAACCGCGGCCGAGCTGTCAGCATCCGGCTCGAGCCGCTCATCCAGGCAGAAAAAGGTTACTTTGCCGAGACCGATTACAATTCAGACAATCAGGTAAAGCTGCAAGCGGACGCGCAAAAGGCCGGCGATGTGCCCCTGACAATTGCTGCCTCAGCGGAAAAAGGCGGCAGCGCCGATACTCGCGTGCAGGTGAACTCGTCACGGCTCGTCGCGGTGAGCAATGCTACGTTCGTTCAAGACAACGCCATCATGCAGGATCAGGCGGCGCTCGATTTTGTTTCCGGCGCAGTGAATTGGCTGTTGAGCCGCGAACAAATGATCGGTATCGCGCCAAAAATTGCAAAGCCGCTCACGTTCAGCATTGACCCGGAAGGATTGCGCCGACTGCGTTGGATTCTTCTGGTCCTGATGCCTCTGATTCCAGCTGTCATTGGAACAGTCGTCTGGTGGCAACGTCGCGTCTGACATGAATTGGAGGAACACGCTCATCCTGGCAATCATTGCGCTCGCTGGCGTCGCTTATTTCAGATTTTTCGAAATGAAGCGGCCGGGCACGCAAGAAGCCCAGCGTCAGGCGCAGAACATGGTCAATTTTGATCGAACCAAGATCGACAGAATCGTGATTCAAAACGGCGACCAAAAGATCGAGATCCGACGCCGCGACAACAAATGGCGCCTCGAAACGCCTATTAAGGACCAGGCTGATGGCGCGTTAGTCGAAACTTTGTTGTCGGACCTTGAGAATTGGCAAAAGGAGGGAACCATCCCGGCCAAAGAGATCGACTCTGATAAGAGCAAGCTCGCTGAGTACGGCCTGAACAATCCAAAACTGAAACTCAAATTGCTGGGGCACGATCGGCCGCCGGAAATTTTGTTTGGCAAAGACGCTGCAACGGAAGGCAGGATGTATGTGCGGTTTCAGAACTCAAAGGAAACGTTTCTTGCCGGCCAATCGGTTAAGAAAGACATAGACAAAAAACCGGAAGAATTCCGGGACAGAAAACTGAGCGATTTGAGTAACGCGCAGGTGCGCCGGGTGGTATTGAAAACGCCCGCCGGCGAAATTGAACTGGAGAAGAAAACGAACTGGGAGATCCTGAAACCGCTCCGCGCGCGCGCTGATGATCAGAAAGTTAACGACCTAATCTCGCAGGTGACATCGGCGCGCGTTGGAGAATTTGTAGCTGACGATCGCGGCGACCTGCGCCCATATGGATTAGCGGAGCCGCGTGGATCAATCACGTTGTTCGATCAGGAGCAGAAAAAAGATCAGAAAGTCGAGATCGGCGAGTCCATCAAAGTCGCCGGCCGGGAGGACAAAGGGCAGACGTTGCAAATCGGCGCAATACCGGAAAAAGAAAAAGAGCAGGTGTATGTGCGGTTCGCTCCTCGCGCCTCTGTTTACACATTGCCGAAGAAAATCGAAGAGATCCTTAACACGAAGCCGGCGGACTTGCGGGACAACCATCTGATTCAGATCGACACCAATATTCTTGATCGGATCACGATCGACGCGCCGGGCAAAACCAAAACTGTTCTCGCACGCAAAGACGGGAATTGGACAATCACTAGCCGAAGCAACGCACCAGCGGATTCAGGCGCAGTTCGGCGCATGATCGACGCGCTGCAAAATGAGCGGGTGACAAAATTCGTGGAAGACGTCGCTTCCAATCTGCCGAAGTACGGCCTCGATAAGCCGCAGCTGCAATTGACGTGCAGTTCATTTGCCTCAGAGAACACCGCCGAAACTAAAGCGGGCGAGGAACCGTTCGCCACAATTGCCTTCGGAAAAGACGAGGGCGACAACGTTTATGCGCGCCTGACGGATGAGCCATTTGTCGTGGCAGTGCGTCGCGGGTTGCTCGATCAGATTTCACCCGATCCCCTGCGATGGCAGGAGTTATCGATCTTTAAATTTAAGCCGGAGCAGATTCATATGATAAGTGTCACGACTGACAAAGAGTTGTCATTGGAACGCGATCAAAATAACCAGTGGCATTGGCTGAAAGGAAGCGGTGCAATCAATTTGCAATCGCTGCTCACAACCTTGTCGAACTTGTATGCGGTGCGCTGGCTCGGAACGACAACACCTCAGCAGGGATTCGATAAACCACAACTCGTGATCAGCTTCACGACTTCAGCCGACAACAAGACATCACACAAACTGACGGTCGGCGCTCAAAACAACGACGGCACATTTTGCGCACGCGTGGACGGACGCGATGGCACATTTACGATCCGCGGTTCCGACTTCAACAATTTGAAATTGCCGCTTGAGACGCAAGGCACGGCGTCCCCTTCGCCAACAGCGGCCCCGAGTCCGAGCGCAACGCCCTAACCAGTCATCGCTTCGTTTTTTCGCGCGATCTTGGCGATGGAGATGGGCGAGTCGCAGAGCCGCCTGTGCGGCTGACTAATTTGCCGGACGCGTCAAAAACGGAATAACCGGTTTGCTTGCCGGCGGAATCGTAGCTGTAAACGATCTTGTTCAGAAGCGCGCCGTCGGCTGCGCTTTGAGCTTCTTCCAGGATGCGACCTGCGTCGTCGTACTTGTAGCGACTTTTGAGCCGAACGCGGCCATCCGGTCCGGAAACTTCTCCGGTCGAAAACCGGCCGGCGTTGTCGAGTTGATAACGAATCGTCTGCCGAACTTTGCCATCGGGATCTGTTGTCGTGGCCACTGCTTTGTGCTGTTCGTTGTCGAAGTTGTAAACGGTGCGTGACCCATCTGGGTGCATTGACATCGTAACTCGCACGGCATCAGTCGGCGCCTGGCCAAATGCGGTCGCGACGCCGCACATGAGAAGAGCGCACACGAGCGCGGGCGCGAACCGGAAACGTTTCATGATTCGGACGAGCTTACGAATTTCGCCGTGGCGGCGCAACAGAACGTTCGGAATACCATTGCAGCGAGAAACCGGAGTAACCCTCACCTCCCTCCTCTCCCTTGCGAAGGGAGAGGAAACCTGTCGCTCGGCTATTTGACACAACTCAGCCGGGAGCAAATCGACTGAAGATTTTTATTGACCGCTTGCTGCGGAGGTGGTTAAAGGTGGGGTCAAGTGGAGTAAAGTGGGCTATTACTCCACGCGACCAATGGACGCCGATTCCCAACCCGAACGCTTCTATGCCGGTGAGTTCCGGCATTCCATTGACGAGAAGAATCGGATTACCATCCCATCGCGCTGGCGACGCGATCGTCCTGAGGATTTCATTCTTTTGCCTGAGGCGACACACCAATTTCTGCTGGTCATGTCGCCAAAGGAGTTCGCGAAAATGGGTTCGGCCGCGGAAACGAACGAGAAAGTTTCCGCGCGCGATCGCCGCGTGTTCCTGCGTCATCTGCATTCTCGCGCTCAACACGCAGGCGCGGACCGGCAGGGTCGCCTCGTTTTGCCGGACGAACTTTGCCAAAAGGTTGGATTAAAAAATGAAGTCGCGCTCGTAGGCAATCGCGGGCGATTTGAAATTTGGAATTTGCAACGTTGGAAACAGGCACACGAAGAGGAAACGGCCACCTATCAGCATGTAGCGAGGGAGATTGGGTTGTAAACGTATGATACGCCAACTCGTCATGAATCCGCTCTGGATCGAGCCGCCCGCATGGCTCGCCAGCAATCCAAAGGCACCACAAGACTCCACGCAGTCGGCGGAGGATTTCATCTACCATCGTCCGGTCTTGCAGAAGGAAGCGCTTGACCTACTCAAGCCGCAAGCAGGCTTGCTGATGCTCGACGGAACGTGCGGCGGCGGCGGGCACACTGAAGCGCTTTTGGAGGGTGGCGCCGATGTTTTGGCTTTGGATCAGGATCCTGATGCAGTCCGCCAGGTGACCGAGCGCCTGGCGCATCTTGGCCGCCGGATCATCGTGCGGCAGGCAAATTTCCGACACGCAGATTGTGTTCTCGACGAGTTGGGGATTCGTACCATCGGAGGCGCGCTTCTTGATCTGGGTGTTTCGTCCCGGCAACTCGAAAACGCGGAGCGCGGGTTCAGTTTCATGCGAAACGGTCCGCTGGACATGCGGATGGATCCGAGAACGAGCCTCACCGCCGCGGCAATCGTAAACGATTACAGCGAAGAGGATTTAACCCGCCTTTTTCGTGAGCTTGGGGAAGAACCAGCGGCGCGACGCATCGCGATCATGATCGTGAAAATGCGCAGGACTTCACCGTTTCGTGAAACGCTCCCTCTCGCGCGGACAATTGAAAAACTGGTGGGCCGCCACGGGCGACAGCATCCGGCCACTCAAGTGTTTCAAGCGCTGCGCATGGAAGTGAACGATGAGCTTGGAGCACTGGAACAAGGCTTGCGCGTCTTAACTGCGCGACTCGATCGGGGCGGACGGATCGCGGTGATCACTTTCCATTCGCTGGAGGATCGGATGGTGAAAAATTTCTTTCGCGATCATAGCAAGGAATGGCTTGACAGACCCGAATGGCCTGAGCCGCGGCGCAATCCGGACTACGACCTCGCGCTTGTTACGCCGAAACCCGTGGAGCCGAGCGAGGAAGAACAGCGCGCAAATCCGCGATCGCGAAGTGCGAAGTTGCGCGTAGCGGAGAAGATCAAATGAACCGATCACGTCGACGAAACTGCAATACGGTGAACGCGGCCTCGCTGGCGCGCTGGATTGTGATGACGGCATTTCTCGCGCTTGCCGGGTTGGCTTATGTGTATTTGACGCTGCAGCTTTATCACCTTGGCGAGCGCAGAAAGGCAGTGGAGAACGAACTCGCGTCGCTGCGCACTCAAAACGATGTCGCCGCCGGACAGATTGCGGCGCTCACCTCGCGCACGGCTTTGCAACGCCGCTTGAAGGAAGGGTACCTGAAAATGATCCCTGTTTCGGAGTCGAAGATCGTGCGACTCACAATTCCGGCGCGATCAACCGACGAAGACGCGATTCAACCCGTCGCGAACCCTTTAGTGCAACATGAATCCAAGTAGCCGAACTCGTTGCGCTCTGGTGTGTGCTGCTTTTATCGGCCTGTTCAGCATCTTTTCGTTTCGCTTGATTTATCTCCAGGCAATCAAGCACGACGAATACGCCGGGCTCGCTGCGGAAACACACGTTTACAAGCAGGTCATCCACGCCGAACGCGGCATGATCCTGGACGCGAACAATGAAGTTCTCGCGCACAACATTCCTGTGGAAACCATCGTGGCCGACGCCACGCATCTTAGCGATGTGCAGGTAGCCGTTGATCTCCTGAACGCCGAGCTGGAGATCCCCTCCCGAGAACTCGCCGAAAAATTAAACAGCGGTCGCCGCTACATCGTCATCAAGCGTGAGGTACCCGCGGCGCGAGCAAATGCGCTGCGTGAAAAACTCCGCGCCGGCAATCTGCGCGGAATCTACTTTGAGCACGACGCGACGCGCATCTATCCCAACGGCTCGATGCTTTGCCACGTGATTGGGTTTACAGATTTCGATCACCATGGCGTCCAGGGGGTTGAAGCCTCAATGGAAGAATACCTTCACGGCCAGGACGGCTACCGTTTCATCGAGCACAACCGCGCCGGCCAGGAGATCGTGCCCTACCGAGGGCAGGAGCGCGCGCCGCGGGACGGTTACCAGGTGCATCTGACTGTTGACCTTGGGTTACAGAGCATCGTCGAGGAGGAAATCGAAGCGGCGATGAAGGAGTATTCTCCACAAAAGGCGACGATTATTCTGATGCGGCCGCAGACAGGCGAAATCCTGGCCATCGCCAACCGCCCGAGCTTTGATTTAAACCTCCGCTCCGAGGCCAAGCCCGAACAAATGAAAAACCGGGCCATCATCGACATGATGGAACCAGGCTCCACCTTTAAGATCGTAGCCGCAGCCTCTGCCCTCAACGAACGCAAGTTGCGTCTGGATTCGCAGCTTTTTTGTGAGAACGGCCTCTGGAACTATGGTGGTTCCGCTCTGCACGATCATCGCGCGTATGGCTATCTGAGCGTGCGCGACATTCTGATCAAATCGAGCAACATCGGGGCTGCGAAACTTGCTCTCAGCATCGGCGACCAGAAATTTTACGAATACATCCGGCGCTTTGGATTTGGCGAGCGCACCGGAATTGAATTGCCAGGTGAGATCAATGGAGTCATTCGGCCGCCGCAAACGTGGAGCAAAATTTCCATTACCCGCATTCCGATGGGGCATGAAGTCGGCGTCACGCCATTGCAGATGACAACGGCAATGGCAACGATCGCCAACGGAGGCAAACTGGTGACACCGCGGATTATAAAATCGGTTACGGCATCGGACGGAAAAATAATCAGCTCAGTTTCGCCAGTGGTGCTGCGTCAGGTCATCTCTTCTGAAACTGCCAAACAAATTGGTGATGCGTTGCGCGGCGTCGTGAGCGATCAAGGAACCGCCGCTGCTGCTGCCGTGCCCGGGTTTACCATCGCCGGGAAAACTGGAACCGCGCAAAAAGTCAATCCGCACGGCGGATACGACCACGGGAAGCACGTCGTTTCGTTTCTCGGCTATCTGCCGGCAGATCACCCTGAGTTTGTCGGACTTGTCGTGCTAGACGATGCGCATACGAGCAAACCTGAATTGAATTACGGCGGGCATGTTGCTGGGCCGATTTTTTCCCACGTTGCCGAAAAGGCCGCCCGCTATCTTGACCTTGAGCCGCATGAGGAGATTCGCAAAGCGATTCCCGTTCAGCGAGTCGAAAAACCAAAGCCGGCAGAGCGACTCCGCAAGAGCGTGCCGGCGGAACGAATCGCCCTAACCGATGGTTCACGACGTTGAGTGCCTCGCCCCGGTTCGCCGTAGCAAATCCGTCTCCTGTCGGAGATGTTAAAGCCTCATGCAGCTCAAGACCCTTCTCGCTACGACTCCTGTTCGCCAAGTCTTCGGGTCAGTTGATCGCCCGGTGGAAAATATCGCGTATGACTCGCGGCGAGTGCAAAGGCACACCATGTTCGTCGCGTTGCGGGGTGAGAAAACCGATGGGCACCAATTCATCGGTCTAGCCATCGATAAAGGGGCGTCGGTGATCGTCGCCGAGCGCGAACAAAAAGATCCACGCGTTACTTGTCTGATTGTTGAAAACACCCGCACCGCGCTCGCGGATTTTTCAGCAACTTTTTACGGGCACCCGGCACGCAAATTAAAACTCGCCGCGGTCACAGGTACGAATGGTAAAACCACGACGACATTTCTCATCAAACACATTTCCGAAAACGCCGGATTACGTTGCGGGTTAATCGGAACCGTTCGATACGAGATCGGCGAGCGGATCTTGCCAGCTATCCGCACCACACCTGAATCGCTCGATTTACAAGAGCTCCTGGCCCAAATCGCTAACGCAGGGTGCAAAGCGGCAGCGATGGAAGTCTCTTCACACGCGCTAGCGCAGGAGCGCACACGTGGTATCGAATGGAACGTCGCCGTCTTCACGAATTTGACTCAGGACCATCTCGATTTTCACGGCACGATGGAAAAGTACTTTGAAGCGAAGGCCAAGCTCTTCACTGAACTCGTCGACCAAAAACAAAAGACCAAACCCGTGGCAATTGTGAACGTCGACGACCGGTATGGTCAACAGTTGCTCGATAAGCTGGATAAAAGCGTCGCCGTTATTACCTATGGGATGGGGTTGCGCGCAGATTTTCGCGCTTCAAACTATCGCGCCGAATTCACCGGAACGTCGTACCAACTTGACGCGCGCGGTAAGAGTTACCTCGTTCGCCTTCCATTGATTGGCCGCTTTAACGTCACGAATTCCGTCGCTGCACTCGCTGCCGCGGAGGTGTTGGGAATTAACCTCCGAAGCGCGGTCCTGAGTCTTGGGAAAGCGCCACAAGTCCCGGGACGCCTGGAACTGGTTCCTGCGAAACGACAATTTCAAGTGTTCGTGGATTACGCACACACTCCCGACGCGCTCGGCAACGTTCTGAAGACTCTGCGCGAACTCCAGCCGCATAGGTTGATTACGGTTTTTGGTTGTGGCGGCGATCGCGACCGGCAAAAGCGGCCCTTAATGGCCGAGATGGCGGACCGCCTCGCCGATTACTCCATCATCACCTCTGATAATCCGCGAAAGGAAGACCCGAGCGCGATTATCGCCGAAACCGAAAAAGGCTTTCGATCGAACCATTACGAAAAAATTGTCGATCGCACTGAGGCGATCAATCGCGCCGTTGCGCTCGCCGGCCCACGCGACATTGTGTTGATCGCAGGCAAAGGGCACGAAAATTATCAGGAGTTCGCAGATTACACCATCCCATTCGATGACATCCAGGTAGCGCGCCGCGCGATCGAAGATCATCCCGTGGAGCTTTAGTTATGGATCCGCTGACGGTTTCTCAAATCGCACAGTTCGCCGGGGCGTCGCTTTCATTCGGTGACGGCACTGTCGTAATCAATAAAGTCAGCACCGATTCCCGCACGATTAAGCCGGGTGAATTGTTCGTCGCATTGCGCGGCGAAAATTTTGAAGGGCACGATTTTGTCGAAGCCAGTGCAAAAGCTGGCGCTACAGGCGCGCTCGTTGATCTCAACTGGGCGGGCAGCGTTCCGAACAATTTCGCACTTCTCCGGGCGACTGATACGCTTCAAGCCTACCAGACGCTGGCAGCCAATTACCGGCGGTCGCTCGCTCTGAAAGTCCTCGCGATCACCGGCAGCAATGGCAAGACGAGCACAAAGGATTTCGTTGCGTCGGTGCTCGCACGACGATTTCGGGTCACCAAGACCGAAGGGAACTTCAACAACCACGTAGGCCTGCCACGCACAATTCTGGAAGCGACTTCCGGAGATGAAGTCGCGGTGTGGGAGATCGGGATGAATCATCCCGGCGAAATCGCAGCGCTCTCGAAGATCGCCGCGCCAGATGCAGCGATCATCACGAACATCGGCGTGGCACACATCGAGTTCATGGGCTCCCGCGAAGCAATCGCCATGGAAAAGGGAGCATTGGCCGAAGTGATCGAGCCGCAAGGAACAGTGATTTTGAATGCCGACGATCCATTCACCGAAGGAATCGTTGCGCGCACCCGCGCAAAAGTTGTGTTGGCAGGAACGACAGGCGGAGCGGTGCGGGCCATCGAAATTCGTCAGAGTCCCGAGGGCTCAGAGTTCACAATTGTCGAGGGCGCGCATCGTTGCCGCGCGCAACTTCCCGTTGCGGGTTCGCACATGGTGCAGAATGCATTGCTGGCCGTGGCCGCTGGGCGGGCATTTGGACTGTCCATTGAGGAATGTGCCGCGGGCCTCGCCGCGGCGCCGCTCACGAAAGCGCGCTTGCAAATCAGGAATATCGGTGGCGTGCAATTTCTGGACGACAGCTACAACGCCAACCCGGACTCGATGAAAGCGGCTTTGCGCACGTTGGTCGAGCTCGACGCCGAGGGAAAGCGCATCGCGGTATTGGGAGAAATGCGGGAACTTGGCGCTGAATCGGAACGCGGGCACCGGGAGGTTGGTGAGACCGCAGCGACGCTCGGTGTGGATCAACTGATCACGATTGGCGACGCGGCGGAACTGATTGCGGAAGGCGCACGCACCGCCGGCTTAGACAAGGTTTTGTCCGCACGATCCACCAGCGAAGCTGCAAAGTTGTTAGGCGAAATTGCCGAGCCGGGAGATCTCGTCCTGATCAAGGGCAGTCGGGCCGCGCGCACGGAGGAAGTAATCGAGCAATTCGGCAGTCAAAATTCGGCATTCGTGACTTGGCCATGATGTACTACCTCCATCACCTGAGTGGGCAGTTCATCGGGTTCAATGTTTTTCTTTACGTCACCTTCCGGGCCATTGCTGCGGCGGTCACCGCATTTCTGATCACCCTGATTTTTGGAAATTTCATTATCGCAAAGCTGCGGGCACTCAAAGTCGAACAACCGATTCGAGGAGCGGCGGAGGTCCACCGGCTTGCCGAACTCCAAGGCGTGAAACAAGGCACACCGACCATGGGCGGCGTGCTGGTGATTGGCGCAGTCTTTGTGTCGAGCATCCTCTGGGCGCGTCTCGACAACAAGTTCGTCTGGCTCGCGTTATTCAGCATGGTTTTCCTCGGTGGGCTCGGGTTCGCCGATGATTATCTGAAAGTCACGAAGAAGAAATCCGAAGGAATTCACGGCCGGATTAAACTCGCTTTCCAAATTATTCTCGCGGCGATTATTACTGGCATCTTTCTCACCGATCCATTGCTGGAAGTGCAGGCGCGTGCGCTCTACGTGCCTTTCTTCAAAACGCCGGTGATTGCGAATATGAGCTGGTTCACCTTCCTGTTTTTTTTGCTGGTCATCGTCGGCACATCCAATGCGGTGAATCTCACTGACGGGCTGGATGGTTTGGCGACCGGTTGCACTATCACCGTGGCATTTGCCTATGCCTTGCTCTGTTACGCGGCCGGCAATTTCCGCGTGGCGGAATACTTACAGGTCCCGTTTTATCCGTTCGCCGGCGAACTGACCGTTGTCTGCTCTGCCCTTATCGGCGCGGGGCTGGGCTTTCTGTGGTTCAACTGTTATCCGGCCAAGGTTTTTATGGGCGACACCGGCTCGCTAGCCATCGGCGGCATGCTCGGCGTTGTCGCAATCTGTTGTAAACAGGAGCTGCTACTGGTCGTGGTGGGTGGCGTTTTCGTAATCGAAGCCGTCTCAGTGATTATGCAGGTACTGAGCTTCAAACTCACCGGGAAGCGGTTTTTCGTCATGTCTCCGCTTCATCATCACTTCGAATTAACCGGCTGGAAGGAGACGACCGTGATCGTTCGCTTCTGGATCCTTTCGATCATTTTCGCGTTGCTCGGACTGGCCACGCTCAAACTGCGATGAACAACGGACGCTACAAAAACCAAAACGTGGCCGTGCTGGGAGCAGGGCTGAGCGGGAGCGCCGCGGCATTGCTGCTCGCGTCGGAAGGAGCTCAGGTCACAGTGCTCGACAGCGCCGTCGAAAATAATTTGCTGAAATCAACGCTGGACAACCTGCGGGCACACGGTGTGCGTGTCGTTTGTGGAGCTGACGCGGACCGGGACTCATCTGTGTACGACTGGATGGTTCTAAGTCCGGGCATCGATCCAGTTTCTCCGTTGGCGCGCAATTTTTCCTCACGCGGAATTGAAACCATCAGTGAGCTCGAGCTGGGTTGGCGCTCCTGCGAAATGCCAGTCATCGCGGTAACTGGCACGAACGGAAAAACCACGACAACAGAATTGCTGGGGCAAATGCTGAATGACTGCGGTCAGCGAACGATCGCTTGCGGCAATATCGGCAAACCACTTTCAGAGGTCGCGCGTGAAAACCAGCCGTTGGACGTGCTGACGGTTGAAGTGAGCTCGTTCCAACTGGAAGCAATCCGCACATTCCGTCCGTCGATCAGCCTCTGGCTCAACTTCGCTCCCGACCACTTGGATCGTTACCGCTCCGTCGCTGAATATCGCGCCGCTAAGCTACGCATTTTCGAAAATCAAACCGAGCAGGATGTCGCAGTCGTCAACGCCGCAGAAGCGCTTCCGACAATTCGACCATCCCGGATTACCTTCAGCGCTTATTCCAATCGCGCCGATTTTCGGTTATCTGACGGCGCAATCGTTTATGAAAATCAGCCCGTCCTGCGCCTGGCTGACACGAAGCTGCCCGGGCTGCATAACATCGAGAACCTGATGGCGACGCTGGCTGTCGGCGTTGCCCGCGGATTGTCGTTCGCACAGATGGTGCCGGCGATTCGCGATTATAAGCCGCGCCCGCATCGGTGCGAATTTGTGCGTGAACTGGATGGCATCGAATACGTGAACGACTCCAAGGCAACCAACCTGGACGCGGTCGAGAAAGCCTTGGCCGCACAGACGAAACCGGTAGTGCTCATCGCCGGCGGCAAAGACAAGGGATTCACGTTCGATCCGTTGCGCTCTCTGGTGAAAGACAAAGTGAAATCAGCAGTCCTTATCGGCGAGATGGCTGAAAGCATCAGGCGCTCGTGGAATGGCGCGGTCAAATCCGAAATCGCAACTTCACTCGCCGACGCGGTCGAGCGCGCGCGCAGTCTCGCCAGTGCAGGCGACGTTGTCCTGTTCTCTCCCGGCACCTCATCGTTCGACATGTTCAAAAGCTACGCCGATCGCGGCGATCAATTTCGTAAACTGGTGCAAACGCTCCCGCAATGAAACGGATTAAAATCCCACGCCTTTTCACCCCGAAGAAAATGCTGGCAGCGACAGCGCGTCGCGCGTCGGCTGCGTCCGCGGGGATGGACTTTGAAGGCATTCCTGAGCCAAACATGAAGTTGTCGCGGGCATTACTGATTGTTTTGCTTCTACACGTAGTTGCCGTTTCGGGAATCATAGCGTTTAACGCCATCAAGACGCGTGAGCGTGCATTCGTGCCGCCCACGCCGACCGAAACGGACAACAAACCCGCTGACACCGCGCAAACAGCAAATCACGCGAGTACTGACAAGGGTCGAGTTGCTGCGGCGCAAAAGGAAAACGATCGCCAACATGACCCGAAACCTTCTCATTCACCTGCAAAGGACGAACAGGCGAAGACGCCTTCTTCTTCAGGAAAGACTTACGTTGTGAAGAAGGGCGATAATCCAGTCGGAATCGCAAAGAAATTGAAAGTCTCCTACAACGATTTGATCGCGCTCAATCACATTGACGACCCACGCAAATTGAAGATCGGACAAAAGCTTTTAGTTCCGAAGCCAACGACGAATCCGAAAACAACGGAGGCAAAAAAGAGCAAAAAATAATGCGCCAGCTCCAGCGATATAAACAGAAATTCTTCGCTTTGCTCAGGACGAACCATGCGTCGTAAAAGCGCCTACATACTTTTTTTAGCAGTGCTGGGACTGCTCGTCATCGGCATCGTGATGCTCTTTAGCACGAGTGCCTACGCACGCGATAGCCACGGAGACGTTTATTTTTTCATTAAACGCCAGGCGATTTGGATTGGGATTGGACTTGTCGCGTGCATTTTTGCGGCGCTCGTGAATTATCAATTCTGGCAAAAAACGTGGTGGCTTTGGTTCGCGGTGGCGCTGGCGGCTCTGGCGCTTTGCTACATTCCGCACATCGGAATGCGCATCAACGGGTCGCGCCGATGGGTCGGCTACGGCCCGATCACCTTTCAACCATCGGAGCTCGCAAAAATCGCGACGATCTTTTTTCTCGCCGCCTGGTTTGCGCGACGTGAAAAACCGGGCGGCAACGCGTTGTCGGGATTCATTATTCCGCTCGCGATTATCAGCGTGCCGGCTGCGCTTGTGCTGGGGGAAGTCGATCTGGGAACTACAGCCTTAATCGGAACAATGGCATTCGTTGTGATGTTCATTGCCGGCACTAATCCTTTATGGCTTGCGGGCCTCGCAGTGGCGGGCTTGGGCGGATTGCTGATTGTTGCGACGCAAATCTCGGAGCGAATGGGGCGGCTCTCCGCATTTCTTCATCCGCAAAACTACAAGGACGACGCCGGCCTGCAGCAGATGCAGGCTTTGATCGCCTGGGGCAGCGGCGGCATGGACGGGCTTGGGCTGGGCAATGGTCGGCAGAAGATGTTGTATCTGCCGTACGCACACACCGATTTTATTTTTCCAATCATCGGTGAAGAACTTGGCCTGCGGTTCAGTCTTCTGGTGGTTTTTTTGTTCGTTGTGATAATTGTTTGCGGCATCATGATTTCGCTACACGCTCGTGATCGTTTTGGGCTACTGCTCGGCTGCGGGATTGTTTCGCTCCTCGCTCTGCAGGCAGCGGTCAACATCGGCGTGACGACGTCGCTTCTGCCTAACAAGGGACTACCGCTGCCGTTTATCAGCTATGGAGGTTCGAACCTGGCCGCGTGTATGTTTGGCATTGGCGTGTTAGTAAACATTTATCGCCAGGGCATTCTCGAGCCGCCGCCAGTGAAACGCGCCACGATGAACGCCAAACTAACGCTCCGAATTTAATTAACCCATGACTCATTAGCCCAATATGAACGCTGTAATCGCATGCGGAGGAACTGGTGGACATCTTTTCCCGGGCATTGCTGTGGCGGAAGTGCTCCAAAATCGCGGACACGAAGTAATGCTGTTGGTTTCCGAAAAGGACATCGACGCAGTGGCGCTTTCCGGCCGGACGAATTTCCAAATCGAAAAATTACCGACTGTAGGATTGCCTTCGCCATTTTCGCCGGCGTTTTTTGGATTTACTCGCCGGTTTGTTGAAAGCTTATCACTTTGCCGGTCTATCTATCGCAAGTTCAATCCGCACGTCGTTCTCGGCATGGGCGGGTTCACTTCCACCGCGCCAGTCCTGGCGGGGCGATTCTGCGGCATAGCCACGTTTATTCACGAATCGAACGCCGTCCCTGGAAAAGCGAACCGTTGGACCGCTCGGGTGGTGAATGCCGTTATGCTGGGTTTTCAGGAATGCGCGCCGTTTTTTCCGAAAACGCGCACCGAAATCACCGGCACACCGGTTCGCACCGAACTGGTTCCTCTGGACCGCGCGGAGTCGCGGCGGAAACTCGGATTGCGTGAGGATCTGGCCACACTGCTGGTGATGGGCGGTAGCCAGGGCGCCAGCGGAATTAACCAGGCGCTAATCAAAGCGCTGCCGTTTTTGAAAGGTGTGCCGCTTCAGGTGATCCATCTCTCTGGCACACGGGATGAACGCCTGGTTGCAGACAACTATCGCCGGGAAAATGTTCCTGCTCACATCGGTGCGTTTCATCACCAGATGGAGGAAGTGTACAGCGCCGCGGATCTTGTCGTTGCGCGGGCGGGCGCGGCCAGCCTGGCCGAGTTCGCCGCCTTTTCGTTGCCTGGCATCCTGATTCCATTCCCATACGCCGCGGATGATCACCAAACGCGCAATGCAGAAATCTATGCTCGCGCTGATGCGGCAATTCTTCTGAAGCAGTCGGATCTCTCTGGTGAATTACTCGCGAGCAACGTCCGCAAGCTGGTCGAAAACCCGCAACGGCTACAGCAAATGGCGGCGAATTGTGCGCGTCTCGCGCCGAACGATGCAGCTGGTCGCGTGGCGAACACGATTGAAAAGTATACCACTCATGAAGCTCACGTCTGAAGCAACTGCCGCGCGCGCCGAGTCTCCGCACAAGAAATTTCGGTGTCGTGATGGGTTTCCAGATCTGTCGCGATTTCTGACCAGCGAACAACATCGGATTCACCTTGTCGGTGTTGCTGGAAGCGGTATGAGCGGCCTTGCCGGGCTTCTGATTGAGCTGGGACACGCAGTGAGCGGCTCCGACAAAGTTACAACGACGGAGACCGAGCGATTGCAACGGCTCGGCCTGCGCTTTTATGAACAGCATCTCGCTGAGCATGCGGATGCTGCGGAACTTGTTGTTTTTTCCTCCGCGATTAAGGACGACAATCCAATTCTCCTAAGCGCGCGCAGCTGCGGAAAACCGCTGTTCCGTCGCGCGGAAGCCGTCGCTGCAATCATGCAAGCCAAGCGCGGCATTGTGATCGCCGGAATGCACGGCAAAACAACCACTTCCGCAATGACGGCACATGTCCTTCGCGAAGGCGGACTGCATCCGTCGCACTATGTGGGCGCTGAAATTCCGATTCTCGGAACGAACGCGTATTGGAACCAGCGCGGCGAATATTTCGTTGCCGAAGGCGACGAAAGCGACGGCACGTTGCGCTGCTTTCATCCCGAGCACGCACTCATTCTAAACATCGAGGAAGAACACCTCGATTTCTATCCCGATCTCGCGGCTATCGAACAAGTGTTTGCGCAACTGATCGATCAAACCAGCGGAAGCGTTCTCTATAACGTTGACGATCCGAACAC